>MPLU02085117.1_pt1 | contig 32458 bp, 22 predicted proteins | sample 1617381 | NCBI WGS metagenome assembly MPLU02 (sample SAMN05944801, study PRJNA350692) | marine metagenome | biome: marine; feature: ODZ; material: water; isolation source: 90 m water sample filtered on 0.2 um supor filter | place: Pacific Ocean | collected 2012-04-08 | depth 90m m
AATCCAAGTCCGAACGCCATTCCGATCAATGCCATGCCATGTGAGCGTTTGTCCGGGGGAGTGGAATCAGCAATGTAAGCTTGTGCCGTGGAAATCGTAGCACCAGCGATGCCCGCACCAATGCGAGCGACAAACAGTAACAAGAGACTTTTGTGCAGAGTCGCATAACCAAACAGGGTGTAGAAAATCACGGAACCAGTGAGTCCGATCATGATGACCGGACGTCGACCGATGCGGTCCGAGAGGCGGCCCCAGAACGGGGCGAAGATAAATTGCATGGCAGAAAAGCTGGCCATCAGGGCTCCCAGCATCCAGCCGGAATTGTCGACATTGAAATGATCGGCGTAGACAGGCAGCAGGGGTAGGACCATGCCAAAACCAAGCAGGTCGATGAATACGGTCAGGAAAATGACCAGGAGGGATCCCTTGGTGGCTTGTGATGTCATGGGTACCCGAGGCTAAATAAGGGGAAAGCAGAATCCAAGTACGTCATTGCAGCCTACCGCACCTGCTCTATTCGTTCCAGACCGCCATCGCTCCCTTTTACTGTCGACAATGAAGTCGTATGATGCGGGCATGGCAGAAACAAGATTTGAAATCCGCCGTCAATTTCAACAGCTCGATCGCGAGGCGTTACGAGATCATCAGCTCCAGCAGCTGAATCGGCTGGGGGCAGAAATTCTTCCCGGTAACCAGTTTTATGCAGGTAAGTTGCCGGCCAGTGCGTTTCCACTGGGGTCCCTGGATGACCTGGCCCACTTTCCTTTTACCAACAAGGAAGAATTGGCTGCGGATACGAACGACGGAAGGGCCGTGAATCGAACCTATCCATTGGACCAGTACGTGCGTTTTCATCGTACCTCTGGAACACGCGGTCGGCCGTTGGTGGTAGTTGACACGGCAGACGACTGGCAATGGTTTGTCGATACCTGGCAGTACGTCCTTGATGTTGCCGAGGTGACTGCCCAGGATCGGGCCTTGCTGGCCTTCTCGTTTGGACCCTTTATTGGTTTCTGGAGTGCCCATGAAGCCACTGCTGCCCGTGGATCCCTGGTGGTGCCTGGTGGAGGATTAAGTACCCTCGGGCGACTGGAATTAATTACCTCGCAGGAAATCACGATATTGTTTTGCACACCGACTTATGCCCTACACCTCGCTGAAGTAGCAGCTGCTAACCAGATTGATTTGGCGGCCAGTTCGGTCCGTTGCCTGGTGGTTGCCGGTGAGCCGGGAGGATCGATTCCGGCGGTGCGTGAACGCATTGAAACTGCCTGGAATGCTCGCTTGGTAGACCACGCAGGCTCCACCGAATCGGGGCCCTGGGGTTATGCCGATGCCGAAGGAGAAGGTCTGCACGTGATTGAAAGCGAATTCCTGGCGGAGTTTATTTCGTTGTCCAGTGGAGAACCGGCTGAAGAGGGTGAACTGAGCGAGTTGGTGCTGACTAATTTTGGCCGGCCCGGTAATCCCGTCATCCGCTATCGGACTGGCGACCTGGTTCGTCCGGCTTACGGCGGGAAAGGATCTGACCGTTTTGTTTTCCTGCCAGGTGGTGTCCTGGGGCGTGTCGATGACATGATTATTATTCGTGGCGTGAACGTGTTTCCCAGTTCGATCGAACAGATCGTTCGCAGTTTTCCAGAAATCGTGGAATACCGGCTGACGGTTAGCCGGGAAGCCGAAATGGATAAACTGTCGGTGGAGATCGAGGATCCCCTCGGGGAGCCGGATCGCGTGTCCCAGGAATTCCAGTTGCGGCTGGGGTTGCGCGTGGCAGTGGAATGTGTCCCGGAAGGAAGCCTGCCTCGTTTCGAGGGTAAAGGCAAGCGGTTTATCGACCATCGGGTGACTGGAAAAGAAGGCTGATTACTGGCCAGTAATGACCTGGCCCGGAAGGAAGAATGTTCATGGAGTTGACCAACGAGTTGATTCAGCAATGTCGGCAACAGTTTCCGGCATTGGCACGAATGGTAAACGGCCAGCCCGCGGTTTACCTGGATGGGCCAGCTGGGACCCAGGTACCTCAACGAGTGATTGATGCCATCGGTCATTACCTGGGTCATTACAGCGCAAATCATGGAGGTCTTTTTCCGACCAGCATGGAGAGTGATCTGATGCTGGCCGAGGCACATCGTGCACTGGCGGATTTACTGGGTGTTGAAGATCCGGCCGAGATTGCCTTCGGTGCCAACATGACGTCGCTGACCTTTGCCCTCTCGAGGGCACTGGCTCGAACCTGGTCCGCGGGTGATGAGATTATCGTGACACGCTTGGACCATGATGCGAACGTGAGGCCCTGGGTACTGGCAGCGGAAGATGCAGGAGCTACCGTACGTTTTGTGAATCTTCGTCCCGATGACTGCACCCTGGATCTGTCAGAATTACGAGGGATGTTATCTGATAAAACACGACTGGTGGCAGTCGGTTGTGCCTCGAATGCATCGGGCGGGATTAACCCGGTGCAGGATATTTGTCAGTGGGCTCACGAGGTGGGAGCACTTGTTTTCCTGGATGCGGTTCATTACGCACCCCATCGCCTGATCGATGTGCCAGCCTGGGATTGTGATTTCCTGGCCTGTTCAACCTACAAGTTTTTTGGACCTCACCTGGGAGTTTGCTGGGGTCGCCGGGCCTTGCTGGAAGAATTAACAGCCTACAAGGTAAAACCTGCTGACAACCAGTTGCCAGATAAGTGGATGACCGGCACCCAGAATCATGAAGGAATTGCTGGTGGCCTGGCGGCAGTCAATTACCTGGCTGACCTGGGTTGCCAGCTAAAAGGCGAAGAGAGCCTGCCGCGACGCGAAGCATTGCAGGTGGTGTTTGAAGCCATTGAGACCTATGAAAATGAACTGATTCAACAGTTGCTGGAGGGGCTCAAGGCAATCCCCCAAATCAAGATCTGGGGGATCGATGATCTCGATCGTCTCGGTGAGCGGGTCCCCACGGTTTCGCTGACCCACGAGAATCTCACCTCGGCAGAATTGGCAGAACGCCTTGGCCAGGATGGTATTTTCGCATGGCACGGTAATTATTATGCTCTCGAATTCACAGAATCGCTGGGCCTGGAACCGGATGGTATGTTGCGGATTGGACTGGTCCATTACAACACGGCAGAGGAAGTCACACGATTGCTCAAGTGCCTGTCGGATTATTCCACGAGCACGTAACCTGGATGGCGTAAAAATATAATTATGAATGTATATCCCACGGAACTGGAACGCTTGGAATCTGCCCAGTTGCGTATTACCTGGAGTGATGGCCAGAAACGCACCTACACGTTCTCGGAATTGCGACAGAAATGTCCCTGTGCCACCTGTCGTGATGAACGTAAAGTGGCTGCGGAAGCCCCGCCAGCAATGTTGCCGGTAGTTGACCTGGCCGCTGCTCAACCGTTGCGAGTCGACAAGATGGCACCCGTTGGAAATTATGCTTACGGGCTGACCTTTAGTGACGGTCATGATACCGGGATCTACACCTTTGAACTGCTCCGTGAACTGGGTTCAGAAGAGTAGTTCCGAGGAGGAATCCGGGTGGCCCCACTGCTGACCTGATCTGATGGATCAAGGTTGCGGCGGAAGTTGAGGCAGGGGCAGGTTGCCGCCAGGTGGTGTTGGCCCAGGTGGCTGTAGGGCGTTGGGATCCAGGTTGCGGAAGTTATCGATTTCCGAGTCGCCCTTTTCCTTGATCACGTCACTCTGGCTGAGGTGAATCTGGTTATAGACTTTTTCATCGATGATGAAGCACCAGCCAGCGAAGCGTGCGTTCAGTTCAAGAACCCGCTTCTCGGCAGCGGCTAATTTGTCCTTGTACTCGTTGAGCTTTCTTTCATTTTCTTTCTTGACCGCTTCCTGTGCCTTCAGCAACTCTTCCGGTGAAAGTGTAACGGGCTTATCCTGCGGTGCCGTTGCGGGCTTGGTGGCAGGATCCTGGGGAGCTGCGGGTGGCTGAACTGGCTTTTCCTGGGCTGCCGGTTTTTTATCCGTCGCAGCAGGCTGCTTGGCTTCAGGCTGCTTGGCCTTTTCGTCATCGTCCCCACAGGCACCCTCGTCAGCGGGTTTCTTTTCGGGAGCGGCTTTCTCAGGCGCCTTCTTTTCAGGCGCCTTCTTCTCGGGAGCCTTTTCAGTTGGCTTTTCTTCAACCGGCGCGGGCAGGGTGATTTCGGGTTGCAGTTCCGGTGGCGGCAACTGTGAGGGATCCAGCTTGGCCATCACGACCAGGTATCGATAGATTTCCTCGGATGAATCTTCTGAGGATGATTGCACCACGTCCGGCGGAGCGATATCTCCAAAGCGCAGGACATACTGGATTCCATCCTGTAACGAGACATGAACTTCGCCGTTCGCCGAACGAACATCGTCAATCGGTTCACCGTTTTCATCTTTCGTCGGGAACGGGTAGAAACCGTATTCCTGCAACTGAACCTGGTTCGTATCGTCGGGTTTCTCACGCACACCGACGATTTTGAGATCATCCAGGGCATTCTTGAGTTCGTTCAGTCGTTCCGTGTTCAACTCCTCGTTTTCTGCCATTTCCGTCGGCGTGGGTTGATTGGCTTCCTTGTATTCATGCATGTGACCGATATTCCACTTGCTCTCTTCCTGGTTCCAGGAGAGTGCCGTGTCGGAACGTTGCATCAGCTGTTTCACGGCGCCGCCCGTGCGGGGATCGAGAACTTCCAGGATGGAATAATCCTTCAATGCCAGGGAGCGTATGTCGAGCGGGTTCAACGACAGCAGGTCGGATTCAATCCATTCGTTGAAGGTTGTTGAGAAGTTGGTAACGTCCAGTTTTACGACGTAAGTGACGTCCTCACTTCGAACACGGACGAAACGTTTTTCTTCTTCATCGGCCACGGTCTTACCGATGATTAATTCGGCCAGCCTGTCCTTCTTGGCATTGGCGACTTCAACTAACATGCCCACGCCCGTGGAGCCAGCAGCCAGGTCTGCGGACGGTTCCACGACCCCGTACAGCTTATGATCCTTGGGGGTTTCCGATGCGATTCCGAGTACTTCCAGATCGATCAGCGCGGTTGCTGCTTTCTGCATCTGTTCCTCGGCATCGGCCGGGTAATTGTCCTCGGAAGGGATGACCCACTGGTCGGTAGCCTTGCCACGATTGACCTGAAACTTGACCGGTTTGTCGAAGTTGGTGTCATAGCGGGTAATAGTCAGGTTCGTGGCGGTATCGGCTGTATCGAAGTCTTCGAACAGCTCCTGGCCGACCTTTTCATCCAGCGATTGTTCTACCTGGTTGGGTTGCCAAAGTAGGGCCACCAATGCCAGGACGGCAGCGGATCCGACATAAATCAGTGTTTTGACCATTTCGCTCATCTTCAACGGTCCTCATATTTTCCTGGAGTTCAGCAGTGAAGCAAAAACCTGTAGTAACCCGGTGCCAGCACCGGAATGAATGTAACTTAACGTAAACGTGATTTCTCGGCTCCCTCGCGTTCTCGCAACCGTCGTCGGAGAAAGACAAAGAGGCCAATCAGCAGCGGTGGAATCGGAGGTATCAGTACGGCGATCAGCTTATAGCCTTTTCGCATGTCGCGGATCTTTTGTTCCGCCTCTCGCTGGATCTTGGCAACGTTTTCCTTGTAGGTGCGTTCCAACTCTTCCATCTTGGCAGCTTTTTTACGCTCGTTGATTGCCTGCTTACTACCCAGGTTGATCATCTTGGCGCGCAGTACAGCCGGATCCGGTAGATCCTTGTTGGCTGGATTTTGCAGCTCCTGGATTTCTTCCTGGAACTTGGCAATTTCAGCCTCGAACGTCTTGTCGTATTTCTCGGTTTCCTTGTCTCGCTCTTTCTCGAATTCCACTTCCTTCAAGTAGGCGTGGCTGCGAGCGTCTTCTGTTTTTGCCTCGACCGTTTGCAAGGTGCTGTACCTCGTCCGCCGATTACGGATCGTGATATATCGTTCCTCGTTGGTCAATTCATCAACGATATTGAGTAGGAAAGTAGGATTCTCAAATCGCCACTTGATATCTACGAACTCATCGGGCCGGGCACGGATGTTGAAAAACGGTCCATGCATCATGTCGATGTCGGCAACGTAGATGACATTGATGGGGTCTTTCTTCTTCTGTTCCTGGTCCGCCTGACCCTCTTCGGCAGCTTCTTCATCTGCGTCTTCCAGGGAACCGGTGATGTGAGCTGCCACGACCTGGGAACCACGGAAGTTTGCCTGCTTTTCTCGCAAGGCACCAACATTCCCCAGGTTCTGGGTGTAATCCGTAAATGAAATCCAGCCTGCCGACTCGGTAGTTTTCACGATAGGATTGAATTCCAGCTTGGCACCTTCACGCTGAGAGATCATGCCGGGTACGGGGAAAAACAGCTGGTTCAGGCCCTTGGTAATAGGGTGATCCTGGCTGAGATGTTCGGCCGGAACGAACACCCATGTATCGGGAATGCCGCGTAATTGCAGCTTGGGATACGGGTTAAATCGTTGCCAGGTCAACTTCGGTTGGACATTGAGTCCCTGGGGATCACTTGGTACCTGTAACTCGAGCAGGTCCCAGAGTTGTCGGATATCTCCCTTGGGTGGCGGTGGACCCCGCTGGCCAAACATACCTCCTCCGGCCTGTTGCCGCGGACTGCCCGTGGGGGGGGCAGAAATGAAAGAGGGAAATGGATCCTCGAAAATGGCCGTGGGTTGCCCGTTACGAATAGCGGAAACCAGCAGGCTCATTTGCTCAGGGCCCAGTGACGAGGGTTGGACGACCAACAGCATGTCGTACTCGCCGGGATCAACCTTGCTGCTGAGGTCGACTTCCTCGACGTCGTATTGCTTGGTCAGTTCAACGATAAGTTCCTGTTGCGGTGCTGCCTGGGGACGACCTCCTGGTCCCATGCTGATGCCACCACCATAGACCTGGGCATCGGTTCTCACGACACCAATTTTCTTGCTCTTGCCATCGGCTACGGTTGCAATCGATCGCATTAGTTCGTATTCGACGGAGATACCGTAATCAAAAATAGGGATCACGACTTTTTTCAGGCCGCAGCGGAAAGCGGCGCCGATGATGATTTCCTTGTTTCTTAATTCTCCACGTTCACGGACCCGGACCGGTTGGGGAGTAATGCCATAACGCTCCTCGGCCTGCGCGACTTCCGGGTTAAACAACTCCAGGTTGTCGTGCAGCACCAGCTCTATGTTATTAAGCTGGCTGAATTCCTTCAGCATGGAGACCAGGTCGTAACGCGTGCGAACATAAGCCTGCGGCAGGTCAGCACTGATAAAGGCCTCGATCTTGATAGGATGTTCGGACTTGATTTCTTTAATGACCCTTACCGTGGAAGCAGATAGTGAACTTACCTTCCCTTCGGTTGCGTCGTAACGAATGATGTCGTGTGTTCGGAAAACGACGTTCGTGCACAGCACTGCCGTGATAAGGGCAATGGTACGAACCGCGTAATGGCCGATCAGTGAACGGCCGTCGCGTCCGCCGCTCCAGTGACGTCTGCCGATCAGCACCATGCTGATGTAAAGCCCAATGATGATTACCATCACGAAGTAGCTGATCGATGACAGGCTGAAAACACCTCGACGGCAATCGTCAAACTGGGCAGCAATGCTCCAGGAAGAAACCGTCTGTGCAAAGGCGGAACTGGGAACAATGATGTCCGCATAAGCGGCTGCCACCATGGGGACATTGAAAGCCATTCCGAAGATAAAGCCAATCGTCATGTTGCTGGTCAAAAATGAGGCGATCATGCCCAAAGCCAGCATGGATAGTCCAATCAGCCAGTGACCAAAATAATTGGCAGCCAGCAAACCCGTATCCAGTCCAACCACGTTAGTTTCCGGGTTCTTGGCCAGGGAGGCCAGGACGAGAACATTACAGAGTTGCGAGAAAACCAGGGAGACGGAGAAAACCGCTCCAGCCGCCACGAATTTCCCGATCACGATGTCAAAGTCGTTCGCTGGCAGCGTGAGTAGTAGTTCATCGGTGCGCTCACGTCGTTCTTCGGACCAGATACTCATCGTGATTGCCGGAATGAATAGCAACATGATAAGAGGCAGGTACTTGTTTAACTGATCCAGGTTCGCCAGGTTCTCGTTGAAAAAATCGTGTGGCCAGATGGCTGCAAAGGATGTCAATAACACGAACAGGCAAAGGAAGGCATAGCCGGTAGGATTGGAAAAGTAACCAAAGAAATTACGCTTGGCTACGGCCTGGGCCGCCTGTTTTCGCATTCCCAGTGGAATGAGAACTGCCAGGAGAGCGACAAGCAACAGGGCATCCAGCATGAGCAGTTGGAGTACTTCAAAAATTACAGACATGGTTTCAACTCGTAGGTATCTGGAAGAGTGTAGTGAATGGTTACTCGTGTATGGGTGGGCAGGGACCAGCGGGGAATGGACTAGACGTTCGTATATCGATTGAAGGCAGCATCCAGGGTTTCCTGGTCCTGGCGTATCTCATCGATGGTGCCGTCAAAAACAATATTGCCCAGGTTGATCAGGATCACACGATTGGTCATCGCTTCCACTTCCTGGAGAATATGGGTCGACAACAGGATCGTGCGGTCTTTGCCCAGTTTCTGAATGGTTTCCCGCACTTCCCGGATCTGGTTGGGATCCAGGCCGGCAGTCGGTTCATCGAGAATTAAAACATCGGGTTCGTGCAGCAGGGTCTGTGCCATCCCGACCCGTTGGCGTTGTCCTTTGGAAAGCTTGCTGATTGGCTTGTACAGGAAGTTGTCCAGGTTGCATAACTTGATGACCGCCTCCATGCGATCCTGCTTCTTGTCTTTTTTCATACCCCGTGCATCAGCGAAAAATACCAGCATCGAATGCGCGGTCATGTCGGCATAGAGAGGGCCGTTTTCCGGCAGGTAGCCCAGTCGCTGCGATCCCGCCATCCGATCGGATGACATGTCATGCCCGGCTATGCGAGCGATCCCTTCCGAGGGAGCAAGATAGCCCGTGAGGAGTTTCATCGTGGTACTCTTGCCAGCACCATTGGGACCCAGGAAGGCGACCACGTCTCCCTCGTAGACCTTGAATGAAACATCATTGGCCGCTTTAAAGGGACCATAAAACTTGGAGAGCCGTTCCGCTTCAATCATCGGTGTCCGGCTTGGTGTTTCGTTTGCGCTCATGTGGTTTCTAACCGTATCGTGGGAAAGCAATCTTGAAACTGAAAATCCTATCTTTCCAATATAGCTACAGACGGTAGGTCTGCTCAACGGCCGAAGGGACCGGTTTAGGGCAATTTTTCAGGAGTTTATAGCAATTGCAGAGCTCAATCTGGGCCTTGGTTTACGCCTGTGACGACTGGGTGGTTCGTAGGAAGTGGACACGCCTCTCTATTTTATGGGAGAGGGCGTGCCGTCGACGGTCCAAAACGATCTAGGAGATCGGGAAATGTTCCTGTTCCACCCGCTCGGGTCGACGAAACGTAAGATGTCGTTTCCATTGCTCGTCATCGATTTGAGGATAGTCTGCCCGCAGATGAACGCCACGGCTTTCCTCTCGCAACAGTGCCGCTGCCACCATCACACGTGCCACGGTCAGTAAGTTTTGCAATTCCCAGCCGCGAGGCTCAGAGAACTGTCGGTGCAATACGTAGTGTCGCCAACGATCAATGGTTTCACGCGCTTCCTTGAGACCCTCGGCAGTTCGCTGAACCCCCATGCTGCGACCCATCAGGCTCTTGAGCGAATTACGGATATCCCCCAGGTCCAGTATCTCTGAAGACTGGGTGATGATGGGGTTGTGCAGCGGAATCGCCTGGAAGTTATCCGGCATTTCCGCCACCGCCTGGGCGGCACCCTGGCCGGCATGAGCGCCATAAACCAGCCCCTCCAGGAGACTGTTCGAGGCCAGTCGATTGGCGCCGTGCAAGCCACTAGAACAGACCTCCCCAGCGGCCCAGAGACCGGGTAACGTGGTGCGGCCTTCCTGGTCGACCGTCAGGCCGCCAATCATGTAATGTGCTCCAGGCCGAACCGGGATCAGGTCCCGGGTGACGTCGATCCCAAAGTCAGCACAGGCTGCCGTAATGCCAGGAAAACGACGCTTGACGAATTCAGCATCCAGGTGATCCAGTAACAGGTAGACGCAGGGATGATTGGATTTCTTCATCTGGTCAACGATCGCCTGAGAGACAATGTCACGAGGTGCCAGTTCAGCGCGTTCGTCATAGTCAGGCATGAAACGCCGACGGTTTTGATCCACGAGATAGGCGCCTTCACCACGAATGGCCTCGGTAATCAAGGTTCGGCTGCTGCCCGCGATGTACAGTACCGTGGGATGGAATTGCATGAATTCCATGTCGCGCAGTTCGACGCCAGCACGATAGGCGGCAGCGTGCCCGTCGGCCGTAGCCACGGCTGGATTGGTTGACTCGCGATACAGTTGTCCGGCACCGCCTGTGCAGAGGACCGTTTGCTTCGCCCAGACCATCATCTTTTGTCCATCCTGGTGGGCGATCAACGCGCCGCGGCAGGAACCTTCGTGGGTCAATAAGTCCAACGTAAAGGTGTTTTGCAGGATCTGGATGTTGCTTGATTGCTGGGTCCAGGCGACCATGGCTCGCATCACTTCACGGCCGGTTGCATCTCCCAGGGCATGGACAACACGGTGATGGCTGTGGCCCCCTTCTTTTCCGAGTTGCAGGACGCCTGCCTGTGAATCGAAACGCGTGCCCCACTGGACAAGTTCCAGAATACGTTCAGGGGCTTCCCGAACGACCATGTCCACGATTTCCCGATCACATAAAGCGCCACCAGCAGTCAGCGTATCGTTGATGTGATCTTCGAAGCGATCTTCGGGATCAATGACACTGGCGATTCCCCCCTGCGCGTAATTGCTGCTGGACTGCAGCAGGGCATCCTTGGTAACGATCATGACCGAGAGGTCACTGGGAATCTCGTTGGCCGCTCGCAGGCCGGCTAAACCACCGCCCACGATCAGTACATCCGTGAACCGATGAGGAATTTCCTTGGGGTGAAAAGCGACCAGGTATCGTGGTGTCAGTTGAGCCATGGCTATTGAGATGCAATCAGGTGTTCAGGTAAGAGGGTGCAATGGGTGGCTACAGACAATCAATACTTTCCAATGTAACAGTCTCGGGCGTTAGGTTCAGGGGCTGACGCCAGAAAAAGAACTGGCTGATGAAGCTCAACGGTCCTAGTCGCGAGAGCGAGACGCACCCTTCTTGAAAGCATTGAACTGCTGTCGGAATTTGTCAGGTAAACTGCTTTCCGCACCTGCTTCATTGAGTCCACCACCGGTTTTCTGGGGAGACTGAACTCGCCGTGAACGGCGGCGACTGGAAGGACGCAGGCCGAGGCTGCGGAGCGTTTCGTCCAACTCCACCTGTTCACCGGTTTTCTCAGCCTGTCGTTGGATCTTCTCGTAACGATCCACCATGGCTTTCAATTCTTCTGCCGTGAGGCCCAGTTCCTCGAGTAATTCGGCATCCGGATCATGCTGGCGGTCTTTCAAATACTCCAGGGCCAGGTTCGTTGCTTTCTTGGCATAGTCCAGGTTGGCCTCGTCGCTGTCCGGTAAATCCTCAGGTAATCCCAGCAGGCGATCAGACAGCCCCTGACGTGGTCCGCCGCTGATTTGTTTATCTCCGGCTTCACCTTCACCGTCACCACTACGGTTACCTGCATCCTGGGGCGATCCTGGCTGCTGGGGCGATCCCTGTTCGCTCCCGGAATCAGAAGACTCACCATCCCCCTGCATGGGATCGGTTGGTTTGTTCCCATCACTCGGTTTACCGTCCTGGGGAGTCTCGTTGCCGGCCGATTCGGATTTATCACTCCTTGGGTCGTCGGGTGATTTTCCGTCCTGGCTCCCGGGCTTGCCATCAGTGGGCGACTCGCCCTGGCCGTCCGATTTTTCCGAAGAATCTTTCGGCTGGTCGGTCGACTGCCCCTCGTTTGAATCACCAGTACCTTCGCCAGTGTTGCCAGGTTTTTTCTCGCCGGCTGGTTTGCCGGCAGTTCCTTTTCCATCCTGGGGTGTTGAAGGTTTCTCTCCGGGCTTGGGGTCCGCTGGGTTCATGGGTTGTCCGGTACCAGGTCCGGTTCCAGGCTGGTCTCCCTTGTTACCGTTATCACCGGATGATGCGTCTTTTGAAGGTGGCGTTTCCGCATCCGGGGAATTACCCGTGGGTGGTTGATCGGTGCCAGATTTCTGCGATGCGTCCGGGGAGTTTCCCGGGACGTTATTTTTGCCGGGCTGACGATCGGGAGAATCAGCTGACGGATCAGATTGATCTTGCTGCTTGTCCTGGGCTTCCTGGCGTTCTCGCTTGATGCGTTCCAGGACGCGTTCAAAAATTTCACCATCATGCAGATCTTCATCATTACCAGGTTGCGAACTTGCGTTCTCACCGGGTTGTCCCTGGTTGTCCCCGCCGGACGATTCATCCGTATTTTCAGAATCGGACGTCCCACCCGGTTCGCCCTGGTTGGGAGTGGAAGGTTGGTTTCCCTGGGGTTGCTCGGTATCGGACCCGTCGCCAGGCTTGGTGGCGGCCCCGGGTTGGTTTCCGGGTTTCGTATTCTTGCCCGCCTGGTCCTTGTTTTCGCCCTTGGAGTCCTCGCCCTGGGAGCCACCGTCTCCTGCTCCTTCGGAGGGCGGCTTGTCTGAGTTTCCACCGTTGGATCCCTGGGTACCGCCACCGGGTTGCTGGGAGTCTGCGTTACCGTCGCTCGTACCTTCCTCTCCGTCAGATGGAGCATTGTCGGAGTCACCGTTCTGTTTCCCGGGTTCATCCGGCAGGTGGTTGCCAGCGGGTCCCGCTGTGATCACCAGGGTGTAGTTGTCAGTGCGGGTTACCTGGGGGTCTGGTTGTCCCTGTGCCGAAACGCGGTTGTCCCAGGCGGCGACACGAAAAGAGACTTCATCACCTGGCTTGAGACCCAGCCTGCGAGGTTCGAAACGGTATCGCAGCACGACCTGTCCGGGTTGTCCGGCTGTATCTTCAAAGAGGGTTCGTTCCAGGAGCCTGGTTTCGCCGACAACGGCTCGCAAGGCAACTCGGCTCATTCCAAAATCAGGATCCAGGGCACGCACCTCGATGACCTGCGTCGCCGTGACGGGAACTTCCTGGCGTCGCTCCTGCGGTTGCAGGATTTCGATTTCCGGTGGTAAGTCAGGCGTTACCTCGATTCGATGAATGACGGGGTTCTCGCTTTCGTGCCCACGGGTCGTGGTGAATTCGAGTCGATAGGAATGATATTGCGAAGCCTTGCGTTCTTCGTCGAGCTGCAGCAACAGGGGCAGTTCTGCTGACTGGTCCTGTACCGTCATCCGCAACCGCCGGGCATCCGCATTCTGTTGCGTTGCCAGCACAACCGAGGCCCGCTTGATCGCTTGATTTGTTTCGGCAAGGACCGTCACACGTGTTCCTTCGATCGCTTCCAAATCCCCCTGGCCAGTCACCGTGCGTGGTGGAAGTTTTGTGTAGGGAGGGTATTCATAGTGCACACGTGTGACCCAGATGGTGGGAGCCGGGATCACCGTCAAGCGATAGATCGATGTGCGTGTATCCCCGGCCTGTACGTAGTACTGGATGTCCTGCTGGATCCCGCCAGGATCCGCAGGTAACTGCGCTTCGTAGCGTAGTGTTTTTTCCGATCGCAGCATCGGCACCTGTTGGTCGACGACCTGGCCATCCAGTGATTCGTAGACCAGGGAAACCGTTTCCTGGTCTCGTAACCCGTTGACCTTGGCCGAGACCGTAATGGTTTGCCCGTGATAGACATCGTTAAGATGGCCGGGCTGAATGTCAGCGATCAGGACACGCGTGGGGTTATCGATTTTAGCCCACGGAACCAGGACCCGTTGGAAACTCTGGAAGGGATCCTTGGGAGAAAGCACCTTGTAGATCGCACAGCAGGCCAGGATTGCCACGAACAGGTAACCCACCTTGATGAGCCGGGAGCGATCGATATCGGTATCTACATCAGGCAACGACAGGTCGGCGGCCGCTTGTTCGCCGAGGGCGGCGAGCATACCTCGACGCATTACATGTGCCTGGCTTCGCAACAGCAGGAAATTAATCAGGCTGTTCTTGAGCGTGGGAGATTGTTTTTCAATGGCCCGAGCAGCATAGATAGGGTTGATCGAACGGAAGAGCAGCGGTCCTACCAGCCGGGCCAGGGCATAAAGGGTTCCCACTGCCAGGATGCTCCAGGCTGCCAGGCGCGTCATGAAACTGAGTGGCAGCAGCCAGTGATCGATTACTGCCAGGCAGAGTAGGCCGGCCAGGAGACCGGCAGAAATAATCATCAGGCTGGCAATCAACTCCACCACCTTCACCTGGAATCGTGTGCGGTTCAGTTGACTTCGAATGAACCGATCGTGTTCAGCAGCAGCCTGCTGTTCGGTAACCGGAGGTGATTCGAGGGTACTGCTGGACATGACAATTCGTGGATTGGTTAAGGCCAGGGGACGGGTGGTTGCGTGATCACCGGATGCGTGCATGGTAGCCGACATCGCTGACCGGGAGTTCATACTGGATTATAGACGATTTTGACGGATTATTTGTTCCCCATTCCTACTGCCCGAGCCTGCTTTTTTGACCGGGAGTTGCAGAATGGCTGTCAAAACCACTAAAGTTACGGGTTGTAAGGGGCATTTTGGGTACCGTAAATGACGGTACCTGGGTTTCCAGCAGCAACGTCGGCAGAGCCTGCTGTAACGCTCTAACTAACTGGTATACAACTGTTTCGAGAAAAGAACGCGAATATGGTTAAGCCTATCTCGGTCGATGCGATTCACCTTCACTCTAATGATAATATCGGCGTTGCCACCCGGAATCTCAATGCAGGTGAAGTGATTTCCGTGGCGACCAGCGAGATAACCTTGCAGGAGGATGTTCCGACGGGACACAAGTTCGCCCTGCAATCGCTGACTGCCGACCAGCAGGTATTCAAGTATGGCCAGTCCATTGGTATCACCAGCGATTCGATTGGCGTGGGACAATGGGTCCATACTCACAACCTGGCCAACGGAGATTTGAACCAGGAGTACGAAAAGTCAACGGAGATTCCAGATCCTTTGCCACGCATCGAGGATCGTACCTTCCAGGGTTTTCGACGCAAGAATGGTAAGGCCGGAACACGCAATTACATAGCTGTCATTTCGACCGTCAATTGCTCGGCTTCGGTCAGCAAGTATGTGGCTCAGCGTTTTGATCACTCCGCGCTGGAAGATTATCCGAACATTGATGGTGTCGTGGCGCTGACTCATGGTTTTGGGTGTGGGATTGAATTTGGTGGGATGAAGCACCAGATGTTAAACCGAGTCATGGGTGGCATGGCCAAGCATCCGAACGTGGGAGCTTTCCTGCTGATCGGACTGGGGTGTGAGCAAACCTCCCTGGATTACCTGCTGGAAGACCAGAAGCTGGTACAGATTGACGGTGTTGATGCGCCGTCCACGGGGCCACCGGTTTTTACGATCCAGGAAACTGGCGGGACGGTCAAGACCGTGGAAGCTGGTGTTCGCGCGTTGACGGAACTGTTACCCCGGGCCAATGAGTTTAAACGTGAAGCGATTCCCGCCAGTGAACTGGTGGTAGGGCTCGAGTGCGGTGGTTCCGATGGGTATTCCGGAATCACGGCTAATCCCGCACTGGGTGTGGCCAGCGATCGTGTCGTAGCGTGTGGTGGCACAGCCATCCTGTCAGAGACTACGGAGATCTATGGAGCGGAACATCTGCTGACGCGCCGGGCACGGACTCCGGAAGTTGCTGATAAGCTGCTGGATCAAATCGAGTGGTGGAAATGGTATGCGAATACCTTCGATACCGTACTTGATAGTAATCCCACGGTCGGCAACAAGCTGGGAGGATTGACGACGATTACCGAGAAATCACTGGGGGCCGTTGCCAAGGCAGGTTCCTCGATGTTCCGGGAGTTTTACCAGTATGCAGAGCCGGTGACGGAGCGAGGTTTTGTCATCATGGACACCCCGGGATTTGATCCACCCAGCGTCACGGGAATGGTTGCTGGTGGTGCCAATATCGTTGTCTTTACGACAGGCCGCGGCAGTTGTTTCGGCTGTAAACCAACCCCCTCGATCAAGGTCATGTCCAATACGCCAACTTACGAGCGCCTGGAGGATGACATGGACGTTAATGCAGGTACGGTACTCAGCGGCAAATCGGTAAAGGAAGTTGGTGAAGAGATTTTTGAAGAGATCCTGGCTGTGGCCAGCGGCAAGAAGACCAAGAGCGAAACGCATGGTATTGGGGATGAAGAATTCGTTCCCTGGACCGTGGGCCCTGACCTGTAAATCGCGTTGGTAACTGGATGAATTCAGCAGGTGATCACGTACCATGTACCGAGTTTCGATCGGAAGGTGACTCATTCTTAATCCGGATAGCTACCTGGATGTGATTTCTGGTCGCCGCCGAGGTTGGTTGGCGGGTCTGCAGCGATCGTTGCTTCGCGCAGGGACTCTTCCCTATGCCGGCGTGGTAGCCGGTCGCAACTGGCTCTTTGATCGCCAGCTGAAAAAAACACACTCGGTTTCCATACCGGTTATCAGCGTGGGTAATATTACGGCCGGTGGTACCGGGAAAACCCCCATGGTTTCCTGGTTGGCCCGTCGACTGACTGCCGAGAATATTCGCGTTACGTTGATCAGTCGCGGGTATGGCAGTCGCGAGGATCGTCCCAACGACGAAGCCCTGGAATTATCCCAGAAGCTCCCCGGCGTACCCCATTTGCAGAATCCTAACCGTATCCAGGCAGCACGCCAGGCAATCGACGAGCTTGATTCCCAGGTGATCGTGCTGGATGATGGTTTCCAACATCGCCGGATTGGTCGGGACCTGGACCTGGTGCTGGTCGACGCAACAAACCCTTTCGGTTTTGGACACTTGTTGCCGCGTGGGACGTTACGAGAGCCCCTGGCGGCCTTGCGGCGAGCAGATATGATCGCCCTCACGCGTGTTGACCTGGTCCAGGAGAGTTGCCTGGCGGAGTTGGAAAAGCAACTGGATACATACGCCCCAGGAGTACCTCGATTTCATATTGCCTATCGACCCGAGAAACTGATCAACGTGTCTCAGGATGAAAAACCAATCAACGACCTCGCCGGAAAATCGGTGGCCGCTTTCTGTGGCGTTGGTAATGCCCCCGCTTTTCGGCAGACGCTGGGACAATGCGGTTGCGAGATTGTTGATTTTCGTGCCTTTGCGGATCACCATCCGTACAGCCCGGACGATATCAAGTCATTGAAAGGCTGGCTGCAACACCTGCACGAAATCGATGCCGTGATATGTACTCACAAGGATCTCGTGAAGATACCAGTGGATCAGCTGAACAAGATCCCTCTCTGGGCCCTGACCGTGCAGCCTGAAATGACAACTGGCCAGGCAGCCCTCGAGGAGCGTCTGCAGAAGCTGGTGACACAGGTTAACCCGAGTGCTGTGATTACATCTTCAAACGCTTGAAGAGTTGCTCGGGGATCGAGCGAATAATGCACATGATCCAACGCCACTTCCAGGGCGTGTAAAGAACATTGGTTTGTCTTTGCAAGGCGCGGCTGATGTCCTGGCTGACCCGCGACGGCGAACTTACCATGAACGAATCCGGGTTCACAATTCCGTCGGTCATCGGTGTATCGACGATGCCCGGCTTGATGGTCAGCACGTGTACTCCAGCATGGTAGAGCCGGTTACGCAGACCCTGGAGGTATGCGCTGAGGGCGGCCTTGGTGGAGCCGTACAGGTAGTTGCTTTGCCGACCCCGATCGCCTGCTACCGACGAAATCGCTGCCAGGAAACCACTGCCACGTTCGGCGAAATGTTCGGCTAGCAGGTTCATCAGCGAGACCACGGAGGTATAGTTCGTATCGATCATCTGTCGAGCAAGTTCCCAGTCGACCTGTGCTTCCTGTTGATCGTGCATACTTCCGTAGCAGACGACAGCACCATCCAGGGGTTGATCAAACAGGCCCAGACAGTGCTGGACAAAGGAGGGATGTTCCGGGAAATCGAGGGCATCCAAGGTGACGATGTGGACCGTGCCCTGGTACCGGATACGCAGGTCGGTGGCAATCGACTCGAGTTCTTCCTGCTGGCGACCGGCGAGAATCAAATGACACCCACGCTGGCAAAGTTTACGAGCCAGTTCCTGCGCGATGGCGGAAGAGGCACCGATTAGTAGGATTCTTTCACTCATCAGCGAAGTGATCCCGGGAGCGAGATGTGAAGAAAGTGACGTACTGAAAAGGCCGCGAAGTGTAGTCCACGGGCGATAGCGCGGTCAAGCTCGTTTCTCACGGGCCAGCGTATCCAGGTTGCGAGCAGGCAGGGACCTGGCAGGCCTAGGTTGAGGCTGGAATTTTTCCTGTTGCGGCCAGGTGATTCAGCACCTGGTCTGCCAGTGCATCAGCATCGTTCTCGGCACTATGCAGGTGGATTTCTGCCGAATCCGGCGCCTCGTAGGGAGCGTCAATGCCGGTCATGCCAGCCAGTTCGCCAGCGCGTGCACGCTGGTAAAGTCCCTTGGGGTCCCGTGCTTCACAAACGTCCAACGGTGTGTCGACAAAAACCTCGACGAAATCACCGGGACGTAATGTTTGCTCGATAACACCTCGCACCGCATCACGATCGCGGCGGTAAGGACTTACGAAGGCGACCAGTGCAACAAGGCCGGCAGAAGCAAATAATTGGGCCACGGCTCCGACTCGCCGGATATTTTCCTGTCGGTCTTCGGCGGCAAACCCCAGTCCAAATCGATCCGGATTGGCGGATCCCGCGGCACTCAGCATGTCCACCGTGGCATTCAAGCCATGACGAATGTTATCACCATCCAGCAGGAAACTATGTAGGCCTTGTCGGGACAGTTTCTGATCGACCAGGTTGGCGATCGTACTCTTGCCGCTGCCACTCAGGCCCGTGAACCAGACCACGCATCCCTGGTGACCTGTTAACCGCTCGCGTTGTTCCCGGCTCACGATGGCATCGTGCCAGGTCACTTCCGGTTTGTCTGTCATTGTTTTTCGTGGTTTGGGGTTAAAGGAAATCAATCATCATGCCAGGTTCATTCACTGATACCGGCCAGTTCACACAAGTGTGCAGCCATCACGGGCTGAGGGCAACTCCAGATGAGAAAAAAGAGCGCCTCACGACACCAACGGCCGGCCGGGTGTCCAATGACATAACCAGTTCCCTTGGCTGCCGCCAGTGCTGCCTGCGTGGCACGCATGACCAGGTCATTACAGCCCATGCGTAACTGGTCCTTGTCACAGGTGGTGTCCCCGGCTGCGAATTGCATCAGCCGTTGCCTGGTCTGGTCCCAGTCAGCTCGCAAGGCGACACCGATTTTCTCTAGATCTGCTCGCTTGTTGGATTCCTGTGCGATAAATGAGATGGCGGCGTCGGCGAGTCCAACGGCCAGCGTGGATGTCTGGAGGCCACCGGTATTGGCGCCCACGGCACTGCCCATCACGTGTTCCATGGGTCCGGTCAAAATCCACTTGCGATCGATATGCACCCGTTCACAATTCAAGCGGCCGGTGCGGCTGGCGGAAAGTGCAACCATGTTTTCTGAGGCTCCGTACGAGATACCTGTGGCATCGGTTGGTACCGCTGCCAGGATCTGTCGCTCATCTTCCAGCGTAGCACCGATTACCACGACATCAGCAAACGGTGCCCCGGTGACCCAGGGACTGAAACCATCCACGATGAAGCCATCGACTGTTTCCTCGGCACGTAACACGGGTTTCTTCAAATGCCGGCGGCTTGTGGTCAGATGAGAAATACCAACCGTGGTAAACAATTCCCCGGTAAGTAGTCCAGGTAACCATTGGTCACGGCAGAAATCGCTGTCCCCATTGGCAATGCGCCGACAGGCACCTGTTCGTTGCGTGATGATAAAAGTGGTCGTCAGGCAGGCTGAACTCAAACGCAGGTAACCGGCCGCCAGGTCGGTATTGGCCCAGCCCTGGCCACCCTGCTCGGTGGGCAGGAACCACTCGTAAACGCCGTGGTTTCCACAACAGGCCAGTTGTTCAGCGGGCCAGGCTTCGATGCCCTCGAATTCCAGTGCATCGGCCCGGGAACGCAGCTGGTCTACCAGCATGTCCAGGGCTTGATCGTCCGGATCCGTAACCCGGTTCATGTTTGTTGAATTTTCGTTGCTCATGATCGTTACGGCCTGGGGCAACAGTTTAGGGTGAATCCCGGCTTGGCCCTTGGGCATCAACCTATTATATATGAGCCTCTTGGTGCCACAACATGCAGTCGGCCTGTGGCCGCCGCCAATCACCGGATAGTCCGGTTGGAGAAGATGATATGGACAGGGAAGCCAGCAAACAACCGAACCGTGCATCCGCAGCGCCTTCTGCGGGCCAACGATCATTGGAAACCTGTCAGCCAGCTTGCCCTGTTTGCCAGGGAAGTTTGATGGAAATTCGCGGAAAACTACAGTGTTCTCGCTGCCACACCATTTGCGAAACCTGTTGCGAAGGAGGCCGTGGCTAGTAACGTTCAGCAGGCGGCCTGCAGGGAGAATAACACGCGATGTCAATATCTGAATTCCTGGAACGAAATTATCGCCATTTTAATGCCAGGGAAACGCTGGCTGCTGCCCAGGCCTATCGCGCGCATCTCGATGCGGATGGCAAGATGCTGATTTCCCTGGCCGGGGCAATGAGCACGGCGGAAATCGGTATTTCACTGGCACCGCTGATCCGCAGTGGAAAGGTGCATGCCATTTCCTGCACGGCCGCTAACCTGGAAGAAGATCTCTATAACCTGATTGCCAATCGCGATTATCGGATGGTACCGGATTATCGAGACCTGGGACCCGCGGATGAACTGGCATTACGTAACGAGGGTTTTAATCGAGTCACGGATACCTGTATTCCAGAAGACGTGATTCGGGATGTCGAACGAATCTTGCTGAAGTACTGGCAGGAAGCGGATACAGCTGGTGAATCCTACTTTCCTCATGAGTACCTGTTTCGCCTGCTGCGGGAAGGGGAACTAAAGTCACAATACCAGGTCCCCCCAGAAGACTCATGGCTGGTGGCCGCCGAGCAGATGAATATTCCAGTTTATGTTCCCGGCTTCGAGGACTCCACGACAGGCAATATCTTTGCGGCTCGTGTACTGGATGGTTCCGTCTCGCGGCATTCCGTGGTGCGCAGTGGTACCGATCAGATGCAACAACTGGTGCAGTGGTATCGGGAACAGTCTGCCGCGGGAGATCGGGTGGGATTCTTCCAGGTCGGTGGTGGTATTGCCGGTGATTTCGCGATCTGTGCGGTTCCCTTGATCCTCCAGGACCTGGAAGAGGAGGTTCCCCTGTGGTCCTACTTCGCACAGATTTCTGATTCCGTAACTTCCTATGGATCCTACTCGGGCGCGGTGCCAAACGAGAAAATCACCTGGTACAAGCTGGATGTTGATTGTCCGAAGTTCATGATTAACTCGGATGCATCGATCGTTGCGCCCTTGATTTTTGCCTATGTGATGGGCCTTTGAGCACCAGTCCTCGCTTTTTCTGAGCGGGATTAGCAGCGGTTTTCACGGCGTTTGATGCTTTCTTTTGAAAAAACGCCCATTTCTTGTCCGCCGTGATCTCGGCTGGCGTTTTGTTTTCCAGAGGGAACCACGAGACGATCGTTTCGTGCCAGAGTTTTGCTGAAACACTCATGGGAGATAAGACATATGTTACTTTCACGAAAAAAACGTCGCTCAAGAAAACGAAGTTCGTTGATCCAAAACCGTCTTGGGTTGGAGTCGCTGGAAAATCGTCGCCTGATGGCGGTCGATCTCAACCTGATGAACGGGACACTCCATATCGAGGGTGATGAAGCTCACGATATCGTCAAGATCAGCCATGTAGCGCCGGTGCAGCACGCCTACCGGGGTTTTCTTCCGGCTCCACGTATTTACATGCCAATGGTCAACGTCTGGTACGGACACCGTGAAGGAGGGCAGACAGTTTTTGACGGGAGTTCGAATTTTCCTCGCCTCTTTGTCAGTGGTATTTCGTTTAACGGAAATGACGGAAATGACTTGTTTGACAACCAAACCATGATTCACTCAGAGGCACACGGTGGCCTGGGTTTCGATGTGCTCAAGGGTGGATCGGGCCATGACAAGCTGTTTGGTGAAGGAGGCTCAGATCACCTTTATGGTAATGCCGGCAATGACTACCTGGTGGGAGGTGGTGGTTTCGATCGAATTTCCGGTGGAGAGGGGAACGATACGCTACGCGGTAGTGGAGACTCGAACGGGACGTATTACAACGACAACATGCACGACTACCTCATGGGAGGCAATGGTTACGATAAGGTCCTGGAGGAAGTCCTGGAAAACGCTGAGTTGACTCCCTCTTATCTGAAGCTGGCCAGTTTTTCAGGCACGGTTGTCGAGTACAACATGCTCAATAGTATTGAATCGATCAAGCTGCACGGGAACAACCTCGACAATACCATCGACGCATCCACGTACAGTGGCGGTAACTTGTTCGTGGATGCTGGCAGCGGTGATGATGTTTTGATGGGAAGTGAGGGGAACGATATCCTGGTGGCTGGCAACGGTCATGATCTGGTCCTTGGAAACGGTGGCCATGATTTTATTGTGGGTGACCATGGAAACGATATCCTCAAAGGCAATGCGGGTGATGATATTATCATCGGTGGTCAGGGGCACGATGACATTGCTGGTGGTACCGGGAAGGATTTCCTGCTGGGTAACGAAGGGAATGACACGCTCCATGGAGACGAGGGTAAGGACCAGTTGTTCGGTGACACGGGAAATGACAACCTCTATGGAGGTGCAGATAATGACAATCTCTTTGGTGAGGAGGGTGATGATGGCTTGTTTGGTGGCGGTGGATCTGACAGCCTGACCGGTGGTGCCGATGAGGATCGTTTCCTGTTCCAGGCGGGGGATACGATCGTCGATAAGAATGCCCAGGATGCACAGATTGATTTCATCGACCTGGAAAGCTGGACCGTGGATTATAACGGATCCACGATTAACTATACCGGCGGTACCTGGAGCGATGCCGAGGTCGAATTGATCGATGAAGCCCTGGCTGTACTGCACCATACGACCGGGGACGACACGTTTCTCAAGGAAAAAGATGGTACAGAAATGACCTATCAACGTGTAGGCACAAGCAGTACGAACTTCATTGCCTGGAATGGTGGGGATGTTCACACCTTTGCAGATGGAACGTTCAGTGGCGCGACTGACTTCGTGTTGCAGACCGTATTTCATGAGATTGGCCACAACTGGGACAGCGAAAATGCCAACTGGGATGAATGGAAGGATTTGAGTTCCTGGACCCAGGAAGACAAGTCTGCGGACTCAAACTTCATCGCGGGTGGCACTGGCGGATGGTTCTACAGCAACAGTGCGAACTTTGTTCGCAACTACGCCAAGACCAACCCAAAAGAAGACTTTGCCTGTAGTTTCTCAGCTTACTTCATGGATCAGTTGGGTAAGCCGTTCGGTGGTGGAGGCGCATCTGCTGCTCCTGGCAAGATGGATTTCATGGATAAATTCGTAGACTCGAAGACGTAAGCGAGTTTGGTTCTCTCGTCCTGAAACGACCTGCAGGAGTTTATTCTGCAGGTCGTTTCTTTATGGGGTCTAGTCCAGGCCTGGATTATTTACGGACAGGAAATGATTTCTATTCCGCGTAAGGACTGTACAAGTAGTCGCGAAAGTTCTGTCTTGTGGATCAGTTGCGAATTAACTCCGTTGATTGCCATCGTTGCCCCCTCCTCGCCGGTGAACGAAGCGAACCCTGCAAGTCACCTACTAGCACTAAAAAAGCAGGCTGATACGATGCAGTGACCTGAAGCAGAAGAAAGAACAAAGTACCACGTTGAACGTGGACGAAATCGGTTTGCCGATGCAAGGCCTGGTGGCAGTCGGTTTAAGTGAAAGGACAAGAGGCAAGATCATCATGTTGCATTCATGTTTGCGAGTTCTACTGGGATTGGCGTTCGGTCTCTTGGTGACGCAGGGTGTTCGGGCCGCCGACCAGCGTCCAAATATTATCCTGATCATGGCGGATGACGTGGGTTACGAATGTTTCGGGTGCTATGGGAGCAAGCAGTACAAGACCCCACAGATCGATCGGCTGGCACGTGGAGGGATGCGGTTTAACCACTGTTATTCACAACCTTTGTGTACCCCCAGTCGCGTCAAGATCATGACGGCCCTTTCGAATGCTAGGAACTACTCGGCTTTCTCGATCTTGAATCGTGACCAGCGCACCATCGGTCAGTATTTTCAAGAGGCTGGTTACCAGACGATGATTGCCGGCAAATGGCAATTGTTGGGATCGTCGCATTACAGTGAGCAGTTTCGTGGCAAGGGGAGTCGCCCGAAAGCCATGGGGTTTGAGCAGTCCTGTCTCTGGCAAGTAGACCAGCTGGGTTCGCGCTACTGGGGACCATTACTTGCCATCAATGGAAAGAATCAGCAGTTTGGCAAGGATCAATATGGACCAACCCTTGCTACCGATGCGATCACTGATTTCATGCAGGCCCAGCGAGACAAGCCGTTCCTGGTTTACTACCCCATGATCCAGGTTCATAGCCCGTTCTTGCCAACCCCGGACAGCAAGTCACGGACCAGTAAGAATCAGCAGCGAAACTTTGAAGATATGGTGAACTACATGGATAAGCTCGTGGGGCGAATTGTCACGAAAGCTGAAAAACTGGGTATCGCGGAACGAACGCTGATCATGTTTGTCGGTGACAACGGGACGCACAAGAAAATCAAGTCACAGCTCCATGGAAAAACGATCGTGGGAGGGAAAGGGCAGACCACCGATGCCGGCACCCGTGTACCGTTTGTCGCTTACTGGCCCGGAGTGATTAAGCCAGGTCAGGTGAGCGACCAGTTGGTTGATTTTTCAGATTTCGTACCCACGACATTAGCAGCGATCCAGGCAACCGTCCCGGACGGATTGGATGGCCGGAGTTTCCTGCCGCACTTACAGGGTAAGCCAGGTCAGTCTCGTGAGTGGATGTACTGTTATTATTGTCCGCGTCCCGAGAAAATGAAGCCAGTACGGTTCGTGCGTGATCAGCGTTGGAAGCTCTACGGGGATGGCCGTTTTTTTGATGTTCAGCACGATACACTGGAGCAAAAATCACTGGACCGATCATCCCTTGCTGATGAGCCCCTGAAGGCATATCAAAAACTCAGCGCAGCAATCGAGTCGATGCCCGCGAAAGGCCAATCGTTGCTGAAGTTTGCAAGGTGATGGGCTCTATTTCCCTCGTTCCTTGAGAACCTCGTTCTGCGACAAATCCCTGGCAAGACGTTCAGCAAGTGTCTTACCAACAAGGGCATGGACCTCGTTGTTGGGGTGATGATCCGTGGGGTGTACCCAAAGATCGGCAGCCTGTTTACCCGCAAGTAGCGGGAACAGGTCGATGAACGTGGCATGAGTCCCGGCCAGGGTCTTTTTGATGTGCTCGTGGACACCCTTGAACGGGTAGTTCTCGTTCAATTTGTAAAGTTCGGGGAACAGTACCACATAGCAAGGAATCTGATCTTGTTGGCAAGTCTCAACAATTGCCAGCAGCGCTGCTCGATTGGTTTTCCAGGATGGGTTCGTATCGGTGTAAAGCGAGCGATAGTGAGCGACCATCCCATCGGTTTGCTGACGCTGGGCACGAAACTTCCAAATTAGTTGAGTGATGTTAGATCGATACCACATACGTTTCGGTGGTCCGGTGCCAGGCAAACGACCCGGTGGGCGGGTGGCAAAACGACCCTGTTCGACCGCCAATTGTCGCCGTTGCGGTCGACCGCTTACCGGGTCTGGAGTAAAGATGGGCGGTTCGGCATCGTTGAGTACAAATCCCAGGATCACGGCATCGGGATCGGTCTTTATTGCCCAGCGTTGCAGTACGTGAAAAGACTGGATTATGTTGTATCCGCCAACACCATAATTGGCTGCTTCCACGATTCGATCCGGCCATTGTTCCTGTAAATTAGCGGCCGTCACCTGGGCGAACGTATCCTGATCGTGCACCCCTTCACCGAAGGTAAAGGAATCACCGAGAAAGGCCAGTCGAATGGCCTGGGGTCGCTTCGGCACGATGATCTCGTTACCCGTCGCATCCAGGTCAAAGGGAAAGGGGCGACCACGAAAACCAATCGCATTGGTCAAGTGTCCAACTTCATTCTGCGAACCAAAGTAACCTCGTGGATTGCCATCGTATTCGAACACAATGTTGGTCGAGGGCCGATTGACGTAACCGATGGTATCAAAATCAATCTGGGGTCCGAACATAAACTGGCCGGGTGCGGTATGGGGTTCGTAGAATCGTGGCTGCCCACTGATCTTGAGGATCATTTCTGCCACCAGCAGCCCCACGAACAAGCCGCCCAGCATTAACAGGATGCGCTTGCGCAGTTGCCTGACGGAGCGGGTCGGAGATGATGGTTCCGTGGTCATGGCAGTTACCTTACAGGATTCCCGATATTTTTTTCCAATAAATCAGCAACTCGCTTTCCAATTTCCTGGTTTCCCAGGGCGGAAGCATGTCCCTTGTCAAAATACAATGCCTGGGCGCCATGTTGATCTGCCAGTTGATGAAATTCAGAAACCAGGTCTAACAGTAGTACCTGGTGTTGCTGGGCAAAAGAAACCATTTCCTGTTGCCAGGGCGTCCTGAACTCCCGGGATTCCTCGACCTGGAAAAGTAACGGCCAGGAGATGATCACCATTTTGGCCTGCTTGGCAGTAATCGATGCGTGCAACTTACCAAGTAAGTACTGGAAGTCTTCGACGGTCACGCGTGGTTTGGGAATGACCTGTTCAGGACCGAACCTATGGTACGTTGCCCAGAGGCGTCGACTGATGGCACTGTTACGCAAGATACCAGGTGGCTGCAACTGCTGTAGGTGCGCGTGGTGCTCCCGGTCTGTTTTATCATCCCAGCTGTCCATGTCGTTGGCGCCGAAACAAACCACCACGAAATCGGGTTTCAACAGGTGTCCAGCCGTTTGCCAGAATCGCCAGCCCTGGAAAAGCGTGTAACCAGGAACGCCGGCGTTGATGCACTCCACGGACCGTCCGGCCAGGTTCTGGTTGAGGCGCTGTTCTGCAATATCGACGTAGCCCTCGTTATGTTTAAGTCCAAATCCAAACGTGCAGGAGTCGCCCAGGAAGAGGATGCGTAAACGATTAGCTGGTTTTTCAGCGGGTATTTCGTGGTCTTCCCGTAACCCCTGCTGATTGGCGATCGTACCGTAAAAAGGACTGTCTGCGAGTGGTAAGGTAGTCCCGGGTGACAATCGCCAGAATAACTCGGCGTCATTCTCGACCAGGGCGGCGAGTTGTGTCATGCCATGCTGGTCCAGGACACCGACATCCTGTTGAAATCGAATGCTGGCCGTGGGTTGCTCAATCAACTGGAGAAGGATTTCACAGGTCAGTAAAGCCAGGAAACCGGCCAGGGCTGCCAGGGTTACCTTGCGTCGCAAGGCAGCAACGGGTGGCTTTGCCTGGGGTGGGTCGGTCACTTGGTTACTTTCATGAAACAGAACAGGGTTGATTACAAGATGCCATCTCAGAGCGATCCTGTTCCGCGATAGGATGTTGTTGGTGACTGTTGCTGACAATTATAAGTCAGCCCGGTTACTGAATCCACAGCAGCCTGGAGCGGGAAGCTGGACTAGGGTGCGATCGTGGCACGGTCCAGGTTGAGTTGCGCTTCCTTATACATGGGATCCAGTTTGACGGCCTGCTGGAAATGATCGATAGACGCCTTGCGATTCCCCATTTGGAACAGGACCATGCCAAGCCGATTATGTGCCTGGGAAAAACCGGGTTCTAACGAGATGGCCTTTTCCAGGTTGGCCTGGGCCTGCGGTAGATTTGCTTGTCGCTCAAACCAGATGGCGAGGTTGAAATAGGCCTTGGCGTAACCCGGTTGCAGTTGAATAGATTTCTGGACGTGCTCGTAAGCCTGTTGCATGTTGCCGAGTTCACCGTCGATGATTGCCAGGTTGTTGTAGGCCTCTGCATATTCTGCGTCCAGCTCGATGGCGTGCAGAAGCAATTCCTGCGCTTCCCTGAATCGTCCCTGGTCCCCGCGCAATGTTCCCAGGCTGGCGTTTGCAATCTGCGACCCGGGGTTCTTGGAAACCGTATCCGACCAGAGTGTATCGAGGTCCTGGTACTTGCCACAGTTCTGCCAGGACAGGATTCCCAGGATGACCAGTAGCGAGGCAGCGCCGATCGTTCGTGGTGAGACAACATCCGCTTCGCCCGGGAGTTGTTTCGACCAGGTTGTGAATGCCGCTGCGGCCAGGGTTAGCAGGCCGATACTGGCCAGGTATTGAAAATGATCGGCTACGAATGAAAAACGCATCGGATAAACATCCACGAATCCCAATGCCGGTACCAGCGTGCCGCCGAAAAACAGGATGGCCACAAGTGGCCCACCACCCAGTCGGGATCTTTGCCACACGACCAGCCCGACCAATGCCAGGGCGGAGATGGGGAAGAGGTATTGCCACCAGGTTCCGGCATCGATGGCCCAGCGCGGGTAGATGAAGGTGAGTTGCAGCGGGACCAGTAATTTCCCGGCATAAAACCAGGTTGCGCGGCCTGCGATCAGGCAGCGGTCAATCACGGACAGATCCCAGTTGACGTACATCGTACCAACGATATTTTTCTCGACCCAGGCAGTCACCATCGCCATCGGAATGGCTGCGACCAGCATCGGTAGCAGCGGAGTCACGTCTTCCCATTCGAACCGTCGTCGCTTCCAGGTCAGGACCATCAGCAGGGCTGCCGGCAGCGTGGCAGTTACGCTTTTACTGAGTATCGCCGCGATGAACAGTAGCAGGGAGAGCGCGTAAAGTTTCCCGGCATGTTTTTGTCCACCAGGAGCAAGCATGCAACGCAGGTAACACCAGGCAGAAAGCAGGTAGAAAGCACCGGATAGCGTGTTCTTACGTTCCGTAATCCAGGCGACCGATTCCACGTGAACCGGGTGAACTACGAACAGGAGGGCCGCCAGGAAGGCACCGGGAACACTGAGAAACTTCAGGATTTTCCAGAGTAGGATGGCATTGAATGCGTGTAGTAAAATGTTGACCAGGTGATAGCCTGACGGCTCCAGGCCCCAGAGATGGTATTCGATCCAGTAACTGGTATGAACCATTGGGTAATACTGAGGGGTTGCACCAACTTCACACCAGATGCGTTGTAGTCCCGTGACGCTGCGAAGTGTGCGGTTTGCCACGACGTAGTCATCATCGTCCCAGATGTAACCACACCCGATGGCTGGAAAGTAGGCTGCCAGGGTGACGAGAAGAATAGCGACGGCCAGTCCCCACTGGCGCAAACGTGATTCGCCTTGATGATGATCCGTAGACATGAGCAGCCAGGGCAGTGAACGATGATCTCGCGGATCGTTTCCATCGATCAGCAGGAGCGATGAAAACGGGAGCCGTTGCCGGCACGGCGCGATTATCATAGGTGAGGTCGCTATTTAACGTCAAGATAATCCGCCTGGTACTCCAGGTGGGCTGCCTGGAAAGGCGGCCAGGTGAGCTAGGTCTGTAAAAAGCAGTTGTTTTTACACGGATACCAGTTTTTCACTGTGCTAAAATGCATCCCACGGTTTGTGAGAATAAGCACAAACTGGCTCCGTTTTTTTCCATTTGGTAATTTGTTTTAATATTGGGAGATGTGAAAATGGCATTTTCAGAGTACAAGATCATTCATGTTGCAGAAGGCGGTTTGGGAACCATTTTGCTGGGTGCATCGGGTATCCCCATGAAAAAGCTGGAAGCAACACTGAACCAGGAAGCTGCTGCCGGGTGGCAAGTTGTTTTCCAGGTAATTGAACAAAAACGATTCATGCTTTTATGGCAGCGAGAAGCTGTGGTTATTACGCTCGCGCGTTAACGAATCGAGCAGAGGGCCTGGAACGTGTTGTGTGGTTTTTGATTTGGGAGGCGGCTTGGTGCTTAAACGTCAAGAAGTAGAGTCGCGGGAAGAGCAATTGCGGTTGCGGATTCGAGAGTTGCCAGATGACCTCAAGCAACTGTATTACAGACAGGCCAAATCCCGGATCAAGGACCCCGATACCTATGCTGTGTTGAATTATCTTGGGGTTGCCGGGCTACACCATTTTTACGTGGGCCGCTGGTCGAGAGGTTTCGTCAATATCAGCATCTTCACTCTCGGTTTGCTCCTGGTGGGAATCGGGCTCGTCAAACTGGAGCTAATCTACATGGCGATTGGAGCCATCGCCTTGGCAGCGGTCTTGCTTGCTGAACTGCCCGCCCTGTTTAATTCGCAGCTTGTTATCCAGGATCATAACAACGGAATCATGGAACAACTCCTGGATGACCTGGACCCGCAGGAACAGGCCCCGGATCCATATGCGTTGTTAGATTAGAGCTCCAGCCGACCCATGATAAGTCGCAGGCCTGGCCGACCTTGCATTGCAAATAGGTCGCGTTACTTTTTCCGTTCGAAACGGAAAATCGTTTTGCCGGTTGCTGTGGCAATCATGTAGTAGACTTCCCCATGTTCATCCTGGCCGAAGGCCAGTACCGGTAACCCGGTAGATGGAATACGCACGTTCTCGATGACCTTGTTTGTTTTCTCGTCATATTTCAAGGCCCAGATTTTTCCGCTTACGTAATCACCATAGATGTAGTAGCCAAACAACTCGGGTAGCTTCTTGCCGCGGTAAACATGACCACCGGTAATGGATTTGCCAATCTGGTGATCGTATTCCCAGAGAGGATCGACCGGCTTGTCAGGATTGGTAGCGGCTGCATTACCAAATCCGTAACTTGCCTCGCGGATGCTCCAGCCATAATTAGCCCCGCGCTTGATGATGTTGATTTCTTCCCAGAGGTCCTGGCCTACATCAGCAGACCAGATCAGGCCGGTTTGCCGATCAATCGAAAGCCGCCAGATGTTCCGCAATCCGTAAGCGTAGATTTCCGGCTTGGCACCCGGTCGATCCAGGAAGGGATTGTCCTTGGGAATGGCATAGTTGAGATCCTTTTCCTTGTGATCCACGTCGATGCGAAGCATGGATCCCATCCAGGTCTTCAGGTTCTGGCCATGCCCGGTGGGGTCATTACGGCCACCACCATCACCCAGCGCCAGGTAGAGGTACCCGTCGCGACCGAAAACCATGGGGCCCCCGTTGTGATTGGCGAATGGTTGCGGAATGACCATGATGATTTCCTCGCTGGCAGGATCACCCCGGTTGGGATTGTCTGCCGAACGCCGGAAACGAGACAGGTAGGCGGTACGGGGTTTCTTGACCGTGTTGTAGTAGACAAAGATCTCCCCGTTGGTCTTGTAGTTGGGATGCAGGGCCATGCCCAGCAACCCTTCCTCGTTATCCTTGGTCCAGTCATGCACACGATCTCTCAGGTCCAGGTACATAGAAGTGGATTTCACCTCGGGGTCGTTATCAAAGACGTGGATCATGCCACTTTGCGTTCCCACGAAGAGGCGGTTGGTACCATCACCACCGTGAATGATCTCGATGGGACGTAGTTGCCTGATTTTCCCGTTGTCATCAACGCCTTGCCAGCCTTCCCATTTCAGCTTGGGAAATGCCTCCACCGCCTGCAACGGTAACTCTCGGTCCACGGGATCGGGAACCGATCCGTCAGCTGCAAGTTCTCTCACCTTGATGTTGCGGAAGGCCACCGCGTTGCCATGATCCTGGAGACAGATGTGCCCCTGCTCGGACTTGCCGAAACCAGCAAAGCTGGCAAACTTGCTCTTGGCGACGCGTTCGTTCCAGTCCTTGCTCCCCTTCTGGAAGTAATAATAGCTGACACCATTTAATGCGACCTCGGATTTCTTATCGCCGATCCGAATGTAGAGATGATTCCATTGCCCGGCCGGACGTGTCGCATCCGAGATTTCGGGACTGGTGAAACCAACCTGTGATTCAAAGAACTTGGCCCAGTTTGGTTTGACAGGACGATACAGCTGGTAGAGCCAGCCTGCTTTCTGCGGATCGCGTCCATCCACGTTGTCCTGGATCTGGATCTCCGGACCGGATTGCCACGGATACTGGGCCTGCTCCGTGACGTGGAACATGATCCCGCTGTTTCCGCCCTTCGAGATGCGGTACTCGATGGAAAGTTCGAAATGCTTGAATTGTTTTTCGCTGACCAGATCGCCGGCACCTTTCTTGGTCCAGTTGAGTATGCCGTCCTGGACAGCCCAGCCATCGCTGATATTCTTGGCGCGGTAATTGCGCCAGCCGGTGGTCGTCTTGCCATCAAACAATAATTTCCAGCCGCTGCGGCGTTCCGCCTCATTGAGCTGGTTCAGAGGTGTTTCTGCCTGGGCCGGGAGATTGAAACCAGAGGCCAGGGCCAATACGAACAGGCTACCAACAATCCGCATCATGGGTTTTATCTTCCTGCTGGAGTCGGCTCGCCAGGGATTTCCACAACCACCGGTAGAC
>MPLU02196189.1_pt1 | contig 31913 bp, 28 predicted proteins | sample 1617381 | NCBI WGS metagenome assembly MPLU02 (sample SAMN05944801, study PRJNA350692) | marine metagenome | biome: marine; feature: ODZ; material: water; isolation source: 90 m water sample filtered on 0.2 um supor filter | place: Pacific Ocean | collected 2012-04-08 | depth 90m m
AGTAGGGCAAGATATGAAGTAGGGTATGAAGAGAATGTAGTTGGTAAAAAGCCTCAGAATCCTACAGCACCCGGTGTGACTACGATACCGGCAGGCGGAATAACACAAGAAGTATTAGAACAAAGACGAGCCGCTCAAAAGAAATTTGAAGAAGACCTTCCCGCGTGGCAAAAGAGAAAAGAAAAATTTGATGGTAACCTTGCTAAAGACCTTAAGTTACAAAAAAGTTTTTATGAAAGATTTAATGCGGGAGCACCTATAGGGCCTGTAGATAGAATTAATTCATATCCATTGGTTAGAGAAAACGCTGGTCTCACACACGATTTTATAGATTTTTATTTTAAAACGAGACAATGGACAGGTGCTAAAAGAGATATAAGATATTTACAATTTTCAGCTATATTAAATAATATTAATGAATCTGTAACACCTGAATATAATGAACAGAGATATCTCGGTAGACCTGATAAATATTATACTTATAATGGTGTCGATAGAGATGTAACTTTAGAGTTTACTTTATATCCACATAGTCATACAGAACTACCATTTCTAATGGAAAAACTTAATTATCTTGTCGGATTATGTTATCCACAATATAGTAGTGAAGGGTTTATGATTGCGCCGCAAGTCGATTTAACGGTTGGTGATATGTATAGAGAACAACCAGGATATATTAATCAGTTAGCAGTAAATGTTCAAGATAATACTACTTGGGAAACAGACCTTTTTCAATTTCCAAAGCATATAACTGCTAATTTAACTTTTAGATATTTTGGAAAACACATACCACATCAATTTGGTAAACATTATGATGTTCCTTATCTTCAACCTTTTAAAGGCGGAGATAGAACTAATACAGATAAGCCACAACAAGTAGGAGCGTTAGGTTCTGAACTTACTTATAAGGCTAATGCAGATAGCACTGAGGTAGATTTGTACAAAAAGAGTATAACTCGAAGAAGACCGGTTGCAGGTATTCCTGAAGAGATAGTCAAAGAGATAGGCGAAGCGAGTGTTAAAAGAGAAATAGGGAGTGACGGATAATGCGTTATAAACACACACCCGTGAAACGAGCACCTACAGGAGACCGAGTATATGGTACAACGTTTTATCCTAAAATACCAATAAAGGATACGGATGTTTTTAAATATTTTCCTCGAGGTACACGATTTGATAAAATAGCGTATGATTTCTATGGTGACCAATCTTTATGGTGGATTATCACTTTAGCTAATGGAATCACTAATGCTGATGTTCAAGTAGACCCGTTAGAAGAATATAGAGTTCCTAAAGAAATTGAGTCAATATTATCTGATTTTAAACAAATAAACGAATAGTGTTATGTTAGGCGAACCATTAAGTTTAAGTGTAAGACACGAACTTGAAAGACGTAAGAAAGCGTTGAGTAGAGATTCAATTATCCCCGATATAAAGGGCGATACTTTAAATTATTCCTTTGCTGAAATGATGACAAAGACAACTTATGTTCGTCTTATATCGCCTTTATACGGTACTGAAATTGCAGGTACTTTATTAAAAAATTCTGACCCATACAATAATTTTAATCAAAAACATTGGTTAGATTGGAATGAATCCAAAGGTAGTAGTCGTGGTCACGTACCACCACCAGGTATTTCATCTGTTAGAACTGCTTATGTAGGTGAAGGTGCTACTATTAATACAATCAAAGAAGCGTCTATAGAACTAAAAGTTTATTCTAATGAACAATATAATAAAATAATTCCTGAGTTTGTTAGGATAGGTAGAATAATTTATCTTGAATTTGGATGGTCTAATCCGAGAATTGATATAATACGGGCACAAGCTGTCCCGAGAGATTTTTTAAGACGAACTTTTGATAGCCAAACAGGTGAACATGGTGTAGAATTAGATTACGACAAAGCACAACACTTTCCTGGTGAATTTGCTGTGAATACTAATGGCAATAGTGATATACTTGTAGGTTCAGTATCTAACTATTCTGCAAAGTTAAATGAAGCCGGCGGATATGATATTACGTTAGATTTGAAAACTTCAGGTCACGGGTTATATTACGCATCTACTAATAAAAAGAAACATCAATCTATACCTCTATTGACAGACAATGTAGCAGCGGGTGATGAACGCGCAAATCAAACCGAAAATGCAGAACAAATAGCATCTAATAAGTCTGAGAATGATTTTAACAATACCCTTGATGAAAGAAACGGTTTAATACTTTTATCGAAAATAAAACAAAATTTACAGGAAGTTTTCGATATCGCAGGTGCTTTTGAGTATCCGGTTCTCGTAAAAGATAAATCATCTGACAAAAATGAATATAAAAAAGAACCATTAATGATAGAACAACCATCTGTTTTTTATCTAAACGACAAAGAGCACAATGAATATATGGAGAAGTGTATAACTCATTTAGAAACCCGTGGATTTAGCGTTGAGAAAGTCTACGCTCCACCTGAGAATCCATTGGTTGGTCGTGTAGCGATAGACGAAGAAACTATGTTATACGCTCAACAGAGAGCAATGGATAAGAGAAAACTATTAGGGTTTACTGCTATTCACATAGCGTATAGAGATTTAATTATAACTTGTATGGACACCGGAGAAACGACAAAGATAGGCGAAGAGGATGGTAAAGGTCAAATTAAAGTCAATCAATGTTATATAAATTATTATTGTAGTATAAAGTATATTGAAGATAATATTTTATCAAGATTATTCGGCACAGCAGACGCAAATTCAGAGATAATAGTATCAGGTGTGAGGTCATTACACGTAGCACAAGAAAAAGTAAATGCTGGTATGAAGTTTCCTAAGGATAATTCGACACCATTTTTAAATAGTAATTTGATGTTAACACATAAACAATTAGTACCTTCAAGTTTTACAGATTGTTTGATAAATACAGAAGCAATGTCAGCACTTTTACAGAGAACTCATTTAGGATTTTATGGTACTAATTCCGATGCAAAACAAACAAAAGAAATGGCAAATTATTCTAAAGCTTTAGGCAAAACGTTACAAGAAGCATTTCCGTTTGAGATAGGGTTCTCGCCAACGACAGCGGCCGCATCTATCAAAGCTAAGAAAAGAAATCCGAATCACGTTCTCGCAAAGATTAGAAATATGTATGTCAATGTGAATGTTCTACAAGAAGCTTTTTTAGGAGATAACAATTCTCCTTTTTGTGATAGAAATTTTTATCCAACTACATCACGAGATGGCTCAACCACTGAAATCGAGGCGTGGGATGAAGACCCGTGGTGGTATATATTTTTCGCAGGAGATGACAGAGTAACTTTTTACCAAGATGAATCAGTAACGTTTGATAAAATGTCTTGTGTAGGTTCTGTACGAGAAGGATTGATAAATTTCTATAATAGAATTTCTGATAATTTTCATGGTTTTCCTAATTTTGAAGTAGGTGCTAATGTTCATTTACCAGGATTTCTTAGTGTGTATGATTTAAGAACCACTAAAACTAACGATTATTATCAGTTTGAAGTTTATTCAAAAGATTCTATTGTTAAGTCGTTAGAACTTAATAGTAAGATTCCTAAAAATGTAGAGTTAGCCGCTACAATAGGAGCGAGTACAAAGTTTGATTTGACTGATGCTTTAGGAGGAGTTAATTCAGGATTAGACGCTGAGCTCCTTCACGATTTAGAACTATCAGCCGGAAAACCAAAAGCGTTTTTTAATCCATTACACGCCGCTTCATACGGCAGTACTGATTATATAAAAGGATTAGGAGATATAGATATAGCAACTGCAGATGTAGGAGAAAATAATGTTCTTGCTATCAACCCTAGCGATAGTCCCGGGACAATAGAAGCTACGATAAGATACGGTATTGAAAATGGTTTATTATCACAATATGCTGAATATTCAGATAAAAAAATTGAGGAATTAACAAATGCTGTTTTTGATGGCCAAACAACTATTGAGTTTAATAACGGCGGTTCTTATACAGGACAAGCTGAAATTGAACAATATACTGATGATGCGTGGAATTATTTAAAGGTTGTAAGAGATTCTTATACTAAATCTTTTCAAGGAATCGCTCCGGGTTTCATAAAACAAAATAGACCTCCTACTGATGAAGGTAGTAAAAATTCAAGCGCGGATGTAGCAGAAGACAAAAAAGTTCGTGATAAATATCCTAATATAAATGAAGGATTAGCACATATTTCAGATACAATGGATAAGTTGTTTCTTTTAAAAGGCCGAGGAACAGAAAAAGTCGTAGATAAAAAAGATGGAGAACCATCAGTAAATTTAGGCGATGATGGACAGAGTGGTGCTACAATTACAGGTATACCGGCAGTAGATGTTAGTGGTAATATGCAGTTAGCCACTCTTGAACAATTTCATCTTACTTTTAGTAAGGTTGTATCACCTAATGCAAAAGAAGGAGTTAAAACTAACGGAGCGAGGAAAGCGCCGTATGTAAATATAGGCACTCATTCTGATTATCAAAGTTATATGGACCAATTAATATATAATGATAATGTACAATCTTTAGAAAAATTGAATAATACAATAAGTTATTTTGAATTAACTTTTAAAATAGATGGAATAAGTGGTATTTTACCAGGACAATCATTTACCGTTTCATATCTACCTGAGATGATTGAGAGAAACTTTTTCTTTATAGTCAGTAATATTGAACAAGAGTTGACTTCTGAAGGGTGGACAACTACTATTACAGGGTTGATGAGAAGAAGAGATATGCCGTTACCAAAACAACCATCTAAACTTAAAGTGAAAATGAAGGCAAAGAAGAAGAGTGATAAGAAGAAATTAGAGACAATCAAGGTACAGCCTAAACCAAAACCGAAACCTGTTGTTGACCCGGACCCAGGGTTTCCGCCATCAGATAATAGACCATTACCAAGAGATGATGATAGTCCGATACCAGGAGCTGAAGACGATGGTTTAGATACAGATTTAGATATGCCGGACCCAGCACAAACGAATCGTGATTTCATTGACCCTCCTCCACCACAAGAGGACCCTCCACCCAAAGAAAAAGTTGACCCGCCACCCGTGAGACCTTCAATCCCTGTTCCTACAGATGATGAAGATATTGCTGATGACGTTGTATTAGATGAACTTGAATTTGATGATTTTTCAGATTGGGATGTACCGGACCCTCCACCGCCCTTTATGCCTTATACTATGGTAGAAAATGATACTGCTAATATAGTATTACAAATGACAGACGGACAAGTAAGTATACAACCTTTTAAAGATGCACCTCAACAAGATGTAAAAATATATCCTAAAGGACGAGAAAATTCACATCCTATAACATTTTCTTTAGGTGTTACAGATGTTTTAAGTATAGAGGAATTTAATAATATAGCTCAAAGTTATTATAAAGCATTCGGTAAGGACCCGAGAGAACTATTAAATAGGTTATATACCAGAGTTAGTATTAAAGATAGAGAAGGACCTGAAGGTAATTCAAATTTCGGTGAATGGGATAAGAGAGATAAGATTTATTTTTATGTAGCAAATAGAAAAGATAAAGACGGAGTAAAAATAACTACTAAAATAAATGAACTTCAAAAAACATTACAAGCACAAGTAGGTAATGACCCTGATAATACAACAGGAATAGATAATGATTATTTAAATGATGTTGTAATGTCTATATTAAATCAACCTGAAAGAACAAAATTGACGGTATTGAAAGATAAGAAGAAAAATGATAGAAAAAATATTGTAATTAAAAGACCACGTGAACCATTCATTGACCCGAGACTGAGAGACCCTGATTTCAAACCACCAGGAAGCGACCCGCCACCCGCTCCGGCTAAGAAGAAAAAGCCGAAGAAACAGCCACCCGCCCCATCAACTTTTTTCGGAGGACTATCTTGGCAAAATGATATTTTATATTCTGTAGTTCCTAAATGGAGAACACTCGGTGCCGCAATGGGAATAACTGATGAGAAGAAGATTACAGATAAGACGAGAATAGATGCTAATAATCGAGGTATTTATTATAAAAAAGAAATATTTTATGGTCACGGTAAAGAAGCTAAACCTGAAGACCCTGTACCATTTGATGTTAGAAGAGATTTTTGGGACCAAATGATTGAACCAAGAGCATCCGGCGGTCATTATGATAAAAGTGATAAAGCCAAAGCTTCTGCGTCAAAGACTACTCTACAAAACGATAGTACTTATAATTACTTAAAGAGAATAACAGGTACTGAATGGCCCGCAAGTAATCCAATATATCGATGGGAGGCGAGATTCTAATGCCTATAGATTATGACAAGATAAGAGCTATTCACGAAAATACTATGAGATATGTACCTAACGCAGGAATTGTACCTGATAATTCATCTTGGTTATATATCTCAAATAATCGTTTAGTTAAACAAGGTACTCCTTATCATATACATTATACTAACGATTTTGAAGAGTACTATATGTCAGGTGCAGAACACAACCCGACATCTCGAATAATAAAACCAATCGACCCTGATGAAATAAGTGATTTTACTGCATATAGTAGTAACTACGGAAAAGTTTATGAGAAAATGGCAGACGTTTTTTATAAACCGAGTCCTGAAGCAGATGATTATGTACAAGGTACGTTTCTCAGAAATTTTGTAAAGAGAAGAAATGACCCGAGTGACCCTATAAGAGAAGTAGATGAAGATTTCACATCCCCGTTATATGAAAAATTTACTATTAAGTGGAGATTAACAGGCAGACCGAGAGATGTTTTTAATAAAAATAGACTTACGGTCGCACACGAAGAGTTTAAACATCCAGGTATTAAAAAATTATTATCTAATTATATTGAGTATTATATTATACCTGAAGTAAGTGAACTTTCTAAACAACGTAAAGCATTAGGTATATCAGGAATAAAAAGAGATAAAAAAGGTAATATAGTCGTTCCTGAATCACCAGCTAAAACACAAACAAAATTAAAACGTAAGAAGAATAAGTCTCCGAAAAAACGGAATCGTAGAAGTACACCCGGAGTATCTGCGAATGGAAATATTAGAGGAGATTTTTAAAAAAATACTTGACATTATCAATAAAAGGTTATATATTAAGACGTGGTTATAATAGAGAAGTACACCCAATTTGAGGACTTCTTGGAAGATTACAATTCTTCAGAATGGTCGTTCTTACATTTCATCGGAAGTAAAAATAAACATCCATTAAACGATTATCCGTTAATGTTATATGTACGGACATCCACGGATAGTGAATATATGTTATCATTTAATCACGATGAAGCGGTGGAACTTACATTAGATTCGTTATTACATTTAAATAATGACAAGCCTAAATATGTAGCAGATGTCAAGTCTGTTTGTCACTTTGCTGACTTTGATAATGTTATTGATTTACAACAAACAGAGTTTGAACGACAAGGAAATTTAGTAGATAATCAGATGTTTTTAACTACTCCACATAGATATTTTCATTCGAAAGGTATGAATAATTTTGTAATTCCTATAATGAAACACTTAGAATATTGCCAAGATTTATTTACTAATTATAAAGATAATATAGGTAATGATTATAATGAATTTTATCGTGATGCTAATAAAGTGTTTTCTCAAATAGAACGGGTCGGATTGAGAGTTAATCCACTTGATGTTCCATTAGAACAACGAGATAATATTTCAAAAGACCATTTGATGTTTACTAATTATAATGTATTAACATCTACAGGCCGACCAAGTAATGCTTACGATGGGTTCAATTTTGCGGCTATGAATAAAAGTGATGGTACACGTAAAATGATACAGAGTAGATATGATGAATTAATAGAATTTGACTTTGATGCTTATCACGTTAGATTAATTGGTAAGATTGTAGGGTATAATTTTAGTGATGAAAGTGTACACGAACATTTCAGTAAACTATATAATGTGTCTTACGAAGAGTCAAAGACTATGACTTTTAAATATCTGTATGGGGGAGTTCCGAATGATATAGCAAAAAGTCACGAATTTTTCGGTAAAGTTAAAGATTATTATACTAATTTATGGTCTCGTTTTAGGAGAGATAAAGTTTTAGTAACTGATATTTATAAAAGAGGGATAAATTTAGACGTAAAAGACTTCTATCCTTCCAAACTTTTTAACTATATGATACAGAGTTTAGAAACAGAGAGAAATATTTTAGTGTTAAAGAGTTTATTAAATGAAACAAAAGACTTTGAGAGTAAGTTAGTATTATATCATTACGATAGTTTTTTGTTTGACTACAATAAAAACGATGGAGATAAATTTGTTGAAATTGTTCAGAAAGAGTTACAGAGAGATGGATTCCCTGTCAAAATGAAACGAGGTATAAATTATGACGAACTTGTTTGATACATTACTTACAGAAATTTCTTGGATGTATGATAAAGGGTATCCTGATTTTACCTTAAAAGAGGATAGAGAAGCATTATATGATTATCTTCTATCTATAGGATTTCCACATTCTGATGTTATAGAATTATCAGAAAGATTTATTGCAGAAGCAGATATACCGGATGATAAGATGATAACTTATACAGATGATGACGGTTCAAAAGAGATGGCCGCATCTTCTGCTAAAACAATGCCAAAAGACCACCCAGCGAGAATTGCTTATGATAAATTAAAGGGTAGTGATACGAAGGATGATACAGATGATGATGAGCAAGAAGAACCATCAAGCCAAAAATTAAGTGGCCCTGAAGATTTCGAAAGGCCGATTGATAATAAAGATGATGATGGAGTAAAAGATGAAAAGGCAGTAGTTGACTCAAATTTAAGTGAAGACCAGGTAAAATATTATGAAGAAGAAGCGAGTCAAAATAATGATGTAAAAATAGACCCTAATAATATGCCAAAAGAATCTAAGGCAATAGCACGAAACTTGTTTGCAAAGTTGCAATTAACAGGGATGGGTAAGGATGTTGAGTTAACAGAAGCAGATATACATAATTTACAATATTTAGTTATATCAGGAAATTCACGAAGTGGTCAAATGTATTGGCAAGGTAGAACTGATAAAGCGGGTGGTATACAAAATGTTGCTAATAGAAAAAACACACAAGATATTTATGGAAAACGTGTACAATCTAAAAACGAGTTATTACAAAAGTGGGATTCTATAAAACAAGAATTGATTGAAAAAGGCGTTTCTAAAGATAAAATGCCTAAGTTTAAAAGTGGAGCTACGGTAGTAGATAATCCGCCTGATGTAAGTCACACTCCGACTTCTTTCAAACCGAATAAGATTTATGAAAACGCACCACAAACGAATGGTATAGAAATGTTAGGTCAAGAGATATCAAATAAGATAAAAGAAGAAACAGGTGTAGATGTAGGTGCAGATGATTTCTTCGGAGAACCACTTGACCCTGATAATCCTGAAACATTTGTAAAAGAAATAAAACGCGCAGTTGATTTACTTGATGAATATGCAAAAGAAAATGCTCCTGACAAAACTAAAAAATACATCAACGATTATGTAAATGATATGAAAAGTATTATTGATGATGAGAATTTGTCTACAGAAGAGAAGATGGAAAAATTACGTTCATCACTATCGAGTGAATTTATGAATATGTATACACAAGCATCACAGATACACGAAGATGAAGGCAAAAATGTATTAAAAGATATGGGTGAAATATTCACTTATATGAATTACTTAGCAGAAGGTAAGGAATGTTATATGCCGGTATCAGGTAATTATCCATTAGCCGATGTTATTATTGTCAATCGTGACGAAAACACAGGTGATGTTGTATCTATAGATGGCATATCTATAAAATCACAACGAGGCAAAGAACAACAACCAGGTTCTTCAGCATCAGAGTTTTGTAAACATTTTATAAAAGTGTATCCTGAACACAAAGAAAAATTTGAAAATATTGAAAATATGCACAGAGGTTCTATTGAACAAGTAGATAATATAACAGACCCTAAACTTCAGACACAGATTGAGAATATAAAGAGTATTGAAGATGCAGAAGATTTAGATAAAGCGAAAGATACTTTTATGGAAGTATTCGGTGACTATGATGATGCGGACGAGAAGTGGAATAAAATAATGAAAAAATTGAATAGATACCATAGTAAATACGGAGCCACATATGGTTTAGAGAATAATGTTCAATCATTAGGTCCTGTGTTGAAAGAGATGACATTTAGAGAGTTTTCAGGTTCAGAGACTCTAAGACAGATGAGTGATTTGAATCTTGATACGAAGTTGAAATTTGTAGAACTTGTCAATACAGGCGGACCTGAAATAAATATAAATCAAAAAGATGGAAACTTTACTACATCTGATTTCGGTCTACACGATAAAGGTTATATGGAACCACCAAGAGATAATATCGAAAAAGACCCTCCTCCACCAAGAGTGACAAAACAAAGATATACGAGTGCAAATTGGGCATTGAGAATTAAGAAGAAAAAGTGATGATAGATTCTCAACTACTTTGTACTTTCTCTAACAAGAAAGAACTTACAGAAATGGTTCTACTCATTAAAGAGACAGCGCCACTTTCTATGAAAAAGTTATATGTCTTAGAAAGAGTGGATAATCCTAATGAACTGATGTTGACTTATAATGTGATGAAATCAGAAGTATCATCATTCTTACCTAATACAATACTTTTACACAGAAAAAAAGAGACAAATACATTGTATACTATTAATGCAGTTAATCATATTATTAAAGAAGCAAACAATGGTATATTAGATACTTCATATAGATTACAATGGGATAACTATCGTAATTCCATCTTACTGACAAATAAACAAGGTTTAAATAAAATAGATACACGATTAAAGGAAATTGTCGATTTATAAAAATAAATTGACGTTTTGAATTTCAAGTTCATATTTATATATGAATGGTTACTGAAGTAACAATTAACAAATTAACAATTAACAAGTAGGAGAATAAGTAATGGATATTACAGCAATTCGTAAAAGGTTAGAGCAACTTCAAACTTCTAACACTAAAACTAACAATCTTTGGAAACCACAACCCGGAAAACAAGTAGTCCGTATTGTGCCTTATCAACATAATAAAGAGAATCCTTTTCAGGAACTTTTCTTTCATTATGACTTAGGCGGTAAGACTTATTTGTCACCAATTACATATGGTCGACCTGACCCTATTGAGGAGTTTGCACAAAAACTTCGTTCAAGTGGCAACAAAGATGATTATCAGATAGCAAAAAAACTTATGGCTAAAATGAGAACTTTTGCTCCTGTTGTTGTTCGTGGTGAAGAAAACGAAGGTGTTCGTTTTTGGGGTTTTGGTAAAATGGTTTATCAAGAACTCCTATCTGTAATAGCAGACCCTGACTATGGTGATATCACAGAGGCTATGAATGGTCGTGATATAACGGTTGAATTTACTTCAGCTGAAGATGCGGGAAAGAATTTTCCTGTAACTACTATTAGGGTTAAGCCTAATCAAGCTCCAATCACAGAAGATGATAAACTTCTCGATAAAGTTTTGAATGAGCAACCAAATATTCAAGAAATGTATCAGGAACGTTCTTATGAAGAACTTACTGAAGTTCTTAATACTTGGTTAACTCCTTCTGAAGATGAGAGTGAAGGTTCAGGCGAGTCTGTAACTACTGAAGTTCTTTCCAAGAAAACGGTAAAAGACACTTCAGAAGCGTTCGACCAACTTTTCAATAAGTAAACAATAATAATATATAGGGTGGTTAAGGTTAAGAGCCACTGCTTGTCTTTGACATCTGGAACCACCCTTTTTATATCGTAAAGGACATCTATGGCGAAAACTAAAGACGACTTGGCTAATATCTTAGCCGACGGATTAAACAAAAAATTTAACAATTATAAAGTAGCGTACTTTCTCGATGGTAGTGACGCAACACCTACAGATATTAAGGAGTTTTTATCTACAGGTTCGAGTATATTAGACTTAGCAATATCTAATAGACCGAACGGAGGTATTGCTGTCGGTAGAATTACAGAAATCAATGGATTAGAATCAAGTGGTAAATCACTACTCGGTGCACACATCTTAGCAGAAACTCAAAAGAAAGGCGGTGTAGCAGTTTATATAGATACTGAAACAGCCGTTAGTGAAGAGTTTTTAAAGGTAATAGGTGTTGATAGTTCAAAGATGTTGTATCTTCATCTCGAAACGGTAGAAGATATATTTGAGGCGATTGAAGAAATAATTACAAAGGTTCGTGAATCAGATAAAAGTAGATTGGTTACAATATTAGTTGATAGTGTTGCTGCGGCTTCTACTAAATTTGAGATGGAAGCAGATTTTGATAAAGATGGGTATGCGACACATAAAGCAATCATCATATCTAAAGCACTTCGTAAGATTACTCAGATGATTGGTAGACAACGTGTAGCACTTATATTCACAAATCAATTAAGACAAAAACTTGGTGTTATGTTTGGTGACCCTTGGACAACAAGTGGCGGTAAAGCATTACCATTTCATTCGTCAACTCGTATTCGACTAAAGAATAAAGGACAAATAAAAGATTCGAAGAATAATACACTTGGTATGAATATTACAGCACAAGTTATTAAGAATCGATTAGGCCCGCCTTTAAGACGAGCAGATTTTCCTTTGTATTTTGATAGAGGAATTGATGATAAAGCATCTTGGTTACAAGTTATGAAAGAATATAAACTTGTTAAACAAACAGGTGCGTGGTACACTATAGAACACGACGGTAAGGATATCAAATTTCAATCTAAAGATTTTGAGTCTATTCTTGAAAAGAATGATGGTCTTGCTGAAAAGTTATATGAAGACATTTGTAGTGTTTTAATTCTTAAATATGATACTTCAGCACTCGGTATAGATGATATGATAGATACCGATGACGTAGTAGATGATTTATAGGAGATGATATGAAAATATTGATAACAGGAGGTGCTGGATTTGTCGGTACTAACCTAATTAGTAAAATTCTTAAAGAACAACCTGATGCTTACATTCAAGTGTTAGATAACTATTCAACCGGATATCACTATAATCAAATAGATAGTGACAGAGTAATATATCACGAATTTGATGTAGCTGATTATTTCTTTGATAAACGTTTAGATGATATTATATTAGGCGATGACTCTGAATGGGCTCCTGATATTATATATCATCTTGCCGCATTAGCAAGAATACAACCATCATTTGATGAACCGATGAATACTTTTTCATCCAACACAATTGGTACACAAAATATATTAGAATGGGCGAGAAACAGAGGTAATATACCTGTTGTATATGCGGGTTCAAGTTCTTCACACGGTGACCACTTTGCTAATCCATATACTTTCTACAAGTACAATGGAGAGTTGTTATGTGAGTTATATTCTAAAGTTTATAATTTACCTACAATTATAACGAGATTTTATAATGTCTATGGAGATTATATGATTCCTTCAGATAGTGCATACGCAACGGTTATTGCAGTATTTGATGAGTTAAAAGAACTCGGTAAGCCATTGACGGTTACGAATGATGGTGAACAGAGAAGAGACTTTACTCACGTATTAGATATATGTAGTGCTTTAATTGCGTGTCAAGGAAGAGATGATTTGAAAGCAGAGTATTTTGAATTAGGTACAGGTAAAAACTATAGTATAAATGAACTTGTAGATTTGTATAAATCTGATAGTGTAAACATAGGACCACGACCCGGTGAAATGGATGTTACTTTGTGTGAAGACACAAATGCTAATAAAATTTTAGGTTGGTCGCCTACACATTCACTTGAAGATTACATAGCACAAAAAGTAAAGGAATACGATGAAAAAACGATATCTGAGCTTGTTTGATGAGATAAAAAATAATCCATCAAAAACATTAAAGTTAAATGACCATGTGTTAGTAATAGATGGTCTAAATAATTTTATCAGATGTTTTAGTGCTATTCCTATGATGAGTGACAATGGTTATCACGTAGGGGGTCTAATAGGATTCTTGAGGTCTTTGGGTTTTTTAATAAGACTTATTCGACCTACAAGAATCCTAATAGTCTTTGATGGTAAAGGCGGTTCACAGAAACGAAGAAAACTCTATCCTGAATACAAAGCAAATCGTGCTTTTAAATCTAAACTAAATCGTAAAGTAGAGTTTACTAAAGATGGCGGTGAACAACAATCTATGATACAACAGATGTCAAGATTGATGGAGTACTTAGATTGTTTACCTGTACAAACTTTTTCGCTTGACCATATGGAGGCAGATGATGTAATTTCATACGTAGCGAATAAAGGAAACTTTAGCCGTTGTACCATAATGTCTACAGACAAGGACTTTTTACAATTAGTAGATGATAGAGTAAATGTGTATAGTCCTTCGAAAAAGAAATTATATAACGTTGAGACTTTGATGGAAGAGTATGATATACATCCTGAAAACTTCTTAATGTACAGAATGGTTGATGGTGATAAATCTGATAATATTCCAGGTGTACGAGGTATCGGATTGAAAACGTTAATGAAGATATGTCCTGAGATGTCTACTGAACCTGTAGCTTTGAAAGAGTTAGTTAGTAGAGATAATAGACTACAAGATAATTTAGATATTTTAAAAAGAAATTTTGAATTAATGGATTTAAAAGAGATAGTTATAAGTGGCAGTGCGAAACAAAAAATTCTTGACTTTGTAGACCGAAAGCCGAACTCTTTAAATAGTTATAAGTTCCGACAGATGTATGTTGAAGATGGATTTTCTAATGAGATAAAAAACTTAGAGGTGTGGTTGAGAGAAAATTGGTCAACCTTAGATACTCTTACACGAGATGGGTAGAAAATTAAAATACAAGACGGAAGACGAAAAAAGAAAGGCTCAATTAAAATGGTCTCAAAATTATTACCTAAAGAATAGACAACAAGTTTTGGACAAGGCACGTAAACGTTATATAAACAAAAAGAATCAGAAGTTACAAAAGGAACTTTATGGCGAATAAAGAAAACTTAAATCAATATAGCCCTACATTTCAATCAAAGGTGGTGTCTTCTTTATTAAGTGATAATACGTTTACTGCACAGATTTCTGATATTATGAATCCTGACTATTTTGAATCAGATTCTAATAAGTTTTTAGTAAAGACTATAATGACATATTTCATAGAATATAAAAATGTTCCTACACTTGAAGTATTAAAAGTTAAAACAGATGAAATACAAAGTGATGTTTTAAAAGTAGCAGTAGTTGAAAGTTTAAAAGAATCTTGGAGACATATAGAGGCTACAGATTTAGATTTTGTAAAAGAACAAGTACTTGGATTCTGTAAGAATCAAACATTAAAAAATGCTATTATGGATAGTGTAGATTTACTTGAGAATAAAGATTATGATAGTATAAAAAGAATTATTGATGATGCTCTTAGAGCAGGTAGTGACAGAAATCTTGGTCACGAGTATTTAATTTCACTTGAAGAGAGATTAACTCAATCAGCACGTGATACGGTAAAAACAGGTTGGGATACCATTGATGAAGTTATGGACGGCGGATTAGCAGGCGGAGAATTAGGTGTTGTTGTAGCACCTGCGGGTATCGGTAAATCTTGGACATTACAAGCATTAGGTGCTAATTGTGTTCGTGCAGGACTAAAAGTAGCACACTACACGTTAGAATTAAATGCTGAGTATGTTGGATTACGATATGATACAATATTTTCAGGAGTTCCAACAGGTAATTTAAAGTTTTATCAAGATGATGTACAAAAGAAATTATCAGCATTAGAAGGTTATTTGTTAATAAAGTACTATCCTACAAGAACAGCATCAGTACAAACAATAGCGGCACATATTAAACAGATGGAGTTACAAGGTAATCTTCCTGATATGATTCTTGTAGATTATGCAGATATTTTAAAACCTGTAGGTAATTTTACAGAAAGGCGACATCAACTTGGTAATATATATGAAGACTTGAGAGGTATGGCAGGAGAATTTAGTATTCCTGTATGGACCGCTTCTCAAGCAAATCGTTCAGCATTAGAGGAAGATGTTATTGATGCGAGTAAAGTTGCTGAAGATTATAGTAAAGTAATGACTGCTGATTTTGTTATGAGTATGAGTCGTAAGGTAGAAGACAAGATAGCAAACACAGGCAGATTCCACGTAATAAAAAATAGATTTGGTGTAGATGGTATTACATTCCCAGCAACTATAAATACTAATACAGGACATATCCAAATATTCGATAAACAGACTCAACAAGGCAAAGACGTACAGGGTAAAATGAATAATCACGATGAGTTTTTGAGAAAATCATTAGGTCAAAAATATAAAGACTATAAAACTAACAATAATGATATGAAAGGCTTTGATTAAAACGTGTATATATTCTAATTATAAATGTTACGAATACAGACACAATAAGGATACAAGTAATGGAACAATTTAAACTTTCAGAGAATTTTATAAGTAAATACAAACGGAGAAAACCACCTTTCGGTTTTAATGGCCTAGGTGAATTAGTTTATATGAGAACCTACTCACGAATTAAAGACGATGGAAAGAATGAACGATGGTGGGAGACGGTTCAACGTGTTGTAGAAGGCACTTACAATATGCAAAAGAATTGGATTGAATCACACCAATTAGGGTGGAATGCGTGGCAAGCTCAAAAGTCTGCTCAAGAAATGTATGAGCGAATTTTCCAAATGAAATTCTTGCCTCCTGGACGCGGTCTGTGGGCTATGGGTACACCAATCACAGAACAAAAAGGATTATATGCCGCCCTAAATAATTGTGCATTTGTATCAACGAAAACAATCAAAGAAGACTATGCTAAACCATTTTGTTTTCTTATGGATGCTTCTATGTTAGGAGTCGGTGTTGGATTTGATACTAAAGGCGAGGGAGAGATAATAGTCAAAGGCGTTGATAACGATAAAGATGAACAAGTCTATGAGATACCTGATACAAGAGAAGGTTGGGTAGAATCAGTAAAACTTCTTTTAGAAAGTTATTTTCACGGTACAGCACCTATGGAATTTGATTATCAACTAATTAGACCCGCTGGCGCTCTTATAAGTGGATTCGGTGGTGTTGCAAGTGGACACGAGCCTTTATTAGAAGTACACGAAGAAATAAGAAAAGTATTAGAAATGAATGCCAATAGTCCGATTACAATTACTACAATCGTAGACATTATGAATCTAATTGGTAAATGTGTTGTAGCAGGTAATGTAAGAAGAACTGCTGAGATTGTATTCGGTGCACCTGATTCAGAAGAGTATTTAGATTTAAAAAATTATAAAGTAAATCCACACAGAGAAACTTTTGGATGGACATCTAATAATTCAATATTTGCTGAATTAGGGATGGACTATACAGAAGCCGCAAAAAGAATTAATGATAATGGAGAACCGGGCTTTGCTTGGTTAGACAATATGAGGAAGTACTCAAGGATGAAAAACGGAGGAGATGACAAAGACCATAGAGCGATGGGAGGCAATCCGTGTTTAGAGCAGACACTTGAGTCTTATGAGTTATGTTGTTTAGTAGAAACTTTTCCTGACAATCACGATGACTTTGAAGATTATGCTCGTACCCTAAAATATGCGTATCTTTATGCAAAGACGGTTACGTTAGGTAGAACTCATTGGAGTGATACTAATCGTGTTATGTTACGAAATAGGAGAATTGGTTGTAGTGTTAGTGGTATAGCACAATTCGTCACCAACAGAGGTTTAGGCGAATTGAAAGAATGGCTAAACAATGGTTATGATGTAATACAAGATTGGGATAAACAATATTCTGATTGGATGGCTGTACCAAGGTCTATAAAAACTACGAGTGTCAAACCGAGTGGAACGGTATCTCTTTTAGCAGGTGCTACTCCCGGTCTTCATTATCCTGAATCAAGATTTTATATTCGTAGAATGAGGTTATCTAAATATTCAGATTTAATTGAACCTATGAAAAAGGCAGGGTATAAGATAGAACCTGCATTTGGTTCAGAAGAAACAACAATGGTTGTTGAAGTTCCCGTTGATGTAGGTGAAGGAATTAGAACTGCAGGGGAACTTTCAATATGGGAACAATTTCATTTAGCCGCTTTTTTACAACGACATTGGGCTGACAATCAAGTGAGTTGTACCGTTACATTTAATCCTGAAACAGAATCAGAACAGATAGCGCCTTGTTTAAATTATTTTCAATATCACTTGAAAGGTATTAGTTTATTACCAAGACACGAGTTAGGTGCATACAAACAGATGCCTTACGAGTCAATCGATGAAAAAGAATATAATAAACAAGTAAAGAAAATCAAAAAATTATCATTTGGAGTTATCAAACACGAAGAAGCAGACGTTGATAAATTTTGTAACAACGATGTATGTGAAGTAGTTCCAATGACAGGTGATAATGATGACCAAGAATATGCAAATTAAGGAGTTACTATGCACAAATTAGAATATCTTTGGTTAGATGGTTGTACGCCTACACAAATACGATATAAAACAAAAGTAGTAAAAGGATTCGGTAAAACAAAGGATGCACCGATATGGGGCTTTGATGGAAGTTCAACACAACAAGCAAAGGGAAGTGATTCTGATTGTGTATTGAAGCCGGTGAGAATATATCCTAATCCATTAGAACAAAATAGTTCAATAGTTTTGTGTGAAGTATTTGATGTACCTAAGACGGCTGTGGGAATTGACCACGTTGCACATAAAACAAATACACGAAGAATGTTAGAAGAGTCTATTACAGATATAGAAGATGATATTGATGAGTGGATAGGCTTTGAACAAGAGTATACTTTATATCAGAATCGTAGACCATTAGGTTGGCCTGCAGGAATCAATGATGAGCCTTATCGACAAGGAGATTATTATTGTGGTAGAAATATTGGTGAAAAGATTTCAAGAGAACATTTAAATGCTTGTATTGATGCTGGTATTAGTATTTGTGGAACTAACGCAGAAGTGATGTTAGGTCAATGGGAATATCAAATCGGTGCAGGTGGTTCAATTCATATGAGTGATGACTTATGGGTAGCCCGTTGGTTAATGGAAAGAATTTGTGAGAAACACGAGTTATCAGTTTCACTACATCCAAAACCAATAGAAGGTGATTGGAATGGTGCGGGATGCCATACTAATTTCTCTACAAAGTATACAAGAGGCGATAGAGGGATGGAATTTATATATCAGGCTTGTAGGGATTTAGAAAAAGTTCATAAAGAACATATTGCTGTATACGGTGTAGGTAACGATAAGAGACTCACAGGAGAACACGAAACTTGTGATATTAATACTTTCAGATATGGTGTTTCAGATAGAGGAGCATCAATTCGTATTCCGTGGCAAGTAGATAAAGATGGTAAAGGATATTTAGAAGATAGACGACCATCATCAAATTGTGACCCTTATGTGGTCTCACGAAAATTAATAGAAACGATATGTCAATCTTATCTATAAAAGAATTGCGGACAGGCAGACGGCACACCTGTAGAAAAATGTGCCATTCATTAATGAATAAGCAAGGAGAACGATTATGAATTATCGTAATCTAATTGTCTCATTTATGATGATAACAGGGTTGTTTGCACAATCTATTGTTGGAGTTGTAAATGATGGCAAAACGCCACTTCAAGGAGCAAACATTGTTGTTGTAGGAACCGAACTCGGTGCGGTATCTGACAACGTAGGTAGTTATGTTGTACTTAATATACCTTCAGGAACATATGATGTGACTGCTTCTTTTATTGGTTATTCTTCAGTAACTACATCAGTAGTTGTTGGAGATGGTGACGCTGTTGTTGACTTCAATCTTGTGGTTGATGCAGTTGCACTATCAGAACTTGAAGTTTTGGCTTCACGTGCTGATGAAACAACACCGGTCGCTTATACAAACGTTAGTAAAGCAGAAATGGAATTACGTCTTGGTTCACAAGATATTCCAATGATTCTTAATACTACACCAAGTGTATATGCAACAGGTCAAGGCGGTGGTGCGGGTGATGCTCGTATCAATGTTCGAGGTTTTAATCAACGAAATGTTGCCGTTATGATTAACGGTGTTCCTCAGAATGACATGGAGAACGGATGGGTCTATTGGTCTAATTGGGATGGAGTGGGTGACGCTACATCTTCAATTCAGATGCAAAGAGGTTTGTCTGCTGTTAATTTAGCAACTCCGTCTATTGGTGGAACAATGAATATAATTACTGACCCGGCTACGAAAGAGAAGGGCGGTAAGTTCAAACAGGAAGTTGGTGAAGGTGGATTTCTTAAATCTACTTTGAACTATAACTCAGGTCTTATCAATGATAAGTTAGCTTTGAGTGGAACTATAGTTCGTAAAACAGGTAATGGTTTCATCGATGGAACTTGGACAGATGCTTGGGCATACTACGCGGGAGCGAGTTATGCTGTAAGTGATGACCAACGTTTCGAACTATATGCAATCGGTGCACCACAACGTCACGGACAGAATCTATATAAACAGAATGTTGCCACTTACTCACAAGAGTTAGCAGGTAGTATTGATGGGTATGATGACTCTGCTTTTGTAGCAGGTAACAAGTTTGAATACGAGGCAGGTAGATTCTTCAATCAAAACGTGGCACCCGTTGACCCTTCATATAAAGGTCAACAATATTGGTATATGTACGGAGAACGTACAACCGATAGACATAGTTCAGACTTTCTTAATGAAAGAGAGAACTTTTTTCACAAGCCACTTGTTAATTTAAATCACTTTTATGATTTGAATGATGAGATGAGGTTAAGTTCAGTACTCTATTGGAGCGGTGGCTCAGGTGGTGGTACAGGAACTTATGGTAGCGTAAAGAGATTCCCCGCGATAGACGGAAATGCTTGGTATGCGAGTTCACCTTGGACTTGGGATTGGAATGGCGAGATTGCTGAAAACTCAGCAAACGTTGATTCTGCCTGGTCTGATACTGAAAATCGTTCAACAGGTATCCTTCGTAACTCAATCAATAGACAAGACACTTATGGTTTAATTTCTAAATTGAACTATGATGTTTCAGATGAACTTGAAGTTCAAGTTGGTATTGATTGGAGAACTGCTGGTATCGAACACGCTCGTGAAGTTCGTGATTTACTCGGTGGAGACTACTATGTAGACTATGCTGATGACAATGCGGCTGACGGCAAAGTTGTCCGTTTAGGTGACATTATCGCTTATCACAACGAAACAACGGTTGATTGGTTTGGTGCTTTCTTACAAGGTAAATATGATACTGAAAAAATGAATCTATATGGTATGGGTGGAATATCCACTATTGGGTATACATATCACGACCATTTTGCAGTTGATGCTGACGTTGTAGAAGCTGATAACATCACTACTTTTCAAGTTAAAGGTGGAGCAAGATATAATCTTGATGATAGAATGTCTGCATTTGTTAATAGCGGATATGTTCAGAAACCACCAATCTTGGATAATGTGATTGATTATGATGGTAATGTATCTTCTGACCCAGCTAATGAGAAATTCGTTTCTACTGAAGTTGGTGGAGAGTATACAAGTGGGTTAGTCAATATCAAGGGTAGTTTTTATAATACTCAATGGAAAGACAGAAACCTTACTAAGTCTGTAACAACAGGCCAAGGTGACTCAGGTGATACTGATATCATTTATCTTACAGGTGTAAATCAAAGTCACAGCGGTGTTGAAGTAGAGACTAAAGTTGCTCTTCACGACATGGTTGATTTGAATGTTTCTGTAAGTATCGGTGAATGGAAGTTCGATGGTGATGCAAAAGGTGATTACACAGAGATGGAATATAACGATGACAACCAAATCATTGGTCAAACATCTACAGAGTATGAATATGCTCTTGATGGTTTAATGGTTGGTGATATGCCACAAACTGCTTATGTTGGTGGTCTTACACTCAAGCCGATAGATGGACTTATGGTTCAAGGACTTTACAAATGGTACGACAATCATTATTCTGATTGGAGTCCCGATAGTCGTGAAGTTGATGGTGACGTAGATAGAGCCCAGGTATGGAAATCTCCATCCTATGGTAAGTTAGACTTACACGTGGCTTACAAGTTACCTGAAATTGCAGGACTTGATATGACCTTAACAGGTCATTTATTCAATGCTCTTGATGCAGTTTATGTACAAGATGCTGTTGATAATTCAAAGTATAATGGGTATGGTGATAAAATGCACTTAGCTCATAATGCTGAAGTATTCTTGGGTACACCAAGACACTTCAATCTTGGCTTAGCAGTCAATTTCTAAAATGATAAATAGGGGGGATTAATTTCCCCCCATTTATTTCAAAAAAACACTTGACCTTTAAAGGTTTTTTTCGTAACTTTAAACGTAAATTGAGAGAGTACAACTATGAATCAACTAAGAATTAAATTAGTGGATGAATCTTTAGAATCTTTATATCAGAAGAGAGTTAACTCAGACGGTGACGCCGGAGTTGATTTATACTTTCCTGATGAAGTTATTATTCCAGCAAAAGAAATAGGAGTAAAGGTAGATTTAAAGATACAATGTGAAATGGTACAAGCAGTTCACGAGTCGTTAACAAAAAACATACCTTCAGATATGTTAAAAGGTATGCTTAATATAAATGATAGATATTTGTCTTATACGGTAATGCCACGTTCTTCGATAATAAAGACTCCTTTGAGAATGTCTAATAGTATCGGTTTAATAGACGCTGGGTATAGAGGTAATTTTATGGTTGTTGTAGATAATTTATCTGATGAAGATTTTGTAATTGAGAAACACACAAGGTTGTTTCAAGTAGTGGCACCTACTTTAGATTCTATAGAAGTGAAGATAGTAAAAAGTTTAAGTTCAACAAAACGTGGCCAAGGCGGATTCGGCTCTACAGGTATTTAATGTATCAGAATATTTACTTTGATATAAGAACTAAAAAAGTTCATCTTTGGGATGATGTAAAAGGTTATGAAACATTTAAGTTTAAACCATACGCATATAAAAAATCATCTCACGGAAGATATATATCTTTATTCGGTGATAAGTTAACTAAGGTATTTGATTATGACCCGAAACAAAAGGGATTATTTGAATCAGATGTTCCCGCAGAGACTCGTGTATTAGTTGATAGATATGCAGACTCAGATGAACTCTCAAAGAATCATAGAACATTATTTTTTGATATAGAGGTAAAGGTAACAGAAGGATTTCCGAGTCCTGATGAAGCACCTAATGAAATAACATCGATAGGTTTCAACGATTGTACAGATGATTCATATCATTGTTTAGTCTTAGACCCTGAGAAAAAGGTCGACCTAAATCATCCTGACATATTAAGAAACAATTTTAATGTAGAGATATTTGATTCTGAATTTGATTTATTACAGAGGTTCTTTGCGAGATACAGAGAAATTAATCCGACTATTATATCAGGGTGGAATACAGAAAAGTTTGATGTTCCTTATGTATATAATAGAGCGTGTAAAGTTGTAGGCAAAAACGTAGCATCTATGTTGAGTCCGATAGGTATTGTACAATGGTCAGACTTTAAAAGTAAACACAAGATAGCAGGTGTATCTCATTTAGACTATTTATTTTTATATAGAAAGTTCACTTATACCGAGAAATCGAGTTATCGTTTAGATGCGATAGCCGAAGAGGAACTCGGAGAAAACAAGGTAGAGTACGAAGGTACACTCAATGATTTATACGATAATGACAGGACACGATTTGTTTTATATAACGTACAAGACGTTGCTATAGTAGATAAACTTAATAAGAAATTAGATTTTATTAGTATCACACAAGCACTATGTCACACAGGACACGTTCCGTATGAAAATGTGTTTACTTCTTCACGATATCTTGAAGGTGCTATATTAGTATACTTGAGAAATCTTGGGATAGTAGCACCTGATAAAAAGCCTAAACCTAAGTTAGCAGATGACTTTCAGTTCGCAGGTGCACACGTTGCTGTTCCGAAGAAAGGTAAACACGATTGGGTATTTGATTTAGATGTAACTTCTATGTATCCTTCAGTTATTATGTCGTTGAATATATCTCCTGAAACAAAGTTAGGCAAACTGACAGAATGGAATCCGCAAGATTTTATACGTGAAGTTGAAAAGAATTATCAACTTAATGATGACAATGGCAATCAAGTAGCATCTATGAATTATAGAGAGTTTAAGGATTATGTTACAGAGAATAATATTTCTATATCTGCGAATGGTGTATTGTATCGTAATGATAAAGCAGGGTTGATTCCTGCTATATTATCTAAGTGGTTTGATGAAAGAGTAGAGTATCGTAAGTTGGCAAAGAAATATGGTAACGATGGCAATCAAGAAAGATATGAATACTTTGACAGACGGCAGTTGATTCAAAAAATTATGTTAAATAGTTTGTATGGTGTACTCGGATTATCAGTATTTAGATTTTATGATATTGACAATGCAGAGGCAACTACATTAACCGGACAAGAGTTAATTAAATTTAGTAAGACTATTACTAACCACTTTTATAATAATCAGTTGGGAACTGATGACGACCACGTTATTTATATCGATACAGATTCTATATTCGCATCAGCATTACCATTAGTTAAACATAGATATCCTAAAGAGAATACAAAGTCTGAAGCAATGATGAGTAAACGTATTCTTGATATCGCATCAGAGTTACAAGATTATCTTAATAAAAGTTATGATTATTTTGGTGAGAAGTTTCTTAATATACAGAAACATCGTTTTGAAATTAAACAAGAAGTGATTGCAATTTCAGGATTATTTATAGCAAAGAAACGTTATGGGTTAAAGATAATTAATGATAACGGAGTGAAAGTTAATAAAGTTATGGTTAAAGGAATCGATACGGTTCGTTCAAATTTCCCTCCGGCTTGTGGTGTATTGTTAAAAGAGGTACTTGATGATGTACTCGCAGATGTACCTAAAGAGAAAATCGATGAAAGGATTTTAAGTTTTAAGAGTTCTATGAATACGATGCCTATCAATACTATCTCTATGCCTACAGGTATTAAGAGTTTGAAAAAGTATGTAGAACCCAAGACAAATAATCAAACGTTTACTACATTTAAGTCAGGTGCGCCTGTACACGTTAAGTCTGCTGTTAATTATAATGATTTATTATTACATTTTGAGGTTTCTAAGCAATATTTATTTATAAGTTCAGCAGAAAAAATCAAGTGGGTTTATCTTAATAAGAATCCATTAGGTCTCGAAAGTTTAGCATACAAAGGTTATGAAGACCCAAAAGAAATTCTACAATACATTCGTGATTACATTGACTATGATAAAATGTACGATAAAAATCTTCATCGTAAAATTATGATGTTTTATGAAGCAATGGCGTGGTCACCACCTGTTGATAAAAACTTTACATTAGAGAGATTCTTTTAATGATTAGAATATTTTATAATTCTATGATAGCGTGTAAGCATTGTGCATATGCAGTTTCTTTTATGGAGAGATATAAATATGAATACAAAACTATTGATATATCTCAACCTGAGAACAAAGAGGAATATGAAAAAGTAGAAGACATTTTACACGAACTTAAAGAGGACATAGGAATTCTTCCATACGTTATGGTTACTGATGATGTAGGGTTTACAGGGTTTCCGTCAACAGAGACCGAATTTGAGATTTTAGAATACTTACAAGCAATAAATTAAAATGAGAGGTTACAATGAATAGAACATACTTAGATAGTTTCATATCAAAATACTATCTTGGAGGATTAATATCTAATACTATATGGAAAGTTAGAGATAATACTTTAAGTACTTCCTTTACCACTGAAGGTAAAGAGATGTTAGGTACGGTAAAATTTAATGAGTTTACACAGCCTAATGCTGATTTAGGTATCGTAGATACAGAGAGATTGATGAGAATCTTATCAGTTTTGAATGGCAAGTGTACACTTGATTACCAAACGGTTCACGATAGAATTATAGCAGTGACTCTGAAAGATGAAAATGCAGAGGTTAAGTTTAATCTTGGCGATTTATCTATATTCGGTGATGACCCTAAGTTGAAAAACATTCCGGAGTTTGATTTATTATTAGAGATAAATAAAGAATCTGCGAGTGCTTTTGTAAACGGGTGTAATGCTATTACAGAGAGTAATCATTTTACGGTAGTAGGAAGTGATGATGAATATGAACTAATTGTAAATTATGACAAAACAAAGAATCTTGATATGATAAGAGTTCCTGTTAGAGTCGTAAGTAGTGGTGATGTAGATGGAATGTCTTTTTCATCTCTACATTTAAAGAGTGTTATTAGTGCTAATAAAGAGGCAGATACTATTTCTATTTCAGTAAGTAGTGCTGGTTTGTTGAAGTGTACTTTTACATCAAAAGATTATAATGCAGATTATTATCTCGTAGCAATGGATAAGTAATGAAAAGAACAAATACATTATGGGTAGAAAAGTATCGTCCTGATGTTCTTGATAATTACATCGGAAACGAGCATTTAAAGAATCAGATATCGAGAAACATTGAAGAGGAAGACCTTCCACATTATTTGTTTCACGGACAAGCAGGTACAGGGAAGACTACACTTGCAAAGATTCTTGTTAAGAATATCGATTGTGATTATTTGTATATCAATGCTTCAGATGAGACAGGTGTAGAAAATATACGAACTAAAATAAAAGGGTTCGCAATGACTTATTCTACAGCTGTTTCTAATATAAAGATTGTTATATTAGATGAGTGTGATTATATGTCTGCTAATGCACAAGCCGCACTTCGTAATTTAATGGAGTCTTATTCTGCTCATTGTAAATTTGTATTAACTTGTAACTATAAAGAAAAAGTTATCGACCCGTTACAAAGCAGATGTCAAGACTATGAACTCATTCCGCCTAATAGGTCTGAGGTCGGAAAACATTGTGTAAAGATTCTTCAATCAGAAGAAATTAAATATGATGTTGAAACGATTGCGACAATTATTGACGCTTGTTATCCTGACATTAGACGAGTTATTAATTATCTACAAAAACAATCTATTGATGGAAAGTTAAATTCTGATGTTCAAGAGCTACAGGATTCTGATTATAAATTAAAGTTAATTGAGTTACTATCAGATAAATCACAAAACAAGAAAGATGCTTTTGTGTCTGTACGAAAACTATTGATGAAGAATAAGGTTCGAGATTTTACTCCTTTATTTAGTTTGATGTATGATAGATTGGATAAGTTAACAAATGAGAACGGCAAAAAGGCTGAGTTGATTTTATTATTAGCACGTTATCAAAATATGGATAGTTTAGCAGTTGATAAAGAGATTAATATAATGGCTATGTTTGTAGAAATGTTAGGAGTGTTAAAATGAGTCAACAAGAAGTACAAGTAGATTTAAGTAAAGCAGACGATGTGAGTTGTGATAAATGTCAAGGTAAATTGTTTCAGCCGGTTATGATGATTAAAAGGTTATCACCTATAGTATCACCTACAGGGCAAGAAGCAATGGTTCCTATTCAAGTTTATGCTTGTATCGAATGTAATGAAGTTCCTGAAAAATTTAAACAGGAGATGTCAAGTCTTGATTAGTGTTAAAAGTTTTTATGACTTTCTCAAGAGATTAACGAAGTTTGGATATCATCAAAATACAAACTTTTGGAATTCTCTTGATGACACAAAAAAGAAGTATAGTCAATATATGATTAATCGGTACTTATCTATGGAGCCCGATTTTATCACATTAGTAAATGATATACAGATAATGCAAGGCTCAGCTAAACTAAGTGATAAGTATCACTTCTTGTTATGGTCAGAGTTGTTGCCGAATAAATCAATTTTTTTTAAATACATAGGTAAGGATAAGAGTATGAATTGGCCTAAGGAATGGATAGAGATAGTTTCAAAACATTTTGAAATATCTAAAACAGAGGCTCACGAAGCTATGGAAATGTATATGGTTTCACAGGGCGGTAAATTAGAATTATATGAGGTATTAACACGATACGGTATAGCCGAAAAGGATATTCGTAAGGTGTATGATTATGAATCTTAGACAACGTGCAAAAAACGAAACAGACAGATATTTTCACGAAATGTTAATGAAAGAATTGGAGTGGGGTATTAATACAGATACTAACACTTTATATCTTGCGGGTGATATTGGAGGTGAAACTTTACATTCAGGAGCCATTCATATGGATATGATGTTGAGATTTAATCCGAGTGATGATATAAATCTTAATGTTAATTCATTCGGCGGTGACACATATGCTATGTTTGGGTTAATTGATAAGATGAGAAGTTTAAACGTCAAAGTAAATACTATTTGTCTCGGAACTTGTATGAGTGCTGGAGCAGTTATTCTCGCATCAGGTACAGGAACACGTAAAGCACATAAACATTCAAGTATAATGGTACACGATGGACAGATAGGTATACAAGAAAAAGCCGCAGACTTTATGAAAGCATCAGAACATTTTAAAGATTTGACCGATAGGTGTAACAGATTGATGGAAGATGTTACAAAAAAAGACTTTGATTATTGGGAAAACCTTAGTAAATTTGATAGTTACTTCACTGCTGAACAGGCACTTGAAGTAGGTATAATCGATGAGATTATTGAATGAAGAAAGGTGGGTTAGTATATCCTGACAAGCCTGACTTGTTAATTAAGAACATCTTGAGTGAAGAGGAATGTAATTTTCTTCGACAATTAACTGAAGAGTTTGAAGAAGATACATCACCACTTGTTCAGTTACGAAGAGAGAAGAAAGGTTTATATCAAGTAGATAGACAATATTGGACTTTCAGAGAATACCCACATTGGTTTATTAAAGTACACAAAAAATTATGTTATTATTATGAAGAAAAGATACATATGCCGAGACATTGGCATCTTATGAAGTACAGAAACCCTGGTGATGGTTTACAATGGCACGCAGAAGGTCGGATAAGTTATATATCCTTTTCTATTAATTTAAGTGATAATGATGAACACGTAGGTGGAGACTTTCAACTTAAGGATAATGATATAAAAATTGAAAAGGGTGATGGTATCGCATACTCAGGACATTCAATACATAGAGTTGCTCCGTTAGAGAGTGGAGTAAAATATAGTTTTGTAGCATGGTTCAAAGATGAATCAAGAATGAAAGAAGTATATGAGAAACCGTTTCCATATGAAAACGAAAAGAAAGCATAGGAGTTTATATGCCTGAATTAGTAAAAGAAGCAAGTACCAAAAAAGAAGTAAATTCTTATTTGATAGAAGACAATGGCGACATTGTATCATTAATGGAACAAGAGTGGCCTGAAATGACCGAAGAGTTTAAGAGGTTACAAAGAGAACAATATAAATTGTTTTGTCACAAACAACACGATTACGGTCCAGGTAACATTTCAGTTGGTACACAATTAGTAACACCGGAAGAAGTTCATTTATCACTTACGGGACTTTGGTTTCGAATGAATGACAAGATTCAAAGATTAAAGAATTTATTGATGGGTGGTCGTGAAAATGCTGTAGAAGGTGAACCATTAGAAGATGCTTATCTTGATGTGTCCAACTATGGTATTATGGCAACAATCGTAAAGAATGGTAAGTGGGGTAAGTAATGGGAACACTTTTTTGGATATTCATCGCAATATGTGCATTAGCTCTTTCAGTAGATGTTGTCGATTGGCTTTGTGATAAAGTAGCAGACGGTTTTAATCAGGAAGAAAGTAATGAAGCAAGTAAGTTTTAGTCAATATTCATTGTGGAATCAATGTCCGTATCAATGGAAGTTGCAATACGTAGACAAAATTAAAACATATGACCCGTCTATACACACTATTTTTGGTAGTGCTATGCACGAAGTAATTCAACTTTACTTAGGGTGTATGTATAATTTTACTATAAAAGATGCTGATGCTCAGGATTCAGAAGATTTACTTAGACGGAAGATGAAAGAGATTTATGAAAAAGAAGTAGTTGAACCTAAAAAACTCGATTTAGTATCAAGAGATGATATGGTAGAATTTTATCAACAAGGTGAAGAAATAATAGATTACTTCAAAAGGAAACGTGGTCAGTACTTTAATAAAAGAAGTTGGTCACTATTAGGGATAGAAGAAGAATTAGTTATACCAATACAAGGTGATTTAAATTTTCTTGGATATCTTGATGTAGTAATGAAAGATGAGATTAGTGGTAAGGTAAAGATTATTGATATCAAGACAGCAACGATGGGATGGAACAAATGGCAGAAAGCAGATGTTGTAAAGAACGACCAATTACTATTGTACAAAGAATACTATGCTAAGAAACACGATATTCCTGTTGAGATGATTGACATAGAGTTTCTTATCTTCAAAAGAAAGTTATGGGAAAACACAGACTTTCCTCAGAAGAGAATACAACGACACGTTCCGGCTAATGGTAAACCGAGTATGAATAAGATGAGAGCAAGATTTGAAGAGTTTTTAGATGCTTGTTATGATGAGTCCGGACAGGTTAAAAGCATAGAATACGAAAAATGTGTAGGAAAATGTAAAGCATATACAAAGTGTAAGAGTTTATGATGAAGACTCACGTATTACATAGAACTTTTACTGATGGTAAAGTTATAAGTTTTCACGTTGAAGACCCGAAAACTAACGGGCCGCGAGACGGATGGTTAACAATGAGAGCAAAGACACTTTTAACAAAAGAACCTGAAACTATACTTTGGTTAGATAGAATGACTACAGACGATGTATTATGGGATATAGGGGCGTGTATAGGTTCGTATAGTATCTATCCAGCAGTAAGACACGGAGTTCGAGTGTGTGCATTTGAACCTGCTTATTACAATTATTCAGTTTTACAAAATAATATTTTTTTAAACAAAGTACAAGATTTAGTGACAGCATATCCTGTAGGTATAGGAAATAAATACAAGTATGATTATTTAGTGAATCATACGAATGTTCAAGCAGGTAGTGGTACTAATAGTATAGAATCTTGTGATATAGCAAAATTTAGAAGTACTTATAGAAGAACAGGGTGTGTTATGGATAGTATAAATAATTTAGTTAGAAAAGGTCTGCCATATCCAACACATATAAAAATAGATGTAGATGGTTCAGAACCTGATATTATTGATGGTGCTTTAAAAGTACTGCCGAATATAAAATCAGTTTTAGTTGAGTTGATGCCTGAGCCTGTAGATAAAACTTCTACCTATAATAACACAGCAGAGAAACAGAAAGAGGTTATAAAAAAGATAGAGTCTCTTGGAATGATTTTAGATGAAGAATTATATGAAATCTCTGCTAAACGACACGACCGAGGTAGATTTAAAGGACAACGAAATTATATATTTTATGGAGAAGATTATGCAGATGCAATATAGAGAAGTTAAAGTTAGTATACGAATGTTTTTAGACGATTTTATTAAACCACCATTTAGAGATTACATAGTTTATTATTTACAAAAAGTAGAACGGACTTTAAAATTAAGAGTACATCACGTTTTTGTTTATGATGATGTAGATACAATAGCAGTAAAAGAATTTGCTGATTTTATTGGAGATAAATTGACACATAAAACAGAGATTATCCCTTTAGAAAAAGTTAGACCACAAGACCATATATGGATGAATTTACTACCTGAGAAATATAAAACGTTAGGTCAGTATACGTATGCGTCTTATTATAAAGAACCCGCTGATATATTTCAAGGATTGAAAGTATTTAATGACGCGGCAGTTTTCGTAACATCACCTAAACCGGAAAAGGATGAATGGAAAAAACAAAAATAGCTATTATAGGTAGTAGAGAGTATACTAATAAAAGGAAAATACAAGAATTTATTCATCAATTAAAAACACATTATAATGGAGATATAGTAGTAGTTTCAGGAGGCGCGAGATTTGGTGCAGATAAGTATGCTAAGAGATTTGCATTAGATTTTGATTTAGACTATCACGAATTTCCGCCGGCTCACGAG
>MPLU02211549.1_pt1 | contig 31778 bp, 30 predicted proteins | sample 1617381 | NCBI WGS metagenome assembly MPLU02 (sample SAMN05944801, study PRJNA350692) | marine metagenome | biome: marine; feature: ODZ; material: water; isolation source: 90 m water sample filtered on 0.2 um supor filter | place: Pacific Ocean | collected 2012-04-08 | depth 90m m
ACCAGCAGGTGCATTTGCAAGCCTGTCGGTCATGGCTGCAGCGAGCGGTGCTACGCAGAGCAAATATGTGGCCAGGCGAGAAACACCTATTTATATCGCCGAGAATTGCACGCAATGCATGGAGTGCATCACCTCATGTCCGGATACCGCCTTGCCGAATACCGCCCAGGATCTCAGCACAATCCTTGTCACTGGCATCCGCAATTATGTCAAAAATAAGAATGCAGCGAAGGCGCTGCTGAAGGAGGTGGATGGCTTGGATAAGCGTTGCCGCGAGAAGATGAATCAGAACATCAGTTCAAGAACCAAGCAGCCGCTTAAGAACATCCTGAGAAACGAGCTTGATCAGCTCACATCCATTGATGAATCGGCCCGTGATCAATTCATCAACATCATAGAAAAGCTACCCTTGGCCTATAACAATGTCACTGGTATCTACAAGAGTCTCGAGAAAAAGAATCCTGGGGCAGGTGGCATCTTTTCAATTTTCGTCAGCGATCTTTGCAAAGGTTGTGGCGAGTGCGTACAGGTTTGTGGCGATCACGATGCCCTGCGGATGGAACCGGAAACACCCGAGATCAATGCAGATCTCACAACCGCGCAGGTCTTCAGTCGCTTGCTACCGGAAACCAATCAAAAGTTCCTCGGTCAATATCAATCAGAATCACCTGAAAGCTCACTCGAATCTGCCCTGAATAAACACCTGATGGTGCGGCGGAATTATGAGGCACTTGTTTCTGGAGATGGGGCTTGTGCCGGCTGTGGTGAGAAAAGTGTTCTCAGAGCAGCTGTTTCAATTACAGAGGCCTACATGCGACCTCTTTTTCACAACAAAGCAGCGCGGCTGCGGAAGAAAGCCAAAGGCCTTGGGAAAGACGGTCTGGCAAGGCTTGAAGTGCTGAAGGATCAATATGAGGAAGAATATCAATGGTTTAAACGTTGTGTTGCCCATACGGTGATGGGTCTTGGTGGAGAAAATGATAACGACACCAGCCACAGACTCCATCAACATGGTGAGATCAGTGATCAGGAAGTGATTGATGCATTGGTGGCCGTTTTGGAACAGGATGCTTTTAATCACTCTGATTTACAGGCGGTTGATGGGCGCCTGGCCAATGGAATGAGCACCATGTACATGGGGGCACATACAGGATGTAATACGGTCTATGGCTCAACACCTCCATCCAATCCTCATCCTTATCCCTGGATGAACTCCTTGTTTCAGGATGGTGCCACCATCAGCTGGCTGATGGGTGAGTCTGCATTGCTCAATCATGCACGCCGTTCCGTCACTCCGGAGCGACTGGCCACCGCACTGCTTGAACGCGAACAGAATGTAAGCAGTGAGCGTGAATACTTTGAGCTAACCCATCTCGATGATTCTCTGATGACGGATCTGGAAATTCGTGAGTTGCCTAAGGTCTGGGCGATCGGTGGTGATGGGGCCATGGGTGATATCGGTTTTCAGAATGTTTCCAAAGTCGTTCTGCAAAATCGTCCGAATATCAAATTACTGATGCTTGATACACAGGTTTATTCCAATACGGGTGGGCAAAACTCTGATAGTTCGAATATGTTGGGTGGCTATGACATGAACCAGTTCGGCATAGCCTCTCAAGGCAAGCTGACTGAGAAAAAGAGTGTCGCAGAAACCCTCACTTCTGGGCATGGATCGCCTTTTATCGCTCAGGTTTCCATGGCAAACTCAGCCAAAATGTATAAGGCGATGCTAGATGGGCTTGAGTATCGTGGTACCGCATTCTTCCAGTGCTACACATCCTGTCAGCCTGAGCATGGCATTGGCGACAACATGAGTACTGATCAGGCTCGAATGGTTCGTGATAGTCGCGGCATGCCTGAATTTATTTACAATCCCAGTGCAGGTGAGACCCTGCAGGAAGGCTTTCAACTGAAAGGCAATCCCTCGATTAATCGTGATTGGCGAACCGCCAGGTATCGCTCTGGCGGCGAGAGATACAACATGACGGTGGCTCACTGGGCGATCACAGAGGCACGTTTTCGCCGTCACCTGAAGGAGATTCCCGAGGCGCAAGCCAATGAATTCATTCACATCGACAATATGCTGACATTACTTAGCCAGCAGGATGTGACCTACCGACGAGTATTTGATGAATCTCATCATTCCTATGTGCCTGATTGGGGTGTCTATTTCAAAGCGGAGATGAAGGGAAAGCTCAAGTACTATGCGATCAGTCGCCAGATGGTGCTTTTCCATGTGGAGCGACGCAAATGCTGGCGCATGCTGCAAAGCAGGGCAGGCATCAACAATCAGGATTATCTTGCTCAGAAAATATTACTTGAACAGCTAAGAGAAGGTGAACTCACTCGCGATGATCTCCTCAAGAACGGTGCCGAACTTATCAATGCTCAAATAGAAGCAGCTGGGTCATGATCGCTCAGCGGAAAAGCATGATCCCCATGGATTCATGAAGCAAGCTGAAACCTGGCCATCATCCTGGGCACTATGCCCAGAGAGATTGCAGATGGTCTAACCCCTCTGCGCAAATTCAATTCCATTGCCCCATTGACCTTCTAAGCGAGCGGCCAACGGGTCCAGGCAGCGAATCCCCTGGCTCTGGAGACAGATCAAGACAGATCAAGCGCTGCCCGTGGACTTCGTTCAGGTGAGCATTGTCTTGCTCAGCCCAGGCTGATCAGCTTCTGGCGCCCTGGCTCTGACAGAGGCTCAGGTCTGATCTCCTTTCGCTTGCCTCAGTTCAGCCAGCTGGCGAGGCTGTTGATCCAGGGAATACAAAGCTTTTAAAAGAGTAGTCAGCTAATGAGATATCAGCCATAATGATACCAAGTCTACATACTCAAAGATCGTGATCCCCCCACTGGAATGGCACAAGTCAAGAGTGGAATGGGCACAGGGGAAATTCGGTGTCAGCGACTATGCTGTGTTCTGGATCGGCTTCGGAGAAGGAGTTTTATTCGGCGCAGTGGGAATCGCAAGTGTGCTGTTTTTAACGAGATCCTTCTTCTAATCAATCAGGCTCTTTTCATTTTCAGGCCAGGGAACCATCCAGGCATCAAAGACATTGCTGAGCAATGCAGCAGCGATCTTGACTCAGTCAATACCTCCGCTAACTCCCCTGTGATTACGGCGACTCAAAGCCTCGATTCAGCTTGTTCACTGATTTGCCTACTTGCATGGTTGCAGAGCGGTACCAGGGGCGTTGAAGCAAGAGACAAGGCAAGAGGCTTCAAGATCACTAGATCTAGGCCACCAGCCATCGCCCCATCAGAGCTGTTAACAACATCACGCCACTACCTAGTAGCCATTCAAGCCTTTGTTTCGTGATCAGACGAGGCAACAACAACACAGTGCCAATCCAACCCAGGGCAATGACAAAACTTTGGCAAAAGCTGATCACGTGGAAATCAGCGCTCCACTGGGGCCAAGCCGATGGCAGCAGCGTGGCGCCCTCAGCCATCCCCAAGGGCAGATAACGGGCCAACATCAAAGCCCACAGCAGTGGCAAGGCTGCATACATCCAGCGACGCTGTAGCCATAAGCCAAAAAGAGAAGGCAGGCTCAAGGCCAGGGCCCCGAACGCCAAGCGAGGCAGCAATGGACCGACCTGCAATGAATCCGGCGCCAAAGGTAGCCATCCCAAAATCCGATCCCAATGATGCAAAGTGATGCATCCTGCCAGCACCAGGATCAAGCCCGTCTCTGCGGCTGGAGCATGAAGGTTCGGCTGCAGATCTGCCGCTGGGGGCCGCAGCCGCAACTGCACAGAATTGTGGGGGCAGGCCCTGACGCAACTGAAGCACATGATGCAATTGCGATTGTCTCCCAGCTGGGATGGATGGGTGCGATGAGGGCATCCGGTAGTTTCCATCCCCTCGCCTTCTGCTGGTCCACCCTTCAGGCAGGCATAGGTTGTGCAACTGCCACTGCAGGTGCCCTGCTGGGCACGCAATTCAATAATCGAAAGCTTGGCGAGCAAGCCATTCATCCCACCCACAGGGCAGAGATAGCGACACCAGAAGCGCTTTTCAAACAGCAGCGATTTCAACACTGACCCAAAACCAATCAGTAACAACAGACAGCTGCTCAACCAGGCGGTGTCCTGCAAGTCCCAAACCTCCTCCCAGAGCAGGATCAAAGCGAAACCTGCCGCCATCAATGGTGCACCCCAGCGATCGTGATCACCATGGGGCCAGGGCCTGGGCTGCAACCAGCCGCTAGGCAGCCCCATCCATCCAACAAAGCTCGCCAGAGCCTGTGTACTTTTTTGAGCGATCTCTCCCCAAACCATCCAGGGGCAAGCCGCACACCACATGCGGCCAAAGACAGGAGCAGAGAGAAGAATTAAGGGCCACCACCAAGCCCATAAAAGCTTGAGCCCAGCACTATGGGCCCGATCTTGGGGGCCATACCAAAGGACCAGATTGAGCAGGACAAACAGCCAGCTCACCAAGCCAAACTTGACGATGTTCCAAATCAGCGGCGAGATCATCAACTGCCGCGACTCGGGTTTCCAGCTCCAGATATCAAAACGAAGGCTGGGGTCCCGGCTGTTCTTCCAAAACACATCTGCTGACGATCTTGCCAAACTGCGGCTGTTGACTCAGAACACGTCCTGGGGCAAAACCGCTGGCAAGATTAAAGAGTCCTGAACAGTGCCCTTATCGTTGCCCTGCTCCTGCTGCATCTGACGATAGGTCTGACGCAGAGCCCGTTCCACCACGTTTTCCAATTCACGGAAGTTGTTTGGAAAATCGTGGCTTTGTAGACGTTTAACCACCGCTTGAGGGAGCTCAGGTGGGCGGCTCCAACCATGCCGATGGCTTCACAGGCGCAGGTTGTAGCGAAGCAGATCACCCAGATCTGAGCGTCGCACTCGCACGGGGGGAACTTTGATCTTGATCGCTACTCCATCCAGTTCCTTGACTCTCGCTTCGGCCGTGAAAAACACCCGTCCCGAAAAATCAGGATGACCTTCCTTCGTAAGCGCAATCAATCTTTCTCTGAGCTTGGCTTCAGCGAGGTCAATGCCTTTGATCAAAAGGTTGCCGTTGCTGAGGCTGCTGATCAGTGATGGTTCAACCGCACCCTCTCGACCAAATAACTCAACACCTCGCCCATTCAGATTGCTGGCATCAAAAGCCATCAAAAGAAGGCTTCGATCAGCAGATCCGAAATGAATGAGTCTGACGATGTTGTCTTTATCCAGAACCGGCTCACCACTCACCAACACCGGCCGTCGCTCGGGATCCTTGGCAGCCTGGCGAATCTGATTCCGCAGCTAGCGGGCACGAGGACTGAATCCAACCACGCCTCGACGTGGCGAACCAATCAGATAGGGAGCCATCCGCAACGAACAACAACAAGGGGGCGAAATCTCGACCATATCCGTGGGGCGAAAGTCTTGCTCAGCAGCGCTGGGCTCCGCCAGCGCAGGGGAAGCATTACCGAGATCCGTCACAGGCACAAGTCCAAACTGAATCTATCATAACGGTAGCGTTGTACGGTGCGAATGGGTAAATGCCCAACCCTGGCGGTGGTGCGTCCCTGGTTTTTATCGAAGCCTGCTTGCCGTGCTGACCACCAGGCAAGGCCCAGAATCGCTGCCTTCCTTCCTGATTAACACCTGGAGACATCGCCACCAGCATGCAATACCTAGGCCCAGGCACGACCAGAGCACCAACACTTAGAAAGAATAAGCGCTTGAATTGACAGCCATTTGTGTGCTGCCCTCGGCACAATCAACAGTTGCGTGGATATAAAAGAGGCTCAAATTCCTTGGCCATTAATTATATTCACCAGGCAGGTCATTTTTGTTGACCGTGACTCTGCCCACCTTTTTACCCGAGAACCTCAGCAGCTCATCCCCGGAAAACTCATATCCAAGTTTCAGAGCGATCAGGGCAACATCGTCAGCAGTGGATGCCGAAAGGACCTGTTCGCGAAGAACTTGATCATCCTGCATCTTTTGCAGAAATGCTTTGAGCTGGTCGAGAGCCAAGTGAGGGGAGCCGCTTCTCTGCATTATGGGATCAGATCACTGCCTTGATCAGCGATTCTTCGTGAAATGAGGCAACTGAACAACACAATGCAATGGGCGCTTGGCTGCAGCTAGCAAGCGAGAGACACATGAACACAACAAGTCTGCTGAAAATCTCTCGTTGACGTTCCGTTTTTTTCTGCGTTTCAGTCCTAACTGTGGCTCTGCCTTCGCCCTCGGGCAAGCAAGACGTGTTCAGACTGTTCGGTTCAACGGACAGCCTGCGCCAAGCCAAAAAGACGTCTTGGACAGCCTCCTAGCGGAGTCTCGCCAACAGCTAATCAGGATCCAGCAGCTGCCGTCGTCTTTTTTTTTATTTAGAGTATGCACTCAATAATTATTACTTAGAGACGCCTGCACAATCGTCAAAAAAGTCAACAAGCCACACCAATCCCTCCATAGGAATAATGCGAGTTCCGCATCTTTCTTAGCATGAGCGATATCACGAGCTATCGTTACAAGCCTGAATGAATCTGGTCTTCATATAGGAAGCCCAAATAGAAGATTAAGTGTGGTCTTGATTCAAGAAAATCAAGTGTCGGCATGCCGCTTGAGCTTGATGGCAGGATGAAACTAATTTGCTCTACAAAGGGAAGACCTTTAGAGGACACGATTCGAGCAAGCGTTCAGAGCTTTTGTGATAAAGGTGAAGCGCATAGGATACGAATCCTCGACAGCAGAAGAACAGGGTGATCACGTCCTTACCTCCAGTTTATTTTAGCAAGGTCTTGACTGTCAATGTCGTTACTTAGGATGACCTGAAATGACTAATTGCTTCCAGTTTACATCTATATCTGGATTGCTTCTATCTTACTAGTGCCTTCGTTGGCCTCTTCCCTTTGGATCATGAATAGCAAGTCTAAATTGCGAGAATTGCGATTAGGAGTGAGAGGACCGCCTAATGGCTTGATTTCATCAGCTTACTTTGGTAATCTTCGATGAGAATCATTTTCATTGATGGTCAGCGTTGAGGAGTTGGAGTCCCTAGATATCCAGATGTGGGTTCGATCTGGAGAAGAAGCTTCTTCACGATTGAATTGCTCCCAAAGTACTGTTTCTCGTCGTAATAATGATGTCTTGGATCTGTTCACGCTCAGAATGGAAAGAGACAATTTGAGCGAATGGATTCTGAGAGGAGATAGCACACTTTTGAGAATGGAAAGAAATGTACATCAGTTCTATAGATTTAATCATCATCAAGCAAAACTTCGTTTAGAAGCAACCTTTTGGGCTGGACCAACATTGACTGATCCTGCACCTGAGGGATGGTTGAATGGAATATGGGATCACTTTGGCATGGAGCGGCCTCTTTATTTATTGCGAGAAAGGATCATTGATGCCTGGATTGGCAGCTATCAACCCGATCTGCCTGACAAAGATGATCCGGAATTTTGCGTTATTGATCTATGTTATACGCCAGTCAAACTAGTTGCAGATGCCAAGCATCCATTAATGCAATGCAAGGAAATCTCTTCAGAAGATCTTGAGAGTTTTCCATCGCTATCGCTCTCAAGTGGTTTATTTCCGCATACAGAGAAACATCTTAAGTCCCATGGCCTATGGAATACAGAGTCTCGAATGAAGAAATACAAGAAGGCATATTGGGAAAACAAAACTGAAGATCAAGTCACCCTCTGCTATGCAACATGCCTGGGATTGGAGGTGATGAAAAATCTCAGCGTGCTTAACTATGATCTTGGCTTAATGAGCGGAGAGAGTTTGGTTGTTCGCAGAGATTTAGTTGATGAAGTGCGCATTCAAGAGCTCCTCTCATGCCTTAAAAAGCGCGTTCTGCTTAAAGCAAAAGTCCACAAAGAGCTTATTCCAGCCAGCCCTTAATCAGAAAAAGCAAAATTTGAGTGGCCTAGTACGGCGATTTCCATTTGCCATGCAAAAGACTTTTCTGCGTCGAGGGTTAAGCTTTGATTGTTTGCCTATATAGAGCAAAAATCCCTGGGCACGAAGCATCAGCCGGCGAACAAAGCAACACGCCTTGCCTTCAAGCATTAGTAAAGCTTTCGCTGGTAAATCATTCGATCACCAGTCAATTTATCCATTCTACTTCTAGCCAAGGCGTCAAGGTATTGCGACCCTCCAGACATATGCAAGTCGAGTTTTATTTTACAAGTTTACTTTGATTTGCAAGTGTTCAAAGCTATAGCTCAAGTCACTCTCAACTCCGTTGTTCGCCGCTCCCACACTTTGCTCGTTGCCGTTCCAGCTTCCGCCTGATCCGTGGCGTGATCCCCAGTTCAGCGCCTCGCCATAGACGATCCATCTCGCGAGTAAAATGTGCTGCTAGTTGTGTTGACTCAATCACCAGCAGGGTTTCGTCGTTGACGTGAGCGGCAGAGGGGCTCCAGTTGAAGCTGCCTGTGATCACTGTTTTGCCATCGATCACAGCGAACTTGTGATGGAGCTTGTCGCCACGACTGAGTCTGGGAGTTCCCACTGCCTCCAAAGGCGGCCGCAGTGGAGAGTTGCCGGCTTCAAGCCTGCAGAAGCGATCAGGGATGGAAAGACCCAGCAGATCCAGAACTTCTGAATAGGATCGGCTGGCAAAGCCAGGGTCGGCCAGCAAACGCACGGCGACACCTCTGTTCACGCGCTCCCGCAAGGTGTTGGCAAGGCTCTGCTCACTGAAAACGAACAGGGCCATATCAATGGTCTCAGTACCCTTCTCAAGCTGGCTTGCAATCCAGCGGAGACCATGGTCAGACCGTTTGGGGGAATGGGGTGAGAACAGGACCTCAACCTTGCTGTCGCCCACCAAGGAACTCTGGATGCCAACTGACTCCTTCTGCCGTCCGAAGCGGCTGTTGTTGGCACCCCCTGGACCATCCCCCCACATCTGCAGAAACTCCGCACGGAAAAGAGCGGCAAGGGCCGCCTCATCGAAACTGAGCAGATGATTGACGTTGCCTCGGGTGCGTGGTGAGCCGGCATCGCCGTGGAGGCCTGAGCTGGTGAAGTTGGCACTGCCGGTGATCACGCGGCGGCCATCGATCACCACAAACTTGTGATGCATCAAGCCGCTGCCCCTGCTGCCGTCTTCGCTGTCATCGATCAGGGGGATGCCGTGACGTTTCAACATGCCAACGGCATCACCTTGAGAGCGCTCTTCGCTGCTCAGCACACCGTCGCCGTTGCGATCAGCCAGGGCAGTGAGTCGTCTGACACGCTGCCGCTGGTGCGGGTTCAGATCAGCATCATGGAGCTTGGTCCAGGGCCAGCTGTAGTTGTTGTCCAGCACCAACTTCACCGCCACTCCCCGTTGATGGGCAGCGACAAGAGCCCTCGCCAGCCCTGGCAGAGTGAGCTCCTGCACGGCAACGAAAACCTCGCTTCGGGCCTCGTTGAGACTCTCGATCAGGAAAGCTTCGAGATCATCTCCATTGCGCCATTTACCCGTCAGGGGGCTGCGGAATCTCGAACCATCACGGTGGTTGAACCTCACCTGCACAGCTTGCGGCAGCTTCAGTTCTGGCGGAGGGGTGCCAATCACCACACCAACCTGACTGCAACTGCTGCAAGCAAATAGAGCTGGCAGGATCCAGAGCAAAGGTTGAGATCTCAAAGACTTTTTGAACCCATATCCCTAGAGGGTTCCCCGTCCAAAAACACAGAGATTCAACTCTGGAATTGAGCCTCTGCGATTGTTCGTGATGAGCTGATTAAGTACGCTATTAAGAGCTCTTCAGTGGGGCATTTCTGATGTGCGCAGCATCGAAACAAACCAGATGGTGCTCACCACCAAGGCAACACCAACACCCGTGGGAATACCGAATCTGACCATGGCAAGAGGAACAAGCAGCGGGAACGCAATTGCTCCTGCCATCGGGGTTATCGCTACAAACCTGCGCATGAAGGTGTTGTTTTTTTCCAATGTCTGATTCAGAACCACTCTGCCTTGGCCTTGCTGGCTGGGGTGCTGTTGTCTTCTGGGGTGATCCGCTCAAAGTTGAAAGTGATGTTGCGCTTGTTTTCGCCATCAGCCGCCGTGGCCTCGATGGGATAGATCTGTTCTCCATCACGGAAAGGCACTTGGATCCGGAAGGTGCCATCTTTGGAGAGGGGAACATCTTCACCACCAATGGTCAGACGAGCTGAGGGATCAGTGGCGCCATAAACGATCAGTTCGGCGTCAGCGACAAGCCAGAAAGAGCGTTGGCGCGGGGCCACACCACCAAGCCCGGACTCATTGCGTCCGCTCGCCCAGAGCCCCAGTCCTGAATCATTCAGCGAAGGCTGATCTGAGTTTGAATGATTGTTTTCGTGGAACCCCTCGGATCCGACTCTGCGGGAGCTGTAATGGGTCGTGGCGCTCTGATACAAACGCTCATGCAGAGTGCTGTCGGTGGATTGTTCTGGATTTGCAGGGAGCAATGAAACAGTGGGGATATCAGCGCTAGGTGTGGCTTCAAGAGTAAAGGGCACAAACTGATCGAGGATCTGCTCACTCGGATGCAGCGCAGGCACACGCGCCACTGAAGAGTGGGCAAGAGACATCCAATTCCTGCCGATGCGATAACCAAGCTCAACCCTGTAATCACGATCACAAAGGGGCACGGGGAGATACCACTCCGTGCTGTGACTATCTACTGGTACTTCCTGAAGGGTGTGTGGATGGGTGGTTCCATCTTGAATGCCGGTCACATCAGCAAGACGCAGGCACAGCCGGGTGGCGCCCTGATCTAGAGCACGTTGCCGGTCTGCATCTGATATCTCCCAGAACACATAGGCCCATTGCGGATCTCTTGGTAGAAAAACAACCCTGGTTTCAAGATCGGATTGTGGTGTGGCGCTCATTTCAGCATCCATAGCCCGGAGGTCACCGCCCCTTTGGTCCTTGCCATTTTGGCCCATATCACTTTGATCCATACCACTTTGATCCTGACGTTTGGCGATGGCGTTAACGAGGTCTTCCTTGCTCTTACGGCTGTAAAGGGTCACGCCCACATCACTGGCGAGTCGACGCAGTTGACGCAGGGTGAGACGTGCCAGTGAAGAGAGGGTTTGAGCCACGTCGGGGTCTCCATGTTTCGTTTGGGATCATTGTGTTCGCAAATGTCCCTTTTCGAACGCCGTATCGCACTGGAGTCAGCATCTACTGACTCCGCGATCTCAGATGGAAGTCAGTCATGGAAAGGGGTTTGGCATAAAAAAAAGCGGGCAAAGCCCGCTTGTGTAAGACACTTTTTTAGCTGTTCCCTGGTCGAATAATTGCTTTGGGATCAGCGGCCAATGCTGCGGTAGGGAACCTTGGAGAGATAATCCATATTGGCGTTGCCTGCAGGTGCAAAGCCCCTGCCAACCTGCATGGTGCGCACCCAGGGAACATAGTCGGAAGGGAAACCGCCTCGTGTGATCCGGGCACGCTCTGGAATTGCCTTTGCCGGAGCGGCAGAGAACACAACCATCGGGAAACCGAGGATTCCCCGGTAGTACTCGTCGTAGCGAGGGGTTGTGACGTTGAAAGGGGTCTCACCCAGATCCCTACCGGGCAGGACTCGATTTCGCTGGTGTGGAACCGTGTCGTAGCCGAAGTTATCGAGGTACTCCTCGCTATCGAGGATCTGATCCACCATGCAATCAAGGCCCTTTGATCCCATCACCACGGCCAGAGCAAGCTCCTCTGATTTGCCATGGGTGTTGCGGCCCAGCAATCTCTGCACCAGGTGGCGGATCACCTTGTAATTGCTGTTGTAGCCGTAGAAGGTTCGTTTAAAGGTGTCTGAAAGGCACAGGGAGCGAACGAAATCACGAACGGTGATCTGTCCATCGAGAAGCTGGGATTCGAGGTTGGGATCCCGATCTGACTTGAAGGCATGGAAGAAGATCTGCCGGTAGAGAGCTTCAACCACATGCTTGTGGTTTTCCATGTCCATGGCCCAGTCCATGCGCATGGCTCTGGGCTCCTCCTCCGAGCCAACTCGCAGGGACGCAACGCCTGGCCTAAGCGAGGTCTGCGTTGTGAGCGCATAATTCAGAAGAGGAATAGACACTCAGGCTTCAGCATCAGACATGGATGATCGTATAAGTGCTGCTGCGAGAGGCCGGGCTCGGGCCTGGCAGCACTCACAGTCCGTAATAGTTGGGCACAGTATTTATTACCAGCCGAAAAGGGAAATCTTGGCTTGGTCTGCTGCTGATGCAAGGTTCTGACTGGAGTCCGGCCCGATCAGCTCCTCGGCATCGGAAGTCTCTGCTTCAACCCTGGTCTCCATACAGAAGGAAGCACTTTGGGAGAAACCCTCCACGGTGCTCGTTCTCAAGCGCACATCAGGGCCAACGAACCAGAAGCGCTCCAATGTGCTCATGATTTCGTAGTCCGTTGTCAGGATCAGGCCGTCCTGGTCATCCATCTGGAATTGCCCAGCCACAGGTGCCTTCTCGGCATAGCCTCGATCCCGGAGCAGCAATCCCGCCCTGCCTCGTTCGTCCGTGGGGATCAGACCGAATCCAGTTTCATCCTCATGGGCTTCCCCGGCTTTATCCCAGGCCATCGAACCACTCCAGCGAACCCAGCATCCGCCAATAATCCGCAGGGGATCCTGATGATTCAGCTCGGCGATCTGCTGCAGGCGTCCATCCCCTTGAGCAAGCTCTTCAACAATGATCAGTGAGGCACCTGCCTCAGCCCGACGATGCAGCAGATGATGGTTGCTGCGCTGGGATCGCCAGCGACCACAACTCTGGCGGAAGAAACTCAGGGCATCTGGCAGAACAAGCGTCATCGAAGCACTGAAGAAGCACTGAACACTGAATGGATGATTGCAGAAGAAGGATCAAGGGCTGGCGCGGCCAGGTTTTCTGTTGTCTCAAGGCAGACGATCTGCTTCAAGCTTGTTTCTGCCTCTTTTCACTGCAGGCTTGGATCAGATCGTCCAGGGTCAGTTCCAGGGGATGGATGGCGAGCCCTGCTGCCAGATGTTCGAGTTGCTGAGCAGCCGCCTCGAACTGTTCGATCAAAACGTCCAGAAAGCCGGGATCACTTGCCACAGATTGCTTTTGCAGCAACCATTCTCGACGTGAGGATGGCGATGGCAGAGCACCGGCTCCGGCATCAGCTCTCATCAGTTTGAAAGAAGCCAGGCAGTGGGAAAGAAGCCTGAGATGGTGCCGCTCCAGAATCGGCAGCTTGGTGGCCTCAATCCTGGCCATCTCATCAAGGCTGAGGGGACTGCTCGACTCAGCCATGCCCTTGGATGGGAGTGATCTGGAAGCCACAGGAATGGCCACCTTCCAAACGCCAGTGCACTCGCTCCACCTGACAGTCAGGGAAGGTCTGGCGAATCAGCAGCAGCTCCTGATCACAGATGGAGGGGAATTCCTCTGCAATGCGCTGAACAGAGCAATGGAATTCGCTGAGACAGGAACTGATGCCATCTTCAGCCTCAAAGGATTCACAGACATAACCCTCCCGACGCCGCAGCTGCACAAGCTTTTCAAGACGTTCATGGATGGAGCCTTCACCGATCTGAACTCTGTAATTGGTTGCCTTCTCCATGGCCTGCTGCCGGAGCAGGGCCGTGAAGATCTCGGGTGGCAGGGTCGTCGTCATCGACTCCAGCAGGCCCAGAGCCAAGTTCTCACTTCCATCATGGAACTGCTTCTGCCCCTGCCTGGTCAGACGCCAACAGTTGGATGGGCGTCCAGGGCCTCCACAGGACGGACTCGCTTCAACAAGACCCTCCTCTTCGAGACTTCGCAGGTGTCGCCGCATGGCCTGAACAGAGATACCCAGAGTCTCCGCAAGGCTGCCTGCACTGCACTCCCCCTGCCTGATCAGCAGGGACAAAGCGGCGTAACGGGTTGGGGCCTGTGCCTGTGTCGTCATTTAGTGCAGGTCACTCAATAACCATGCCATGCAGCGTCGGTGGATGGCGTGAATGGAAACCGCTGATTCAGATCGTTGTGCGATCTGGGCCAACGCTGGGATTGGGTGCATAGGAGCTGTGAATTTGATCGCAGGCAGCCGGATCCCCATCTCTCCGGTTTTTCAGTGCCGTCAGACATCCACAATGAAATGCCTTACGCCAAGGGTGGACGTGCCCTATTCTAACGATAGGAAACAGAAGCGTTTCGTATCCCCCGGAGCTGCCTCTCCGTCCACTCGGCAGCCAGGCCTGTTGCTCCCCCATCGCTCCTCCCGCTCCATGATCTTCGCCTCAGTCGGTTTCCGGGTACCTGCCCTCGCGAGCCCTGGGCTGATCATCAGGCTCCCTGGCCTGCCAACCAGATCATCGCCCCCCAAACCAGCGACCACTAGATCAGTTGGAACCAGCTCAGCAGAAAACAGGTCAGTGGATGATGCCAACTCTCCAGGGAACAGACCCGGTTCAACCTGGCCCCTCCACTCAGCAAACCAGCCCCAGAGCCCCGAGCCCCTGGCGACGGGCATGGGACTCCTAGCCGCGACGTCGAGCTGAATCAATGACAAGCAGTTCCACGAAAGATCTTGTCAGCCAGCCGTATAAATACGGCTTTGTCACCAATATTGAAACAGAGAAGATAGCCAAGGGAATTGATGAAGATGTGGTGCGCCTTATCTCAGCGAAGAAAGAAGAGCCACAGTTCCTACTTGACTTCAGACTCAGGGCCTACAGGCAGTGGCGGAAGATGAAAGAACCAAACTGGGCAAAGATCGGCTATCCAAAAATTGATTATCAAGACATCATATATTTTGCAGCTCCTGTTCAACAGCAAAAGAAGCAGAGCCTTGACGAAGTTGACCCGAAACTACTGGAGACATTTGACAAACTGGGGATTCCTCTTAGCGAGCAAAAGCGCTTAAGCAATGTTGCTGTAGATGCAGTATTTGACAGCGTCTCAATTGCAACCACCTATCGAGAGAAGCTTGCAGAACATGGCGTTATATTCTGCTCCATCGCAGAGGCTGTAAAGGAGCGCCCAGACGTGATAGAGCGCTATCTTGGCAAGATCGTGCCGATCAATGACAATTACTTTGCAGCCTTGAATTCGGCGGTGTTCAGCGATGGCTCCTTTGTCTATGTGCCAAAAGGGGTAGAGTGCCCCATGGACCTATCCTCTTATTTCAGAATCAATTCTGGCGACACAGGCCAATTCGAGCGAACTCTGATTGTTGCTGAAGAAGGGGCTTCAGTGAGCTATCTCGAAGGCTGCACAGCTCCAATGTTTGATACCAATACTCTACACGCAGCCGTGGTAGAGCTTGTCGCACTGGATGATGCCTCAATTAAATATTCAACCGTCCAGAATTGGTATGCGGGCAATGAAGAAGGCCTTGGCGGTATTTTCAATTTCGTCACCAAGAGAGGCCGCTGCCAAGGCAATCGCAGCAAGATCAGCTGGTCCCAGGTCGAGACCGGCTCGGCCATCACCTGGAAATACCCCAGCTGCATCCTGCAGGGAGAAGATTCCATTGGCGAGTTTTATTCAGTGGCTCTAACCAATAATCTTCAGCAGGCAGATACGGGCACAAAGATGATCCATCTAGGCCCTCGGACCCGTTCAACAATTATCAGCAAGGGGATCAGCGCGGGCCGCTCATCAAACAGCTATCGCGGACTCGTACAAGTTGGGCCTAAAGCCGTTGGTGCCAAGAACTACAGTCAATGCGATTCGATGCTGATCGGCGACCAGGCCGCAGCCAATACCTATCCTTATATCCGCAGCCAGCAGCCCTGTTCAGCGATTGAGCATGAGGCAAGTACCTGCAGAATCTCGGAGGATCAGCTGTTCTATCTGCAGAGTCGAGGCATCGGCTTCGAAGAGGCGATTTCAATGATGGTGAGTGGTTTTTGCCGTGATGTGTTCAATCAACTTCCCATGGAATTTGCTGCAGAGGCTGACAAGCTTCTTGCCCTCAAGCTTGAGGGCTCAGTTGGTTGACTATGATTTCCAATTAAACCGTTCACTAATTCCAATTTCACTAATTCCAATCGAGCTCTAACGTGATTCAGTCTGATGCGCCAATTCTGATTGAGATCAATGATCTCCATGCCAATGTAGGGGATCAACCCATTCTCAATGGTGTCAACCTCACGATCCGCGAAGGAGAAATTCATGCATTGATGGGGCGCAATGGCAGTGGCAAAAGCACCTTGTCGAAACTACTTGCCGGTCATCCTGCATACATCGTCACGGCCGGAAGTGTCAGCTACAAAGGAAAGGATTTGCTCAGTCTGGAACCCGAGGAAAGGGCAAGGAGTGGCGTTTTCCTGAGTTTTCAATATCCGATTGAAATACCTGGAGTAAGCAATCTTGAGTTCCTGCGAGTCTCTGCCAATGCTCGCAGGCTTGCTGAAGGCAAGGAAGAGTTGGACACCTTCGAATTTGAGGATTTTGTCAAGCAGAAGCTTGACCTGGTGCAGATGAACCCCGCTTTTCTTGAACGCTCGGTGAATGAAGGGTTCAGTGGAGGGGAGAAAAAAAGAAATGAAATCCTCCAAATGGCCTTACTTGAACCAAGACTGGCAATCCTTGATGAGACAGACTCAGGCCTTGATATTGATGCCCTGAGGATTATTTCAGCCGGCGTGAATCAATTGGTGAGTCCAGAGAATGCAACGTTGCTGATCACCCATTATCAACGGCTTCTTGATTTGATCATCCCTGACTATGTCCATGTCATGGCTGCTGGTCAAATCCTGCGCTCCGGAGGCAAAGAGCTTGCCCTTGAACTTGAAAAAAGCGGCTACGACTGGGTCGACAAAGAATCCACCGCTGAGGTGCTGGGCTGATGGTGAAAGCCCCCAGCCAGCGCAGCTCGACTCTGGATCGCTGGTGCAACAGTCTGCTGCCTGATCTGGATCCTCCTGCAGGGCCCATGGCTGAAGTTCAGTCCTTTGCACGAGATCAGCTCGATTCGATCCCCGCCCCCCATCAACAGCTTGAGGACTGGCGTTTCTGCGATCTTTCCCTGATTGCGAGCCTCAAACCGCGACAGATTCAGGCCGCAAGCCAACCGGCAGCCCCCGCAGTTCAACCGGGTGTGATCCGTCTGGTCCTGGGACAGGATCAGAATGCATTGGCGGGCACAGATCTACCCAAAGGGATCTCTTTATGCAGTGATGGCGAGCTTCAGAGCCACCTCAATCACCCACGCAGCAGCGCAGAGCTTTCCGAGCACTGGCCAGTGACTCTCAATCAGGCGATTGCGACGAGAGTGATCGGACTTCGCGTCAGCGAAATAGTCACCACTCCCGTTGAGCTGGTGTGTGATGCCGGCACGGATCAAGGGGTTCTGGCCATCAGGGTGCTTTTGCTTGTCGATGAGAACGCTGCCCTTGAGCTGCTTCACGTACAGCTCAGTTCAGGAGCGAATCTCTCAAGCGCTGTTTTGGAGGCGAAGCTCGGCAAGAACGCCCAGCTCAACTATGGGTTGCTGGCCTTTGGTGCAGGTGAGTCAGCTCTGTTGACACACCTGGCCATTGAACAGGAGGCGTCCAGCACTGTGTCGGTGGTGAGCGCCAGCTCCGGTTGGGGGGTCATTCGCAGCGAGCCCCAGGTGCGCCAGCAGCAGGGAGCTGCCCATACGCGCTTCCGGGCGCTGCAGTTCGTTCGCGGCCATCAGCTTGCAGATACCCACTCCTCCGTTCGATTCAACGGCCCTGACGGCACCCTTGAGCAATTGCATAAAACTGTTGCTGATGGCAGTGGTCGCAGTGTTTTCAATGGCGTTGTTCAGGTCCCTCGTAAAGCGCAGCGGACGAATGCAAGCCAACTGAGTCGCAGCCTGCTGATCTCCGACAAGGCCCGCATTGATACCAAACCCGAGCTTGAAATCGTTGCTGATGATGTGAAGTGCACCCATGGAGCCACTGTGAGTCGTCTTCAGGAGGATCAGCTGTTCTATCTGCAGAGCAGGGGTATTGCGGCTGATCAGGCCGCCCAGCTTCTGCTCAGGGCATTCTGTGATGACGTGCTCAGGGAGATGCCATCCGCGGCGAGGGTCTGGATGCCCTTGGCACGGGTGCTGGAGTTGCCCCCGAGCGGATCATGAGCCACTCCAGTTCAACCCAGTTCGATCAGATCGGTCCCATGGATGAACCGAGGCAAGCGGCTGATCTGGCTGCGCTCACCAGGCCAGATTTTCCCCTGCTGACGCAGTTATCAGACCAGGGTCAGCCCCTGATCTATCTCGATCACGCGGCCACCAGCCAGAAGCCCCGCCAGGTGATTGATGCCATTCGCCATTACTACGAGCACGACAATGCCAATGTGCACCGTGGCGCTCATCAATTGAGTGCGCGGGCCACAGAGGCGTTCGAGGCAGCACGCCGCAAAGTCGCAGACTTCATCGCAGCGGCGAGCCCACGGGAGATCGTCTACACCCGCAATGCCAGCGAGGCGATCAATCTTGTTGCCCGCAGCTGGGGGGAGGCCAATCTCACTGAGGGGGACGAGATCCTGCTGACGGTGATGGAGCACCACAGCAATCTTGTTCCCTGGCAGATGCTGGCAAAGCGTCGTGGCTGTGTGCTGCGCCATGGGGGCCTCACCGATTCAGGGGAAATGGATCTCGAGGATTTCCGCAGCAAGCTTTCCGAGCGCACAAAACTTGTCAGCCTGGCTCATGTCAGCAACACCCTCGGCTGCCTGAATCCGATTGCCGAGGTGATCGCCATGGCTCATCAGGCAGGGGCGGTGGTGCTCATTGATGCCTGTCAGAGCCTGCCCCATCGGCCCGTGAATGTTGCTGAACTGGACTGTGATTTTCTCGTGGGCTCATCCCACAAATTGTGCGGTCCCACTGGCATGGGCTTCCTCTGGGCCCGCGAGACCTTGCTCGAGGCGATGCCGCCATTCCTTGGCGGAGGTGAAATGATCCAGGATGTCTACCTGGATCACAGCATCTGGGCGGATCTTCCCTACAAATTCGAAGCCGGAACTCCTGCCATCGCCGAAGCCATCGGCATGGGAGCAGCGCTGGACTATCTGCAAATGATCGGGATGAACAACATCAAGGCCTGGGAGCAGCAACTCACAGTTCAGCTGTTTGAACGTCTTCAGGCTGTGGATGGTCTCCGGATCCTTGGCCCCGATCCGCAGCAACAGCCAGAACGGGCTGCCCTTGCCTCCTTCACGGTTGACGGCATGCATGCCAATGACATCGGAGCCCTTCTCGATACATCGGGGATCTGTATCCGCACCGGACACCACTGCACGCAACCCCTGCATCGTCTTTATGGATTATCCGGAACAGCACGGGCCAGCCTGAGCTTCACCAACACAACAGCTGAGCTCGATCGTTTCGCCGAGGAGCTGGTCTCCACCATCAGCTTTCTGAGGGACAACAGCTAGAGCTTCAGATGGGTGCGGAAGAACCGCTCTGTGGCCTCGAGCACCTCGATCTGCACCTCACTGTTGCGGAAGCCATGGCCCTCGTTTTCAAAGGTGTGCAGCTCAACCGGGATGTTGTTCTTGCTCAGGGCCGCGGCCATCCGTTCGGTCTGCTGCGGTGGAACAACTCTGTCCTGGAGACCCTGGAAAAAGATCACCGGACAGTTGATCCTGTTGGCATGCAAGAGAGGGGATCGCTGTTCATAGCGTTGCCGCTGTTGCGGCCAGGCACCAACCAGGCCATCGAGATAGCGCGCCTCAAAGCGATGGGTATCTTCCGCCATGGCGGTGAGATCACTCACCGCATAGCGGCAGGCCCCAGCACGGAAGAGATCCGTGAAGCACAGGCAGGCCAATGTGGTGAAACCTCCCGCACTGCCCCCTTCGATGGCGATGCGTTGCGGGTCAGCCTGACCGGAACGGATCAAGGCCCTGGCCGCTGCGGCGCAGTCATGAACATCGACGAGCCCCCAGCTCTCGTGCAGCCGTTCCCGGTAGGACCTGCCGAAACCTGTGGAGCCGCCGTAATTCACATCCACCACGCCCCAACCCCTTGAGGTCCAGAACTGAATGGCGAGGTTGAGGCCCCGTTTGGCCATGCTCGTTGGCCCGCTGTGACTCTTGACCAACAGCGGCGGCGCCGCCTGATTGCGATCCCTGGAGCTGACAGGGGATTTGCCACTGGGTTGATCACTGGGTTGATCACTGGGCGGGTAGTACCAGGCCTGTGTGGCCTGTCCCTGCCAGCCTTCAAACCAAAGCGATTCCGGCCTGCTGATGGCCTGGGGATCCAGTGCGGTTTCAGCGGCCGGGGTATGCCACCAGGTCTCGGAGTTCAGATCAAGTTCCAGCAGGCCAGCAGCGGTGCTGTGATTTCCAGCAATGGCCACGGCCCTGCCCCCCTGGACTCTGAGACCAGCAAGATCATCAAAGGGTTGGGGCAGATCGAGCACCTCCCCGTCAGGCAGCAGCCGCTTCAGTTGCCAGCGTCCCCGATCACAGATCGCTGCCAGCAGGTGCTCTCCATCCCCGCCTGTGGTGCTCATCCCATAGACCCACTGAGGCATCCCGGTCTCTGCCTGCATCGGCCACGGACGTCGCCAGCTGGGGTTCTCTGGGCAGAGCTCAGGTCCGGTGACCATCAGGTTCCACCAACCACTGCTGTCTTCCGCCACCAGCAGGGTTTGATCAGCCAGCCACTGGGGCTGGAAAACAGAGATCTTTTTCGCTGCCATGGCTGAACTGCCCGCCAGGCAGGTTGGCTGGATGCAAGCCCCCTCATCATCAAGGCGAGCCCACCAGAGTTGGCTGGCATCCCAGGGCATGCATGGCTGCTGCCATTCCACCCAGGCCAGCTGGTCTGCATTGGCGTTGAGAGTCAGATAACCGGCGAAGTCATCGGGCTGATGAAGGGTTGTGGCGGCCTGCTCCACCTGATTGAGAGCGAAGCCAACCAATCGGTCACGGCCTTCGGCTTCGATCACGCCAAGCCAGCGCTGGCGCTTGAGATCGATCAATCCATCAGCAAGGGGCGGACCACCCGGCCTGGAGAGACGCATCGCTGATCCCAATGGCTGCAGCCAACGGTCTGAATCGCTGCCGGAATGTTGAAGGCCTCGCCAGCGACGCGTCCACAGGCAACCATCCTGATCATCGATCCAGGCCAGACAAAGCTGATCCCCGTCAATGGTCGCGCTCAGTGCTCCACCTCCATAGTCATGCACACGGCTGCGGAGATTGATCGGCGCCGGCGTCAACTCCTGGGCAGGGAGATCCGGGCGCGCCCACGGCCGCAGCAGGGCAGTGGTGCGTCCCTGTTCATGGGGCCGCTGCTCAAGCCACAACAACCAATTGCCCAGAAGCCGAGGTTCCCTGAGGCCTGGGTTGCTGCCAAGGGCAGCTCGGGCTGAGAGGGGTTGCCATGGAAGGGAGCTGGGCTGCCCGCCAGCAATCGATGGGTTGTTCATGCGCTTCTGCCGTAGTGGTGAGGTTGTGCTGCCTAGACTCAGAAAATCGTGATTCCAGTGATTTCTTGGCCCGAAGCTTCGCTCAGCTGGCTCTCGCCGCCGAAAAAACAGGCAGCGCCATCGCTGTCTCGAAGGAACCCCTTGATACACCCCCTCTTGAGATCCACAGGCTCGGAGACAGGATGTTGCGACGATCGGCCAGGCGGATCAGCAAGGTTGATGAATCAATCAGGGATCTGACCAGAGACATGCTGCGCAGCATGTATTTCGCAAAAGGCATTGGCCTGGCTGCACCCCAGGTCGGCGTGGCCAAACAGTTGCTCGTGATTGATCTTGATCTGGAATCCGCCAGCACCCCCCCCGTTGTCTTGATCAATCCAGAGATCACGGGAACCAGTGCAACCGTTGAGACCTATGAGGAAGGCTGTTTGAGCATCCCGGGGGTTTACCTCAATGTTGTGCGACCCAGTGACATCGAGGTGAGTTTTCGCGATGAGATGGGGCGACCCAAGAAGATGAAGGCCGATGGCCTGATGGCACGCTGCATCCAACACGAAATGGATCACCTCAATGGTGTTCTGTTCGTCGACCGTGTCACGGATGAGAGCGATCTCAGTCGAGAGTTGGTCGAACATGGTTTTCAACCCGCTGATGTGCATTCCCTGGTCTGATTCATGCCGATGAAACCCCTGGCAGGCCTGTTTCTGGCCATTGCCTGCCTACTTGGCGTCACCTCCACAGCCTGCATTTTCGAGTTGGCCTATGGCGCGCCAGGCCTGGGCACAACAGTCACAGGCTTGATTGTGGCCCTTGCCACTCCCTGCACGATCTGGTCACTTGTGGTCGCGATTCGACTGAATAAACCGGCCTGATTGTGCAGCCGTCCAGGCCAATGACTTTTACGATCTGGCAAGCACCAACCAGGTCTTGATGGCTCGCTTCCGTTTGTCCACTTTTGCCCTTCCCCTGTGCGGCGCCCTCGGCATTGCTTGTCTGCCTTCCCTGGGGCGAGCTCAGGGCTCTCTGTTCACAGCGACTCCTGTGGAAGAAAGCAAGTTCATTCTTGTCGCCGCTCCGATCGGCAAGGGTGAGAAATCCATGCTCAACATCTATGAACAGCGCAGTGACAAGCGTGCCTGCTTTGCTGTGTCAGGAAGCTCGCCAGCCTTTGTGGATCCTTTGCTGGCAACCTTCGACTTCACGGGGATCTGTAACCGCTACATCGACGGGAACGGCTATTCCCTGCGGATCGGCGGTGATGACCTCGGCACGAGATATCGGTTGAGCGTGATCAAGACCGGTCAGGAGCTGCAGCTGCAAGCCCTGCCAACCAGGAACTCAACTAGTCCCAGCGCACTGATTGCCAGATCTGGTGGCAGTGGCAGTGGCTTCCTGAAGCTTGAGCTGGAGCCAGGCTGGAGGTTGATGCGCCGTCAATACGGTCAGCGAGCCCTCGGCCACCTTTATGTGTACCGGGATTCATGGCCTGGAAGCTCAGCAGCTGCCGAGTCGACAGAGCCATCAACATCGGCCCTGGAAGAAGAGGGTGCTGCCACACCCTGAGGGGAGCCTGCTTGCTACATTGCCTGTCCGGACAACATTGCTTGCTGAATGACTCAGGTCACGGTCGGAGAAAATGAGGGGATTGAATCAGCCCTTCGCCGCTTCAAGCGGCAGGTCTCGAAGGCCGGAATCTTTGCAGATCTGAAGCGGCTGCGGCATCACGAAACGCCCATCGAGAAATACAAGCGCAAAGCTCAGCAGCGCCGCCGCCGCCGCTGAATTGGCTCCAGGGAACCCTGAGGGGCAACAGCCCAACAAGTGTTCCCTCTCTCCAAATTGAAGCAACAGCATCTGCTGGGGATGGAGATGGAGGCCCTAATCCTGGGTCCAATCCTCCAGGCTGGTGAAGCATGTCGCTTCGGCGATCTGAGCTGAACTGACCTGGTCTTGATCTTGCAGGTCAGCCAGGGAACGGGCGACGCGAAGAAGACGCAAGCCGCTGCGGGCACTGAGATGTCGGCAGTTGCTCACGTTCTCCCAAAGCGTCAGGGCGCTGTCATCAAACTGGCCGACCCTGCCAAGCTCCTCTGCAGAGAGCCCTGCATTCCTTCTGCCCTCTGGGTTGCGCCGGAGCATGCGGGCCCGGGCCTGCAGGATCAAGTCTCGGTCGATCCCTTGCCGATCATCGATCTCCTGGCTGGCGCTGTTGTTGATGGCCTTGCGCAACTGCCCTGCCGGCAAGCGCTCCATTCGCAATTGCAGATCGAGGCGATCCAGAAGTGGACCGGAAATCCGCTGCCAGTAACGCCGCCTTTGGCTCTGACTGCAGAGGCAGGCTCGATCAGGATCCCCATGCCAGCCGCATGGACAGGGATTTGTCGCGGCAATCAGGGTGATCCTGCATGGGAAGGAACATTTCTGCTGGGCACGACTGAGGCGCAATACGCCATCCTCCAGGGGTTGCCGGAGTTGATCCAGCATCGCTCTGGGAAATTCGGCCAGTTCATCAAGGAAGAGAACGCCCCGGTGAGCCAGACTCAACTCCCCCGGCCGCGGATTGCGGCCGCCCCCGAGCAGGGCTGCCGCAGAGCAGCTGTGATGGGGTTCTCGGAAGGGGCGCTGCTCAAGCAACCTGGAAACATCCCTGAGATGCCCTGCAGCGGAATGGATTCGCGTAATCTCCAGCGCCTCCTCTCGGCTCAGTGACGGCAGCAGATGGGGAAGCTGTCGTGCCAGGAGGGTTTTGCCACAGCCAGGCGGACCCACCATCAGCAGATGATGACCACCGCTGGCGACCAGGGCGAGGGCTGTCTGGGCAAAGAAGCCTGTCTGGGCAAAGAAGCCTGTCTGGGCAAGTGAATCGCCCTGCGCACTGGAACAGCCCTGCAGCGGTGAAGTCAGCAGCTGCTCTTCATCCGAAGGCTCTTGCCTCAGCGGATCGTCCTGGTGGCTGATTGGCCTGGTCAGGATCCGTTGCTCACGCAGCAGGCTCACCACCTCCGCGAGGGTTTGCGCGGGTTGCACTGCCAAGCCGCGGACGAGCATCGCTTCCCTGGCGTTTTCCGCCGGCACGATCAGTGCTCTGGCCTTGCGTTCGCCAGCCAGGCTGGCGATGGCAAGCACGCCCCTGCAAGGGCGCAAGGCGCCATCGAGCCCCAGTTCTCCAGCACACCAGAGCTGTTTGAGCAGCGGTGCATCCAACTGGCCGCTTGCCACCAGCAGAGCCAGAGCGATAGGGAGATCAAAAGCCGGCCCCTCCTTGCGTAAATCAGCTGGGGCCAGATTCACAACCACCTTGACAAGGGGCCCGCGAAAACCACTGTTACGCAGCGCTGCCCTGACGCGTTCCCGAGACTCCTGGATGGCCTTATCCGGAAGCCCCACCAGTTGCAGCCCTGGAAGCCCCGGTGCGAGATCCACTTCAACGGTCACGGCCCTGGCATCGAGGCCATGGATGGATGCACTCAGACAACGTGCCAGCATTTGATCAAGAAGGCGCATGGACTTCATGCCCAGGCCGTCTCAACCCTTGCCTCTTCGTCAATAGCGGAAGACACAAATGGCTGATGACACGATTTTTGGCCGCATTCTCCGCGGTGAGATCCCCTGCGATGAGGTCTACAGCGATGCGCGCTGTCTGGCCTTCAAGGACGTTCAGCCCCAGGCGCCAGTTCATCTGCTGGTGATTCCCCGCAAGCCGATTGAAAGCCTGCGCTCTGCAGAGGCTGAGGACGAAGCACTTCTCGGTCACCTGCTCCTGGTGGCGGCAAGAGTGGCGCATCAGCAAGGCCTTGAGCATTGGCGCACCGTGATCAACACTGGGGCTGATGCGGGGCAGACGGTGTTTCATCTCCATCTGCACGTGATTGGTGGGCGTGCCCTGGCCTGGCCTCCCGGTTGAAGCATTGGGCCGGCAAGATGAACCGATGACAACGTCCAACCAAGGCCCAAAGCAGGGACTTGCAGGCCAACTGAGGAAGCTGCAGCATCTTGCTCAGCCATTTTTCCTACCCCTTGAGCAGGCCAATGGCTGGCAGTTCATCTGGCTTCTGGTTTCGCTGCTGTTCTGTGTTGGCGGCCTGGTTCTACTTGTTTTAACCGGACTCGTTGAAACTCTTGAGAGCTTGCAACCGGCCCTCACCGAGAAATATTTCGGCGGTGTTTCCAACACCATCGATACGATCTGGTCGAGCTGGTGGGGAGCGGCATTTTCCGCACTTTTCCTGCTTGGCGCTGGAAGTTTCTTCTCCATGCGCCAGGAACTTCGCAACCGCCGCTGGTTGCCTTGGCTGATCCTGGGGATCATCGTGCTGATGCTGCTGGCGGTGAATGGCATCAATGCAGGGATCGGCTTCATCGCCAGGGATCTAACCAACGCACTTGTTGAAAAACAGGAGGCTGGTTTTTATCGGATCCTGATCATCTATGCCTGTTGTTTTGTTGTTGCCTTACCGATTCGAGTTACCCAGATCTTTTTCCAGCTCAAGCTGGGAATCATCTGGAGAGACTGGCTATCTCGAAGCTTGATCTCAGATTACATGAGCAATCGAGCTTACTATATTCTTAATCCAAATGATGAGCAGGCGACGGATGTTGACAATCCTGACCAGCGCATTACGGATGACACCAGGTCCTTCACGTCCCAGAGCCTTGCTTTCACACTCGGCGTTTTTGACGCACTTTTAACATTTTCGCTGAACATCTTAATCCTCTGGAGCATCAGCACAACGCTCACGCTCTCCCTGTTCGGCTATGCATCTTTTGCGACTGCAATTCTAATCATTTCAGGAAAAAAGCTAGTCAAGATAAACTTTGACCAGTTGCGATATGAGGCTGACTTCAGATATGGGTTAGTGCATATTCGCAACAATGCAGAATCGATTGCCTTCTACGCAGGAGAGGAGCCGGAAAAATCAGAGACCCAAAGGAGGCTCGGCTCAGTCGTTGAAAACTTTAACTTGCTGATCATTTGGCAAGTCATCATCGACGTCATGCGTCGATCGATTGGATACGCGGGAAATTTCTTTCCTTATTTAGTGATGGCAGTGCCATATTTTGCCGGCGAGATTGATTACGGACGTTTCATCCAGGCCAATTTTGCCTTCAGCATGGTGGAGGGCTCACTGTTCTTTGTCGTCAATCAAATTGAAGAATTGGCGAAGTTCACTGCAGGCATCAGCCGTCTTGAAGGATTCCAGACAAAGGTGGAGCAGGTCAATCGCGATCCAAAAGCAAAATCAATCCCAGCCTCACCAGGGTCAGAGCATCAATCGATCATCATTCGCAATGCTGATCTTTACGCTCCAAACGGGGGCCAGCAGATCATTCATGACCTCAATATCAGCATCAATCCAACAGACAAGCTTCTGGTGGTTGGTCCATCAGGCTGCGGCAAGACCTCCCTACTGCGCATGATCAGCGGCTTATGGAGCCCAAGGCAGGGATCTGTTGAAAAACCTGAAACTGGCGATCTTCTTTTCATCCCTCAGAAGCCCTACATGATTCTAGGTTCCCTGCGGGAACAGCTTTGCTATCCCACCAACCAGGATCGATTCAGCGATGATCAGCTCAAGGCTGTTTTAGACGAGGTGAATCTTCATCAGTTGGCAAGCCGTTATCCCGACCTTGATGTAAATCAGGACTGGCCACGAATTCTTTCCCTTGGCGAGCAACAGCGCCTGGCCTTTGGTCGGCTGCTCCTCAATGCGCCTCGCTTCGTTGTGCTTGATGAAGCCACCAGCGCTTTAGATGTGAAGACCGAGCAACATCTCTATAATCTGCTCAGGAGCAGAGATCTGGCCGTTATCAGTGTCGGGCATCGTCCAACACTGATTGATTTTCATGAGAACGTCCTTGAACTGATCGGTGATGGCAATTGGCGCCTGATCCCCACGACTAGCTATGACTTTGGACGAGCCTGAGGCTTCGATGACTTCAACCAACTCCGACGATCCGAAGCAGCCCGCTCAGGCATCAAGCGCCGTTGAAGCCCCCTCCACCAGTGCCACCACCAATGAGGTGCCTGCCTTTGGTTGGAGCGGCTATGCAGAAAGGGTCAATGGCCGCTTCGCCATGCTTGGATTCGTTGTGGTGCTGTTGATCGAGGCGCTCAGTCGTGACACCTTCCTGCACTGGGCGGGCCTGATTCCCTGAATCACCAGACAGGGCGAATCATCTGAAATGGGCCTCAAGGATCAGGCCTTCAGCCCGGCAGACGGATCAGATCCACATCCCAGCGGCCATCGCGACTGACCTGAACCGCAAGGGTCCTGCCGTTACCGCTGATGCTGACATGACGCGGCACGCCCCTCGGGTTGATCTCCAAACGCTGCACAAGGCCTGTGCTGCGTCGATAGAGAAGTAATTCGGTTTGATTTTCCCGTTGTCGGATCAGGGCCAGTCGCTCGCCATCGGCACTAACGCTGACACTGATCGGTTGGGCATCGGCGCGATTGAGCCCAGGCAATGGAACGGGTCTGCGACCATTGCGCAGATTGAGCAGTTCAATCTTCTCCCTGCCGCGCTGGCTGGCGAGTGTCACCAACCAATCCTGACCAAGCTGCGGGGCACGCTGAGATGAGGCCGATTGCCTGAGGGCGCGGTTCAACCCATGGATTGGCTTGACGGATCCCTGACCGCAACCGGTCAGGCCCAGGGCCACAGCTGCTGAGATCAGTTGAGCAGCAAGGCTGCGTCCTGGCGATCTGCCCATGGTCAGTTCTGGCTTAAGGGGGAAGGTGTGGAACGGCGCAGCCCTGCAGCTTGATCCGGTTCCAGCAGATCCCTGAGATCGAGGAGTTCAACGCGCCAATGGCCCTGATCAGTAACTTGCACGGCCAATTGACGGGCATCTGGAGAAAGGCTCAGACGAACTGGCTCACGGCCACCGGGAAGTCTCAGGGGCAGCAATCTGCCACTGAGGCGATCCTCTATCACAACCTGTCGTCGCCTGCCTCTCTGGGTAATCGCCGCCAGATAGCGACCGTTCCAGCTCAGGGATGGTGAGCTGTGGGGTTGATGGCGCGAAAAATGGCGAAGCGGCAGGATCTGCCCGTTGCGCAGGTCGCGCAGCTGCACCGTTGGTCGCCCCTGTTGTTTCACGATCACGGCAAGTTTTTCACCGCTGCCGCTCAGGGCGGGATCCTCCTGGCTGCGATCCTGCAGAGCGCCAGGGGTGCGTTCAGCAGGGCCGACGCAACCTGCGATGAGAAAGCTGCTGATCAAGGCGATCAGCAGCTGAAACAAGGTCGGATGGGATCTGTTCAGTCGTCGAAACGGGAGTTGTTATCCCGCGGACGAGAACTTCGTGGTGTGGGTCGATCCGATCGTGCTGGTGGTGTTGCAGGCGGTCCGGAAGGCTCACTGCCCCTGGGGATCGAATCGTTTGGAGGACGCCGTGTTGGCGAGAAGGAGGCATCCTCAGCGTCCGGTCGGAGTGGGCTTCCCTGGGGGATACCGGGACGAGCGGAGGAAGATCCAGGTCTTGAAGATGGCTGTGAAGGCGAGGATTCCTGGTTGTCCGCCATGGGCCCGCTGCCAGTTGGACGGGTCGCAGTGGGACTGCTTGAGGTGGGACGGCTTGAGGTGGGACGGCTGCCGCGTCGCTGATCCTGACGCGTGTTGCGACGATCTCCGAAACTGGATCGGGCGCCTGAATCATCCTCCTGATTGCCAAACCGTCTCAATCTGCGGGAGCGTTCCGAATCATCCGCTGACCATGAATCAGGCTCATCAGGGCCACTTCGACGGCGACTGACGGCTTGTTCGGGGATTGCAGCTCTTGAGGTGCGTCTGGGTCTGTAGAACTCATCTTCAGGTCGCTCCCTCTCCTCATCATTGGCTCCCGAGACCCGTCGGCGCAGGGGTTGAGGTTCATCAAAGCGATCGTAGTTTTCGTCCCAACCTCCCCTGATGCCGCCAGAGGGCGAGTTTGGAACCGACGGTGCCGGCTCATCATCGAAATAGGCGGAGCGACGGGCCTGTTCGGTGGCCACGCCTCTCAGCCGCACACTTTCGTAGGCAAAGAAGACGGTGGTTCCAGCGAGCAGGAACTGACCGAACTGCAGGATCGGATCCAGTCTCCAACCCTGAAAGAAAAGGATGCCGCCACACAGAAGACCGATCGCCGCGAAGAAAACGTCGTAATCCCGGGCAAGGGCGGGCTTGAACGTCCGCATGAAATAGAGGAGCGCACCGCCAACAGCAAGCACGATTCCAACGATGCTTGCCCAGTTGAGACTGGCATTAACCACTGATGCGCCTCATGAAAGACCTGAGCAGGAGAGTGAAGATTCAGCTCCGGCGAACCCAGTCTACGAACTGCGCCAGGCTGATCAAAGTTTCCGGTCCACCTGATCGTTCTGGCTGATGAAGATCAGAGCAATTGTGGCCGGTATCACAACGATCACGGCGCCCCCGAGGAGGCTGAGCAGGAAACTGGACAGGGAGGAAGTCATGGCGAGGCTGCTGACGGTGGCTTGGCCGGGTTGAGTTTAAGGATTGCAGGCGGCTTTCTACGATGGTGCTGTGGATGCTTTGAGCTTTGTGACGCCGCTGCTGCTGAAGATACTGCCAATCCTTCAACTCGGGATGTCTCTACTCCTTGGAACCTGGACACTGATGTTCCTGTTCCGGATTGTGCTGACGTGGTATCCAAAACTGGATCTGAGCAAAGGGGTCTTGGCCCTGGTCAGCTGGCCGACTGAGCCTCTGCTCGCCTTAACCAGACGAGTTGTGGCCCCCATCGGTGGTGTTGATGTGACACCTGTGATCTGGGTAGGCCTGATCAGCCTGTTGAGGGAATTGCTTGTCGGCCAGCAGGGGGTGGTCACTCTGATGCTGATGCGCAGCCAGACCATTGCCTGAACAGACCAATACATGAACAGCGCATTTCCCTGAACAGACCGTTGCCTGAACAGGCAGGTCGCTATCGCCTCAAGACAGCCTCAGGTGAAAGGCCTGGACAGCGGCGAGAGCTGGCCAGTCAGCCAAGCATGTCCTGCTCGACGAACTTGGTGTGAATATCACCACGCAGAAATTCCTCTCGGTTGAGCAGTTCAAGGTGAAATTCAACGGTGGTGGGAATGCCCGTCACAGCACACTCATTGAGGGCTCTCTTCATGCGTCTGAGGGCTGCATTGCGATCCTTGCCCCAGACAATCAGCTTGCCGATCAAGGAGTCGTAGAAGGGAGGGATCTCATAGCCGGTGTACACATGGCTATCAACCCTCACACCAGGACCACCCGGTGGCAGCCAGCCTGTGATCCTGCCGGGGGAGGGGCGGAATTGATGGGTCGCATCCTCGGCATTGATCCTGCATTCGATCGCATGGCCTTTGAGCTCGATCTCCTCCTGGCTGAAACTGATGGCGTCACCACCGGCGATGCGTAACTGTTCACTGATCAGATCGATGCCAGTGACCATCTCCGTCACAGGGTGCTCAACCTGAATCCTGGTGTTCATTTCCATGAAATAGAAGTCGCCGCTGCGGTCGAGCAGAAACTCAACCGTGCCGGCACCCTCGTAGCTGATGCTGCGGGCAGCAGCCACTGCAGCCTCTCCCATGCGACGCCGGAGTTCAGGGTCGAGGGCTGGGCTGGGAGCCTCCTCCAACAACTTCTGGTGACGCCGCTGAACCGAGCAATCCCTTTCGCCCAGGTGAACAACGTTGCCATGACGATCCGCAAGGATCTGAACCTCAACGTGGCGGGGACGATCTATGAATTTCTCCATGTAAAGCCCGGGGTTGCCGAATGCGGCTTCCGCCTCCCCTTGCGCCGCCTTGAACAGGGTCTCAAGCTGATCGGCACTGTTGACCAGGCGCATCCCCCGTCCACCACCGCCGGCCGTGGCCTTGATCATCACCGGGTAGCCCATCAGGGCAGCAATCTCAGCCGCCTCGCCTGGATCGGAAAGCAGGCCATCGCTTCCAGGCACCGTGGGAACGCCAACCCCATGCATGGTTGCCTTGGCGGTTGATTTGTCACCCATGGAGCGGATGGCATGGGGGGAGGGGCCCACGAAGGTGATGCCGTGGTCGCGACAGATTTCAGCAAATTTGTCGTTTTCGGCCAGGAACCCATAGCCGGGATGAATGGCATCCACGCCCCGTGAGGTGGCGGCAGCAAGGATGTTGGGAACATTCAGATAGCTTTTGCTGCTTGGCGCTTCGCCAACACAAACCGCATCATCCGCGAGTTGCACATGCAGGGCATTGCGATCAACGGTGCTGTAAACAGCCACCGTGGCAATGCCCATCTCGCGACAGGTGCGCAGAATTCGAAGTGCGATTTCGCCGCGGTTGGCGATCAGCACTTTGCCGATGGACATCCCGCAGTTTCCAGGCCAGGGGCGGATCGTATCAGTGCTGGGCATTTCCAGCTCCGAAGTCGGCTCACGGGCGGTCGGTATGATGGTCAAACGATGAAGCCCGCGAGGTGG
>MPLU02036795.1_pt1 | contig 31364 bp, 29 predicted proteins | sample 1617381 | NCBI WGS metagenome assembly MPLU02 (sample SAMN05944801, study PRJNA350692) | marine metagenome | biome: marine; feature: ODZ; material: water; isolation source: 90 m water sample filtered on 0.2 um supor filter | place: Pacific Ocean | collected 2012-04-08 | depth 90m m
CAAGAAACAACAAAGATGCGTTCACCATCACTGGCAATGGTGGAGGACGCAAAAGAGTTCTTCTTGTTATTGTGATCAAAGCCCCCCTGGTGCAACTGGACCCGCCAGTTCAACTTGCCCGTATCACGATCAAAGCAAAGGGCCAACTGGGTCTTACTGGTTTCATCGGCGGAAGTCAGAAATATCCGTTTACCGACAACCGTGGGCGAGGAGTGTCCACGTCCGGGAACCGGTGCCTTCCAGAGCACGTTGTTTTGGGCACTCCATTGACGTGGAGGGCGTGCGGAGGAGGGGGCGATCCCGTTGCGGTGCGGACCACGCCACCACGGCCAATCGGTATCTGCAATTTTGCCAGCAGCCACACCCACGATACCTGGTTCAGCAGCATGCACGATCGACAACGGACATGGCAAACCAGTGCCGATAATCAGCAGCATGGCCAGGGGCATGAGGTAGCGACGGAGACTCACACTCACGTGATCAGCAAACATGAAACACCTCCAGGAAGGGAAACCATGGTCAGGACGGCGACTCGCCAGTTCCGATTATGATGCACCACGGCCTGGCAGGAAAGCAGGGGACCGGCGCATGATAAAGCCCCTGACTTGCGTCCGGGGCTTTTCCAGGGAGCGGAGGGCACGGGACTTGAACCCGCAACCCCATACGGGGCACCTCATTTCCAATGAGGCCGCTAACCAATTCGCTTACCCTCCAGTCAACGAACCTATAAACTAGCCTTCCCGTCTACTGGCTGCAAGACGAGTGGGAGACAGCTCAAGGGGAGCAAACGCCTACCTGCCAGGCAATCGTCGGCTCACTTCTTCGCAGAGACTTTGGCGGGAACTTTGGCGGGAACATAGTAGAGCGTCGGATCATCGATAATCCAGGCAGTGGACCAGGTACGTCCATCGTCACCGTTGCAGACATTGAAGAAGAAGGTACGGTACTGGAGCGCGCGAAATCCATAGGGATTTTGCGACGTGATGTAATCATCCTTGCCCAGGTTCTCAACACCAGGACTAGCGTAGTAATGAAACCTCCCATCGGGTGTCACGGTCATACCTAGCGTCCACCAGCCCATTTGGCTTACTTCCAGGGCGTTGAAATCATTGCCATCTCGATCGCCTCGAATACGCCAGACGGCATAGGGAACTTTCTGACCATCCTCATCTTTAACGTCCCGATCCAGGAAAAACCCAGGCCAGTAGAGTTCACGTTCTCGCCGGCCACCAAAGGGTGTCTTGGGACGTTTATAGGCATCTGCGACACAGGAAGACCGAAAGGCAAAATGACAACCAATCCGTTTCTCCCACTGGTTCATTGGCGGCAGGTAAACACGCACCACAACACTGGGGGTCTGGGAAACAGGGACCGTTCCCCCGAGCAAGTAATGTACGTTGGCAATAAAATCATCTTGCTGAGACTGGTACGTGGTCTTCCCGGGAATCCCGGTCTGCAACGATTGCAGCAGGAGGGCTCCCTGGCTGCCTGCCAAGCCACCGGCGGGCGTCGCGACTCGCTTGATCACATCAGGTTGCCCACGTTTAATGCCCTCATACCAGCGATCGTTCACGGACTCGCCACCGGGGGATCGCTCCCGCTTGTCAATATTCTTACTGCTCTTGGGGAAGTGGTGATTAAACTTCCAGTTCACATCTTCAAAATCATCACCCACCTTCTTGACCGCCACGCCTGTACCGGCAACGACCGGCAGGCTTTTCACGACGACCGGGGGAGGTGGTTCGACGGCGGCAACTGGCAGGGCCTGCAGCAAACCCCAGGAGCAGATAAGGCCAAGGGATGACCAGCGACAAACATTTTTAACGACTTCGACTACAAACCCAGCATTCATATGAACCATCCCTGGTTAGAGGCCTGCTTGCCTGGGAAACCGTCACCTGGGCAATGCGAGCTTACGGAAAATGCATCCTGGCGAGCGCACATCGAAGTGGCGACACCAACTAGCATCATTCATCGGCCCTCGCGGGCCGGATCTTGTAAGAAACCCGGCAAGCTGGCAATCTTGAAAAATGGGGGCAACTTTAACGTCATGCCGAGGGCGTCGGGGAGGCAGGCACTTAGAAAATGGTCCGCGGCAACATGCAGTCACTAGCAAACGTGACCGACGGCAGGTTCCGGGGCTTACATGGAGACCTGGGTGCCACTGATCAGCTTGATAAACTCTTCGTTTGACCCACGAATTCCCAGTTGTTTCGTCAACTGCTCCATCGCATCAACATGATGCATGGTAGTCAGCGTTCGACGCAGCATCGTGACGGCGTGAAGTGTTTCCGGAGGTAACAACAGTTCTTCTCGCCGCGTACCGGACTGGCTGATATCGATGGATGGCCAGACCCGGCGATCGGCCAACTTGCGATCCAGGACCAACTCCATGTTTCCTGTCCCCTTGAACTCCTGGAAAATCAGTTCGTCCATGCGGCTACCGGTATCGATCAAGGCCGTACCAACGACTGTCAGGGAACCACCTTCCTCGAAGGCCCGGGCCGTGGCAAATAATTTCTTGGGGATATCCATGGCCTTGATATCCACACCACCGGACATCGTACGACCGGTATTACCTACCCACTTGTTGAATGCACGTGCCAGTCGCGTGATTGAATCCAGCAAGAGAAAAACATCCTGCCCCAGTTCAGCCAGGCGTTTACAACGTTCCACGATCAGTTGTGACAGGCGTACGTGACTTTCCACGTCCTGGTCCAGGCTACTGGCAATCACTTCGCCATTCACGTTGCGACGCATGTCCGTTACTTCCTCGGGACGTTCGTCGATCAATAGCACCATCAATTTCAATTCAGGATGATTCTTGGAAACACCCTGGCTAATATGCTGCAACATTACCGTCTTGCCGGTGCGAGGTGGTGCCACGATCAAGGCTCGCTGCCCCTTGCCCAACGGCGTCAGTAAATCCATAACCCGGGTCGTCAGAGGTTCAGGGCCAATTTCCAGTGGCAACCACTCGTTCGGATTAATCGGAGTCAGGGATTCGAAGGCATGCACCTTCGCATATTCTTCCGGCGGCAATCCGTCTACATCAAGGACATCCCGTAATCGCGGCCCTTGCTGCTTGCGAGCATGCTGTACGGTACCTCGAATCATGAGGCCCTCACGCAACTCGTATTTCTCAATCATCGTACCGGGAACGAAAGGATCAGATCGTTCGCGGGAATAATTATTCAAGGGGCTTCTCAAAAACCCATAGCCGTTGGGATGCAATTCCAGCAAGCCATACCCGGGTTCAACCGGTGCATTCTTGAAATCTGCAGCGTCCTGGTGTCCCTCGCCACCTCGACGACCCGATCCATCACCGGAACGACGCCTGCGGCGAGACTTACCATTTCCACCCGAAGAACGTGATCGACCACCTGATGAACGACGGCCATGTCGTTTCTTCCCCATGAATCACCTATTTCCTCATGTACAGTTCTGCAACTTCCGCCAGACTTGCACGCTTTATCTAAAGACTACAAAAACGCCTGTTATCCAGGTGACTTTCATCTCCATTGAAAGTCTCTTCGCAACGATTACTAGCCATTACTTAACGGCACTCTCCAATCTGCCAATAACCCTTCTAACCCGGGGAAAATTCCGGTAACAGGATCATTGCATCCGCCAACCTCCAGGTAATCCTTCTGGCCTGCGAGAGTTGTCGGTTTAAACCACAGGACATCGGCAGACCAGAGGTCTGCGACACCCAACGATTTCTGGGTTGTGTTGAAGCAGTTGTCACTGGTGAATCGCAGGTGACCAGTCGCCAACCATGATCCCGAAACATTTCCAGGGACCAGAGATTACTCCGACTGCTTCCGTCGTTTTGCCTATTCCAAAAGCTGTATCGCTCTCAATCGAGGATGAACAACTTCCGTTCACACCGAGTCCTATCAGGAAGCTCTGATGGCTACAAAAAAGCCTACCAAGAACCCTCGGGACATCGATTTTAAGAACCAAAGACACGGCTCTCCTGGAAGCGATTCCCTTGGGGAACCATACGTTAAACGCCGCTTACAGGGATGTACTCAACAACCAAATTCTTGTTGAGCAGCAAGCTCGCTATCTGCACAAGACAGATCCACTTAAGACAGCAGTCTTAAGCTACCGAGCATCATACTCATTGCAGCAAGCCTGTCAAGCGAAACCAGGAAAACAGGCTGACAAAACAGTGTTTTTACGAAAAAGCCGCTATCAACTTAAGCAAATTAATACGGTTACAAGGGCTAAAACTCCGATGGAACCCTATGGACGTTCTCTTTGTCGCGTCACTACTTACTCCACTTCTTATCGGTCAAGTCACCATGCACCTCTCGCCGCGTTGCTACCAAGCTGTAACCTGGATCACGATGGTCACCTGCTGCTCGTTAGCCGCTGCTGCCCCGGTTACCTGGCGAACCAATATCAACGACGCCATGCGAGATGCAACCCGGGAAAACAAACTAATCCTGATTCACTTCTGGGACCACGGATGCCCACCCTGTCTACAATTGGAAAAAACGGTTTTCCAGCAAGCTGAATTCGCGCAGGCCATCGAGCAACACTACATCCCAGTCAAGATTAACGTCAGCGACTCTCCACGATTACGAAAACAATATCGCATTCGCCGCTGGCCCACAGACATCATCCTCAACACACGACAGCAGCAACTGTATCGTGACGTCAGCAAGCAATCTCCAAAGGAGTTCGTTGCGATCCTGAACCAACTGGCCAATCCCATAGAAGCAGAAGCCCCGGTCCGTGACAGTATCTCTGATAAGACTTCCGAATATGTCGTCCAGGTCGCATCGGGAATCCGCGATGATCGACTCTCAACACTCCCTACGACCGGCCAGGTTGCTGTGCAGGCTCCGAGCCAGTCGCCACCTGCTCGTCGCCCCCGGAGCCAACTGGGCAATCCCATCATTGGCAACAGCCAGGGAGCCGTACCTGGACAAGTCGTACAGGATCCAACACGACACGTGCTACCTTCCTTGCCGACGGAGAGGCTACCCGCGAAGCCCGGGGGTAATAAACCGCGACCGGGACTCGATGGCTATTGCCCCGTGACGCTGGCTGGTTTCGTCGGCAAGTTCCCCCAATGGCAAAAAGGGGATCCTCGCTGGGGCGCTTTCCATCGTGGACAACTCTACCTGTTTGCTGGTCTCAACGAGCAACAGGAATTCCTGCGAGACCCGGACCGTTACAGTCCCGTCATGGCCGGAAGTGATATCGTCCGTTTAACAAAACACCGCGAATGGACACCGGGTGACCGACGTCATGGAGTCACCTATCGGAGCCGTGTCTATCTATTCACGAACGAGTACAGCCTCCAGGAGTTCCGCAAGTCTCCTAATTTCTATGCCCGGGAAGCCGTCAAGCGAACAGCCATACGACGCTAGGCAACAGGTCCAGGCAGTCAACTTCCTCGCCTCCCTGGTGATGGAACACCTGGCATCCCTGGAGCCTTACGGTGTTCAAGTAAAACTTCATCCGTTTACTGGTTCCCATTGGCAAGCTCGCTGGACCGCCTGCTGCCAGATCGCATACCGCCGGTCACGATCCTCGGACTCCATCTGGGGAACGAATTCTCGATCCAACGCCCAGTTACTGGCAATGTCCTGCATATCATCCCAATAGTCCACGGCCAGGCCGGCCAGGTAAGCGACACCTAACGCGGTCGTTTCTGACACGACAGGACGTCGCACCGCAGTATCCAGCAAATCTGCCTGGAACTGCATCAGCGTATCGTTAACACTCGCCCCTCCATCCACTCGCAGAGCAGACAGCTTCAGGCCGGCGTCAGCTGCCATGGCATCCAGCACATCACGAGTCTGAAAAGCCATCGACTCTACCGCAGCGCGTGCCAGGTGGCCTGCCTGGGTTCCCCGAGTAAGGCCCAGGATCGCACCGCGTGCATAGGGATCCCAGTGCGGTGCACCAAGCCCCACAAAAGCCGGTACAACGACCACTCCCTCGGTATCATCGACCGTGGCAGCCAACGCTTCCACGTCAGAGGAGTTCGCAATCAATCCCAGGCCGTCACGCAACCATTGCACCACTGCTCCCGCAATAAACACTGACCCTTCCAGGCAATAAGTAACCTCTCCATTGATCGCCCAACCGATCGTAGTCAACAGCTGGTTTTTCGAAACGATCGGCGAAGTTCCCGTGTTCATCAACATGAAACATCCCGTGCCGTAGGTATTCTTGGCCATACCCGGGGAGAAACAAGCCTGTCCAAAGGTGGCTGCCTGCTGGTCGCCGGCTACTCCGGCGATGACGATCGGTTCACCAAACAGATCCGCGGTCGTCTGGCCATAAACACCGCTGGAAGGCTTCACCTCAGGCAACATGGCGCGAGGAATATCAAGTAGGTTCAGCAGTTCATCATCCCAGTCGAGCGTGTGGATATTAAACACCAGCGTGCGACTGGCGTTGCTGTAATCCGTGGCATGAACGGCTCCGCCTGTCAGACGCCAGATCAGGAAGGTGTCGACCGTTCCAAAGAGGACTTCACCCCGCTCAGCACGCGCTCGCAAACCTTCTTCTTGATCTAACAGGTACTTGATCTTGGTTCCTGAAAAGTAAGCATCGAGGACTAATCCCGTTTTCTGGCGAAAGGTCTCTTCGGTACCGTCAGCCTTGAGTTGGTTGCAAATATCGACCGTTACCCGACTCTGCCACACGATTGCCGGCCCAACCGGTTTTCCGGTCTGGGCATCCCAGAGGATCGTGGTTTCACGCTGGTTAGTAATCCCGATGGCTGCCACGTCTGCGGGACCAATGGCCGCTTTCTTGAGTACGTCGCGAGCCGTTGCGACCTGGCTCTCCCAGATGGCTTCCGGATCATGCTCAACATGCCCAGGATGAGGTAGCACCTGTGGAAACTCTTGCTGGGCCACGGCCACGACGCGACCGTCGTATCCAAACAGCACAGCGCGACTGGACGTTGTCCCCTGATCCAATGCCAGCATATATTGCGACATAGTATCCTCCCGGTCTATACGACCTCTCCTGGATGTTTCTCGGAATCAACATGCCAGCGAGCAATCATCACATGATAAAGCCAGGCACCGATGATTCCTCCCAGGAAGGGGCCCAGGATAGGCACCAGGTACCAGGTCGTATTCGGAGAACGGAAAACAAGATTACCCCACCCTGCCAGCCAGGTAAAAACGCGAGGCGACAGATCACGGGCCGGGTTAATCCCGTACGCGCAATTCGCTCCCATGGACATGCCGACCATGAGGACGACAGCACCTATCAAGAACGGAGCCAGGTTTGACTTGGGTGCCATGTTACGTTCATCAGCCAGGGCGCAGATACAAAGCAGCAGAAGTGCCGTGCCAACGACCTGGTCCAGGAACCCACTCCAATTACTGAGCCGGCTACCATCTGCAAATTCACGTGGATAGGTTGACCAAATACCAGCGGTTTTAATTGTTCGTGGGGGCTTCCGGGTGACCCCGGAAAGTGCTTCGCTGGATGCCTCAGGCAGGTCATCCGATTCCTGCTGTACAATTAACTCCCTGGCTCGGGCGATCTCATGATGATCGAGTGCTTCCAGGTAAACCACGTAGATCAAGGCCGAGGCCACAAAGGCTCCAATGAATTGAGCCGCCATATAAGGCAGCACCTTTGACCAGGCGAGTTGTCGATTCACCGCCAGTGCCAATGTGACAGCCGGGTTAATATGAGCTCCCGTGACACCACCAGCGACATAAACGCCAAAGACAACAGCCAGTCCCCACCCGATATTGATGGACAGGTAGTCTCCATATTCCGCGTTCCCCAGGCTGACCTGGGCATTCACCGCCAAGCCGAATGTCATCAGCACAAAGGTACCGAACAACTCGGCTAGAAATTCTTTCTTCTGGACCTGGAACATACGGCACTCGCTGAAATGTGATTGAACCAATGACCTGCCGCCCAACTTATCCCATAACTCACGCTTGCTCCACCCATCTTTCCAACGAAACGAACGGCAATCGTTATTTTAGCTAAAACCTGCTGATCACAACCCGGCTCCGCTTCCCAAAGTCCACGACTGCTTTAATTCGGTTTGGCTTCGGGGAGCCCTGCAGGTATCATAAAAACATTCACTGCAGATGACTTAACTCTTTTTTGACGGACATCATGGTCATCCACATCCCCGCACGATCTCGCTATCATTCCCTGCCACTCTGGATTGGAATTCTCGCCGTTTACCTGGCTTGGCCTTCAGCGGCTTTTTCCTTACAAGAGGGCCAAGGCGACCTGGCTGAACCAGCCTTGCCTGCTCCCTCAGAATGGTTAACGGGACGCGATTTTCGACTCCAACTTCAGAAACCCCTGCAGGCCAGTTGGTCGGGAACCACGCTCCGCCGTTTAACACGAAGCATCGCCGTTAACCAGCGCACTTGCATCTTCCTGGACCGCCGTATCGACCCGGACCAAACGGTTGATTTCAAGGCCGCTGGAGAATCACTGGAACGCAACCTGCAGCGACTGGCTCAGCAACTTAACATGGGTTACTGCCAGGTTGGCCCCTGCATTTACCTCGGTCCGCTGGCAACTTGTTCTCGGCTGGCGACCGTCAGCGAAGTCAAGCGACAGGAACTATCCCAGGCTCCGGCAGCGATCAAGTCCGGACTGACCCAGGCGGTCGGATGGCGATGGAAACGGTTGAGCACGCCAGGCGATTTACTACAGCAGCAGATCAAAGCGGCCCAGCTAACCTTGGCTCCCACCGCGCGCCTACCACATGACCTCTGGAAAGAACAAACGCTCCCCCCTCTGGACCTCGCACAACGGCTCAGTATCCTGCTGGCTGGCTTCAACCGCACCTTTCAACTGGATCTCACCACTGGTCAACTTCATCTCACCCCGTTCCCCAAAACGGTCAGCCTGGCTCGCAACTACCCCAAGAAACTGTCCTCGGCCAACCTGGCAAAGGTCAAAGCCCGCTTCCCGAGACTCGCGATCCGACAAGCGGCAGATCAACTCGAGGTGCGAGGGAGCCAGGAAGACCACGAACTCCTGACGCGTCTGCTGCGAGGGGAAACCATCCGCACCACGACGACCAAACCTTCCCTGAAAAGATTTACCCTGCGTGTCACACAGGCTCCAGCGGCCGCTATCATCGACTCGATATCGCAACAACAAAAACTCGTCGTACGATTCGACCCTGGGCTTGCAACCAAGCTCCAGTCACGCGTTGACCTGGACCTCAAGGAAGCCACGCTCGATGAACTCCTGAAGAAAACACTGGAGCCACTGGGACTGGTCTATCAACTGAAAGATCAGCAACTAACCATTGCCGAAAAGAAACCTTGAGACGACGCAGCGCAGCACTCTGCCGCCTGACCGGCAAACCACCGAACTAGTCGGCGAGCGCTTTCTTTAATTCCTCGGCAAGCGAGCTCTCGATTTTCCCCTTGAAGGCGATGGCTGCGAAGGGCAGGGTACCGTCCAGGGCGACGACCGTCTCTTCAACCGTTAGCGTGCCCTGGATCTGGATTCCATAGGTCGTAAATGAAAACGTCAGCACATGCTCGTTCCATTCTTCCGTGAGGCCACTCACCTGTCCCTGGTATTGCTCACGCACCTTGTCAATGAATGTCTCCAGCCGCGCGACTGCTGCTGGTTGCCCTAACTGATGTTCTACCTGGCTACCAAAGCTCGGCATGCTGTTTCCTTTCAAACGATTTTGCTGGGCCTCCCAACCACTTGCAAACGTCATGCAACTAGCTGGCCACCACTCGTCTTATTTTACCGGGGCGCAGTTTAACAGATTCTTGTTTGCGAAGGGAACCACGATACGCAGCCGCGCACGATCCTCACCCAACTTTACTAAAGGCGACGGCTTGCCGCAGAGAACACTTGCCAACAAAGGCACTAATCGCCCGGAGCCGAGCTACTCGGGAATCTGCTCGCTGTCATTGTAGGTGCGGCGATCTTCGGGATGCCAAAGCGGTAGGCCACGCTCAATCCGAGCGCTCAGTGCCGCTAGTTTCGCATCCGTTCCGGGCAGAGCCTCGGTTGATTCATATTCCATGTCCGCCTGGTCTTCAGGTTCGTAGTCCCAAATACCCATTTTGATCGCATCAAGCACCGATTGTGGCACGGCTTCTCTCCTATCCATCCAAAGAAGCAAAAAGAAAACTTATGAACGCCTCGTTCCGTTTCCTGCAACAATTATTTCTCTGCCGACAACGCAGGTGGCCCCGAAATCGGCCCCCTGAAGCCCCAAGTATCGGACTCCGCATGAGGAAAGTCAAGTTATCGAGAAGAATTATTTTCACGATCGCAAGAGCTGATTCCCCGGACCATTCACCCGGTGGAAAGAGAGGCCCCATTAACTCCGCAGGCGGCCCGTAATTGCCTCACCAACTCCTCCTGCAGATGCCCCACTCGGTTCGGCCGGCAGACCGCACCTCGCACGGCAAGGCATCCGACGCCAGCCTCCTCAAGTCGCTCCAAATCGGCTTCCCCGATAGATCCAGCAGCGACCACGAGAAGCCCCAGATCGGTTGCTCGGGCGACGACATGCCTCAGATGAGCCACCGACCAATGGCTGAAGAGATCTCCCGCAGATTTATCGAAAGTATCTAGCAGCAAGCATTTACAAGCGGCCGCCGGAGCCTCCTCTAGAATCCGATCCCAGTTCGGTGATCGCGCCTGCTCATGATCAACGTAGCAAACAGCCACTCGCTGAACATCCGCAGGAAGGCTCTCCCACGCTTCCAGCCAACGCACCGGCCAGTCCGAACGATCCATGCAGCCAGCCAGTCCAATCTTGGCATAATGCGTATTACCAGGTAAAGAATCTCCCAGGCCAGGGGCAAAATCCATTAATTCTCCCAGGGCAATACTCAGCAACGCCTGGGAACTGACAACTTCATCCACTTCCTGCCAGGTCGCCGCGGAAGCAGCACCGAGTGAACCGAACCGGGGTTCCTTGACATCTACGATATCAGCTCCCCCCAAAAGGGCTGCCTGGGCTTCCGTGGCATTACGAACACTCACCAACAAGGCTGTCATGAAGTCACTTTCTCCTGTCGTTGCTGACGATGAATCTTGACCAGCCGGGAATTCAACTGTTTCACCAATTCCGGACTCACCGGTTCACACCAGGTGCCACGAATGGTGATGTATCCATCGCACCAACGGCCCAATTCTGGACGAACTTCACGAGCCTGCCAGTCTTTTGCTGCCTCAGCCAGGCGCACCACGATCGTATGTGTTTTGGCCAGGGATTCCGTTGTCTCACTCTCACCAGCAGTTGCCAGCATACTATCACCTTGCCCAAGGAAAAAGCATTCCACCTGGGAGACCGGAACACGCAATGGACGGCGGTAGCGGAGGAACACCAGCAGATCTCCCTGCTGGTAAGCCAGACGCGGAAGGCAAGCATGGATAACCAGCATGATCACTCGCAGCCAAATCCAGAGGGCCAGCATAGCCAGTATGACCTTCACGATCAGCCAGGATCCGGGCCACCATTGTCCGCTGGCCAACATCGAGACCAACAGGGCGAAGACAGCCAGCAAGGCAATGGCCACCACGAGCACCCGTCGATTCGGTCGCAACCAACATTCTCGCATCAATCGCAGGCTCCGGGGACTATTATGTAAACCTCTATTATGCCCTAAACGACACCTATCCGAACAGGTGCCAGGACATCCCGACCAACGCAACTTACCTGCGACTGTTCAATATTTAATAGATGGTTTAAGATAGCAACGTGAGGGTTTTCTCGAGCTACCCCATATGGCATTTAACCCCGTTGCTATGACGTGCAGCACCAATACATTACCACCGAACAACAATTACAGGATCTCTGTAACGATCTTCGACAGGCCAAGGTGATCGCCTTTGACACGGAATTCGTGTCCGAGGACAGTTATCTTCCGGAGCTTTGCCTGATCCAGGTTGCGGCCGGCAAGCAGATTTCCCTGATTGATCCCCTGGCCATCGATGACGTAACTCCGTTCTGGGAAACACTGGCCGAACCCGGTCACCAAACGATTGTTCACGCCGGTCGAGAGGAACTCCGCTTCAGCCTGTTTGCCATCGACCAACCGCCCCACGCGCTTTATGACGTGCAAATTGCGGGGGGCATCATCGGACTTGAATACCCTGCATCTTACGGCACCCTGGTCCATAAGCTGCTCGGCAAAAATCTAGCCAAGGGAGAAACCCGAACGGACTGGCGGAGACGTCCCTTATCGACACGGCAACTGGATTACGCCGTACAGGACGTCGCGGATCTCCAGCAAGTCGCTGCGGCCCTGCAGGAACGCACGGCAACCCTGGGACGAACTGAATGGGTCGAAACTGAAGTAACCGAATGGCAAAACAAACTGCAACGTGAAGCTGGCCCTGAAGCCTGGCGCAATGTTTCCGGATCAGGCTCTCTCAATCGTCGCAACCTGGCCATTGTGCGAGAGCTCTGGCACTGGCGTGACGGTGAAGCTAAAAGTCGCAATCGCCCCGCTCGTCGGATTCTGCGAGACGACCTGATCTGCGAGTTAGCCCGTCGACAAACTGCGGATCCTCAACGGATTCGTGCGATTCGTGGGATGAACCGCAGCAACCTGAACAACCGCATTGCGGAACTGGCCGCGGCCATCCAAACGGCTCTTGATCTTGATGCCAGTGAACACCCTACCGTGGTACGCAAGAACCGTGGACCACACCTGACAGTGCTGACCCAGTTCCTGTCGACCGCCCTCGGGAATCACTGCAAGTCCGCGGAGATCGCACCCAACATGGTTGCCACCACGCAGGACGTACGCGACTGGCTGGCCTACCGTTTCAATCGCAACGATGAACAGTCCAAGCCACCACCGACCCTGGCCTCAGGATGGCGAGCCAACCTGCTGGGCTCTCTCATGGAAGACCTGCTGGCCGGCAAGGTCGCCCTGCGAGTTGAAGATCCCTGGAATCAACAACCATTAAGCATCGTCCGACTGAACGACGATCCGAGTGATTAATCCTCCTCCTGGACCGTACGATCTTCAGCAGCCTGGTTCGGGTCGGTCATAAAACGGGTCATCTCCTCCTGGACCAGTTGTGTTTCCGGGTCGTCGCTGGTCAACTCAGCACGAAAACGGTGATTGCCCGTGGTGGATGCTTTCGCGTAAACCTTCAGGGTCACCTGCTGACCAGGTTCTAACCGCTGTAGTGGTCGGAACAACGCTTGGCCGGGAACTAAATCTGCTCGGCCTCCCGACACACGTACCGGCTCAATATGGTCACTAAACTGGGCCACCAGCTTGACAGCTTCTGCCGTCTTACTGCCACGGTTAAGAACCTGCACCTCGTAGACAACCTCGTCTCCCACTGCCTGTGGCCCCTGCGGGTCGTTGACAATCAACTTCAGGTCTGCGACACCCGTGACCTCTGTCATCGCAGTGGCGGATACCATGTTTGCCGACTCGGCCTCGGCGCTCACCTGGACCGTCTTGTCACCGGCCGTCACGAGCTGGCATGTAAAGTCAAATTTTCGCTCGGTATTGGCGGCTAGTGTGCCTAACTTCCAGGCCATCGTTCCATTCGCTGCATCGACCTGGCCCTCACCGGGAACCAGCGTAACACCACTGGGCAATGCCGCACGAATCAGCAGGTCATTAGCCGGTGCATCACCGAGATTCGTCAGCACCACCTGGTATTTCACTGCAGACCCGGCATACTTCCTGGCAGGTCCCACCACCTTAAGGTCCAACCGTGGTTGTCGCACGGTAACCGCGTAATCGACATCGGCCTGCAATTTTCGATCCGCAGTCGCGACAGCTCGCAGCTGCATTACACCTGCCTGGGCGGCCGCCATCTCGAACTGCAGTTGCCGGCTACCACCCGCCGGTATATGCCCAATCCAATGCGGCTTCTCTTCACCTGGAGTCAGTGATACCGAGACGTTATCCGCATCCCCGTTACCAGGATTCGTCACGCTGAGGGTAAACATTTGCGATTGACCGTAGGTCATCTCTGCAGGCCCACGAATCGCTAATTGCAGTTCAGGCTTAACGACGCGAATACCCGCCTGCAAAGATTTCGGACGTACCCACCAGTCCACGTTGAGATCGAATGGCTTATTTTCCCTGGGCACTATCTTGATCACCCAGTTTGACCGAGACTGGGATTCCATCTGGGGTACTTTCCAGATCAACACCTGGCTACCATCACTAACATCCTGGCGGCGCAGATCCCCGGAAGCCGCCTTGCTCTCCTCAAGGTTAATCCATTGCGGCAAGACCAATCGCACATAAAAATCTTCGATGGACTCGCTGGCATGATTGGCCACGTCGATCCGGTAGATTGCTGTTTGCCCAACATGAATCTCGCTGGGCCCCTCGGCTTTAACCAACACGGCAGGCGTCTGGCTGGTCAGCAGGGCCGTCCGGCCCTGGAGTTGACTCAGACCACCTTTCTCGCCGCCTGTTCCGGTAACGGCATCTCCCAGCTGCGCTCTCGACCCTTGTCCTGTCCGCCGTGCCGTTGTCTTCACATCACTTAATGATCGCCCGGTCGCTGCAGGCGCCTCAATATCAAGGCTTTGGCTAGCGTTGGGAGGTGTTAACAGGGGTGGTTCCTGGCTTACCGACGGCGTGGAAGATTCCAGTGGAGCCGCAAGTTGGCCCGGTTCCGCCTGCTCTGCCGATCCAATCGGAAAATCATTTTCCGACGGAGCCTGCTGAGCCGCTGCATATTCCTGTGTTACCTGATCACGAGACACTTCCAGTCGCTCTGAAATCGGTTTACTGCGACGAGAACTCGTTTTCGCGTCATCTGTTAAGCGAACAGGTTCCGTCTGGCTGTTACTAGGCACCAGGACTGACTTGGTCTCTGAACGAACCGGCACAGCCTCCTGCGCCTGAACTATTGCAACAATGGCCGTACCAATCACTGCCAACGACAAAACACCGATCAGAGTCCGATTCATGAATCTGTTCCTCATTAAAATCAACACGAGCTGCTAACGCCTTTCCCGGGTGAGCAACTCAAATCGAGACACCCAAATCCAGAACGATGCGCAAGAGACCCCGGGACTCACCCCAGGTGCCTCGCCAACTCTATCGGTTACATCACCCTTACCGGTTTAGTCGACTTTTCCATTAAGTAAAAACAGGTAAGATAAATAGCCGAGGGGCACGACCGCCCCCTGTTACCAGCACGAACTCAAGAAACCCAAGTAGACACCCTATGTCCGAACCGACTCGCAAAGACAAGATTGTTGCCATGCTAGCTGATGATCCCGATGATCTTTTTCTCCGTTACGGTCTTGCCATGGAGCTCCAGAAAGAGGGAGGGCATGCGGAAAGCCTGGCATTACTCGATGAGCTTATGCAACAGGAGCCACCCTATGTGCCAGCCTATTTCATGGCCGCACAGCAATTGGCACAACTATCAAGAATTCCCGAAGCCCAGGCCACAGCCCGTGCGGGTATTGAGGTAGCCGTTGCTCAACAAGATCTTCATGCTGCCGGTGAGATGCGTGAGTTCCTGGCCACGCTGGAGTCCTGAATGAAAAGGCAGCCCTCAGGCATCCACTAGTTGATCACTGGATGAATTACTCTTGCAGTGACTGGCGACGCTACAGGAGGCACAGCCAGAGCTGCCACAACCTCCAGCAGCAGCTTCGGTGCCACAACCGGGGCCACATCCCTCTTCCAGTGCTGCACTAAACTGCTGAAAACTAACCGCTGCCTGGTATGCGTCGCTAAGTTGATCCGTAAGCCTGGCCAGCTGTTGGGAAACTTCCCCGAGGAAATAAAAGACCAGGGACTTTCCATCAAAGAGTACTTCCGCGTCGAGTAAGACATCATCAAGGCCATGATCGTGGAGTAGTTCAACGCAAGCCTGACAGGCAGCAGCACGGTCTTTTCCCAGTCGCACCAGCAGAAGTTCATCCTGAACACTCATCCGGCGAATAAGTGAACCAGAGCAGGGGGCCTCCCGGGGGCCATCGCCGGGCCCCAGCACGCGCCCAGTTTCCAACCCACGTTCGGTACGACAAACTACGGACGTTCCTCTCTCGTACTGGATGGCGTCCAGGCTGTGGAACCGGCCCGTCCATCCCATGGCACCAAATTGTATCCAGTATTGGTTATGCACGATAATTCCTGGACTCCGATATCAAATACATATCGCACCCAACAAGAGAAGGCACGAAGCGACCGGATCATTGTTTTACAAGTGTTCTTGAAGTAACTTATTGTGAAGTAATTAACAGCTATTGCCAAGTTGACCCCGCAGGGATTCCACAGCGAAACAAGGAGCTTTCAAGGTGGAAACCCGGGGTTGCAGCTATACTAAACAACGGGTAAGAAATAAAATCGCTGGCCAAGTGACTCTTCTTTTGCGCGAGAAACAACGGCTCCAGTAATGATGGCAACCCCGCGAAACTCGCAAGGAAACGACTACGATGACACCCAATCCCATGCCCACACCCCCTCGACGAGGCACCTGGCAATCCCTGGCCGAGCAGGTACTTGACGGTACTCCCATCGATCGAGACGAGGCGCTCGCCATCCTGCGTTGCCCCGATGACCAACTCCTGGAATTGCTTTCCGCATCCTTCCAGATTCGTTCTCGCTGGTTTGGAAAGACCGTACAACTTTACTTCCTGATGAATGCCAAGAGTGGTTTGTGTGCCGAAGATTGCAGCTACTGTTCCCAGTCAAAAACCTCGGAAGCAGAAATCCCCAAGTACAACCTGCTTGATCGCCAGCAATTGATGCAGGGAGCCAAGGCGGCCGCCGAACGCAACGCGGGTACCTACTGCATCGTGATCTCGGGTCGTGCCCCCACGGATCGTGAACTGCTGGCCGTGGAAACCCTGGTACCGGAAATCAAGGAACAATTTGACCTTAAAATCTGCGCCTGCCTCGGACTACTGGATGACCAGCAAGCCCAGCGACTAAAAGCTGCCGGTGTTGACCGTGTCAATCATAACTTGAACACGAGCGAGTCTTTTTACGGTGAAATCTGCACGACACACACGTACCAGGATCGCATCGACACACTGCAAGCGGTTCGCGACAGTGGAATGGAGCTTTGTTCCGGCGGCATCATCGGCATGGGAGAAGATGACACCCAGGTCGTCGAGATGGCATTTGACCTGCAGAAACTGGAAGTCCATTCCATTCCCTTGAATTTCCTCAATCCCATCGACGGCACTTCGCTGGAACAGACCACGCTGCTGACCCCGGCGTACTGTCTGAAAGCATTGGCCATGTTCCGGTTCGTCAATCCCGAACGGGAACTACGAATTGCCGGTGGACGCGAACTCAACCTGGGAAGCCTGCAGCCACTGGGACTCTATCCTGCCAACTCGATTTTCATCGGGGATTACCTGACGACGAAAGGCCAGGCCGCCGCAGAAGATTACCAGATGATCAAAGACCTGGGTTTCGAGGTCGTAGAAAACCGCGAACTTTCCACGAGCGGTTCTTGAAACATGCCCCGCTGGTTATAAGCCGCTCGAGAAACGAAGCAGCTTCCCGGTCGGTTTTTCCCCGGCAGATCCTGGTTTACCAAGCACTGTCACATACAGCGAGCCGTCTGGCCCAAAGGCCATGGCCGTTGGTTTATCCAGGGCAACAATCTTCGCAAGCTTCAACTTCTGCCCCTGGGTAGAACGGTCTACCGAGATTTCAAACAAACCGCCTGCCGACGCTTCCATCCAGGAGAAATCGATGGCAAACAGGCGTTTCGTTTTCGGACTAAAAGCCAATCCCGTGATATCGTAAAGCCCCGTTGCAAAGTTCAATAACTTTTTGCCAGAAACCGGATCATAGAAGGTCAACTGGCTATCCTTCGGCTCGGTAAGCTCCCCGGCCTGGCCAACCAGCAATTGTCCATCGGGACTCACGGTCACGGCCACCGGCGCATCGACCCCGGTCTGTTCCCGCGTGGCAATAAACCGCTTAAACGGTCCAAACTTGGTACCTGACACATCCGCCTTGGCGACCCATCCCTTTTCATCATCTCCATTCGAGGTAACGAAAATACCGCTGGACGTCACAGCCAGTGCATAAAAGTTCCCCTCACCTTTCATCGATTCCGTTTCCGTCAGCTTAAAACTGGTCGCCATATCCGTTGCCTTCAATGGTGCCTCTCCCTCCTTGGGCAGGTTATAGATCCTGAGCAATTCTGCCCCATCCGGATGACCCCCACCTCCCACGACCAGGACGTCCTTACCGGCAAAAGCCAGTCCCAATGGCCCAATCTTGTACTGCGGCCCCTTGCCGTAGACATCAAGAGGAAAGTCCACGATGACCGGTTGAGATTTACCGTCAACAATCCGCAGCACGCGAGCTCCGCCACTCTCGGCAACAAAAACATGCCCCGTTTCCGGCTGGATCGCCACGCCACAGGGATGATTCAACTGATCCAGCAGGATTTCCTGCGGCGGCGCTGCTGGCAGCTCCAACGCAAATATCAGTACGATCCCCAATACGATCCAGCCAACCTGGAAATATTTAGCATGCATCAGCGAATCTCCCTGGTTCCATGTGTTCATCCTCGGCGTGCGCAAACCGCGATTACTGAATTAACATTCTCGTCCAGCTTGCGGCGAGCCTGCTTGGCGAACGGATTATGGCCGATGGCCGTCCTCGAGACAAGCGATCCTGCTTAAGAAGCATTCCCAATACCGTGCTGGGACTCGTAGGCAGCAATCTTGTCTACCTGTTGCAGGGTTAAGGCAATATCATCGAGGCCATTGAGCAGGCATTCTCTACGAAAGCCATCTACCTCGAAACTAATCTCCAGTCCATCCTTGCCTCGCACCTGGCACTTCTCCAGGTCAATCGTTAAGTCCCACTCGGGATCCTGCTGACATTGCTCAAACAAGCGGTTCACCGTTGCTTCATCGACCACAACTGGCAGGACTGCATTCTTGAAGCAGTTACTATAGAAAATGTCTGCAAAGGACGGTGCGATGACCACTCGGATCCCATAATCATCGAGTGCCCACACTGCATGTTCACGACTCGAACCGCAGCCAAAATTACGTTTTGCCAGCAGCACGGATGCACCTGCAGCGGCAGGCTGGTTCAACTCGAAATCCGGATTATCAGAACCATCCTCCAGGAATCTCCAGTCATAAAACAGGAATTGCCCAAATCCAGTCCGCTCAATTCTCTTGAGAAACTGCTTGGGAATAATCTGGTCGGTATCTACGTTGGCACGATCCATCGCGACAACACGGCCCTCATGTACAGTAAACGGATTCATACTTGTTCTTTCCTGGATCAATGATCATGCACGTCGCCTGGAACCTAGTGAAAGTTCCAGCCGCGAATATCCACGAATTTCCCCTCTACGGCAGCAGCAGCGGCCATGGCCGGTGACACCAGGTGAGTTCGTCCACCCTTGCCCTGCCGTCCTTCAAAATTTCGATTGCTGGTCGAAGCACATCGTTCCCCGGGTTCCAGCTTGTCAGGATTCATCGCCAGGCACATGCTGCAGCCCGCGTCACGCCAGTCAAACCCGGCTGCCCGAAAGATCTCATCCAAGCCTTCTTCCTCAGCCTGCAATTTCACCTGTCCACTCCCAGGAACGACCATGGCATGCACATCACTCGATACGCTATGACCACGAGCGACGGCAGCAGCAGCCCGGAGATCCTCGATTCTCGCATTCGTACAGGAGCCGATAAACACCCGATCGATATCCACGTCGGTCATTTTCGTCCCCGCAGCAAGCCCCATGTAGTCCAGGGCACCGAGTGCGCTTTTCTTCTCGACCTCATCAGCCAACGTTGACGGATCCGGGATGGGCTGATCCGCAGCTAAAACCTGCCCGGGGTTTGTCCCCCAGGTAATTTGCGGGGCAATGTCATGCGCCTCGTAAATTTCCACGCGGTCAAATTCAGCCCCTTCATCGGTCCCCAGTTGTTGCCATCTCGCTTCGGCAGCAGCCGCATCGACAGGTGCAAACTCGCGACCTCTCAGGTACTGGAACGTGATTTCATCCGGGGCAATCATACCTGCCCGGGCACCTGCCTCGATCGACATGTTGCAGACCGTCATTCGTTCTTCCATGCTGAGCTTACGAATTGCGCTACCGCTGTACTCAATCACGTGGCCGGTACCGCCAGCAGTCGTCAACTGACCGATCAGGTAAAGGACCAGGTCCTTGGCCGTGACACCTTCTGCCAGTTCACCGTTTACTCGCAATTCCAGGGTCTTGGGCTTATCCTGCAACAGTGTCTGCGTGGCCAGTACGTGCTCAACTTCGCTGGTTCCGATCCCAAAGGCCAGGGCGCCGAAAGCGCCGTGCGTAGCAGTATGACTATCACCACAAACGATGGTCATTCCCGGCTGGGTGTAACCCAACTCCGGTCCAATCACGTGGACAATACCCTGACGAGCATCATCCAGGTCATACAGGCGAACGTCGAATTCCTGGCAATTTTGCCGCATGGTTTCAACCTGCTGCCGGGAAACTGGATCCACGATGGGAAGCGAGCGATCCACCGTGGGAATATTGTGGTCCAGCGTGGCGATCGTTTTTTCCGGTCGACGCAACTTGCGACTCGCCAGTCGCAGGCCTTCAAATGCCTGGGGGCTGGTCACTTCATGGACCAGGTGCAGGTCAATATAGAGGATTGTCTGTTTTCCTGATTCCGCCTGGACAACATGCTCATCCCAGATCTTCTCGAACATCGTCCTTGGTGCAGCCACGTCCATCAGTGCCTCTCTTTACCTGAAAAATTTCGTATCAAGACACTTATTGTACTTTAAAGAAGGGCTCCATGACAGGAGCTTGCTCGCCTCCATCCTCAACCGAACAGCGGTTCCAGGCTAGTCGTTCAGTCCGTGGTAACCCCGGTACCACTGGACAAATTCCTCAACGCCGGCTTGCAGTGACGTTGCTGGTCGAAAATCAAAATCCGCCGCCAGGCGACTGATATCAGAAAACGTTTCCTGGACATCCCCCGACTGCATCTCGACCAGTTCCCTGGCAGCATTTTTCCCCAGGACCGTTTCCAGTGTCGTGACCAACTCGTCCAGCGAAACCGGGGCCTGATTACCCACGTTGTAAATCCGGTACGGTGCAGCGCTGGAAGCCAGGTCCGGGTTCTCGCCGCCCCAGTCGGGGTCAGCTGCCGGCGGTCGATCCAGGACTCGCAGCAGGATGGTTACTGCATCGTCGATGTAGGTGAAATCTCGCCGCATCTGCCCCTCGTTAAAAAGCTGAACCGGCTCTCCGCCAAGAATCGCTTTGGTGAACAGGGACATTGCCATGTCAGGACGTCCCCAGGGTCCATAGACCGTAAAGAAACGCAACCCGGTGGTCGGCAAGTTATAGAGATGGCTGTAACTATGTGCCATTAATTCATTGGCTCTCTTGGTCGCAGCGTAAAGACTTACCGGATGCCCTACGGGATCCTGTACAGAAGACGGCTTCCGCAGGTTGGCTCCATAAACGGAGCTGGACGAGGCATAGACCAGGTGGGAAACCTGTGTCTGTCGACATCCCTCGAGAACATTCAGAAACCCTGCCAGGTTCGCATCCAGGTAAGCGTGCGGATTCTCCAGGGAATAGCGAACACCAGCCTGGGCTGCCAGGTGAACTACGGCATCGCAGGATTGATCCTGGAACAACTGCGCGGTTTCCACCTGGTGACTAATGTCTTGGTGGACAAAGTGGTAGCCGGGACAATCCTGTAATTGGGCAAGGCGATCTTTCTTGAGTTGAACATCGTAATACGAGTTCAGGCTGTCGACACCTACCACCTCAACGGATTGTTCCAGGAGCCGCCGTGTTAGATGAAAACCGATAAAACCGGCTGTGCCGGTCACCATGATCCTGGCCATAATCACTTGTCCGCTCTCGGCTACCGTGAAATCGTTCTGATGTTATTAACCGATTAATGATATACTGAAAAATTGTTATCTTGGCTGCAGCTGTTTTCTCTTCACGGCAGTAAGACTGATCTTAACATCTGATGACCACAATACCGCACAATTCCGAGTCCTTGAAAGAAGCGCTGACCGAAAAAACAGCGAAAATTGGTATCGTAGGCCTGGGCTATGTTGGATTACCGTTGGTACAGGCTTTCGTAGAGGCTGGCTTCCCCACCCTGGGATTTGACCTGGACGAATCAAAAATAAGCCAATTGGCCTCTGGCCAAAGCTATATCCAGCATGTGGCCAGCAACTGGATCGAGGAGGCCCTCAAGAAAGAACGTTTTGAGCCTATCGCTCAAATGGATCGCTTGAGTGAAGCCGATGTCATCTTGATTTGCGTACCGACTCCGCTAACCGAAAGCCGTGATCCCGATCTCCGCTACATCGAATCTACTGGCCAACAAATCGCCAGCAGCCTGCGTCCAGGGCAACTCATTGTCCTGGAAAGCACTACCTACCCGGGGACCACGCGTGACGTACTGCTTCCCATCTTGTTGAGTTCCGGCCTGCAAGTCGGTGAGGATTTCTTTCTCGCTTACAGCCCCGAACGAGAAGATCCTGGGAACCAACAGTTCAGTGCCCGGGGTATCCCCAAGGTCATTGGTGGCATCGATGCCCAGAGCCTCGAACTGGCCAACCTGCTTTACTCGGCAGCTGTCGTGGAAACAGTCCCCGTCTCCACATGCGAAATTGCCGAGGCTTGCAAGATCCTTGAAAATACGTACCGGTCAGTCAACATCGCCATGGTTAACGAATTGAAAGTATTGTTTGATCACCTGGAAATTGACATCTGGGAAGTCATCGATGCTGCCAAGACGAAACCTTTTGGATTTCAACCTTTCTACCCAGGACCGGGCCTGGGTGGGCATTGCATTCCGATCGACCCTTTTTATCTCAGCTGGTTGGCACGCAAACACGAGATGACCACGCGATTCATTGAGTTGGCTGGCGAGATTAACACCAGCATGCCCAACTACGTGATCCAACAGCTGGGCAAGGCCCTGAACAGCGTGGGCAAACCGATTCGCAATTCACACATCGGCATCCTGGGAGTCGCCTACAAGAAAGACATCGACGATCCACGCGAGAGTCCGGCATTTCGATTGATGGAATTACTGCAGGATCAGGGAGCCATACTCAGCTACAACGATCCACACATCCCCGTGTTACCCAGCATGAGGCACTATTGTGTACCAGCCCTGGAAAGCGAACCTCTTACAGAAGAATACCTGGCTTCCCTGGATTGCCTGTTAATTGCAACCGATCATTCGAGCTATGACTGGAACTTCCTCGTTCAGCATGCACCGTTAATTATCGACACACGCAACGCAACACGGAACGTGACCGGCGATCGGAAAAAGATTTTCCGATCCTGAGAAACTAGGCGGCTCGCAACTGCTGGGAACTGCTCGTATTAGCCAGCTCATAAAGTGCTGCGTGATCCATCAATTCAAACTGGCACCTCTGTTTCTCGAGCTGCCATCGAGAGACATAAACGCGAGAATGATCGTGAACAAGCTTGGCCAGCGGGGTCCAGAGCTGTGCCAGCAACTCCGGGCTATCCTGCAAATCGACCACGATCAGATCGGTATTGAGTAGCAGGTTTCCTCGGCGAGCCAGTGACTGATGAGGGTTCCCCGGAAACAGCTGGACACGAGAAGTCAGCTTACCCAGGATGCGATGGGCTCTTTTCAGCGTAATCCCGGGAGAGCGTTGATCACGACCTTCAAACAAATCCAAGCCCGCGTACTTGATTTCCGAGCCAGGTTGATACCTTTGGCTCAGTTCAATCATGGCCACACTTCGTTCAGCCCGGCCCAGCCCCAGTTCCACGATAGATTCGGGACGATGGCGAGCAATCGATCGATAGAGAACGCGATCGGCTGATGGCTTGGAAAAATAGGATAATTGAAGATGCTTGAGCCAACTGACGGTCATGTTGCGTAAGATCCTGCCAAGGTTCCCGGATGGGTAGACTGCGTATAATCCAATTTCGGAATTCTGCACTCCAAAATCGAGACGAAACCGCTCCGTCCAGCTTCTCTTCTACGTCAAGCGAGGGAACTTTGCGGATTAAAGCGGATGGGTGTTCCAGCTGGTTGCCAGCAAGTGCTTCATTACGATTAACAGGCAACCCATCCTGCTTCAGTCGCTCGATAACATTCGCTCTATAAAATGAGTGCGAAAGCGTCGCTCAAGATCACCACGACCTTCCGCAAGCCGATGCCCCAGGTAACCTGCCGGTCGGTCGGCTCGCAAATCAGCCAGGAATTGAACCAATTCTGCTTGCAGGTCGGCTCCACCATGCAGCAGAAAATGAACCCAAGCCCACGATTGGCAGTAGTCCCGACTTTTCAATGACTGTCGTGGTGACAATCGTTCCAGGAGTGACAGGGAGGGTTGGTAACCCTCCCGCAGTCGTTGGCACATCTCACGGTGATGAGGATGTCCGAAATGCCGCTCGGCGGCTGCTACCTCGTAGTACTCAGCCAATCCCTCGTCCAACCAAAGCGGCAATCCGGTAACCACCTGATGCAGGTAAGCGTGAGTGGCTTCATGTCGTAAATCTTCACCCAGGGTGGTTGATCGAGCCGCAAAGATCATTCCAGCGGCACCCCGTTTGACATACAACGCACGCCGTTCGGGAGCCTCGGGAAAATGACTCTGAACATAGGCTCGGTAGGTTGCTGGACGTGTAAACAGGAAAAGGTGTACTTTTCCGAGCTTTGTCCCGGTCTCGATTTGTCGGTCGATCTGACCTGGCAACTCAGCCAACTGCTGGAGCACCGGCTGCACGGAACCGAGCTCACTGTCAGCGTGACAAACGAGTGAGCCAAAAACACCTTCCGCAGGCCATGCTCGTTCCGCAGCTGAGCAGCGAAACATGGCACTCGAGGAGGCCACCAACAGACCAGACAAAAACGCGCGTCGTGTTTCCCGTTGCATAAAGTGCCTGAACTATAATATCGAGAAATCCCGCAAGCTCTAAACGAGGCGGAAGTATAGTGCCTGGCAGAGGCTGGTCAAGATGTTTTTATCTCTGCTATCCCTTGGATGCGATTCCCCAGCCGGCATTCCACGCTTTCAGCACGGTACGGGGTATCGTGTCAAACAGGCTCCGAGGTTAGACTAATTAGCTGGCATTGGAATTCGTCTCCAACCGGGGCAAGATCTTTTATCGAACAGGGCATCACCCCTCACGACAGACTCTTCAAACCCTCCATTCTTACAATCGCTGACTCAACAGAAGGTAAATATATCCGTGAGCTTTGGAGCCATTGGTCCGATTTCTGTTTATCTTCCGGACAGGGTCGAAACCAACGACGATTTACAGCAGGAGTTTCCTTCCTGGAACCTGGATCTTATTTATTCCAAGACAGGAATTCGAGCTCGTCATATAGCGGGCCCTGATGAATGCGCTTCGGACCTTGGGGTCCAGGCTGCTCGCAAATTATTTGCCGATCATGACGTCGATCCGGAGAGTATCGATTTCCTGTTATTTTGCACCCAGACACCCGACTATCCGCTTCCCACGACCGCCTGCCTGGTGCAAGATCGGCTGGGCTTACGAACTTCCTGTGGAGCACTGGACTTTAATCTCGGCTGCTCCGGGTTTGTGTACGGTTTATCACTGGCCGACGGCTTGATTCGCAGCGGCGCTGCTCGACGTGTCCTCTTGATTACCGCGGAAACTTACAGCAAATATATCCACGAAACGGACCGCAGCCTGCGCACCATTTTCGGTGACGGGGCTGCTGCCACCCTGGTCGAATCCGCCGCGGAACCATCGCTGCTGGGCTTCCAGTTCGGTACCGATGGCAGTGGTGCCAACACGCTGACTCTCACCCAAAGCGGCATTCGTTCGCCGGAGACAGCCATCAAGCCACGTCATCGTCATCGCTGGCCCAGTGACCTGTACATGGACGGCCCCAGCCTGATTAACTTCACCGTCGATGCCATTCCACAGCTCATCGAGCAGGTACTGGGATCCGCAGAAATACCGCAAGAGCAGATCGAACTGTTTATCATGCACCAGGCCACGCTCAAGATGCTAGAACAGTTGCGTCAACGACTTGAGTTACCGGAAGACAAACTACCCATCGTATTGGAAAACGTGGGTAACACCGTCTCCTCAACCATCCCCATTGTCCTCGAGAACCTGCGGACGAATAATCAAATTACGCCCGACAGTTCCAATCTGCTGATCGGTTTTGGAGTGGGACTCTCCTGGGCAGGCTGCGTCTGGAAGCCAGGGCCCAGCTAATTACCAGCAGCACCCGTGAGCGGGAGGTAAATCAAAGCGATGATTTCCATGCGAGGACAGTTCCTGGTCGCCTCTCGTCACTTGCCTGACGAGAACTTCTTCCAGAGCGTGGTGCTCATTATTCAGCATACCGAAGAAGGTGCTGTTGGATTCATTCTCAACCGCCCCACGGCCAAGACCATTCGCGACATCTGGCCCGTGATTAGCGAGGACACCTGTGACTCTGACGCGCAGATTAACCATGGAGGCCCTGTCAACGGACCCTTGATGGCAGTTCACATGTCCACCTTTCTTTCCGAGGAAGAAATCGTGCCTGGAGTCCACCTGGCCACTCAAAAAGACAACATCCATCGCCTCATCACTCACTCCAACAAACCCTTCCGTGTCTTTAGTGGATATGCCGGTTGGGGTCCCGGACAACTTGACCAGGAACTGGAAGCTGGAGGCTGGCTAACCGCACCTGCAGAATCAACTGACGTCTTTTCTGCACCTGACGAAATGTGGAAACGAGTTTCCCACAACATCGGTCGTGAAGTTTTGCTATCCAATGTGCCAGAGAAGCTGATTCCCGAGGACCCTTCGGTTAACTAGTCCTTCCGGTCGTCACGTCTGTCAAACTCTTCGAGACAGCAGTAAGCTAATCGTTGACCATGTTCCCTTTACCACATTGATTCAGCTGAACAATGCTCCCTGCACAGACCTTGCACGATCCGCCACCTGGCCGAACCATCGCCATTGGTGATATCCACGGCTGTGCCCGTGCCCTGGAAGTAATCCTCGAGGCCATTGCACCTGGACCAGGTGACGTGATCATAACGCTTGGTGATTACATCGACCGTGGTCCACAAAGCCGACAAGTCATCGACCGTTTGCTGCGCCTCGAGCAAGAGTGCCAACTCATTCCACTGCAAGGCAACCATGAATGCCTGCTACTGGATGCACTTCAAAGAAAAACGCTTTTCAACTTCTGGCTCCAATGTGGCGGCCAACAAACCCTGGAAAGTTATGGGGGAACCCTTGAGCAAATCCCTCCCGGTCACATCGACTTCTTTCAACGCTGCCAACGTTATCACGAGACGGAACAACACCTGTTTTTCCATGCCAACTTTGATCCCGCATTACCTGCCGCAGAACAAGACGACCAGCAACTGTTCTGGGAACATCTGCGCGGACCAGGACCCGGACAACATATTTCCGGGAAACGCGTTTTTGTCGGTCATACTCCACAGGACCGCGGGCGCATCCTGAGACTGGACCATATTGTCTGCCTGGATACCTACTGTTTCGGAAACGGGTGCCTGAGCGCCATGGAAGTACACTCGGAAACGACCTGGCAAGCCAACCAACAGGGAATCACCTGTCTCTGGCCGCCACAACCCTAGTACATCTGCTAAAATCGTATCGCGACACACCCGCCCCGACACGGGCAAATCTGATTCCACGGATCGACAGGAAGGCTACTATGACATCACGTTTTCACGGGCTTATCTGTGGGCTGCTGCTTGGCTTCTTTGGCCTGGTACCCACTCTCGAGACACAGGCTGCCGGTCAGGATAGCAAGCGACCCAATGTCATCCTGATCTATACTGACGACCAGGGCAGTATCGATGTTGGATGTTATGGGGCCCGGGACCTGATCACACCACACATGGACGCGCTGGCTGCACGAGGCACACGCTGGACCCAATTCTATTCAGCAGCCCCAGTCTGCTCACCGTCACGCGCGGCAGTCCTCACGGGACGCTATCCACAGCGGGCCGGCCTGGCTGGCAACGCCGGATCCCAACCCGGATCCCACGGAATGCCCCCTGAACAGGTCACCATGGCAGAAATGTTCAAGGCAGCGGGATATGCAACCGGACATGTGGGTAAATGGCACCTGGGGTACCTTCCTGAAACGATGCCCAACGCCCAGGGATTCGATGACTCGTTCGGTCACATGGGTGGCTGCATCGACAACTATTCCCATTTCTTTTACTGGAACGGGCCCAATCGACATGACCTTTGGCGTAACGGCAAGGAAATCTGGGAAGACGGCAAATTTTTCCCTGAACTGATGGTACGAGAGGCTCGACGATTCGTTGACGCTCACCAGGAGGATCCCTTCTTTCTCTACTGGGCCATCAATGTTCCCCATTACCCGTTACAGGGGACCGCTGCCTGGCGACAACGATACCGGGACCTGGCTCCACCTCGAAGAATGTATGCCGCTTTTGTTTCCACGATGGACGAGATGATTGGCCAGTTACTGGGGCACCTGGAAAAACGTGGCCTCACGGAAAACACGATCATTGTCTTCCAGTCCGATCACGGCCATTCGACCGAGGAACGCACCTTCGGGGGAGGGGGCAGTGCCGGGAAATATCGTGGCGCCAAGTTTAGTCTTTTCGAGGGTGGAATTCGTGTCCCTGCCATGATCAGCTGGCCCGGGCAACTTCCGGTAAACCAGGTGCGTCACCAAATGGCCGTCTCTGTTGACTGGTTGCCAACACTGTCAGAATTAACCCGTGTCCCATTGCCCAATCGCCGAATCGATGGAAAGAGCCTGGTGCCAGTGATCCAATCCGCCAAGGCTGCCAGTCCTCACAAGGACTTCCATTGGCAATCCGGACGCGGACTCGGGGGCAAACCCCAGTGGGCCGTCCGGTCCGGTCCCTGGAAGCTGATTGGTAATCCCAAGGATACCAGCAGCAAACGCCCCTTCACAAATGCAGATCAACTCTTCCTGGTCAACCTGGAAGAAGATCCCGGGGAGACGAAAAACATTGCCTCCCAGGATCCTGAAACGACGAAACGACTTCGATTACTTCACGAAACCTGGCTGCAGGACGTCAAGGCGCAATAAGAAACCTCACCCCGCGCGACGTTCACTCTTTCACAGATCAAGGGGCAGGGAAAGAACCCGGATTCTCATACCAGAAGACTCCCAGGTTATCACGTTCCTCACAGGTAATGACATCCAGGTCACCATCTCCATCCAGGTCCAACACCTGGACCAGGTCAAACTTAACTCCCCGGGACCCACTAATGTCGTGGGGGATCCAGCGACTCTCCGTAGGTTCTTTCCGGTAAGAGGCCCACACCACCCCGGGAAACGATCGGTCCCCCAATGTATTGGTAGCATGGACCAGGTCCAATTGCCCGTCTCCATCTATGTCTGCCACTGCCACCGCCTTCCCGTTGAGAATACCATGAGGATTTTCAATCGTGTGCGACTGCCATCGTATCGCAACAGGAGACTGGCGTCTCAGGAACAACAACTTCTTGTTACGCGTCGTCGTCACAATATCCTGTCGGCCATCCTGATCGAGGTCAGCAACTGCCAGGAACATTACCTCCAGGCCATCTGCACCAACACGATGTTCCCTCCAGGTTTTTCCCGCGAGTGACGATTGTGTCCCAGGATTCTCGAGCCATAGAACACCTCTGCGAGATCCTTTGCGGTCCGAGACCACCACGTCATGGTCTCCATCGCCGTCGACATCAAGAGACTCCAATGACATGATCCAGCCTGCCTGGTACCACGGATGAAACTTCCAGTCTGCTACCTTTCGCGGATCGGCCGGTGCCTGCAACCAACCCACGGTCGCACCTTTTCCCTTGGAGCCCACGACCAGATCAATACCATGCTTGCCATCCACCTGCATGGGCAGGCAGTACATCCAGGCCTGTTTCCCCTGGGCAACGGTAATGGCAGCTGTCGACCAAGCAGCAGCATCGAGGTATGTTTCTTGATCTCGTGGAGCCCAGTGGATAAAAACGGATTTCACCTTCCCTTCACAGCAACTGATGACATCCTGTGAGCCATCTCCATCGAGATCTGCAAAGACCGCATCTTCCGGCGACTTCACCTCGCCGACCGTAACCGCCGGCCAGGTCTTTTTCGCGGCCCGGGGCCCAGGGTTCATGTAGACACGGACCCGACCTCCTTCTTCCCAGCCTGTCACCAGGTCTAATCGTCCGTCCCGGTTAACGTCTGCCAGGCGGACGCCGTCAGCACCACGCGATGATTTATCAATCACATGACGTTTCCAGGGTTCGGCCGTCAGCCTCTCCGTTGCTAACAACGAAAGCAGCAGCATGATCCAGGCGAGGCGACATGTTATGGTGATCATGGTTTCCCCGCGGGAGCAGGAAACTTTCGCATTCGACTGTAGCGCCGATAGGTCTCGAAAATATCACCACCATCGAGAATACGTGGGTCCTGCGTCTGGGTCAGAAAAGACTCCAGGTCACGTTTCAAACCGGGCTCAACATCCCGTGCAACTTCGGAACCAATAAGATTCTCCAGGCATCCTGGGTCCTTGCGAATATCGAACAACTCCCATGCTGGCCGCTTGGCAACCGACCACTGGAAAAAGGGAGCTATCCCAGGTTCATCATGATGTTCAACCAGGAAAGTCAAGGAAGGACAGGCATCGATATCATGGTAGGCTCCATGCATGGGACCCAGTGTTCCCTTGCTATTGAGCTTCTGTGGCGCACCCGCAGGCCAACGATCGGGTCGAAAGTTCCGAATCAAGAGATAGCGATCTGTCCGCATGGCACGCTGTGGGTACGTCCAGTTCTGATACCGGGAGGAGGAGTGTCGTTCACGTGCACTAAACACTTGACGGCGTTTCGGTTCCACCACCCCCGACTTGTCAGATTTCAACAGGGTGGCCAGGCTCTTCCCCGTCATGGCTGGTTCCGACGGTAATCCGGCTACCTCGAGCAACGTGGGAGCAAGGTCAACAAAGCTGACCAGGTCATCCACCACGCGCCCTGGCTTTCCCTGGCCAGGCCAGCGGATGGCAAGCGGAACGTGAATTCCGTACTCATAGCAGTTCGCCTTGGCACGCGGAAAAGCCATGCCGTTATCGCCCGTCACCAGGACAATCGTATTCTCCAACTCGCCACGCTGCTGCAACAGTTGCAACATCCTCCCCAACTGACGATCAAAGTGTTCAATTTCCAGGCAGTAGTCGAGGATGTCTGATCGAATTATTTTTTGATCCGGCAAGAAAGTGGGGACTTCCACGTCAGCCAGTTTTTTCCCTGCAGCCAGTCCACTACCTGCTTCGAAACCGCGGTGTGGTTCATGACCGCCATACCAGAAGCAGAAAGGCTTTCCCTCCGGGCACGCTTCCAGGAAATCGCGAAAATTGGCCACGTAATCCTTGCGGCTGATCCCGGAGGTGGGCGATTTCTTGACACTGCGACGATTA
>MPLU02344640.1_pt1 | contig 31297 bp, 10 predicted proteins | sample 1617381 | NCBI WGS metagenome assembly MPLU02 (sample SAMN05944801, study PRJNA350692) | marine metagenome | biome: marine; feature: ODZ; material: water; isolation source: 90 m water sample filtered on 0.2 um supor filter | place: Pacific Ocean | collected 2012-04-08 | depth 90m m
CCAAGAAGGAGGCTGCGGCCAAGGAGAAGGCGGAGGCCGCCGCCAGGATCCAGGAGAACAGGGAGAAGGCCGCTGCTCTGATGAGGGAGAAAAAGGAGGCAGCGGCCAAGGAGAAGGCAGAGGCGGCCGCCAAGAAGAAGGCGGACCGCGAGAAGGCGGCCTCCGAGGCCAGGCTCGAAGCAGTATCCAAGGCGAAGGCTGCCGCCGAGAGGAGTCTGGAGCGTCAGAGGGCCGAGGGGGAGAGGATCCGTCGCGAACTCCAAGAACAGATTGATTCGGCCCCGGACTTGAAAACGAAGGTGGAGTTGACGACCAGAGCCAAGGCAGATGCAGAAAAGGCACTCGCCGAAGAGACTAAGGCGAATCAGAGAGATAAGTCCCAACTCGAGAAAATCACGGCTGATAATACAAAGCTCAAGAGTTCGATCTCTGGCCTGACAGCAGCAATCAAGGCGGCAAGGACCAATTCCGAGGACCTTTCCAAGATGGCCAATGACTTTGCGAGGAGGCTCAAGGACGAGCAGGGGACAAAAGCCGAGGCCGATGAACAACTAGCCCAAGCCAAAGAGGAGAAGGGGGCTGCGGACGCCAAGTTCAGGGAGAACGAGAAGGCGAAGAAGGATGCCGAGAAGAAATGGCAGGCTTCCGTGAAACCCCGCAAAGACGCCGAGAAGCGCGCTACCGAGGCCAAGAGGCTCGCAACTAAGGCCGAGGCCGACCACAAGAGATCCGAGGTCGCTCGGCAGAAGATGGAGGATCAGGCCAAGAGCGGGGTCGAGGACCGCAAGAAGGCCGAGAAGAGCCAGAAGGATCAGGAGGAGGCCCGCGACGATGCCTTGAAGAGGGCGGATGAAAGCCTCGCTGCTTGGGAGAAGGCGAAGAAGGAGCTCGCCACCGCAGAGGCAAAGCGCAAGGAGGCTATGTCCAAGTTCGAACAAGCCAACAAGGCACGACTCGGGGCAGAGAAGCGAGCGAGCGAAGCTGGCAAGGAGGCCAAGGCGGCCGAGCAGAAGGCGGGACATGCGCAACAGACAGCAGAGCGCACAATCGCCCAGGCTGACAAAGAGGCTGAGGGCGAGAAGAACGCGGAGAGGAAACTCGACGACGAGAAGAAGCGCGTCACGGACGCGAAGACGGCAACAGCCGAGGCCGAGGCCGAGCACGAGAAGGCTAAGAAACGGCACGAAGCCAATAGGAAGGCCCGCAAGGGCTTTGAGAAACTGACTGAAGAAGAGTCCCGGGTCCGCAATGACCTCGAGAAGCGGACCTCTACAATGCTCAAGTCGACTGCTGATACCAACAAAAAGTCTGAGAGCGAGTCCAAACAGAAGGCCGAGGCCGAACGCCAATCCAAGAATTCGATCATCGATCGAAAGAAGGCCGAGGCGGACCTCGATGCTGAGACCGGACGATGGAAGGAGGCCGAGAAGCTGCTCGGCCGCAACACCAACGTGCGCAAGAAGGCTGAGCACGAAGCCACTCTCGCGCAGAAGGCAGCAGCGAGCGCCAAGCGGGAGTACCTCGACGCCAAGCAGACTCGGATCGAGGCTGAAAATATAGCCAAGGACGAGGAGAGGGCGTTGAAGGAGGCCCTGAAGCGGGCTGAGGCCGAGACCAAGGCGCGAAAGGAGTTCGAGGAGGATATCGCAGCCGAAAAACAGGCTAGGAAGGATGCGGAGGCCAAGAAGGAGGCAGCGGCCAAGGCCAAGGACAACGCCGAGGAACGGGCCCTGGAGCAGGCACGTCTGCGCGAGGAGGCCAAGGAGCTCGTTCGCAAGAAGGCCGAGAAGCGGACGAAGGAGCTCGAGGAAGCACGCCAGAGAGGGGAGCTCGCCGAGGCCGAGGCAGAACGCGTGGCCGAGGCGCTGCGAATGGAGGTCAAAGTGAAGCTCAATGACCTCAAGGCCAAGGAGGACACGATGAGTCACGACGACTACATCAAGGCGAGGATCGGCATCAAGGCCGTGACCGTGAACTTCGATGTCCTGGGGCATGCAAACGGCAAGCGCGACGACCTGCAGCAGATCGACGGTATTGATTCCGGCCTCGAGGACAAGCTCAACGTCCTTGGGATCACGACGCTCGATCAACTGGCCAAGATGACCGACGACATCGCTGATGACGTCAACGAGGCCATCGAGTACTTCCCAGGCAGAGTCAAGCGACAGCTCTGGGCCGAACAGGCCAGAATCCTCACGGAATGAGACTCGTCGGCCTCGGGTAAACTCCTGAGACCATCGCCATAGGGGATTCAGTGAATCTCGTGATTCGAGACGATTTTGCGTACATGACGCATAGCGCATTCTTGCGGCTAGAATTCAGCACATTCCCGAACATCTTCCGAATTGTTTCGACCATAATAACCGGTTGCTATTCACCGAGAGGCTTATTTGGCAATTTTCAGCCGATTAGCAGGCTATGTCAGCGCGAGCGAGGTCTCACATCAGGGCTTTGGCCCTAGTTCTCCTCCTGCTGGCGAGCACCCAACTCGTTATTCTCACATCTCGCGACCACTTCCCGCAGGAGTTGCGGGCCCTACCTCAGCGCTTCGATGCAGACAATTCGGGAGTGGTCTCCATAGCCCTCGGAGAGACGCACGCATGCGTCGTCGACACTGAGGGCCAGATGAAGTGCTGGGGTGATGGGGTCAGCGGCAAGACTGGGCACGAAAACGACGAGGACTACGGCGACGAGGAGGAGGAGATGGGGCGCTACCTGAGCTTCACAGACGTCGGCTCGGGTCTTACCTTCAGCGACGTTGCGCTAGGCATGGACTTCACCTGTGCCCTGCTCAGTGGCGCCTCGGTGAAATGCTGGGGGGAGAACGAGCAACTCGGCAGCAGTGCCGGGGCCTCGGGAACCGGTGCCAAAGGTGATGGGTATCTCGAGATGGGCGACAACGTCGAGGAAGTCGTACTGGGCTACTGGAATGCCACTGCCATAGCAGCTGGGGAGAACCACGCCTGTGCCATAGTGAACGACGGCACCTCTGACTCCCTAGTCTGCTGGGGCCAGAACGGATACGGCCAACTAGGACTGAACTCCACCGACACGATAGGCGATACTGCCGCGGACCTTTTGAGCGGGGCGCTGCCGCACGTCGACCTGCCCGACAGAGGCGAAGGCTTGGCCCAGATTGCTCTCGGAGACTCGCATACCTGTGTTCTGTGGGATGACGGCAATATATCGTGCTGGGGGCACAACGACCACGGCCAGCTTGGGATCGGCAGCACAGACGACATCGGCGATGATGCAGGGGAGATGGGTGAAAACCTGGGTCTCGTCAATCTTCCCACGGACAGGACGGCCACGGCCATCGCGGGGGGCGAGGATATGACTTGCGCTATCCTCGATGACTCAAGTCTCGCTTGCTGGGGCAGCGGGGCAGATGGGAGGCTCGGAAATGAAGGAACGTCGGACGAGGGCGATGAACCGGGGGAGGTGGGCGACAGCCTCAACATAGTGGCCCTCGGAGACGACCTGAACGTTGTTGCAGTGGATATTGGAGATGGTACCTCATGCGCTATTATGGAGGACCCATCTGACACTACTAATGACTTCATCAAGTGCTGGGGGTTAGGGAACTTCGGGCAGCTGGGAACCGGAAACGGGAATACACTGGGAGATGGCCAGTACGAAATGGGGAATTATCTCCCTTCACTCTCCTTTGGCAGCAACATCCATCCCACTGCCATCGAGGTCGGGGATTCCTTCGCCTGCGCCCTGTCGAACACGAGCATGGTGAAGTGCTGGGGATCCGGCGAGGACGGACGGACCGGACTCGAGAAGACGGGCGCAACAGGAGACGAATCAGGAGAGATGGGGGACGATCTGGCCTTCGTTCAGCTGTTCATGCCAGAGCCGACCCTCGACCAGCCTTGCGACTCCGAGGCTGAAGGTGCCCCACTCGATGCCTCCTCCCTGGATAGTGTGTCGAGTCGCGTGGGCAACAAGACGTCAACGACCCTGACATCGGATTCATGCGCCGGGATAATCTACGTCGACGATGTCAATCAGGCCCCTAAGTTCGGCGTCTACAGGTCGGGGAAGTGGGCCTTGGAGAACATCGATGAACTCGCAGTCGACGTCCACGACGTCGCCCTCACCTTCGACTCGGACGAAATACCACACATCGCAGTAATGCTAGACGCAGAGCCGCACTACTACACCAAGATAGGCGGGGATTGGGTAGATGCGGGGCTAGGTGCCTCCTGGGCTGGAACTGCCGTCGATATCGAGATAGATGGCGAAGGTGACCTCTACCTCTTCACACTAGATGAGTCGGACGTCTCCATCGCCAGATGCACGGCGGAGAGCAACTGCTCGGATCCCACGAGTTGGTCGGAGGTTGGCACAATTGCCGTCACCTCAGGGGGGTATGGTCTGGACTCGGACATCGGCTTCGATGGCACCATGTGGATAGCCTACGTAGACTCCACCGCTGGGGACCACGAAGTCGAGCTGTCATCCTGCTCTGACACCTGCGGCACTTTCGGCAACTGGCAGCAGGTCACCATAAGCAGCCTGGGCGATGTCTCGACGACCAACGCGTCACTGGCAGTCGACATCGGACTGGATGGCTCTGTGCACGTGGTGCACGACAACCTCACGAGCGGACTGCACTACTCCTCGTGCCCCTCAAGCTGCACCGATGCGAGTTCGTGGTCGACAGAGGAGATGCTGGCGTCCTACGACACCGGCGTGGTCGACATCGCAGTAGGCCCGGACCTCTCGGTGGTGATTATGGCCAGCACCTCAGGAGGAGTCCACACCCTGCACAAGACCGGAGGGGAGTGGGTGTACACCGAGCAGGCAGACCTAGGGGGCGCCGACTGGGTGGGCGTGGAACTGACCGAGCTCGGGCAGATGTGGGGCTTCGTCTACTACCCGGAGACCGCCAACTCACTGCGCATGCTACGCCAGAAGGGCATGACTACGTCGGGGCTGCTGAGCGATATCGACGGCGACGGCTGGACGCGCCAGGACGAGGCTCGCTGTGGCACGGACTATCGTGATCCGACCAGCACGCCCGTGGACGCGGACGGTGACGGATTCTGCGACCAGTTCGACGACTGGGACGACGGCCAAGCGCTCTCGGGGGAGTCTGACGCTCTGAGCCTGGGGGAGAAGTTCGGATGCGCCGTCCTCTCTAACTACAGCGTGGCCTGCTGGGGCGACAACTCAGAGGGGCAACTGGGCAATAGCGGAGCGGGGTCGAGCAGCACCTACGCGGTGCTCGTCGACCTGCCGGCCGGCTTCGAGGCCGGGGCAGTCGACGCTGGCTCGGCCCATGCTTGCGCCACCGGCCTGGACGGTACGCTTGCCTGTTGGGGACGCAACGCCGCGGGCCAACTGGGCCGGGGGACCACCTCTGCCTACGAGGCCCCTGGCCACACCACGCTGCCTTCAGAGGTACGCGTGAGCCAGTTCGCTGTGGGAGCGAACCACAACTGCATGACTGGGACTGACTCAAACCTGTACTGCTGGGGAGAGAGCGACGACGAGAGACTAGGGAAAATCCTCAATCCTAGCCTGACGGTCGTTGACTACGAGGGGTTCTCAACTGACGGGAGAGGTTGGACGTCTTCTGACTCCAGCTATCTCAAAGGCCCTGCGCAAGGATACTCGCACATCGAGAGGACCTACTACTCAAGCTGGAGAAACAACAACATCTACTCCGGGGAGAAGTTCAATCTGTCATCCGGCGATTCGATTTCGTTCAACATGAGGGGCATGTACTTCGGGGACAACGGGTACACCAATGAGTGGCTGAAGGTCTACGCAAATGGCGATCTGATTCAGCAGGTCTATTCCAACGCCACCTACAGCAGCAGCAGCTGGTCGGACTGGCAGACCGTCAGCATGACAGTGCCTGACTCGTTCACCGACTCAGCCCAAGTCTCCCTCAAGTTCGAGATTTACGGCTACAGAGTTTACCTAATGATCGATGACATCAACGTCACGAACCTGGGTTACGGGTCCGTCTCTGACAAGACTACCCCGGCGCTGGCGAAATGGAGCAAGGCGGGCGGCGTCACGCAGCTTGCTCTGGGGGCGCGCCACAGCTGCGCACTGCTGACTGGCCGTAATGTCCACTGCTGGGGCCATAACGGCGGGTCATACGGGAACATTCTGGGCAACGCATCCTTCCTCGAGATGGATTCCTACGAGCCACGGTCGGTGAACCTGTCCGGGTCGAGCAGCCTAGTCTCTTCGAACTGGACGGGCAGCACGGTGCGTGGCATCAACGCCGGGGACGATGTCACCTGCGCGTTGATGCAAAGCACCGAAGCGCTGTGCTGGGGCAGCTCATCGCAGACCACCTACGTCGACCCTACGGTGAGCACGATAGCCTCAATGGGAGACGTGGGGCGGCACCCTGCGCTCACCGAGGATAGTGAGGGCAACTGGATAATCGCATATTACGACGCGACTAACACGGACCTGTCCTACGCCCGATACGACGGCTCGACGTGGACTACTGAATCGGTATTCTCGGACGCTGACGACGTGGGTAACAATCCGTCAGTGACACTCGACTCGGACGGGTCCGTACACATAGCCTCCTACGATTCTACCAATGGCGTCATATCCCACACAAGGGAGCTCGCAAACGCGAATAGCACGCTGGCGTACGCCGACGACAACCCATTCTACACCAGCATAGCCGTGGATGACGACGGATACAGTCACGTGACCTACTATGACCATGGCTCGAAGGATCTCATGTACACTTACTTCAACGGAACGGAGTGGTCCGAGCCCGAGGTCATCGACTCGAGCACCACGTACGTCGGCTACTCCCTAAACGATCTGGAGATCGACTCATCGGGCAATCTGCACATCAGTTTCACGGGTTGGTCCACACCCGGCACAGATGACTCGTGGGTCAAGTATGCCTACCACGATGGCGCGTCCTGGAGCATTGAGACCCTGCAATCCTTCATGGATTTCAACAACCCCGTACTTCACACCTCACTGGACCTTGACAGCAGCGATCTCCCTCACATCTCATACTACGATCACGTGAACGACACGCTGCGTTACACCCACTACAACGGAACCTCGTGGGTCGATGAAACTGTCACCACGGACGACAGCAACGACAACGGAAGGTACAACTCGATAGCCCTGGACAGCAACGGCTACCCCCTGATCTCCTATAGGAACGAGAGTTCGGACGACCTGCAGCTAGCAGTGTGGAACGGGGCGGCATGGGCTATCGAGACCGTAGATAGCACCAACAACGTGGGAAGCTGGACCTCCATCGCAATCGACAGCAACGACCGGCCCCGAATCGCCTACGAGTACGACTCTGGCGCGGACCTGAGGTACGCCACGCACGACGGCAGCTCTTGGTCGATTCAAAATATCGAGAGCATCGACTCCGTTAACGGCTACATCGGACTTACCCTCGACATACTTGACAGGCCGAGGATCGCCTACTGGGACGACACGAACGACGATGCGATGCTCGCGTACAACAACTCCGACGGATGGGTGAAGGTCGACACGCAGGCCCTCGGGAACGTCGGACAGTACGTTTCGATCGACTTGGACTCCGATGGCACGGCATACATGGCATACAGGGACTTCGGCAATTCCGACCTTCGCCACGCGGTGGTCTACACAGGCGTGACATGGGGAACGGACGCACTGGCAAGCACCGGAGACCTCTCGGCGAGCTCTCCGGGATCCTTCGTTCACCTAGACGGCAGTACTCTGAACATGGCCTACGTCAACGCTACAAGCGGGACGCTCGAGCACCTCGTGCAGCATGCCGAGGACGTAGTCGCAACGCTAGTCGACGGAGCATCCCATAACGTCGGGTCGTACGGCATATCGATGACATTGGACAGCAGTGGAAACCAGCACATAGCGTACTACAACGCGAGCGCGTCCAGCCTGATGTACGCGAGCAACGAAGGAGGCTCATGGCAGACCGAGGAGGTGGACAACACCGGTAGCACGGGGACCTACCCATCGATAGTGATTGATACCAATGACAGGCCGCACATCTCATACATTTCCGACAACGACGTAATGCTCGCGCATCACAACGGCACCGAATGGGACATCGCTACCGTGGATGGCCAGCCGACCTACGCATACGACACCTCGATCGCGCTGGACACCGGCGACAGCGCGCACATCTCCTACCAGGTCTACAACGGAACGGGGAGTTCGTACAACCTCAGGTACGCCTCCTACAGCGGGGCAGCATGGGTGACAGAGGACGTGAAGACCTCCGGAAGGAGTAGTTGGAGCAGTTACTCTTGGACGGGATGGAGCAATCAAATCAAGCTGAACAGCACGGATTCACCCCACATAACATACTTCGAGGACTACTTCAACGATGTCTACATCGCCATAAAGGCCGACGGGACCTGGTCCACCACATCGGTGGATAGCAATGGAGGGATGTACACAACAGGGGGCGAGGACGGCATTTCTCTAGCCATCGACTCCTCGGACGGACTCCACGTCGCATTCTACGATTTCGATGGAAGGGACCTGCACTACGCCTACAGGGCCAACGGCGATGCCACGTGGACAGAGACCACAAACATAGACACCAGTTCCAGTTACATGGCGACGTCGCTCTCAATTGCAGTCGACAGCAGCGACAGCCCGCACATTGCGTACCACGACAGGAGCAGCTGGGACCTAGAATACGCGAGGCTCGAAGGTTCCTCGTGGATGAAAAGTACCCTAGATCAAACGAACAACGTAGGAAGGTACCCTATCATCGCCATCGACCAATACGACCAGGTGCACATTGCCTACGAAAACTATAGCGCGTATGACGTCAAATCCCTCGTAATCCGCAACGGGGTAGCTCGTTCCTCGACAATCGGTCAGGTCGGCTCGCACAACTACCATTTGGGCTCGGCAGTGGATGCATCGGGCAACATTCACCTGAGCTACTACAACGGCTCAGACACTGCGGGCTCGCTGCAGTACGCCGCCCAGAACGGGGCGACTTGGAGTGTCACGACGGTGGACGATGTGTCGACGATTGTCGGGGCCTACTCCGCGCTCGCACTCGACGATAGTGGTAATCCACACATCTCGTACCTTGATTCGACTAGCGACTACCTGCGCTACGCCTACCACAACGGTACGTCGTGGACCCTCTCCACGGTGGATTCCAGCGGCACGGTTGGCGGATACACCTCGATCGCCTTGGACGCAGACAACAGGGCGCGCATCGCCTATCACGACTCCGCTGCGGCCAGCCTGAGGCTGGCGGTGTGGGACGGTTCGTCGTGGACGCTGACCACTCAGGACGCTGGGTCAGCGGGACAAGGCACGCAAATCGCCGTGGACGGCGATGGAATGACGCGCATAGCCTACTTCGATGAGGACGAGGACGACCTGGAGTTCTCGCTGGCCGGCCACGACTCTCCCGCGGTGATGGGCAACTCGACCATCCATCGGACCGGAACTCCGATGGATGACGGGGCAACCGGAATTGCATCGCTCGACGTGGGGCAGGCCCACGGCTGTGCCGTGGTCGGAACCACGGTGCGATGCTGGGGCGCTGCAAGCTCGGGTCAACTTGGCAATGGCGTGACCTCGGTGACTTCAACCGACCCGGTGAGCGTGAGCGCAGTGGCAGGATGGGCTCCCCTCGAGGTCTCCGTGTCCCCCAGCTCCGATTCCAACGGCGGCTTCTCGTGCGCGCTCTACTCGAGCGTCTCTACGGGGGACCGCAGGGTGATGTGCTGGGGCTACGGGGCTAACGGGGAGATGGGTAACGGCGATGCCTCCTCACAGACAGCGCCCGGCCTGACCGATTACGTTAGCCTCGATGCCAGTACCGCACTTGGAGCTGTCGACGGCAGCCAGTCTCTGGCCTCGAGCCCCTATGACATTACGCAGATCTCCCTAGACGCCTTTGGAAAGTTCGGCTGCGCGCGCTCAAACCAGGGTCACGTCAAGTGCTGGGGCGACAACGCATACGGCCAGCTCGGGCAGGGCAACACAACGACGGCCTCCGACGGGGCCAACGAGATGGGCGAATACCTCGCATTCACTCCTCTGGGAGCTAACAGGACGGCAACAGACATCGCTACCGGCAGATATCACGCGTGCGCCCTGCTGGACAACAGCAGCGTGAAGTGCTGGGGCTACAACAGCGCGGGAAGGACCGGTCAGGGGACGGGGACGGGAAACATCGGAGACGCCGTCAGCGAGATGTGGAGCGATAACCTCGCGACAATCGACTTCGGTGCCGGGAGGACTGCGACCGAAATCAGCGCGGGGAGCGACCACACCTGCGCAGTGCTGGACGATGGCAGCGTGAAGTGCTGGGGGAGCAATGGCAACGGCCGACTCGGCATCGGAAACTCGACCAACACGGGCGATGGGGCCAACGAGATGGGGGATGACCTCTCGGCCGTTGACCTCGGTACAGGGAGGACTGCTATCACGATAAGCGCTGGATACGCTCACACCTGCGCCATTCTCGACAGCGGTGTGCTGAAGTGCTGGGGGAGCAACGGCAACGGCCAGCTCGGGCAGGGGCACACCTACGCGGTTGGGGACGGATACGAGGACGGTTCAGACGGCGACTCAGTCCAGTGCCATCCCAGCACCAACGACGAGGAGGACCGGGAATGCGTGGCCCTCATGGGTGACGGCCTCGCCGCCATAGACCTGGGCGAAGGACGAACGGCCGTCGCCGTGTCAGCGGGCTACGCGCATACCTGCGCGATCCTCGACAATGGCAGCGTGCGCTGCTGGGGGAGCAACGGAGATGGCAGGACCGGACTGAACACGACTTCTGGCAACGCCGGCGATGCGTCCGACGAGATGGGCGACGAACTAGCAACAGTAGACCTTGGCAGTGGTCGGACTGCCGTGGCGATAAGCGCGGGATACAGCCACACGTGCGCACTGCTGGACGACCTCAGCGTAGCCTGCTGGGGTGACAACGCCAAGGGCCAACTGGGCATAGGGTCCAGCGACGATGCTGACACCTCGGCCGAGATGGGCTCCGGGCTGCAGAACGCCGACCTGCCGACAACGACCTCGCGGTCAGTGGTCGCCGGCTATTCCCACACCTGTGCCATCATTGAAGACGGCACGATCAGGTGCTGGGGCGAGGACACCAACGGTCGTCTCGGCGTTTTCAGGGAGGACGCCGGCGACATCGGCGACTCCGACGACGAGCTGGGGGGCAATCTCCCAATGACCGACCTGCACATGGTACCTCCCGACTACGACGGGGACGGCTGGATCGACATCTGGGACACCGACGACGACGACGATGGCTACACGGATCTCAATGACGACCTGCCGTTCGATGAGAGGGACTGGATTGACGACGACGAGGACGGTTTGGGCGTCAACATCGACACGGATGATGACGATGCGGAGGTTACGACTGTCGATGAGGATACCGATACGAAGTGGTCAGACGCGGAGGAGGCCGCCTGCGGCACGCTGTGGTGGAGCAGCCTCTCCGAGCCATCCGACTACGACGGGGACGGAGTGTGCGATGCAATCGACGACGACGTGGACGGGGACGGCTGGAACAATACCTACCAGACAGAGTGCTACGGCGGCGAGCCCAGCACCTGGTCACACAGAGGAGTGTGGGACAGCTCTGGGGACTGGCCCACTTCTTCTTTCGACTCCCCTTCCTACGGCTATGACTTCCTCCTCTCCGACCACGGAATACGACTCTTCTCCACCTACTATAACGACTACTCCTACTATGGTCTGCTCAAGCACGATGGCAGCACATACGGCTACACTATGATATCCGGTTCCGATTACTACGACAACTTCGCAGTCACGGAACAGAACAGCATAACATACCTAACCAGTGAGCAGTACATCACCCGAGGTTTGGATACAGTCACTTATCTAACTCCAACCTCGACCATGACGGCTTCCACCGCCTCCTGGGGGGCCAGCACGGCTGTGAGCACTGAGGGCGACATGGTAGTGCGATACGACCAGAGCGGTCCGGACATCGAAGGCGGTTACCTGAACGGGACCACCTTCAGCTTCGCAGTCCCCGGGGGCCTCAGTGGGAGTGGCGGGGGGCAATTGGCATTCGGGCCGAGTGGCAAGCTGCACCTGCTGCAAGTCAACCTGACGGCCGCGACCGTCGGCTTCTACCACTGGACAGCGGATGTGGGCAGCGACCTATCTGGAGTGACTTCGGTCACATGGAGTACCCCCCAACTGGTGCTCGAGCGCAACCAGAGTACAAACGCATGGAGTTCGACGGAGTATTCGGCTGCTTACGATCACATGGCTGACCTGCACGTCGCGGCTGACGGCACGGTGTACGCAGGGATGTACAACCAGACGAGCCTCTGGTTCGCCACCTACGATGGGGCGACCTGGAGCAGTGAGGAGCTAGAAGCGGGCACAGGGTACAACGAGGGGGTCGAGATACAGACCAACTCAACGGGGGTGCCATATGTGGCCTGGATAGACCACACCTCGGACGCGCTGAGTCTCTCGCACAAGGACGGAGGTTCATGGACTACAGAGGAGGTATGGCAGAGCAGTGGTTGGGACGCCAGCTCAAGCTATCACCAGTACGGCAAGCTCACCCTGCAGTTCGACCGCCAGGACGACCCTTACCTGATGTCGATCGACGCCAATGACAGCGCCTCTGCTATCCTACACCACAAGGGGGTGCTGCTCGACCCATCCTTCACCTTCGAGGCGACGGACTCCAACAGCGACGGGATCTGCGATACCCTGCAGTATGCGGTGATAGACTACGGGACGACCTCCCTTATACTCACGCGAGGGGAGGCAGTCACTCAGACGCCCGCCTTCTCCGGGCTGCCCGTGGTCGAGGTCTGGTCGGCCTCGCTTCCCGACGGGCTGTCCCTGGACAGCTCCACGGGAGTGATCTCAGGGACTCCGGAAAGCGTTGACACCGGGGGGACTGCCTACACGGTGTACTCGAACAGCAGCGCTGCCCCCTACAACGTCACCCTCACGATCTACGTGCGCTCGCCAGTTCCGATACAAGGGGGCTACGGGCAGGTCGGCGATCACCAGTACCTCGCTGCCCTGAACGGCCAGGGCTACACGCAGCACGCCTACGACTCTGATGGCAACCTGTACCACTACGGCAAGTACAGCACGAATAGCGCATGGACCGCCGACGGCATCAGCGTCTCGGGCCTGAACAGCAACGATGCCTACCTAGCCAAGCGCGGATCCAACGGCACGTGGGCATGGGTCGTGCCACTGGACGCGAGCTCGTCAGTCAACCACGGCGAGCTCGTCGTAGACGACTCGGGTAACGCCTACGTCAACGGGTACCGGACTGCCGGCACCATCGACCTCCCAGGAACGGTGCACGACCTGCCTAGCAGGGAGGCTGCCTTCGTGATCTCGGTCGATACCAACGGCAGCGTCAGGTGGTCCGAGGACGCCTACATGGCCTCGGGCAGCTCCAGCGCGAACTGGTACGTCTGGTCGGGGTCCTCAATCAACTCCTACGGGTTCACTAGGATGCATGTCAACGACTCGACGGGGGTTCTGACGTTCGCCGGCCAGGTCTCTAGCTCCTCGTCGAGCGACCGGAGCCTCACCTTCGGCGGCTTGACGCTAGAGATTCCGTCATCGAACTACAACTACAACAGGCCTTTCGTCGCCCGAATCAACTCAACCGGTGATTTCACGTGGGTCACGACGCTGACTCCCGGGTCCACATACCACAGGACGCTCCAAGGGTTAGCAGTGCACGACGACGGTTCTGTAGACGTACTGATACGGACCTACGGGAGCACCACGCTGGGAAGCCATACCGTCTCCTCCGGCACCTACCACTACGTGCTGGGATCGCTCAACGCCTCGGGCGAATGGACGGCCGCCTCGACGATTGTGGCAGAGGACCCAGCTGGATTCGATGCCAACTACGACTCAGCGATGATGGGGGGGACGTCGGAAGGCGGCCTTTTGGTGGCGATGTGGATGGCCAACGACGCGAGTAGCCTGAACGTCACCGGAACCGTGCACTGGTTCAACACGACGTGCTCGGACAGCCTCGTGGTGCTCCGCCTCGATGGCGGGGACTGGGTCGTGGAGGCCTCGAACGAGTACTGCCTGACCAATTACGGGGGGTGGTACGCAGAGTACTACAGCCAATTCCTGGTGGACTCGCAGGACAGGGTCTGGCTATTCCTGGGGGGCGGCTATACGAGCATCGGAAACCACCACCGCATGATGCGTCTCGACTCGAACCTGAACACGGACTTCGAGCAGTACCTAGAGTACTACAACAACGCTGCAAACGCCTACAGAATGCATTGGGAGGACATCGCCTTCGACCCGCTTGGGAATGTGCTCGCGAGCATCTACACTAGCACGTCCAGCCTGTACTGGGACGACACATACCTCGGCAGGACGAGTAGCAACTGGAACTACCAGAACCAGTTCTTCATGGAGACGGCTGGGCACGCCATAGACGGGGCGAGCTTCATCGCCGAGGAGGCGGTTGCTCATGGGGTCTCAGGTCTGAGTGCCATGGGCGCGATGTGCGGACTCAGCTCTTCGTACTGCCTCGAGTACCTAGACAACTGGGCTATCTCACCCGACCTGCCCGACGGGCTGACTCTCGACGCGTCCACCGGAGTGATCTCGGGAACGGCGACGGGAAACATGACGCTGACGAGCTTCACGATGTGGATGAATGACACCACTCTCGGGAACCAGCAGTTCAATGTCTCTTTCACGATCCTCGACGGTAGGCCCACCGTGAGCTACGCCCAAACCGCCTTCGTGCTCGAGCGTGGCACCCAGATTTCCCCAATCGTGCCCACAGGGATCGATGGCGTCATCATCAACTGGACCTTCGTTCCCGAACTGCCCTCCGGACTGAGCCTCGGTGCTAACAACGGAACGATATACGGCACCCCTAGCGCCAACCTGACCGGATCTGACTTCCAGTTGCGAGTCAGCAGCAACGGGGCCACTAGGGAGATCGACTTCAACTTCTCAATCAACGAGCCACTGGCCACTATCGCATACGGCAACGGCTCCTACATCCTACCTAGGGACGGGGTGACGGACATCAGACCCGCCTTGGGAGGCGGGGTTGTGGCATCGTTCGCGATCAATTCTACCGACCTGCCCATGGGACTGAGCTTCAACACCAGCACCGGGAGGATCCATGGAACCCCACTGCTGATCACTGCTAACACGACATACACGGTTTGGGCCAATAATACCGGAGGGTCGGCGAGCACCACCGTCTCGATATGGGTGGTCGGCACCGGACTCACACTGAGCTTCCCCACAAGCGATCTCACCCTGGTTAATGGGACGGGGATGCAGGCATTCGCTGGCCAGACATCGGGCTCCACCCCCAATTCGTGGGAAATCTCCCCCTCGCTCCCAGGGGGCCTATCGTTCGGAAGCTCCAACGGGACTATCTGGGGCACCCCCACAGAGGTGGTTGCCGCTATCGACTACACCGTTTGGGCCAATGCCAGCGGAGGGCAGACCAGTTTTGCCACCGTGAGCATCACCGTGCTCGAGGACACTGATGGGGACGGGGTTCCTGACACAACGGACCCAGACGATGACGACGACGGTTGGTCCGATGCGGATGAGTCCGCGTGCGGCACCGATTCGCTCGATGACTCCAGCACCCCGGCCGACAGCGACAACGATGGGATTTGCGATGCGCTGGACGACTTCGACGACCTAGCGATAGCCCTGGCATACGATGTATCTACACTGAACTTGACAGTCAACCTGAGCGTGGTATCCCTGACCCCCATAACCTCTGGAGGGGACATCACCAGCTGGGAGGTCACTCCGAGCATGCCCGCCGGGCTCTCCCTGAACAACACAACCGGGGTGATCTCGGGAACCCCGACGACCACATTCGCCACCACTGCCTTCACCGTCTGGGCCAATAACACCGGTTACACCTCCTCGTTCTGGCTGAACATCTCCTCGTCCCTGCTCGACACCGACGGCGACGGGACCCCCGACGAGACCGACGAGGACGATGACGGGGACGGGTGGACCGACGCCGACGAGGCCTCCTGCTCCACCGACCCGCTCAACGACTCCAGCACCCCGACCGACAGCGACAACGATGGGACATGCGATACGCTGGACGACGTGGACGACTCCGAGATCTTCCTAGCATACACCGAGTCGTCGCTGGCCCTGACGGTCAACATCACCAACGCCTCCCTCTCGCCGATCCAGAACGGCGGGGACGTGCGGACCTGGGAGGTCGCTCCGGCCATGCCCGCCGGGCTCTCCTTCGACAACTCCACCGGCTCGATCACCGGTATCGCGACCGCCGAGTTCGGCCCGACCAACTTCACCATCTGGGCCAACAACAGCCAGCACGGTGCCTCCTTCGTGGTCGGGATGTCCGCTGAGCTGCTCGACACCGACGGCGACGGGACCCCCGACGAGACCGACGAGGACGATGACGGGGACGGGTGGACCGACGCCGACGAGGCCTCCTGCTCCACCGGCCCGCTGAACGAGACCGACTACCCGACCGACTCGGACGGGGACGGGGTGTGCGACAATATAGATGACATCGACGACTCGCCCGTCTTCCTCGTCTACAGCAGCACATCGCAACTCTTCTTCGTAAACGAGCCAATCACCCCCCTTGTGGCCAATACATTCGGTGGTGACGTGCGAACTTGGGAGATATGGCCATTCCTGCCTCCGGGACTGGCACTCAATGGCGAGACTGCTCGAAGCACTACTTCTGACGGGACAATCTCAGGTGCACCGATGGTGGTTTTCGACATGCAGGTCTTCACTATTTGGGCAAACAACTCGCAGCATTCCAGCGCAGTGGAAATCACTCTTCAGTCGGTGGTACCCGACCCGGATGACAGTGACTTCGAAATGATCTACCTCGTCGATTTCATGAACCTCACTACTGACCTCGACGAGACCTACCTCGTGCCGGAAATCTTCGGAGGCAATATCACCTCGTGGTCGATTTCCCCCCAACTGCCCGAGGGATTGGACTTCAATACTACGAACGGACTGATTACTGGAGTCGTCGCAGTCGAGCTCAATGCCACCACATTCACGGTTTCAGCCAGTAACTCGCTATTCCTCCACACGCATGACATCACAATCTCAGCGAAGTTGCTAGACACCGACGGCGACGGGATTCCCGATGTCACCGACGAGGATGACGACGGGGACGGTTGGGGCGATGTAACGGAGGAGGAATGCGAGACAGATCCACTGGACGCCATCTCCAAGCCCGGCGACTACGATGGGGACGGAGTGTGCGACCTCGCCGACGAATTCGACGACTCGCCCATCGTGTTCTTCTACGCGAGCGATCGCTTGGAGTTGACGGTCGGCTTAGAGATGGAGGCGCTCGAGCCTAGAATCGCGCCTAGCGCTGGTGGAATTATCGGCTTCAGCGTGGTACCGGACCTTCCCCCGGGCCTGTCGATGAACAACACCACAGGCGTGGTATCCGGTACCCCGACCGAGCCCTACGATCACCTCGTGCTGGAGTACTCCCACATGTTCACGGCGGTTAATGGCCAAAACAGCTTCAGCTACACAGTCGACTTCATCATCCTCGCACCGATAATCGAAAATCCCGACAGCGACAAAGACGGTTGGAGTGACTCTGACGAGCTGGAATGTGACAAGGACCCCTTTGACCCCGTCTCCTTCCCCGAGGACATCGACCTCGACCTGGTCTGCAACCATATCGACGAGGATGACGACGGGGACAAGATCGGCGACCTCATCGACGCGTTCCCAAATGACTCCACCGCCTGGGATGACACTGATTCCGACGGTATGCCAGACGAACTGACCTGCAAATACTCCACTGACTCGACCAACTGCACTCCCATTCTGATTGAGGACATAGACGATGACAACGATGGCTGGATGGATCTCAACGAGACCAACTGTGCCACGGATCCGAAGGACAATCTCTCGATCCCTGCCGACGAAGATGGAGATGGTGTGTGCAACCTGCTGGAGGAGTACGTACCTCCTGTCGTGCACATCCTTTGGATTTGCTGCGTCCCAATCCTGTTGCTGCTACTTCTCCTGTTGTGGTTGCTCAACCCGTTCGAAGTCGAAGAGAGCGAGATTATGGGGCCAGAACCCCAATTCTCCTCCACAGAACGCGGCTGGATAGGAGGAGGAGGTGAATACGACGACCCGTTCGTGCTCAGGGAGGTCACAGGAGTCAAGCCTGGCTCCTTCGCAGAGAGCCATGAGATAATCAAGGTCACCAATATCACACCACGACTGATGTGCGACTTCATTGACATGGCTTCGGAGGAGAACGGCAGTCGGTTCAGCATGAGGAGCATCAAATCGAGCTCAAGGGGGGAGGTTGAGTTCAGGCTACAGTTCAGAGACGACCAATTGACCCCAAAGACCACTTCCTACGAGGGCCTGATTCGATTCGGCAAGGCCACGGTGTACTTCGTGTGGTCCGTGGAAGTAGAGGTCACAAAAGACACTCCTGAGGAAGAAATTGCCAAGAAGAAAGCAGCCAAGATTGAGCGCGAGGCCAAGCGTAAGGCCGCCGTGGCCGAGGAGAGGGCTAGGGAGGCCGAGTGGAAAGCGTCCAAGATTGAGCGCGAGGCGGCCCAGAAGGCCTCGGAGGCTGCAGAGAAGGCCGCCGAGATAGAGCGTGAGGCGACCCAGAAGGCCACCGAGATAGAGTTCGAGGCGACAGAGAAGGCCGCCGAGATAGAGTTCGAGGCGGCAGAGAAGGCCGCCGAGGCAAAGGAGGCTGAGGATCTCGAGGAGCAGCGTGCCGCAGAAGAGAAGGCTGAGATGGAAGCTGAGGAGAGGGCAAAGGAGGCTGAGGAGAGGGCCGCTGAGATAGAGCGCGAGGCGGCTGAGGCGAGGGCCATGCTCCGCAAGAAGGCCGAGAGGCGAAAGGCTGCGGAGGCCGAGGAGAGGGCCAGGGAGGCTGAGCGCGAGGCCGCCGAGGAGGAGGCCAGGGGGGCGGCTGAGCGCGAGGTTGAGCGCGAGGCCGCTGAAATTGAAAGAAAGAAGGCTGAGAAGACGGCTATAATCGAGCGTGAGAAGGCTGAGAAGACGGCTATAATCGAGCGTGAGAAGGCCGATAAGGCCGCGGAGGCCAAAGAGTCACTGCGCAAGAAGGCCGAGGAGCGCAAGCGGAAGCTCGAAGAAGAAGAGAGAGTCAGTCGGGAAGATAGGAAGAAGGCTGCAGCCAGAGAGGAAGAGGTAGAGGCAGAGATTGCCGAACGGCACGCCAAGTTGGAAGATCTCGAGGAAGAGGAGAGGAGGAAAGAGAAAACCCTTCTTCGAGTTGCTGGGAGGATGAAGAAGATTGACTTCGGAAAAATAGGATTCGCCACTCATGCCGACAAGGACGACTTGGATGAAATCGATGGGATTGGTCCTTTCATAGAGGAGAAGCTCAATTCACTGGGAATCTACAAATTCTCCCAGATCGCCAGAATGGACTCGGAATTGGAGGACCGGGTCAATGAGGCGATAGAGTTCCTACCTGGCCGAGTAAAGCGCGACAGGTGGGTCGATCAGGCCAACGTTCTGGCAGCAAACCCAAATTTGTCAACGGGAGAGAAGGGGTTTGGCGTAGTGAGTTTGGAGGCTGAGCATCAGGCCGTCGAGGCAATGGCAATGCTCCGCAAGAAGGCCGAAAGACGCAGATCAATGGAGATGGCTGAGAGGGCTCTGGCGGGAGCACAGCGTCGTGAGGCCGAGGAACTCGTCCGAAAGAAGGCCGAGGAGCGAAAGAGTCTCGAGGACGAGGGCAAAGATATTCTCGACAAACTTTGAAGGAGGGTTGGGCTGATTGATACGAAACCATTTGAAAGAGGCGTTTGTCGCGAGGCGGGGAGGAAAGCATGGCTGATTCGATGACTGAGGTAATTGAGCCCCTCATGGAACTGTTCGAGAAGATTGAGGAGATAGGGGTCGTCGCCCAAGTGGGCGCTACCCTGGGGCTAACTCTCTTCGGCATGCTGTTCACTCGGTATGTGCTCCTCAAGATGGCCTGGAAGATTGTCAAGCAAACGGAGGCAGAGTGGGACAACGAGGTTCTCGAGCCCATTGCCAACCGATTGTATGTGTTCATCCTGATGGCTGGTGTCGAAGTGACGATGATGTGGACGCTCGGGAGGAAAGACGAGATCTACGCTGCAGTCGCCCCTTACTTCTCAGCGGTGTACATTGTCGTCTCGGCTTCCATTATCAGCGTTGCAATCAAGCATATTGTTCCCGCTGCCATGGAACGCTACAACACAAACAAGACGGTCGCAGTCACGGGAGGCAACCCGCTCGTCGTATTCTCCTCACGGGGGCTGGTCTGGTTCCTCGGCCTGTACCTAGCCTTCAACGAGATTGGTATCGAGCTCTTGGGACTGCTCGCCTCACTCGCTGTCTTCTCCCTGATCATCGGCCTAGCAGTACAGCAAACGCTCGGGAACATGATCAACTCGTTCATGCTTGCTATCGACCAGCCTTTCGAGGTCGGGGATCGCATAGAGGTCGCTGGTGTAACAGGTACCGTGATGTCAGTAGGAATCCTCTCGACTAAGATCCTAACCCTCAACGAGCAGCTCGTCGTCATTCCCAATAACCGACTCGTCGACTCCACCATTACCAACTTCGCAAGAGGGGGGGGCGATGGGATAGCCACTAGGGTGCTGCTTCACCTTGACGTTGGCGTCGATTACGAAGAGAACTCCGCCCATGTCAAGCAGGTCATGATCGAGGTCGCCAAGAAATGTCCCCAAGTCGAGGATGATCCCCCCCCGAGGGCCTTGCTCAGGGAACTTGGCGAATTTTCCAAGAACTACAGGCTCTATGCGTGGATAGTCGACTACGGCGAGGAGTTCCTCGCTACCGACTGGATGCTTAGAGAGATTGACAGGAGTTTCCAGCAAGAGGGAATCAGCATCCCCTACCCAGTGACAGTCGAGCTGCCCGCCAAGCCGTCCCCATTCCCAGAGGGCGAGCGAGGGGTACAGTTGCGCCGTCGCAAAACTACTCGTCAGCACGTAGCGAGAATCAAGATGCTTCGCGACGAGGCGGAGATGGAGGAAGAGAGGGGGACGGCTAGGGTGGAGCTTGAATTACTCCAAGAAAGGCTTACTGAAGGGGACATGAGGCGATCTGAGCGTGAGATTGTGGAGAATGACATTCGTGCCCTCGAGACCCTGCTAGGACAATTCTCTGAGTGACAATAACCTGCGAAACCTCTTCAAGCCTAGTCTACAGAACGAGGACGATGAAAGCAGAGGATTCACAAACATCTGCACAAAAGGCGGGCCTGAAACTAAGTAATCGAAACGAGTCTGGAATCTCTAGGGAGAAAGTAGAGTCCCCCCCAGATAAAGATGGGGGGAAATCGACAAATTCGTGGAAATACGTCATGCCTGACGGTAAGGCAATAACTGAAGAAAAGCAGATTGATTTCCTGAATTCCCTCGCAGTTCCCCCCGCATGGACAGATGTGTGGTTCTGCTCAGACGAGGATGGGCACATCCAAGCCACCGGTAAGGACTCCAATGGAAGACTCCAATACCGATACCACCCGAAGTGGAACGAGTACAAGTCAATATTGAAGTACCAGAATGTGGATGAATTTGCCATCGCCCTAAACGAACTAAGGAGGGAGGTCGGAGCAGACCTGAACTCCAACAAGATGCTCAGGGACAAGGCGGTGGCGATCGTCGTCTGGCTTATCGACCGATACCATATCAGGGTCGGCTCGGACCAGTACGCCCAAGAGAACGAGTCTTACGGACTTACCACTATCCGAGAGGGGCACGTTAAGTTCTGGAAGGGAAAGAAGGCTTTGGAGGGGGAAATTGATGCTGTTCTGAATTTTGTGGGTAAGTCGGGAAAGGAGTGGAAATTACTCATCAAGGACGACAATATAGCCAAACTGATCGAAGAATCGGGCAAGATTGGGGGCAAGGACAAGTCCCAAGACTTGTTCAGGTACATCGACGAGAAAGGCAACGACTTCGACATCAAGGCTGAGCACATCAACGACTACCTAGAGAAGTACATGAAACATAGATACACGGCCAAGGACTTCCGAACCTGGGCCGCGTCATGGAAGACTGCAGCTAGGCTAGCCATGGTGTCCGAAGCAAGTGAATCTGAAATCAGAAAGCTACCGAAGCTGTACGACAAGGCGGTGGAGGTTTCGGAGGAAACGGGATTCCCCCCCTACATCAGCTGGAAGGGACGGACCCTGAAGGGGACGGAGGGTCTCGCCAAGCTGGCAGAATCGGGGAAGCTCCCGGGAGGGAGCGAGAAGGAGAGGAGTGCCACTATGCTAGCTGTGATTGACACTGTGGCTGCAGATCTAGGGAACACCAGGGCTGTTTGTAGATCATCATACATTCGTCCGATGTTCATGAACGACTGGGAGTCAGGTATTTTCTTGGAGAGGTGGAGCAAAGCCAAGAAGGGCACAGAAAGAGGTGAATGGCTGGCTGCAGACGAAGTGGCGGCCATCAATTACATGAGGGCCCACGAGGATGATGAGTTTGACTTCTCTAAATAGAAGGCCCCGATACGGCACAGTTGAAGCGAAGTACTGCCCGCAAAGCCCATGAGTGGCACTGCAAACCGACGCCTCGACCTCTTGGGTTTCCTATGCCCCGTTCCCGTCCACGAGACCCGGCGGGCTGTCGAGGCGAGCGAGGAGGGGGATGTTCTCGAGGTGGTGTGCGACGATCCCGAGACCCTGCACGATATCCCAGCCTTGTGCGATAGGATGGGGATAACCTTGGAGAAGGTCGCAGAGAGGTCGGGCGAGTACACCTTCGTGATTAGCAACATGGCTGCGAGTCTGTAGCATTCAAAGGGACCTTGCCTTTGGGGTGCCTGTGAGCGTTCCCGATCTCTATGAAATAGAAGATACCCCTGCGGATGCTCGACTGCCAACCGGGCATGGAGACTTCAGAATCAGAGTTTTCCACGAGGATGAAACTGGCCTCGACCACGTTGCCCTGTTACTGGGGGAAATGAGCGGCCCGGACCCCGTTCTGGTCAGAGTTCACTCCGAATGCCTGACAGGGGACGCGTTTGGTAGCCTGAGATGCGACTGCGGGGCTCAGTTGGACTCTGCACTGCATCAAATTCAAGATTCGGGCTGGGGCTGTCTGGTCTACCTCCGTCAGGAAGGTAGGGGAATTGGGCTTCATGCTAAGATCCAAGCATATAATCTGCAGGACAGGGGGGCCGATACCACGGAAGCCAACTTGATTCTAGGGCATCCTGTTGATGCGAGAGATTACAAGATAGCCTCAGAGATTCTCGAATCGGTCGGCATCGAAAGGGTATGCCTGCTCACCAACAACCCAGAAAAGGCCAGACAGTTGACGGAGAACGGAATTAACGTCGTCGAGCGGAGTCCCCTTGTAGTCGGTGTTGGCAAAGACAACAGGGGGTATCTGTCCACCAAGGCGGAGAAGATGGGGCACGAGATCGGCGAAGAAGTCCTGAACGGTGAATAGTGGGGCCGTGACCGGGACTTGAACCCGGGCCGGCGGGACCACAACCCACCGTGCTAACCGCTACACCATCACAGCCAAGTGTGCCCCTAGCGTGAGTCGACCCGTATATCAACCGTTATGCATGCACCCCCACGACGCACCATCCACCAACGCCTTGAAGCGCGGCGCGGGCTCGTTGAGGTTCGTGCTAGGTGCTCAAAGGACGTCCTCCGTTCTGCTCTCAGTGCTAATGCTAGCCTCAGCCTCGCCAATAGGACTAGCAGATTCAGTGATCTCTGCGGAGTCAGTGAAACTGCTAACTGCAGGAGGCTTTGATGACCAGGGGGAATGGGCGATTAGCAGTACCACCGGATTCTCCCAGGATCAAGCGGAATTTACCGTTGGAATGGTCGCAGATAGCGAACTATCGTTCACTCATGCAAGGCCAGACAACTTCGCTGAATTCACAGCATGGGCCAGCTCGAGCTCCACGGGCTCGAACGCGACCTTCGGAGAACCGGACGATTTCTACTCTTGGTCGACAGGTCCGACCATCACGATGAGTGGCTACTCCTATTCCGGACTGCATGACCTGATAATCGAGAACGTCTCCCTAGTGCTGTACTTCTCGATTCCAGACGCGTTGAATCAGGATGAGGTCAACGTCCTGATGCAGAATCACGGTGCTGATAGACTGGTCCAATCGTACGCAAAGACCCTAGGTGGGGTCGATAGGATGACCAATCCCCTAGTCACCCCTCTCGACGAATATGTCGAGTGGGACTGGGACAAGGTGGAGGACACCCAGTTCACCGTCGACTACGTCTCAGTGGGAACGGATGACGACTCGGAGGTGAGAGTCGATGCAGTCGGTCTACGAGTAAAGTACCACCAGCCTTGGTACTCCTTCGAGAACGCCAAGGCGCTGCACACTGCCATTGGTATCGAGGCCCCGGTATTGGATTTTGGCCCATTCGACGGGCATATAGCTGGACTGGCGCAAGAATCGTGTGGCCTGACCCCAGATGGGACGGGGGAGGCATTCTGGACCTTCGAAGTCGAAGTCCCGCCTCAACAGGAGTTGGGCAGGTTGCACACCTATGGAGATGGAAACCACACCATTTCAGTCCTGTCGAATAGTGCCGATGGTGGCTTTGTCGAGCAGGAATCGGGCGAACTCCTGGGGAATTCCCACTCGTCCCAACTCATCCGAATCGACATCGAAGACGGATGCGTTTCGGGTGCGAGGGTGGACGTCAACGACCCACAACTGATTGTCACGGGAAGTATCGCGGGAAAGATTGGCGGGCTTGCGGCCTCGACAAGCTACGTCCGCTTCGCCATTGGCAGCTTCCTCGTTCACTCCCATCCGATGGAACTCGGTGAGTTCGCTTTCAGCGTCCCTATCGGGATTGGGCTCCCTGAGGTCGGTGGTACCTTGGAAGTTGGCATCGCAGCACGTTTCCAGTGGTCTTCTAACGGGACAGCGGAGACTACCGTCGTACACATCAAATCGATGTCCATTTCGGGCGGTTACCACGTGGAGTGGGATCGCAATCCCGAGTGCCTGGCCATGGATGACCTGCACCTGCAAGAGGACGAAGGCGGCCTGATCATCGCTATGCCATCTCGTTGCACGGACGACATCACGGCTGGAGAAGCCCTTAGCGTGGCAGCAGATAGTACAAACACCAGCCTTGTGGATGCCTCCGGAGAGGGCCATAACCTCAGAATTCAGCCAAATGTGAACTCGTATGGCTCTGCTACGGTGAATGTCTTGGTCAGCGATGAGCGCGGCAACTCATGGTCGGATTCATTCATCGTCAATATCGCCCCGGTTCCTGATCCACCCGTGATCGAGGGACTACCACTGACCGTTTACATCGAGCTCGGCGAGACCGGAACCATCGAACTAGATATCTCCGACCCGGACACAGACTCACTCGTCATCTCGACAAGTAGGTCATGGGCTACGGTTAGTCCCCAGAGGGTTCTATCCCTGACTCCGGTGGAGCCGGGCACGCAGACTCTGAGGCTCACGGTCAGTGACGGAACGACGGAGTTATCACAGGATATCGAGGTGATAGTTGCAGCCAAGCCTGACCTCATTGTCGAGTCCGTTGAAGTGAGATACAGTGGAGTCGCCTCAAGCTCGCTTGTCCGAGGCGATGTAGTGGAAATAGTCGGTTTCGTGAGGAACGAAGGCCGTGGAGCTGCCTACAACGTGTCCTTTCACTGCCGTGTCAATGGTGTTCTCGTTGGCTCTGATTCGATAGACTCAATCGATCCTGGTGGCCTGAAGATGGTCGTTTGTGATGCACAACTCAACGAGGCGAGCCCCGAATTGACCATCATGGTTGAAATCGACGGCACAGCCTCGATTCAGGAGACTGACGAATCCAACAACCTGCTCGAGGCCATCATTTCAGTGGAACAGCCAAGCGACTCAAGTGAACGGTCCAATCCCGGCAATATGGTGATTTTCATCTCTGTATGCATCATTCTCGCTTCCCTGGTCTTCCTCCATATGGGCCCCCGTAGGGTGAAGAAGGATTTCGAACGTCGGAAGTGAGCCCAATGGCACCTCCTCCGGCGGGACGTTTGGCCGATAATCAGTGAAATCTAGGCAATTGTTATACCGAGAGTGTAGGCAAAATTGGAGTACCGCGCTCGGCTGTTTCGGCGGCTGACCCGGTGGTGTGTGTGCAAAAATGATGGTACTGAAGATTCGCCTGGAGACGGACGAGTGGATTTACGAAGAGCATGAGACGGCCTGAGGGCTATCTCGGTTCTTTGACCCAAGTCTGCGGGTAGACCCCTGGAGGCATCATTACTGTCTGGGCTGTGGCCACCTGTCCAGCCCTCATCCCCGGCAACGAATCCGTGGCCACGCTCAAGGTCGCAAGGGCCACGACCTCCCCCTTGAGGCTGGAAATTAGTGCGGTGGATCCAGTTGGCAATCCCTTGGGAGTACTGACAACGCCCGGCCTAGCTAACGGGGCGCCGTGTGATATCGCGGCAACCGCCCCATCCTTGACTACGATTCTGGGGAGGCCTTCCAAGATGCTCTCCACAGGGGCGATTATCCGGGCCAAGCCTCTGCCCCGATCGTGTTCTCGCCAAAGGAAGGTCGCATCGGTAAGTTGTTGCATTGTGCAAGCCATCGTGTCGTCGAAGCTACCGCTGCCCTCCCTGTGGAGTTCCAAGAGTTCACATTTGGTCCCCATTAGTAGCCCAATGTCCTTGGACAAGGTGCGCACATAGGTGCCGGCATCGCATTGGAAAGTGATGACGAATACCCTGCTCGCTTCATCGGCATCGATGAGTTGGGCGGATCGGATAATGCGTGAACGAACCTGAACCTTGACGGCGGATTCCTTTGGTGGGACGTTGTAAATCTCCCCTGTCATACTCTCCAGTAGGCTGGAAAGTGCTGCTAAATCAACTTCATTCTTGAAGCGTAGAACGCAGACATAGCGCTTCGGCTTCTTCAGCAAGACTCCGGTGAGCTTGGTAGCCCTCCCGCACAACATAGTCAGAAGGCCAGTGGCAAATGGGTCTAGGGTTCCGCCGTGGCCAATCTTTGCAATTCCAAGGAGGTTCCTTGCCCAAGCTGCCAGTTGGTGGCTCGTTGGTCCCGGGGGTTTGTCAATTAGAATGACACCGCACCCCAGGAGTTCTTCCAATGGGCGGTCTTTTGGATTGCAGCCATAAGACGGGTTCGTCTTTGCAGACGGGTCGAGGACCCAGATCTCATCTTCAGACATACACCCTCACTTTCCCAGATTAGCATCAACTATGGCGAAAACCTCGTCCTCATCCTTCTCATCCGCATCGATGACTAGGTTGTAGGGGGAGAGATCGTCGAGGTCTATGCCATAGAGGATACGATAGCGCTCCATATCATCCCTCTGGCGCTGCCTAGCGCGCTTGAGGCAGTCCTCGAAGTCGCCACCCTCCCGATTTTTTATTCGGTGAGCCCTCTCCCCCTCAGAGACAGTGACCCAGACCCTCAGGCAGTCGATTCCCGTACGATAGGCCCACCAACCACACAGTCTGCTCTCGATGATCTCGGGAGAGTCCTCTGCGGACATCAGTTCCTGCAGCAGGGAATCCAGAGCCCTATCAATTTCCAAGTCACCCTTGGCCGCTGCGCTGAGATCCTCGACTGAGATCCCGCGGCGGGCCGCCTCCTTTCGGAATACATCGCCACCATTGAGAGATCCCCATCCGTATGCTTGAGCGAGTTTGCCGACAAGGGTCGATGTGCCGCTGCCCGGAGGACCGCTGATGGTTACAATGACCATAATCTCACCTCCACTCGTTGCGGCAGACCTCGCACCTCAGAACACCTTTGGGAGTCCTAGAAATCAAGTAGGAGTCGCACGAAGGGCAGGTAGTGCCTTCCTTCGGGGGGGCGGCGTGAAGGTTTCCCGAGCGAGCTTGAGGGGCTAGGTTCGCTTGCTTGCCAGTCTTCCTCGGGCCCGCCCTCCTCTGAGCACGACGAGCCCTCTGGGAAGGCGAACTCGGCTTCCTCTCATCCTCCAGCATGTGGATGAGTGGCTCGGAAATCTTGTCACCTGATAGGACGAGGGGGTGCTTCGAGAACCTGAAGAGCTTGATGTGGCGATCGACAATCCTACCCAAAGGTGCGCTCATGGCGATGTAAGTCGCAATCCAAGCAGGGAATATCCACATTACCCTTGAGTTGAAGCTCCACATCGGTTTCCAAGGCAGGCTGACGAATCCGACCTTGAAAACCTCAACAGACCCAGCCATCCAACTGAAAATAGCGATGATGAAGACCATTGTGAACATCATCGGCTTCATCATATCGGACTGCATCTTCATCTGCTCGGGCATCATCTCCATCTGCATCTTCTGCATCTTTTCCGCCCTCGCCGTGTCCCTGGCCATTCTCGCCTCCCTGAGTTGCTTGGTGACCTGGCGGCTCCTATGGGAGAAGTGGGCCTGCTGAAGGGGATCCATGAAAAAAGAGCGAATCACCGTGTTTACTACCATAATCGAGGAGCCGACGATGAATACGGTAGGCACGAAGTAATCTTGGTGGAATGGCAACAATGGCTCTATGACGATTCCAGCGCCGTCTGAGAGAGCAACGCGGATTCCGGGATTCACCATCAGTATAACCATCATACCCAGAAGAAAAAGCATCGGGACCATCATGGATGACATGGCATCGGCCTGAGCGTCACCACCGGGCTGCGCTGAGGCCATGTGCATACGGCAAAAAGCGACAAGAATAACACTTCGGTGGGTGATTCCGCAAGATCTTCATTCACAGAGAGAAGGTGAAACCACACACAGGGCACAGCGAAGCCCCGATTCCCAAGTCCCCACCGCAGGCAGGACATGACTTTCCTGCCGGGATAGGCTCGGCCTCTTCCACCTCGGCCTCTACGGGCTCGTAGTCCTGCGCCTCTGCCAAATCTTCATCGAAAATGTTCTCGTCATGGGTCGTATAGTCATCGGCGTGGTCGGCCTCGACGCCATTAACGTAGGCTTTGGAAGGCGCGGGTATGGGTTCGGGTTCCTCGCGCTCGATCCATTCCGAGATGTTCGGTTCCTCGTCAACCTCTTTCCCGAAGGTGGCACCATGGAAGTCCTGGGCGTCGGTTACCTTGTACTCTGCTTCCGGATCGCCTTGTATGGAGTACAGCACCTCTACGCGCTCGTCCTGCTGGATTCTGCCGACGGCCCAAGTGACTTGGTTACCTTCGCGAGCAGACTCTTTGGTCATCGAAGCGTCCCTCTCCCCCTCCTTGTCAGAGCGGACAGTTGATCCATCTATCGTGAAGGTTCCCGGGACAACGTCGTGGAGCGCGAGGTCATCTAGGGCGCTGTCTGAGTTGTTGTGGAACATCAGGAGTATCTCGTACCGCCCCGGGGCCCCCCCTGGGAAGACCTCTTTGCCAGTGCTGATATTCCTCCTACGATGGACGACACTAATTTTTGGTAGTCGCTCTACAGCCCTAGTAGCTACCGGTCCGAACCTCTCCGAACTGAAGTCCACCTTGATCGGGGCGGCTAGCATCTTGTTCCTAGGAGATGGATCTGGGGCGTGAAGGGGGTATCTGATGATTAGGGTCTTTTCTGGCTGAAGCCCGAGAGGAGCCGATGTTCCAACGGTAATTCGCATTCCGTGACCCTCGCTATCGGGGGAAATGTGCTTCTCCTCCAATTGGATGCCGTTGACAACTTCAATTCGATACTGGTCTTCACTCAATTCCGAGCCATCGATCTCAATGGTGACTTGCTCAGTCGATGGGGTCTCGAAGATTCCGGGGATATCGTCGAGGATCCGAATCACATTGATGATAGAGGAGCCCGTGTTCTCAAACGTGATCACAGTCTCGATGTCAGATGATACGTAGGACTTGATTCGGGACTTGTCGTATCTCTTCTGGAGAATAGCATCCAGCACTGTCAACTGCTGCTCCTTCAATTCCACTGAGCCCGAGGAATGCACCGAGACTCTAGGCAGAATCGAGAAGCGCACCTCCTGCGTGAAGCTCGGTTGGTCGTCTGATTCAACACGCTGCACCATGGAGTCCCACCTTCCTTCAGGAGGCACGTCCTGGCGAACATCGGAGACATCCAGAATCGGCACATCCCTCCCAGCGAGTCTGACAGTCGCCCCAGAGAGGGCCACCACGAAGGAAGACTTGTTCTCGAAAACACAGGTGCAGTGCCAGACCCCAGGTCGGTCGTCTTCGATGGCTGTGACATATGAGAACTGGCGTCCTGAGCTATGAACCCGGTCAAATCGCGTTCTGGACACCGTAGCCTCGGCCGAGTAGGACGCTGAGCAGACTCCCGCACGAATCTTATCAATCGCATCAGTCATGACGTTGGCTGAAAGCGAGAGAGTTCGGCTCTCACCGATGTTCAGTCTGCCGATGTCCCAGACTACGAAGCCATCCTCGACGCTGAAAACACGGTCATCGGGCAGAATGAAGGATGAGGGGACTGCCCTCTTGATCTCAACGTCGTAGAGAGGGGCGGGGGAAACATTCTCGATCTCGACTTCGATGTTGATTTCCTGGGGGTTGTTGGAGAATACAAGCGAGAGGCTAGGTTCCCTGTCCCGGTTGGGCTCAGTATCTATGTTCTCCTTCAGGACGAGCATTCTCGGCCCGGACGCCGTGTATGGTATCACCGTGTCCTCGGTGGCATCCAACTCCTTCACTGTGGAGAGTTTCTCACCAAAATCAGTGGATTCAATGGACTCCAAATGGACCTCGATGTCCCAAGCCCGGTGCTTCTTGCTCGCATTCCTCAAAATAAGCTCGCCATCGATAAACTGCTTTCGCACGGAACCGTCCGGGTTCAGGATTGCCTTCTCGGTCTCTCTGAGGGTAGCATGGAGCTTGTCACCGGGGATTGAGTCGACATCAGCAGTGGGCCTCAGGAATGGGGAGGGCTTAGCTGCCTGAGTCTTGTCGAACTGCTGATCTTCGGATTCACGTACTAGTCCGAAGGCATCGATTGCCTCGGTTACCTGGGAGGATCGTTTTGGGTACAGTTCAGGGCCTCCCTCCGTCTCGGGTTCCGATTCCATCTCGGCCACAGGTCCAGGCCAGTCACCACCCAATAGTGAGAGGGAATCTGCCAGAGAGTCAATCGAGAGTAGGTCATCGGATTCGAGGGTAACCTCATCCATGACATTCTCCTGCTCCGAATCTGAGTCATTCACAAGGGAAAACAAATCCAAAGGTGGAGGGGGGGGGGCGGGGGCCCCCGTCAAGGGCCGGAAAACCGGGAAGAGGGGGGGGGGGGGGGAACCCCGGGGCCGGGGCCGG
>MPLU02083225.1_pt1 | contig 31225 bp, 33 predicted proteins | sample 1617381 | NCBI WGS metagenome assembly MPLU02 (sample SAMN05944801, study PRJNA350692) | marine metagenome | biome: marine; feature: ODZ; material: water; isolation source: 90 m water sample filtered on 0.2 um supor filter | place: Pacific Ocean | collected 2012-04-08 | depth 90m m
AACTGCGCTCAATACTCAGCTCAATGGACAAGAAGGGCAGGTTGAGACGCTAAAGCGCAGCTTGACGGCTCTTGAGGGCAAGATTGCGGAGGCCAGAACGAAGAAGGACATGCTCAAGGCTCGAGCCCAGGCGGCTCAGGCCCAGCAGCAGTTGCAGAACGCCGTTGGCGATCTCGGCACTAATTCCGCGATGGCAGCCTTCGATCGTATGGAAGATAAGGTTCAGGCCCTGGAAGCCAGCAGTCAGGCTGCCGCAGAGCTTGCTGGTGCTGATCTTGAGAGTCAGTTCGCAGCTCTAGAAGGAGGCGACGATGTAGATGATGAGCTGAATGCTTTGCGTCAGCGACTTGAAGGGGGTCCTCAAGCGGTGGCTTTACCAGCTGCGGAGACTGCTTCATTGCAGGGCAGCAAGGATGCCATTGGCCCTGAGGTGGAAGCCGTGAAGGTGGCGGAGGTAGATGCAGAGTTAGAGGAACTAAAGCGCGCTATTGACAAGCTCTGATACGGATGAGACTTATCGGCAGGGCATATCGCTTCAATAGGTCTTGCCTCCTTAGTGGAGCCCTCGCTAATAGGTTTTTTGTTGGCTTGGCTGATTGCCAAAAACCAGTTGCAGGGGTTTGTTAATGGCGACTTCTAGGCGACTGGGGAGATTGGGAAGCGGTGTTTTTGATCGCAATGATCGCCGCAAGCAGGCTTATCGATTTACCACCGCTGGTACTGATGCTTTGCCGCTGGTGGATTTATCGCTGGGGTCTACAGACCTCTTGCCTCCTGATGTGGCCCTTAAGGCCATAGAAGTCGCTTTAAGGACTCCTGAGAGTTCTTCTTATTGCTTGCATGCTGCGACGAGACCCTTTCGGGAGGCGGTCGCTACCTGGAGTCAGAGGCGTTTTGGTGTCAGCGTTGATCCAGACCGGGAAGTGTTGTTATTAGTTGGTTCACAGGAGGGAACGGCGCACTTGCCTTTGGCAGTTTTGGATCCTGGCGATGCTGCCTTGATCCTCGATCCCGCTTACCCCTCACATCGGGGGGGACTGGTATTGGCTGATGCCCGAATTGAAAGGTTGCTGTTGCGAGAGGAGCAGGGCTGGCGGCCTGATTTCAAAGCATTGAGTAACAGCCAGTGGGATCAGCTGCGGATGATGGTCTTTGGCTTTCCCCATAATCCAACCGCTCAAGTAGGAAAACAGAGTTGGTTGACGGAAGCCATGGATCGGGGTGTCCGTCATCAGCTGGTGGTTGCTCACGACAATCCTTATGTGGATTTAGCTGTAGATGGTGATGCACCAGCTCTTTTGCTTTGTCCTGGATGGCGGGAATGGGGTATTGAGTTTTTCTCTTTCTCCAAGGGCTGGTGCTTGGGGGGATTCCGATTGGCCTTTGCAATTGGCGCTGAACCCCTGATCAAAGCCCTGCGTGAGCTCAAGGGTGTAGTGGATTTCAATCAGTCTTTGGCTTTGCAGCGAGGTGGCATAGCAGCCCTTTCTGATGCCCCAGATTGGCCGCAACAGATTCTTGGTGTCTACCGGGAGCGTCGAGACAGGACTCTGGCAGCTTTTGAAACCATGGGTTGGCATGTTCCTTGTCCCTCGATGGCGCTTTATCTCTGGTTGCCTGTTCCAGCCTGGGCCAGGCAGCAGGGCTTCAGCGACGAGACTCTGGCCGCCGATCTTTTGGAAAGAACTGGCATTGCTTTGACACCAGGATCAGGCTTTGGCTCTGGTGGTAAAAATTGGCTGCGCCTTGCTTTAGTTCGTCCAGCAGAAGAGTTGGAGGCGGCTGTCGCCCGAATTGGACCTTGGTGGCATGCACACGTTTGAGCCATGGACTGGTGCGGCGGCGGTTGCCCGCCTTTGGCGCACGCAGTCTTGTGGGGCGAATAGGCCATGGCAGTTGCGCTGGCAGCCGGTATGCGCAAGTACGGAGTTAGGGATGTCTGCTTGGCTTCAGCAGCAGCCGTTATCTGCAAATCAGCCTCGGGCATTATTCGCCGACCGTCAGACCCATGGCAGAGGGCAGCTTGGTCGAATCTGGCAAGCGCCGATAGGGGGGGTTTGGATCAGTGCTGCCTTCCCTTGGTCTCAGGCCAATCGCTCTGCAGGGATTTTGGGCTTAGCTGTGGCTGTGGCACTGGCTGAACGGCTCGAGCGGCGTGGAGTGCCTGTAAGCATTAAATGGCCCAACGATTTAATGGTGGGGGAACGCAAACTGGCTGGTCTTTTGCCGAGATTGGTTCATCGTGGTAGCAGCGTCAGGCTGGCGCGGATTGGTCTTGGCCTGAATGTTTGTAACCGTGTGCCCAGGGAAGGTATTGCTTTGCTCGAGCTGCTTCGGCCAGGCCAGTGCAATCCTTTGAACTGGACAGCAGAAGTGCTTTGGGCGCTGGATCGTGCCATCGTTCTGGTGGTTCGAGCTGATTGGGTTTGTTCTCAAGCAAAGAGTCGTCTTTGGGCAAGGCAGGTTCGCGATCCGAACACTGGTGATCTTTGGGAAGTGATCGGATTTGGTCTAGATGGCTCGCTCGAGCTGTGCCAGGGTTCGCAGACCACAACCTGGACCCGCTGGTCTTAATTGAATTGGATCTTTTTTTATAGTTTTTTGTTTGAGGAGCTGATCGAGTGCTGTTTCGCTGGTTCGCTGCTGCATTGCTGCTTTCAGTTCCGGCGCTTGCTGAGCCGTTAATGCCTTCGCTCGAGGCTTTTAAGGTTGAGACGCCGCTAAGGTTTGATCAATCTCTTGAGGCGTTGGAGCGCAACAAGGTGATTACTTCTGCGGAACGCCGACAGCTGGAGGGGCGTGAGGCGGGCTTGAGGATCGATGTACCTCGGATGTTGCAGGCTTGTCGTAGTGGTGCGCTGTCAGCTCAGGAATGTTCTAGTGGAGTTGCTTTGCGCTCAAGGGCGCGCCGAGGTCGTACCCAGATCTCTTTGAGGAGGCGGGGCCCAGGAGGTCGTCTGTTGCAGCCTCTTACGGTTCCGGTTTCGGCATTGCTAGCAGGCTCTAGTGGTGACTTCAGCTTGGCCTCAGTGTTTGCAGTAACTCCCAGACCACAGCCCTTGCAGGGCAATGGAGATAGTCAGCTTCTTTTCCCGATCATCGGAGGTGCCTTGACCAGTAGTGAATTTGGCTTGCGTTTGCATCCTGTGATTGGTAATTGGCTGATGCATGCGGGCAAGGACCTGGCTGCACCAGAAGGTACGCCTGTCGTGGCGGCATTGACGGGAACCGTGATCAGTAGTGGCCTTGCAGGGGGCTATGGCATAGCTGTTGAACTTGAACATGACAACCCGCGTAGGCGCACTCTTTATGGACATCTTTCAGAGATTTATTTGAAGCCAGGGCAGCAAGTTCGTCAAGGGGAGGTGATTGGTCGGGTTGGTAGTACAGGCCTAAGCACTGGTCCTCATCTTCATTTCGAATTGCGGCGCCCTCAAGGTGATGGTTGGGTCGCGATTGATCCAGGTGAGCTGGATTTTAATCCGTTGGCAGCTTCAGGTTTAGATGCGGTTTCAGTGATGATTGGTCAGTTGATCGGGAGCCTTGAACGGCCTTGATCTATCACTATTTATCCTCACGAAGGATAAATCCAACCCCACGAACTGTGTGAATCAAAGTGGCAGCATCTTTTTGCTCAATTTTTTGGCGCAGATAACGAATATATACATCTAAAAGATTATCATCTCCAAAGAAGTCTTCTCCCCATACAGCTTTCATGATTGCGTCACGTTCGTGAACCTTTTCTGCTCCAAGCATTAGAAAACGTAGCAACTCATATTCTTTTACGGAAAGTTGAATCTTGCGATCACCGCGGGTTACATCACGGGTGCTGGTGTTCATCTTTAGGTCTGATATTTGCAGAGTCTCTGGTATCTCTTCGGCTACAGTTTTTCCTGAGAATTTCCCAGCTCTTCTTTGCATGGCTCGAAGTCTGGCCATGAGCTCTTCAATGGAGAAGGGCTTGGTTAGATAATCATCAACTCCGGCATCTAGTGCTTTAACTCGATCAGTAACATCATCATGACCTGTGAGCATCAAGATTGGTGTATTGATGCCACTAGAGCGTATGCGTTGACATACATCTACACCTGTGAAATCAGGAAGGTTCCAATCAAGAATAATTAGGTTTGGGTATGGTTCACTTCGAGCTTTTATCAGTCCTGAAGCTCCGTTTTCTGCCACGCTTACCTCATAACCCTCTACATCAAGCTCTAGTTGCAGAAGTTCTGTAAGCCTAGGTTCATCATCCACCAATAGGACCCTGGTTTTAGGCGGTGATGTGTCAGTCATTGAGTTAATCAACCTAGTTTCTACTTAAGCAGTTTCTCTGATCCAGGGCTTGTGCTCTCAAGGTTTTATTAGTGAACCTTTTGCTTAGGATGAGTGTCTACTTAGAAGGGTGGGAAGTCTCTCGAAGAGATCGGGCTTGATTACATAACTTTCAGCACCGGCGTCGAGCACCTGGCGTTGTTTGCTGGGGTCGCTTAGGGCCGACACCACAACAATACGTGGCAAGCTGTGATGAGCAGATCGCTGTTGCAGTAGCTGCAGGCATTCCAGCCCATCCATGCCTGGCATCATTAGATCTAGCAGCACCAAATCAATCTCCTCCATAGGGGCAGTATCAAGGAAACTTTCGGCCGATTCGAAGATCAAGACGCAATGTCCCTCGTCTTGAATTTCCTCCTTGAGCAATTGGCGAACCCTGGGATCATCATCGACTACTGCCACGGTTAGCTCAGAGGTGATGTGAGAGTTGTTTACAGCTGATTCCGTGCTATTTGGCTGCATCTTTTGGTTCATTCTTGTGTAGAGGTGATATCTCTTGGAAACAGTTCAGCAAATGGCAGTTGAGTGTTTCAGCCCCCAAGAACCCTGCCATCGTTGAACCTGGCGATTCGATCTGCTCTTGCAGAAACATCGTTTTCGTGGGTGACTAGCACCAGAGTGATCCCCTGATGATGCAACTCATCAAAGAGGGTTAGAACATCTTCTGTGGTTTGAGAATCGAGGGCGCCTGTGGGTTCATCAGCCAGCAGTAATGCTGGATTGTTGATCACTGCACGGGCAATTGCTACTCGCTGCTGCTGCCCTCCCGAGAGTTGATTGGGGCGGTTACCCATCTGTTGGGCGAGCCCGACTCTTTCGAGAGCTTGCCTGGCTCGTTCTCGTCGCTGGGTAGCAGGAACCCCGGCATAGATCATTGGCAGCATCACATTTTCTAGGGCCGTGGCCTCGGGGAGCAGGTGGAATTGCTGAAAAACGAAGCCAAGTTCCTGATTGCGTAGATCTGCCAGAGCGTCATCATCAAGATCTTCGATAGTTACGCCGTTGAGCTGATAGCTGCCGCTGGTTGGACGATCTAGGCAACCGAGAATATTCATTGCCGTGCTCTTCCCAGAGCCACTGGCGCCCATTACGGCCAGGTAATCGCCCTGATTCACGATCAGATTGAGATGGTCTAGAGCTTTTACTTTTCCAGCACCATTTCCATAGAGCTTGCTTACATCGCTCAATACGGCGACAGGGTGGCTGTTGCTTCTTACTCGATCAGCCAAGGGATCCTTTGCTTCCCATTGCAATTGCTTCTTGAAGAAGCGGCGTACCGGCTACGGCACTGTTGGCCCATTGAAAAAGAGGATTTGAAAGTATGCCGCCAACTGCTGTAACGACAACGCATCCCAAGAGTGCTACCCGAAGAGGAGGCATGCCAATAGTTGTCCATTGGATCGGCGGATAGGCCTTCACAACATCTGAAGCTTCCTGTGGTTCTTTGACCACCATCATTTTGATCACCGAGATGTAGTAATAAATCGATACCACAGAGGTCACTAGGCCAACGACAACCAAGAGATATTGATGATCGGCCCAGCCAGCGAAGAAGAGATAGATCTTGCCAAAGAAGCCAAGCATGGGAGGGATTCCCCCCAAAGAAAGAAGGCAGAGACTTAGACCCAGTGTTATCAAAGGATCTTTTTGATATAGACCTGCATAGTCAGAGATTCGATCACTTCCTGTACGTATGGAGAAGAGAATGATGCAGGCAAAAGCACCCAGGTTCATGAATAGATATGCCGCCATGTAGAGCACCATTGCGGCGAAGCCGTCTTTGGTTCCACACACCAGACCAATCATCACGAATCCTGCCTGGCCGATAGAGCTGTAAGCCAGCATTCGCTTCATTGATGTCTGTGCCAGAGCCACCACGTTGCCCAGAGTCATGCTCAGCACTGCAAGCACGGTGAAGAGCAACTTCCATTGGCTGTCGAAAGCCCCAAAACAGCCAACCAATAACCGCAAGGCCAGAGCAAAGCCCGCAGCTTTAGAACCAACAGAGAGGAATGCAACCACAGGTGTTGGCGACCCTTCATAGACATCAGGGGTCCATTGGTGGAAGGGCACCGCAGCGATCTTGAAGGCCACCGTGGAAAGTACGAAAACCAATGCCAAGGCAGCCAGTGGCGTAGGGCTGGTTAGTAAAGAAATACCAATTGCTTGCAAGCTTGTGGTGCCGCTGAGGCCGTAGAGAAGGGACGCTCCGTAAAGAAAAACTGCAGCAGCAGCAGAGCCAATTAGGAGATATTTGAGTGCAGCTTCTGAACTACGGGCATCCCGTTTCATGTAGCCAGCGAGCAGGTAACTGGCAACGGAGAGGGTCTCGAGGGAGATGAACACACTCACAAGATCGGTTGAGCCGCAAAGGAGCATCGCTCCAAGGGTTGCGGCCAGAAGGATGGCGGCATATTCCCCGATTGGTGTGCCGCATTTCTCTGCATATCGCCAGCTGATCAGTAGTGACAACAAGGTAGAGAGAGCAACCACGGCCCTAAAGGCAATGGCCAGGTTGTCGGCCAGGAAGGCCCCAAGGAAAGAGGGCTCTAAAGGGGCATTCCACTGCTGGGCGAGCAGCAATAGGGCTATGCCAAGGCCGGCATAGCAAATAGGAGGCACCCAGCGCGCTGCGACCTGCTCGCCGGCGAGATCCACAAGCAGGGTCGCCAGCATTGCTATTAGGACAGCCCCTTCTGGGGCAATAGCACCAGCGTTTAGTGCAAGGTTGAGCAGCTCATTGGGAGCTGCTGTGGCTTGGGTGGCGATAAGAAATACACCCATGTCGGGCATGACGCGAGCACGATCTGACCAGTCCGAGTGACTGTAGCTGCGCTGCCTTGCTAAAAGTTGTGAAGTACCCCGCACCATGCAGCTTGGCCGCCGGTGCGATAAAGATTGGAGCGGTTACATACCGTCTGTGGCGAACACCCTTGTCATTGTCGAAAGCCCTACAAAGGCCAGAACCATTCGTGGGTTCTTGCCTAAGGACTTCCGCGTAGAAGCCTCAATGGGGCATGTGCGCGACTTGCCCAACAACGCCAGCGAGATCCCTGCAGCCCAGAAGGGGCAGAAGTGGGCCAACCTTGGTGTTAACACCACAGCTGATTTTGAACCTCTTTATGTGGTTCCGAAGGACAAGAAGAAGGTGGTCAAGGAGCTCAAGGCTGCCTTAAAGGGAGTTGACCAGCTCTTGTTGGCGACTGACGAAGATCGTGAGGGCGAAAGCATCAGTTGGCATCTGCTGCAGTTGCTGGCTCCAAAGGTGCCGGTGAAGCGGATGGTGTTTCACGAGATCACTAAGGAGGCCATTGCTAAGGCCCTAGATCAGCCTCGAGATCTTGATATGGAGCTTGTTCACGCCCAGGAGACGCGGCGCATTCTTGATCGTCTAGTGGGCTACACCCTTTCACCACTGCTGTGGAAGAAGGTGGCATGGGGGCTTTCTGCTGGTCGGGTGCAGTCCGTTGCCGTGCGCTTGATTGTGCAGCGTGAACGTGCCCGTAGAGCGTTCTGTAGCGGTAGTTATTGGGACCTCAAGGCCAAGCTTGATAAAGGGGCAACTTGCTTTGAGGCCAGGCTCACGAAACTTGCTGGAGAGAAGATCGCTACGGGTAGTGACTTTGATGAGGCAACAGGTGGTCTGAAGGCTGGCAGTAGTGTTCGCCTGCTTAATGAATCAGATGCGCTAAGTCTTACCGAGACCGTTCGTTCCAGTCAGTGGCTGGTGGAAGCGGTGGAAGAGAAGCCAACGGTGCGTAAGCCTGTGCCTCCTTTCACGACAAGTACTTTGCAGCAGGAGGCCAATCGCAAGCTGCGCTTTTCGGCGCGGGAAACGATGCGCTGCGCTCAGGGGCTCTATGAGCGTGGCTTTATTACCTATATGCGCACCGACTCTGTGCATTTATCTGAGCAGGCCATTAAGGCCGCTCGTGGTTGCGTGGAGTCCCGTTATGGCAACGATTATCTCAGCAAGACACCACGTCAGTTCACTACTAAATCTCGCAATGCTCAGGAGGCTCACGAAGCGATACGACCCGCTGGTGAAAGCTTTCGTGCTCCAAGTGATTCTGGACTTGAAGGACGCGACCTGGCCCTTTATGAGTTGATTTGGAAGCGAACAGTGGCCAGTCAGATGGCAGAGGCTCGACTCACCATGCTGGCGGTGGATATTCGCGTTGCTGATGCCAACTTCCGGGCAACGGGTAAGCGCATTGATTTTCCTGGTTTCTTTCGCGCCTATGTCGAGGGCAGTGATGATCCAGACGCCGCGTTAGAGGGCCAGGAAGTCTTGTTGCCTGATCTAGCAGTTGGAGAATCTCTAAAACCGCAGGATGTGGAGGCCCTCGGTCATCAGACCCAACCGCCGGCTCGTTATAGCGAGGCCTCGCTGGTGAAGATGCTCGAGAGGGAGGGCATCGGTAGGCCCTCCACCTACGCCAGCATCATCGGCACCATCGTTGATCGTGGTTATGCCGCTCTGCAAAACAACTCGCTCACTCCTAGTTTCACTGCTTTTGCTGTAACTGCTCTATTGGAGGAGCATTTCCCTGATCTGGTAGATACCAGCTTCACGGCTCGGATGGAATTCACTCTGGATGAGATCTCCACAGGCAAGGTTCAGTGGCTGCCCTATCTCGAAGGCTTCTATAAGGGCGATAAGGGTCTAGAGAGCCAGGTTCAGCAACGTGAAGGTGATATTGATTCCAGCGTGTCTCGCACTGTTGATCTAGAGGGACTGCCTTGTGTTGTGCGTATCGGTCGCTTTGGGGCCTATCTAGAAGCCAAGCGAGTGGGAGATGACGGCGAGGAGGAATTAATTAAGGCCACCCTGCCTCAAGAAATCACGCCTGCTGAGCTTGATGCAGATAAAGCAGAGCTAATTCTCAAACAGAAAGCTGATGGTCCGGAATCCATTGGCGAAGACCCAGAAACCGGTGATCAGGTTTATCTCCTCTTTGGTCAGTACGGGCCTTATGTGCAACGAGGCCAGGTGAGCGAGGAAAATCCGAAGCCAAAGCGTGCATCCTTGCCTAAGGGATTGAAGCCGGAAGAGCTCAGTCTTGATGATGCGCTTGGGTTATTGCGTCTACCTCGTTTGCTGGGAGAGCATCCCGACGGCGGAAAAATTCAGGCGGGATTGGGTCGCTTCGGCCCTTATGTGGTCTGGGATAAGGGCAAGGGGGAGAAGGACTATCGTTCTCTTAAGGCTGAGGATGATGTGCTTTTGGTGGGGCTTAGCCGTGCCATGGAACTGCTGGCGATGCCCAAGCGGGGTAGGGGTGGCCGCACTGCATTGAAAGACCTTGGCATTCCGGAGGGGAGTGAGGAGAAGGTGCAGGTTTTTGATGGTCCCTATGGTTTGTATGTAAAGCAGGGGAAGGTGAATGCGTCGCTACCTGAAGGCAAGGGCGCTGATGACATCACTCTTGAGATAGCGGTAGAGCTATTGGCTGCCAAAGCTTCAACCAAGAAGACGAGTCGGAGCAAAAAGAGCACCTCAACATCTAGTAAAAAACCTGCAGCAAGCAAACCCAAAGCTCGTAAACCGCCTGCTACTACAAAGACAGGTCGGCTACGAGCCAGCGCTGTTCGGGTCATTAAGCCGGGTGATAGCTGATGCCCACAGTGAGTTCAAAGCGTTTACCTGCTGGTTTGCTTGGCATGTGGGTTTCGTTACTTGCTTTGCTGTTGCAGGCCTGCGCCAATACGCCTATTGGCCAAGAGCTGGCAAATAGTTTTGATACTCCGCCGCAGAAGCCTGCACCTGAGACAGCCGTTGCTAGTAATTCGGATTCGAGTGATTCTTCAGTTAGTTCAAGAGCTCCAGCACAGGAAGCGACTAAGCCCGATGCTGGAATTCGCGAGAGGTTGAACATTTCTCCACCTGTCAAAGCGCAGCCCTATCGCATCACTATCAAGTTGTCTGGCGCCGATCCGTCGGCGCCAGCTGAAGCCGTCACACAGGCGCTGAGAAGGGCTGGAGTGAACTTTGAGGTTGTGATGATTGAAAGGGTTCAGGCTCAGTCTTCGGGCACAGTGGCACCTGCAGGCAGTGGAGCGAAACCGTGATTCGGTTTGGGACCCTGCGACAACGACTGAATTCGAGAGTTCCAGAACCCTTAGGCCGCCGCCAGGCCTTGCGAATGATGGAGACTTCTTACCTTGCGGCTGCTTCAGCGCTGATCTGGGTGGCTCTCTATTACCTCCCTGTGGGCGGCCCATTGTTTCGGATGTCGTTGCCGTTGCCTCTAGCCCTGTTGCAAGTGCGTCGTGGTCCTAAGGCAGGCCTAGAGGGTGTTTCCCTGGCTGTGCTCCTGCTGGTGGCATTGATGGGTCCTATTCGTGGTCCTTTAATGCTCTTTCCCTATGGCCTGCTTGCTTTTTGGCTGGGGTGGAGTTGGCATCGTGGCCTGAGCTGGTGGCTGAGTTGGGGTTGTGGGGCTTTGCTGGGAACAGCAGGTTTTTTAGTAAGGGTTGTAGCTCTTTCACTTTTGGTGGGTGAGAACCTTTGGGTGGTGATCACCAGAGCAGGAGCAGGTTTGCTTGATCGACTGGTGGATTGGTTCCACCTGCCCCTGGCTCCAGATCTCAATCATGTGCAGTTGATGGCCCTTGCTTTGGTGGTTTTTCAGGAGGTGATCTACGTGCTTCTTCTGCATGCACTGGCTTTCTGGATCTTCCCTCGCTTGCAGGGGCCGATTCCAGAGCCCCCCAGGCTTTTGCATGGCCTTGTTGCCCTCGATCCCCTTTGATGTTCAGCCGGGCACTCCCAGTAGGGGGCTGCCGCCAGGTTGTAAAGCTTTTGGTGCAAGGGCATCTCCTGCTGCAGTGGAAAGCTGGCTGAAGCCCTGGCGGGATAGGGGCAGTGACCTTTCCTTGTTGTTGGTGTTAGCGGGCACGCGTACGGCTGAGGTGGAGGGCATATCGGCGGCTGGTGCCTCATCAGCTTCTCGTCGTTACACAGCCGTGGCTGATGCGGAGTTGCTACTTAAGGGCGTTGATCGGCCAAGGCTGTGGCCACTCCCACCGCTTCCTGCTGGGATGTCACCGGCCCTAATTAGTTATGTTGCCGCTCGTTGGATTGGTGTGGATCCATTGGTAGCCGCAGTGGGTTTGCCTCTGCCGCCGCCCTTCCCACATCTGCGTCTAGAGGCGGCTGAGTTAGGTCCGGCTGCTTGCTTGAGCACTGGGGAGGCCATGGATCATTTGCGTGTGCAATCTCTTTGGCAGCGGGGATTTTGTCTCGGCCGAGGGCTGCGTCGTCCATTGGTATTGGCTGAGTGTGTTCCTGGTGGAACGACCACGGCCCAGGCTGTGCTTACGGGGCTTGGCTTGCAGGTGGCTGGTCTGATTAGTGGCAGTGCCCGCCGGCCTGCCATGGTGTTGAAGCAGGAGTTGGTGGATCTTGGCTTACGTCAGGCGGCCTTAGGTTTTAATCCTTCACCTCAGCGATTGCTTTCGGCTTTGGGAGATCCTTTTCAACCAATTGCTGTTGGGTTGATACTTGGCGCAAGAGAGGCCGGTCAGCCTGTATTGCTAGGCGGTGGCAGTCAGATGGTGGCAGTGTTGGCTCTGGCCCTGGCAGCGATAGAACCAGCTCGCCGACAGGATATTGCCGATGGGATTGCCTTGGGTACTACCGCTTGGCTGGCGGAGGAGGTAAACCATTCAGACGGCAGGCCAGCTGCCCTGGCCTGTCTAGTCGATCGCGTCGGTGAGTATTTCGGTGTTCGCCTGCTTGGCTTGTCTACAGGGCTGCGTTTTCATCTCAGCAACCATCAGGCTCTTCAGGATTATGAGCTTGGACACGTCAAGGAAGGAGTTGGTGCTGGAGCATTGGCGTTATTGGCTCAGCTTCAAGGGGCTTCTTGTCAGCAGCTTGTTGAGGCTTGTGATCAGTCAATGGATCAGTTGCTGAAGGTTTCTTCTTCTGGAGACTCTTGCTGCCCCGTAGGGTCTAATCCATGAGGGGCACCATGCTGGGCGAAAGGGAGATTGGAAGAAGAGAGTTGCTCCGGCTGGGGTTGCTGGTTGGTTTAGTTGGCTTGACGGGTTGTGCTCGAGGCTCAGCATCTCCTTTGTTGAGAGCAACTCCGGAAACGTTGCCAAAGAAATGGCGGCGCATTTTGCCCAAGCCTTGGAGCTATAAGCCTCTAGATACAGATTTAGGTAGTCAGCCCTTTGGTTCGGCACTAGAGCAGGGTGCAGACCTGCTGGCGCTGGGCGATGGCTGGTTGGCCAGTTTGCCTGTAAAAGAACTGCAATCAATAAATGCGGCTGCGCTTCAAGATCGCTTTGATGATGTACAGGCGAGAAGTTTTATGGCGAGCTTGGGACCAGCCCTTGGCTCGCGAGTGTTGCCTGTAGGGGTGAGTCCTTGGGTGTTGCTTTTTCGTCAGGGTGATCCCTGGCTATCGCAGGCAAGGTCTAGCTGGCAGGTTTTGTTGGATCCGGCTCTAAAGGGGCGGGTGGTTTTGCCTCAAAGTCCTCGGCTGGTGATGGCTCTAGCTGAGCGAATGGAGGTTCCTGATGGATTGCGATTGCTGCGTACTCAGGCCTACGCCTCTGATGATCGGCAGGCTCTTAACTGGTTAATTCAGGGAAATGCTCGAGTAGCGGTACTGCCGCTCCAGCGTTGCTTGAACAGCTTGCGTCGTGATCCCAGGCTCAGCGTGGTGCTGCCCAATAGTGGGGCTCCATTGAACTGGACTGTTTTAGTCCGTTCTGCCATGACTCGGGAGCCAATACCCCAGTCATGGGTAGAGCAATCCTGGCAACAGCCTCTGCTAGGCCAGTTACTTGCTGGCGGTTGGATCCCTCCTTTGCCTCGCGCAGAATTGCATATTGCTTTAGCAACGATTCCCAAGTCATATCAATCGATTGTGTTGCCATCCCAGGAGGTTTGGTCACGTTGCTGGTCCTTGCCGCCGCTCACATCTGCTCAGCAGGTTGAGCTAGATCAACTTTGGCACCAATCAACCCCATAGCCTGCGTCTTGGCGCGGCTGCCAAGCGTCGGTGCGTGTCAGCAAGGAGATCAGGGATTGGAAGCTGATGTGGACAATGAGGCAGGCATTTGCCACAGCGTTTACAGGCGTTTCCATCAACGCTTTCCCACCAGTGTCCTGCGCGTCCGATCAGGTTGTAGCGCTCCTGGGCAAAGGCTTGCAGGTCATGGCCGATGGCGAGGTTGCGCAGTCGTAATAGATCTGGGATGGGTACAGATTTTGGGCAGGGTATGCAAGATCTGCACTGACCACAGCGGTTTTTACCTAGACGGTGCTCACCCTTCTCGCGAAGTTGTTTGAAGGCTCTTTGCTCGCGTTTATTCAGGGGATTATTAGCGTTTGCTAACTGCGTTGCAAGTGTCAGATCCTCTGGTTGAGCAGCTCCAATGCTGAGGGTGCTGATCTCTGCGGCTAAAAGGTAGCGGTAGGCAAGTTCAAGGGGCGAGAATGGGCTGCAGTCTTCAACCAAGGTTGGGCTTGGGGCCTGTAGCCGTCCCCCTTTATCAGCAGGGGAAATTGCCATCACACCCATGCCTGCGGCAAGGGCCTTTTGCGCCAGGGGCATGCGTGCGGGGTCGAGCAGGTGTAGATGCAGGCTGCAGAACTGAAAACGACCACTGGTTATGGCTGCCTCGATCAGGGGATACGCCCCATGGCTACTGAAGCCCACCTGGGTGACAAGATCCTCTTCTACAGCCCATTTTAGTAGCGCTGCCCCTTCTCCTTTTAGGGTCCATTCGAGGTGCTCAGGAAGATTGACGCCATGCACTGCAAGGTTGTGAAGCTTTCGCAGGCCGAGTCGATTCAATAGGCCATGCAATTGTCTTTGACCTTCTGCCAGAGTTAGGCCGGGTAAAAGTTTGCTGGTGATGACCCAGCCACCTGTTGGTGCTGCTTGGTTTTGCTGCAACTGTTGCAGAGCAATGCCAAGAAAACTTTCAGCTGGGCCATAGGCCGGGGCGGTTTCGATGTGGTTGATGCCAGCTGCCTGGGCAGCTTCAACAACTCCATACATTTGCTCTGCAGAGTCGATTGCCCTCATTGTTCCGAGGGTGAATAGGCTCACTTGCGGTCCCTGACCGAAGCGGCGGCGTACCGCGATCATTCCTGGTGATCTGGATCTTGATCTGGTGAATCCAAGGGCTCTTCTGTTGCGGATTCACGGCTCTGGAGGTGGCGTATCAAAGCGGCAGGGCTCACCTCATCGAGAAACCGACGGAATTCACTTTGATCTTCTTCGTCGGCTTCGGCATCAACGGGAATTGATGCTTCGGCAACCACTTCTTCGAGCATCCAGATGCTGCACCCAGTGCGAACTGCAAGGGCGATGGCGTCACTAGGACGAGCATCCATTTCAAGTAGCTGGGCTGATTCCTCGGGAATGTTCTCTACTTGCGGTTCTTCCTCCTGCTCCTGCTCTTGCTCTGGTGCTCTGAAACGAAGTTTGAGCACAGCTTGGAATGTGCTTTCTTCAATTGCGTGGATGATTACCCGCTCCAAATGAAGATTTCCTGCTTTGAGCAGGGCCACCATGAGGTCGTGGCTGAGAGGTCGTGGTGGAGGCGAGTCTTGGATGCCGGCCATGATGTTGTGTGCCTGGGCTTGATCGATCCAGATCGGCACTTGCCTTCGCCCGGAGGGATCCCTAAGCAGCACGATTGGGCTGCGGCTGGACGCATCTAGGGCGAGACCGGCAACGCTCATCTCGACCACCGAACCTTCCTCCCCCTTTTGTCCGATTATGACCAGTAGATCTTGCCGCATGCGGACGGGGCCATGTTTACGGGGCTAGTTCAGGCGGTTGGAAGGGTGCAGCGTCGCGCTAAGGGTGTGTTGGTGGAAGGGTGTTCAGCTTTTGCTCCTCTGACAGAGGGAGACAGTGTTGCTGTTGATGGGGTTTGTCTCACGGTGGCGGAACTAATCGCGGATGGTTTCCGCGCCGATGTCAGTGAGGAAACACTTAGTCGAACCACCCTTGGGCCTAAGGCGGATCGAGGTGGGGTTGTGAATCTTGAACCAGCGCTTCGTTTCTCCGACCGGCTTGGAGGGCATCTGGTTAGTGGCCATGTTGATGGTTCTGGTGAGGTGGTGGCATTGGAGGCTCGTTCGAAGTCTTGGCATTTGGAGGTGATTTGGCAGGATCCTGTTTTTGGACGCTATGTCTGCGAAAAAGCCAGCATTGCCTTGGATGGCATCAGTCTCACTGTGGCTGGATGCGTTGAAGACGGCAGTCGATTTTGGTTGGCGGTGATACCCCATACCTGGACCAGCACTTCACTACAACAGCTGAAGGTTGGAACTGTGGTGAATTTGGAGGCCGACCTTGTGGCCAAATACACCGAGCGGCTATTAGCAGGAGCTCCTCAATTTTTATCGTCAGGGAAAAGGGCCACCCCAGAGCTCTCTAAGGAGTGGTTGGCCAGCCAGGGGTGGAGCTGACTTAATTACTTCCAGCTCAACCCCTCAGGGCAACAAACACCCTCCAGCCCTCGCTTGAAATCGTTAATAAGGTCTGCTGATTATGGCCAATCTTCTGAATTCCTCCATCCTCGACATTTGCGAAGCAGAGATCCAGAAGATTGGCGAATTACTTCTTGTCGTCTTCGTTGCTTAGGGGCAGCAACCAGATGGCGCCTGACTCGCGATGAATTTCAATACGAAATTCCTGGCCTGGTTCTAGGCCAAGCCTTTTTGTATAGGCATGACCGATAAGCAGATTTCCGTTCCCGTGAACTCGAGTACGAAACTCTGCTTGACGGCCGCGAGAAGCACTACTTCCTCCATTGCTGGAGGGAAGTTTGTAGCCCTTAGCTTCCACTAGAGCTCGATAAAAGCTCTTGCGTAAGACACGACCGCTGGGGCCCACATATCCGCAGCCACGAGCAATCTCATCCTCAGGACGGTTGCTGAGTGACCTGGCTTTGTCTAGAAGTTCTTTTCCGACAAGCATTTTGCCAGTTTTATTCTTTTCGATTCTGACGAATTCCTTTAACTGTGGCAAGTGATTGTCTGAACTTTCTTTGCTTTAGATCTATTCCCTTTGATTTAGAGAAGGTAGAAGATGATGAATAAGATCACCCAGATGCCGTCTACGAAGTGCCAGTAGAGCTCTGCGGCCTCTAGGGGAAAGGGGTTCTGGCTCGTGATGCGCCCACCGGATGAACGTGACTGCCACCACACAATCAGAATCATTAACGCACCAAGGGTGACGTGTAGACCGTGGAAACCTGTTACGGCATAGAAGGTGCTGGCGTAAAGGTTGTCTGTAAGACCAAAGGGCAAGGTGAAATATTCCACCATCTGGCTTGCTAAAAAGGCCAGCCCAAGGCCAGCTGTAAGCAGTAACCAGCGCTGACACTGCTCTGCTTGGTCGCGCTTAAGGGCTTGTCCGGCGCGATGGAAGGTGGCGCTACTTACTAGAAGTAAAACCGTATTTAGGGTTGGTAGGGGCAGCTCTAATTCATAGACCGCATCTGGAAGCAGGGGGTTGACGGCTCGAAAGGTGAGATAGGCGACAAAAAAACCTGCAAAGGTCATGCCGTCAGCTACCAGGAAGGTTGCTAGGCCAAATAGTCGGTGATCAGCATGTTCATGGTTTTCTGCAGCATGTTGATCAGAGTCATGGTTGACTTTGGTGAGGGTTGTCATTGGTCGCTGCTCCTGCGATCACTGTTATTGGTTGCGGTTTTTTGGAATTGCTCTTCAGTCACTCCATAGCCATATGGCTCGGTTACTAGAGGGGCTTCACCAGTCCAGTTTTCTACCGGTGGGGGAGAGCTGGTGAGCCATTCTGGAGTGAGTGCCTTCCAGGGGTTGTCGCCGGCAATCGGACCGTTTATTGCGCTTTGCACGACATTCCATAGGAAGGGCAAGGTGCTGAGGGCCATTAGTAAGGCTCCAGCGCTGCTGAGTTGATTGATGAAGGTGAATTGGGGGTCATATTCAGCCACACGTCGCGGCATGCCATTGAGGCCGAGCCAGTGCTGAGGTGCAAAGCAGAGGTTGAAGCCGATGAAGGTGATTAGAAAGTGAAACCGCCCTAGATGTTCATTCAGCATGCGCCCGGTGATTTTTGGATACCAGTGATAGATGGCGGCAAAGATCACAAACACCGATCCGCCATAGACGACGTAATGGAAATGAGCAACTACAAAGTAGGTGTCATGCACATGAATGTCGAAGGGGACTTGCGCAAGCATTACGCCAGTAATGCCACCGAAAACAAAGTTGACGATAAATCCACAAGAGAAAAGCACCGCACTATTTAGAGAGATGCGTCCTCCCCAGAGGGTTGCAAGCCAATTGAAGAACTTGATCCCAGTGGGTACGGCAATAAATGAAGTAGCGATGGTAAAGAAGAGGCGCATCCATGGAGGTGTTCCACTGGTGAACATGTGGTGTGCCCACACGACTAGGCCGAGAACCACGATGGTCATTATTGAGTACACCATTGTGGTGTAGCCAAATAGAGGCTTGCGGCAATGAGCAGGAAGGATTTCGCTTACTAAGCCGAAGGCTGGCAGCACCATGATGTACACCGCCGGGTGGGAATAAAACCAGAACAGATGCTGGTAGACGACAGCATTCCCACCCAAGCCAGGATTGAAGAATCCTGTATGAACAACGATATCGAAACTTAAAAGGATCAGGGTTCCAGCCAGTACTGGAGTGGAGAGCACCACCAAAATGCTGGTGCCGAGCATGGCCCAGCAGTACATGGGTAGTTGCATGAGCTTTAGGCCTGGTCGCCGCAGCTTGAGGATGGTGGCAATGAAGTTGATGCCACCGAAGATCGAGCTACCGCCGAGAAACAAAACACTCAAAATCCATAGAATCTGTCCAGCGGCTGGTGTTGTGATACTTAGCGGTGGGTAGGCCGTCCAGCCGGACTGCGCGGCACCGGTTATGAAGTAGCTGCTGATAAGCATCAAACCGGCTGGAGGAATCATCCAGAACGCCACTGCATTGAGCCGAGGGAAGGCCATGTCACGTGCTCCCACATAAAATGGAATCAGATAGTTGCCAAAGGCACCATTCACCACAGGCACGATCCATAGAAAGATCATCACGGTGCCGTGCAAGGTCAGAACTTGGTTGTAGACATCCCTGGCCATGAAGTCGGACATGGGGCTTGCCAGTTCGATCCTGATGGCGCCACCAAGTAATCCGCCTATCAAATAGAAGATGAATCCGCAGACCAAGTACTGCAGGCCAATCACCTTGTGGTCGAGGCTGAAACTGAAGTACCGCAGCCATCCAGTTGGTTGAAGATGGTCTAATTGCTCGTCGCTGGTGGGAGGGATTGCAGCAGTCATGCTTCTGAAACCGTTGTTTTGGCGTTGTTGCTGAACCAAGTGTTGTAGTCGTCAGCTTCATCGACTACTACTGCTGAACGCATGCTCCCGTGGTATGGGCCACAGAGTTCGGCACATACGATTGAATAGCGACCTGTTTTTGTGGCTGTGAAGTTCAGTACGGTGGGTTGGCCAGGAATCACATCTTGTTTGATGCGGAATTCAGGCACCCAGAAGGCATGGATCACATCTTTTGCTTCCAGTCGCAAGCTCACAAGTTGGCCTTTGGGCACATGTAGTTCGCCTGAAATGATGTCACCTTTGGGATAGTGAAATAGGAATGCATATTGCAGGGCAGTGACCTCTACCGGCAGTGCAGCAAGAGCATTATCCGTATTGGATACTTCAACGTTGGCACCGATTCCTCCCCAGATGTTTTGTTGCATGTCCATCTGCTGATGGTCATGGGCACCATGGTTTAAAGGCACCATTCCGCCCATGCGATCGTAAATATCGAAGCTATAAAGCCCGATAAATAAGACCACTACCGCTGGTACGGCTGTCCAAAAAACTTCAAGAGAAAGATTGCCTTCTAGGGCTAGTCCGTCACCTTGTTGGCCAGGCCTACGACGAAATTTAATCAGGCTGAACAAAACCAGCCCCAAAATCCCGAGAAAAAGAATCGTGCCGATGCTGAATAGAACTCGGAACAGTTCGTCGTATACAGCTGCATTCAAACTGGCATCAACTGGGAGCAGATTGACGTTTTGGCCAATCCACAGGCCCCCCAGTACAAGGATGATGCCAAGCAGCAGTATGCGGATTATAGAGGGAATCGACACGAGATCTATTTGGATTATTTAAGGGTATGGAGATCGATAGATAGCAACATGCAGTGATTGTTAAGCCATGGTGAATGCTGTATTGAAGCTTAGGTTTTGCAAGGGATCTGATGGGATGAGGCAACTTTTGCCTGAATGATTTTGTCAGGGATAGTTGATGGAGCGACCTGTGTTGATGCCGAAGCCGCTTATACAGCGTGTTGAAAGCGAGTGAATCGCTACGTTTTCAGAGAGGGAAGCCTCTCCAGAGGTGCCAGAAGCTGACCTTTGATTTTTTGGCTAATTGATTGTAGCGTGGTAATGCGATGATGTATTTATCTCGGGTTCGGCGGCGCCTCGCTCAGCTAGCGGCCCATCTTGTTGTTGCCCTTATTGCACTGGTGGTGATCGGTGGAGCTACTCGCGTGATGGAGGCAGGGTTGGCTTGTCCGGATTGGCCGCTCTGTTATGGCTCTCTTTTGCCTGGTCGTCAGATGAATGTCCAGGTTTTTCTTGAGTGGTTTCACCGTCTTGATGCCTTTGTGGTTGGTGTCGCCTTGCTTGTGCAATTGGGGGCGGTTCTTTTCTGGCGCTCTCAATTGCCTGGTTGGCTCCCGTGGTTCTGTGCTGGTTTGGTAGCGCTAGTTCTGCTGCAGGGCGCCCTTGGTGCCCTAACTGTTCTTCAGCTCTTGCCGTCTGGCGTGGTTACGGCTCATCTGGCACTTGCCCTCACGCTTGTGGCAGCGCTGAGTGGCTTGTCTCAGCGTTTGCTGTCCTCTTCAGATATGGCGTCGCCTTTGTGGTGGCGCTTGATGGGTGGTGCTTCTTTGCTGGCCGTTACTGGTCAGTGTCTACTTGGTGGTCGCATGGCCACCGCTTGGGCAGCCCAGCGTTGCCTTCATGGCGGAGAGGCTTGTCAATGGCTCCAGTTGCATCGCATTTCTGCTACACCCGTTGCAGTTTGCCTGCTGATATTTGTTTGCACGGCTCTTTTGGTCGGCGGCTGGCCTCGACGTCAGTGGCCTTTTTTGATCTCTGTTCTCGCTCTGGTAGTCACACAGATAGGCCTTGGATTCCTGACCTTGCAGCTTGGATTCTCCCAGCCTGTCGTAACAGTGGGCCATCAATTGGTAGCAGCTCTGCTTGTGGCCTTGCTTGCTGCTCTTAGCTTCCGCAGTCCGGAAGGTTCAAATTTGTCGTTGTCTGCCGTTGGCGACGCATCCTCGATGGAGCCCTGTCATGGTTAGTTCAACACCAGAGATTCTTCGGGCTGGGTTAACTCGAGAGCAGGTCGTCCCTTCTCGTAAGCGCATCAAGCTTCCCGCTTGGTTAGAGGTCACCAAGCCACGCTTGATACCACTGCTTTTAGCTACAACCCTTGGAGGTATGGCCCTCTCTGAAGGTTGGCCTTTGCCCTCTCCCAGGCTGGTCTGCACCTTGGGAGGAGGGGCTTTGGCCGCTGCTGCTGCTGGTGTTCTTAATTGCCTTTGGGAGCAGGATCTTGATGGGCGCATGCAACGCACAAGTGGTCGGGCTTTGCCTTCAGGACGCTTGTCTCCAACAGCGGCATTCATAGGTGCAATTTCTTGCACCTTGGCGGCAGCTGCTCTGATGGTGAGTGGTGTGAACTGTCTTGCGGCTGGCCTTTCCTTGCTCGGCCTGTGCAGTTACGTGCTGCTTTACACGGCATTTTTGAAGCCCCGCACGCCTCAGAATATTGTCATCGGCGGGGTTGCTGGAGCTATTCCTCCTCTCGTTGGTGCGGCAGCGGCCACCGGTCATGTGGGTCTTAGTGGATGGTGGTTGTTTGCCCTTGTGATGCTTTGGACCCCGGCCCATTTCTGGGCCCTGGCCCTGTTGTTGCGCGATGACTACAGGGCTGTGGGGATCCCGATGCTTCCTGTCGTTAAGGGGCCTTCGGTAACGGCTAAAGCCATTTCTCGCTATGGCTGGGCCACCGTTTTGCTTAGTGGTTTTGGCATCTGGGCTCTGCCGGAGGGTGGATTGCTCTATGGATTGTTGTTGATGCCTTTTAATGCTCGTTTGCTGCAAATGGTGCAACAGCTTGGAGTTGCTCCCGAGAATGTCGACCGCGCTAAAGGCCTATTCCGTTGGTCGATTTTCTACATGTTTGGCATCTGCCTTTTGCTGGTGGTTAGCCGCTTGCCGATGTCAGCCCATTTTGACCTTCAGGCTTGGGCTTTGCTGCAGCAGATAGCGACGGGTGGTCAGCTCATCTAAACAGAAGTCACTACAGATGCTTATTAGTCTCTAGTAGATGTATGAAGCTGCCTAGATTTTCCAAGACTTGTCGAGGTGACCTCTCGAATGGCGATGATTGAACTGAAGCAGCTTGAGAAGTCCTATGGGACTGTTCAGGCCCTAAAGGGCCTCAGTCTCAATGTGCCTCGGGGAAGTCTTTATGGCTTGCTTGGCCCTAATGGTGCTGGTAAGACCACTACGCTCAGGATCCTTTGCACCCTGCTGGCCCCTGATTCAGGCACTGTCAGCGTGGCTGGTCTTGATGCGTTGAGTGATCCCCGTGCTGTTCGGCTCGAATTGGGCTATGTCGCACAGGAGGTCGCTATCGACAAGATCCTTACAGGTAGGGAGTTATTGCAGTTACAGGGAGATTTGTATCACTTGCGCTCAAGCGATAGGGATGAGCGAATTGCTGAATTAATCGATCGTCTTGGAATGGAGACTTGGATTGATCGTCGCTGTGGCACCTACTCGGGGGGCATGCGTCGCCGGATTGACCTGGCTTCAGGTTTGTTGCATCAGCCGCAGTTGCTAGTGCTGGATGAGCCCACCGTTGGCTTGGATATTGAGAGTCGTTCTGCTATCTGGCAATTGTTGCGAGAGCTAAGAGCCAATGGCACAACAGTGCTTCTTAGCAGTCATTACCTCGAGGAGGTAGAGGCGCTTGCAGATCGTATGGCGATCATTGATGACGGGCGAGTTATCGCTGAGGGGACCCCTGATCTGCTTAAACAGCAACTCGGTGGTGACCGTGTAACCCTGCGCGTGCGGGAATTTAGCGATGCCAGCGAGGCCGAGCAGGTTAGGCAGTTATTGGAAGGAGTGGATGGCGTGTGCCAGGTGGTAGTAAACCGGGCCCAGGGGTTTTCTCTAAACCTTGTAGTGGAAAGTGAACAGGTGCTACCTCGTTTGCGTGAGCAGCTTGATGGAGCCCAGCTTCCGGTGTTCGCTCTCTCTCATAGCCGCCCGAGCTTGGATGATGTTTATTTGCAGGCCACTGGCCAGACCCTGATGGATGCTGAATTGGCTGTCGCTGGCCAACGAGACGCAAAGCTGGAGCGAAAAAAAGCTATGCGCTGATTCCTTTAAGTTCGTTTTACTTCTTTGGATTTGTCTTAATCCGCCAGTTTGCATTCGTTCTATCAACTGTCACTCCATGATCAGCCCTGTTGCCACTGTTACTACCCGTGCTGCAGAGCAGGATCAAGGGCCATTGGCTGATCTTGTGCAGGAAACGATGGCCCTGACCCGTCGGCTTTTCTTACAGCTGTTGCGACGTCCTTCTACCTTGATTGCTGGCATCCTTCAGCCCCTGATTTGGTTGCTGTTGTTTGGTGCGTTGTTCTCTAATGCTCCTGAAAGTTTATTGCCAGGAGGCATGAGCTATGGGCGATTTCTCGGAGCCGGTGTGATTGTGTTTACCGCTTTTAGTGGTGCCCTAAATGCAGGTTTGCCAGTGATGTTTGATCGCGAATTTGGTTTTCTTAATCGCTTGTTAGTGGCTCCGCTGCGCAGTCGTAATTCGATTGTATTTGCTTCTGTTATTTACATCACATCTCTGAGTCTTCTTCAGAGCCTGGCGATTATGGGAACGGCTGCCTTGCTCGGTTATGGCTGGCCAGGTGTGGCAGGTCTGGTGTTGGTGATATTCACATTGTTGCTGCTGGTTTTTGCTTTCACTGCTTTGAGTCTTGGTCTCGCCTTTGCACTGCCAGGTCACATCGAACTGATTGCAGTGATTTTTGTGGCCAATTTGCCTTTGTTGTTTGCGAGCACGGCTTTAGCTCCTCTTTCTTTTATGCCTGTTTGGCTTGGTTGGCTTGCGGCCTTGAATCCACTTACTTTCGCCATTGAGCCCATTCGTGCTGCTTATGGCGGTTCCCTAGATCTTGGGGCCGTCTTGCTTGATGCTCCTTATGGGAGTGTGAGTGGTTATGGATGTTTGACAGTCTTGTTAGTGGTAACCATTGGGCTATTTCTGATGATTCGTCCTCTATTAAATCGTAAACTTGCTTGATACCTTATATGTTTTGACCTCTCAAATTTCTAGTGTTTCTCAGGCTAGGCTTTATTGCCATATCTAGGCAGCACAATAGATTTATGAGATGAGGAATGATTGTTTGCCATATTTCAAGTCTGGTGGGAGTATTGTTCTAATTATACCAAATTACTGAGCTTTTTATAGATGTAAAGGCTGAGTGATTTACAGGTTTCTGCAAAGGTTGTTGCTCAAGAGTAGGGAATTTCTTTGCTAGCAATCTCCACCTATCTAGGATTACTTGGTAATGCTGCCTGGGTTCGTTGTTGCGTTGAACTATTCGTCGCGCTGCTTATCAAGGCCTAATCAAGAGCGTTAAAAGCCATCCTGAAGTATGTCTTTCCCTTCATTTGAGATTTTGAACCGTGGGTTGATTGTCTCTGTTCAGGCGCCCGAGGGTTCTCCAATGCGTCATCCTCAGGTGATTGCAGCTATGGCTGAAGCCAGCCTTCGCAATGGTGCGGTTGGGGTGCGTTTGGAAAGTCCCGAGCATATTGGCGCCGTTCGACGCCGTTGCCCGGAAGCCTTGATTATTGGGCTATGGAAGCGTTCTTTTGCTGATAGTGCTGTTTATATCACTCCTGGCTGGGCGGAGGTTCAGGCTGTCTGGTCGGCGGGAGCAGATGTAGTCGCATTGGATGCCACGGCAAGACAGCGGCCTGGAGGGATAACTCTTGAACAGCTTGTGAGTAGGGCTCAGCAAGAGTTAGGTGCACCTCTGATGGCAGATGTCGACACTGTTGAAAATGGTGTACGAGCAGCAGAGCTGGGCTGCGGTTGGGTGGGGACGACTCTCTATGGCTATACAGAAGCGACGGCTGTCGAGAGACCTCCTGGTTTGTGTTTACTTGGGCCTTTGCGCCAGCAACTTGGCTCAGGCATCAGGCTGATCTGTGAGGGCGGGCTTAATTCGCCTCAAGTAGCACTAGAAGCACTTGCTACTGGTGCCGACATGGTGGTAGTCGGCACGGCCATTACCGGTATTGATTTGCAGGTCTATAACTATTGCCAAGAATTGGCGGCCTAACCAGGAAAGCTTTTGGGCGTAAATCAGCCGGTCGTGTCTTGTGTTTGATGAGGCGCAACGCATGAGTTTTATCAATGCGTTGCGCCATTGCGCTTGTGCTCCTTGTACTTCCCAGAGGAAAAGTTTCGGGGCTGGATTACATCATGCCGGGCATTCCCATGCCACCCATACCGCCCATGCCACCCATACCGCCCATGCCACCCATTGGGTCACCACCACCGTCGCCGGCGGCTGCAGGGGGCTCGGGTTTATCTGCAATCACCACTTCTGTGGTGACCATCATCGAAGCTATTGAAACGGCGTCCTGCAGTGCCAGACGCACCACCTTGGTGGCATCGAGGATGCCTGCTTTGAAAAGGTCTTCGTAGGTGCTGGAAACGGCATTAAAACCTTTGTCCAGGCGTTGCATTTCAGAGACCACAACATCACCATTCTCCCCGGCATTGATAGCAATTTGACGTGCAGGGGCGCTGAGGGCTCTCTGCACAATTTCCACACCAGTGCGTTGGTCACCATTGAGTTGCTGGCCCAGCTTGTCCAGCCCTTTACTTAATCGCAAGAGTGTGGTGCCGCCACCGGCAACGATGCCCTCTTCAACGGCAGCACGGGTGGCATTTAGCGCATCTTCAATGCGCAGCTTGCGGTTTTTGAGCTCTGTTTCAGTGGGAGCTCCAACCTTAATAACGGCTACACCGCCGGCCAACTTTGCAATTCGTTCATTGAGCTTCTCGCGGTCGTATTCGGAGTCAGTTTCATCCAGCTCTCTTTTAATTGCAGCCACTCGAGTACTTACTGCATCACGGTGGTCGTCCTTGGCCACAATGGTGGTGTTGTCCTTGCTGATTGTGATTCGTCGGGCTTGCCCAAGGTCGGCCTGGGTAACTTTCTCAAGGGTCATGGCGCGGTCTTCACTGATCACAGTTCCACCGGTTAGAACTGCGATGTCTGCCAGGGCGGCTTTGCGTCGATCACCGAAAGATGGGGCACGAACAGCGGCCACCTGTAAGACGCCTCTGTTTTTGTTGACCACCAAGGTGGCAAGGGCTTCACCTTCTACTTCCTCCGCAATGATTACGAGGGGGGAGCCGCTCTTCTGCAGGTTCTCCAAAATGGGTACTAGGTCGGCAACAGAACTGATCTTGCGATCAGTGAGCAACAACAAGGCATTCTCAAATTCACAGATTTGACGGTCTGCGTCGGTAACGAAGTATGGGGAGCTGTAACCCCGATCGAAGGCCATGCCTTCGGTTACTTCAAGGTCAGTGGCTAGGGATTTGGATTCTTCAACAGTGATCACACCATCGACGCTTACCTTGCCCATGGCTTCAGACACCATGCGACCTACTTCTTCGTCTCCACCTGCGCTGACAGTGGCGACTTGATGGATGGCATTGCTGTCGACAGCCTTACTGAGCCGGGCAAGTTCATCCACTAGTTCGGCCACGGCTTTTTCCATGCCACGGCGCAATTCGATTGGGCTGGCGCCGGCAGCCACATTGCGCAGGCCTTCATGCACCATTGCTTGGGCTAGCACGGTGGCTGTTGTGGTGCCATCTCCTGCCTTGTCTTTTGTCTTGGATGCCACCTGCTGAATCAGCTTTGCGCCGAGGTTTTCAAATGGATCTTCAAGTTCGATCTCCCGGGCGATGGTGACACCATCGTTGACGATGTCTGGAGCGCCAAATTTCTTTTCAAGTACTACGTTGCGGCCCCTTGGGCCGATGGTGACGCGCACCGCATTGGCGAGGGAATTGACACCGCGCTCAAGGGAGCTGCGGGAGTCGTCCGAAAAACTGAGAAGTTTGGCCATTGTCTAGTGGTACCCGTGAGTCAATTTCCCACAGCAGGTTCACCGCAGGCGAGGGGTATATAAGTGGGGAAAGCCGAATCCTTGGTGTTTTGGCTGTGCTTTCAAAGGCTTTGCTGGGTATGGTCCAGCCATGGATGACACAGGGGCGCTGTTTTTCGTGATCATGGCCGGCTTGGCCGGAATGATGGCTTTGGTGTATGTACCGTTGCGGCTCTTGCTCACTGCTACTGCCAGGAGTAGGCGCTTAAGACTGCTTCAGCGCATCCGGCGACTACGCGATGAACTGGGACAGCCACTGGAATCTTGAAAATCTTCTGCGCCAGCCGCAGCTGTTTAGCCCATCACCATGCCGCCATCAACTTGCAGCACTTGTCCTGTGATGTAAGCCGCGGCAGGGTCGGCTGCCAGGAAGCGCACGGTTCCGGCTACTTGTTCAGGGGTACCAAAAGACCCCAAAGGGATAGCGGCAAGAATCGGCTCTGAATCAAGTTCTTTGGTCATATCAGTCGTAATGAATCCTGGGGCTACAGCATTGACGGTGATTCCGCGACTGGCAAATTCCTTAGCTGTACTTCTTGTTAGACCAACTACTCCTGCTTTGGCTGCTGCGTAATTTGCTTGCCCTGCATTACCCATCAGGCCCACCACAGAGGTGATGTTGATAATTCTGCCGCTTTTTTGCTTGAGCATCGTTCGGGCAACTGCCCGGGTGCATAGAAAAACTCCTGTGAGGTTGAGGTTGATTACGGCTTGCCAGTCTTCTGTTTTCAACCGCATCAACAAGCCGTCGCGGGTAATGCCGGCATTGTTTACCAGAACATCGAGACGACCACTGCGCTCGAGCACAGTTTTGAACAGCTCGTCGACAGCTGTTTCTTCGCCAACATTGGCCTGAATCGCATAGGCCTTGCCTCCAGCGGTGTTGATGGTGTTGACCACCTCTTCAGCGGCATCGGGAGAGCTTGAGTAGTTCACCACCACTTCTGCGCCTGCTTCTGCGAGGGCTAGGGCTACGGATCGACCGATACCGCGACTGGCGCCTGTTACCAGGGCGGTCTGACCAGTAAGAGGAGCAGTTGAGGTCATGGCGTTATTCGTTCTCGCAGGATCGTACGGACCCATTGCAGATTTGTTTAGCCAGCCATGCTTTCGACGGTGTCTAACGCATCGCCTAGGAGCCCACGCAATTTAGATAGTTGGCTTTTACTGCCTAGTACCACAACCAGTTGCCCTGGGGATAGTTCAACTTCGCCGCCAGGGTTGGCCATTAGCTTCGAGCCATCTCGGATTGCTAGCACCATTGCTCCACTACGGCGGCCCAGCTGAAGTTCTGACAGGCTGCGCTTGATGAGGTGTCTGAATTGCTGTGGGTCCTGACTGAGGCGGAATTCTTCGATTTCAAAATCCGATCCGGCAAGCAGATCCATAAAGTCCACAGCCAGGGGGCGAAGGGCTGTGGCGGCCATGGTGCGGCCTGCTGCTACATAGGGGCTGACAACAACAGTGGCACCTGCAAGTTTCAGTTTGATGGCAGCTTCTTCACTATCGGCTCTTGATATCAGCCGACATTGGGGTTGCAGGCTTCGTGCACTGAGGACTACATAAAGATTGGCGGCATTGCTGGGTAAAGCCGCTACCAGACTCTTGCAGTGGTCTAAGCCAGCTTCCAGCAATGTCTCATCCAAGGTGGCATCTGCTTGTAATACCTTCAGGCCTTGCTCCTCTGCTGCCAACTTGTTTATTGGATCCAACTCAACTACAAGCACTGGAACTTGCTCGAGCAAAAGCTGCGTGGCGATTTCTCGACCGATGCGGCCATAGCCGCAGAGGATGACGTGATCACGCATACGCCGCAGTATCCGGCGAAACCTCAGTTCCCGCACCTGGCGGAAGTAGCCGGATTCTGTCAGCCGAAGCACCCGTTGAATCGTTAGCTGAACCACCACCACCCCTCCGGCAATGACCAGCACCGTGACTAATCGTCCCGCTTGCGAGAGCGGTTCCACTTCGCCATAACCGATGGTGCTGATGGTGATGAGCACCATCCAGAGGCAATCCCCCCAATCCCATCCCTCGGTGAGGCGATAGCCCAAGGCGCCTGCCATGATCACAAAGGCAAGGGCCAGGATTGGACCTAGCCAGGGTTTAAACAGAACACGCAGCGGCGGACCTTGAAAGGGTGATCGTCTCAGTTGGGACAACCAACTTGGCATTAGAAGCCCAGAGCGCTGAGCACTTCCTGCTGGCTAAGTGCTTTCAGCTCTGCACTATTAGGAATCAGGCAATGAATATTGTTTCGCTTAGGTAAGGCATCGGCTGGAGTTCCTAGGGCTACTAAGGAGACACCTGTATAAACAGCAAGCAGTTGGGTAATTGGACAACTGCTGAGTACTACGTCAGCGCAGGCCACTTCGGCGACACGGCGGATTAGAGGTGTATCTAAAGGTAGGGATACGCTCCTGAGATTGGGCAGCTGGTTGCGGATCGTATTTGGCAGCGTTGACCATTGTTGATTGGGCCAATCTTCATTGGTGCCATTTGGTGCCAGCAGTAGTAGGGGACCTTCTCCGGTCGGCTGCAAATCACGAACCTTCTGGAGGCTGGTTTTGGGTATAGACAACCTGAAGACATCGGCGTCTAGGGAGAGACCAATGGGGTGCAGGTAGCACCCCAATTGCTGAGCTGACCAACCTTTGCCGCGAATTGCTATTGCTGTGTTGGCAAAGCCTTTCTCGGCAATTCTGATTGGGATGTGGCTCATTAAGAGCATCAGGTTTAGTGGTTGGCCTTTAGCGAAGTTGAGGCATATCTGAAAATCTTGTTCTCTTACATGGCCAAGCAGATTGTTCCAGTCAGCTAGTGAGGGTGTTGAGTTAAATGTGAATGGAATCACGTTTTCTATTGCTGGCAACAGATCCCATGCGGCTTTTTGGGCTGGCTCGCAGACCACCTGCAGCTTTGCTTGAAGCTGGACTGCGGCGGCGGCGAGGGCTGGAAGCCTGTGAAGTTGCTGATTTAAGGAACCCGGACTCAGGGCGAGAACACGCATTGACCCAGGAGCAAAGGCGGTGCGAGCTGATTGTATGGAGGAGGTTTCAACCTGCTTGCGGCAGGAGGCACATATGCATCTGTTGATTGTCGCTGCAGGAAGTGGAAGCCGTATGGGAGCGGACCGCAATAAGTTGCTTTTGCCTCTGGCGGGACGCCCTGTTCTTGCCTGGACGATCGATGCGGCTATGGAAGCCGAATCGATCACTTGGGTTGGCATCGTTGGGCAACCCGTGGATCGAGAAATGATCATGGAGTTGCTGGCTGGGGTGGCCAAACCCGTTGTCTGGATTGAGGGTGGCAGCACAAGGCAGGAATCCGTAGAGCATGGATTGCAGGCTTTGCCTGCAGCTGCTGAGCATGTTCTTATTCATGATGGGGCCAGATGTTTGGCTGAATCAGCTTTGATCAATCGCTGCGCAGAGGCTGTGGTTGCTGGGCAGGCTGTGATTGCGGCTACACCGGTCACGGACACGATCAAGCGCGTTGATGGTCAGGGGATCATTACTGGTACGCCAGATCGGGCGGAACTATGGGCGGCTCAGACCCCGCAGGGGTTTGCTGTGGCGCAGCTCAAGCAAGGTCATGCTGAGGCGCAGGCCAAAGGATGGACGGTTACCGATGATGCCTCGCTTTATGAACGCCTTGGTTGGCCGGTGGAGGTGCTGGAGGCTGGCCCTGCCAACATCAAGGTGACCACACCCTTTGACCTCACGGTGGCCGAGGCAGTGCTTGCGCTTAGGGCAAACACAAAAGCTTCTTGATTTTGGCAAACAAACTCAAACATTTTGGAGGGTAATTATTAGTAGATAGCTGGGGTTTTAGGTATCCCATGGTTGAGTGATCTCGTTGTCTCTAGTCGCTGAGGCTGCTGTGAGCAAGATCACAGATTTGATTGCTCTAGATCAACGCTTAGGCAGCAAAAAAAGCGATGGTATGTGCATCGGAGGCAATCAAGCCTTCGCTATTACACACACTATCAACTTCAAAACCATGACTACTATCAACACTTACTACAGCAACACTGAACTGCTCGATCAAGAATTGAATCTTGAGGAATTAGTAGAGGTTTCAGGTGGGGATTATTATCCTGGACAGCGCACTAATGGCTGGACAGAATTTTGGATTAAAGTTTTCGGTTTTGATAAAAAATAAATAGCCATCAAATCGAAAATTTCTAGGTTTAATCCTCTGCTAAGGCAGGGGATTTTTGTTTACACACAACCAGTTTTTGTTTGCTAAAATGCTAAAATTACATCTTCCAGTGATTGCTATATGGATGTAGTCAAAACGCTATGGCAAGAATGCAAGTGTCTGTATCTAGACTTTATTTAACAGCTTAGTGTTGCAAATATATCAATCAACTCCTTGTATCAAATGAATACCTCTCGCCCATAAATATAAATATCAAAGACTGCGCTAGATACAATTATCTCAGATTTCAGGATGACCAGGATGCTATCAAAAAATGGTTTCAACTGCTCTTGTCTAGGCTGTTCGCGTTATTGAATTTCTATTGACTCGGGCTTAATATATTCACAGGAAACTTGATCATTGATCAAGGGCACAACAAGGGCTGGCGGGAA
>MPLU02022141.1_pt1 | contig 31035 bp, 32 predicted proteins | sample 1617381 | NCBI WGS metagenome assembly MPLU02 (sample SAMN05944801, study PRJNA350692) | marine metagenome | biome: marine; feature: ODZ; material: water; isolation source: 90 m water sample filtered on 0.2 um supor filter | place: Pacific Ocean | collected 2012-04-08 | depth 90m m
CACGGCTTATTCCGAAAATATCCAACATTTCATTACCTAGCCAAGTGGCAATCAGAAGTGCTACTAAAAAAGTTATAGAGCTACTACGTGCTATTGCTCTATCGTGGCTACGCTCACCATCTGTAAAGGAGAGATAGATCGGCAAATTGCCGATAGGGTTTGCAACAGTAAAAATACCAATAGCAGCATTTAGAAGAGACATAAGACAGTGACATTTAATTGTTTGTGACAACAGCCCTAGGGGGCTTTACTTTAACTCTACATTAATATTACATAGCAGATTTTTTTAGATCGCGCAAAAGTGCCTTAGCCCCTGCCTGAAACTAGCAATAGCCTCAATTGAAGGCAGTGCTTTTTTAATAAAGCAGCTCTTGCTTATAGATATGAATCAAAAGCAATAGTCCTGGTGCGACAGTGAAACCATCACGGGTCTTTGCAGACAATCACATTCCCACGCCAGCTAATGCGGTTTGCATTGCTTTAGCAGATGAGCTGCCTCAAGGTAGCTGAATCCAGCTCTGTATACAGCTTTATTGAAAGTATTGGCTGAATATTACTAGGAATATTTTTTCTACAAATGCTTCAGGGGGTCTTCATATAGGAGGTAGCTGCTCGCAGTAAAAAAAATAAGGCCATAGAATGGCTGATCAACTTCCTAGCAAAGGTTTCTAGTCGAACATGTTTCGCAAAGAAGAAAAAAAAGCCTTGACCCGCCTGGCTTTGCTATCCATCGGTTGGCCTGTTGGTCTTGATCGGTTTTATGACAGCAAAACCCGTGACGGAATTTTGTCAATCATCGGTTGGTGCCTTGTCTTTGGCGGCATCATGTATCTAGCTCCTTGCCCTAGCACTTTCCAGAACGGAAGCAGCATGGCAACAATGAGCCCTCCGAATCCATTAGTAATCATCCCCATGGCACTCGGCGTGGTTGGAGCACTGTTGGTTTTGCGCAAAGGCTTCCGTCTTCTGCGTCAGTTTGAGCAGGCAGGCGACTAAACCTCTGCAGCCTTGGGGCCGCAGATCCTTTTTAAGAGGAAAACCCCCAGGTATTGACCTGGGGGAGGATTGTTCCCTCGCACTTAATTTCATAACGCTAACGTTGAGCCACTGCAATAGGTCAATATGCCCTGTGATTCAACATCGAGCTTCTGCTGAGCTCAGCCTGAGCTCGAGAATGGCAATCTCCTTTAGGTGATTAACAGAGTAAATACTTTGTGTAGTTAAGCCAGCAATAATGACGATTCAAAAGCTGGTTAGCAATCACTGTCTAAGCATAAAAGCTGACAACTTAATTAGCACTCTTATCGAGATCTGCTCAATTACGCTCTGAATCATCAGATTGGAATCTAGTCGCCACCGCATAACGGTCCAGCCAGCGATTGACACGTCCTCGCTGGGGAGCCGGCACCTCCTGAAGCAACTGGGATAACTCCAAAGCACCTAGACGCCTTATTTCCCTCACATCTACATGCCAAAGAGCCTCTGCCTCACGAATCAAGCGTGCCCAAGTGCGTACCTGCTGCCATTGACGCAGCCTCAGCCGTAGTGGGTTACAGAGGACCTGCCGACGGAAAGCCCAGTGCGGTAAAGGGTGATGCTGGCGAGATAACGCATTCATTAGTACAGCTTGACGAATTCAAAGCCTGAAATGCAAATTCATCAGTGTGACTTCAGAGTGCTGAAACAAATCTGCTCTTGCACTAGTTATCGAAGGTACCTAGCGGCTCAGTATCTGGCACCATCAGGCAGGGCGCGGAACTCCTCCCAGACCTGAACGGCCTCCTCCTCAAGCATCTGCTCCTGTGGAATATGACGCTGAGCAATTGGCTTAAGCATGTCTTGACTGATTTCTTCATCTGAGAACAGATCTCGATATATCTGCCATGAAGCGGCGTAATAAATGTGGCTGATCCTGGCCCAGTAGGCGGTTGAGTAACACATCGGACAGCACTGACAACTGCTATAGAGCTCGCAACCTGACAAATCCCAGGTGCCTAACTTTCGGCATGCCTGACGGATGGCGTTCACCTCGGCATGAGCTGAGGGATCCAAATCTTTAATTACGCTATTGCCACAGGAAGCAACTACGGCACCTTCCTTGACAATCAGGGCCCCGAAGGCGCCTCCGCTTTTACGAACTACCCCTGCATCACGCTGAATGCGAATAGCCTCGCGCATGAAAGTCAACTGTTGTTGTGTAGCCATCGAAAATACTTACCTCTACAAATCAGCTTTAACGCCCGCAAGCTATCAGTACTGACTGTGCTGGAATTTTAATTATAGAAGCAAATGGCTAAACAAACAGGTTACTCCTTGTAATTACGCCAACCCACGATTATAAGTCATCAATTAAAAGTCATCAATACAATGTGCGTTTGCTGTCTATCTTAATAGAAGCATAGATACGGTCGAAGGAGTAAATAGAAACTAAGCCAGAAGCAGAGTAAGCAGTAGCAGTAGAGAGTTTCATTGATTTAGTCCTGGTTGGTATGTGATGTTTTGGGATGTTGTGAAATTGCTTGCTTCAAAAGATTTATCCGCAAACATATTCACAGGAGACTTATCATCTTTTTAAAAGTGATTGAAAATACTTCTCATACTCTTTGTCCCCCTTGAATTCGTTTCGATCTTTTAAAACGATCTTCCTGCCATTAGAATCTGTTACCACGAAAGATTCATGCTTATAGCTAAAGCCTTTAGCACCAGATAAACCTACAAGATCAGCAGAAGAAAGTTCCTGATCTAACAGTTCGCTGATGTAATCGTTGTTGGATGTAGTCATGGTTTTGAAGTTGGGTATATGGAAATCAAAGGCTTGATTGGTTTGCCTTTGATGCACATACCATCGCTTTTCTAAGCATCCAAGGTGTTGATCTAAAGCAATCACATCTGTGACCTAGCTCACAGCAGCCCAGATCAAAGGAATAGCCCTGAAATAAATCAGGGCTCTAACCAACTTCTCACCAACTCTCACTCAGCTCTAAGAGAAAGGGCATGATTACCATCACAGTTTTTTGTGATCTCGCTCACAAAAACCACAGATATTTAGCAACTCATGCCTAATTAAAAGCAAGAGTTTTGCTTGGATCCTATTTAGGCACACACAGCCCGTTGCTCATCTTGATCAATAGAAACCACCTGAAAATCAAGCTCGGCGGCCTGACGATCACTCAAACGCCTTGTCCAAGCACCTTGAACTGGATCATTCCAACGAAAACCAGCCTGCTTGGCTAGATGTCTTTGCTGATAAGAAACCTGGGCACGCATCAAACGCCGTGGCTCAAGCCCATGAAGCAGGAGAGTTTCCAAATCATTGCAGCGGCAAAAAACCTCCGCCAGATATATGCAGTCAGTAAGAGCACGATGTGCTGCCCATACCGGTACGCCATAAGCGAGTGCCAAATCCCTTACAGAAGGTCTAGAGCGAAGCTGACGATCCACTGGCCAAGCAATATCTTCCATTGTGCAAAGCCAGGGTTTGGATACAGCCGGGAGGTGGTCCTTCCCAAACCATTGACGATCAAAGGCGGCGTTATGAGCAACCAACAGTTCCGCAGCATCGAGTAAAGCTTGGAAATATTCCAGGCCTTCTCGCCAGGGCTGATTCAGCCTGGTGACATCAGCAGGGATGTGATTAATCGACTCAGCTGCATTGTCCTGCACAGGCAGCAGAAAAGAATGCTGCGCCAGCACCGCACGCCGTGGTGCATGAAAAAGAATCGCTCCCACCTCCAGGCAATGATCCTGTTTGGGATCCAACCCTGAAGTTTCCGTATCGAGGATGAGCAACGTCTCTGGCAAAGGGATCGAGGCTTGTGAGGTAAAGCTAGGGAGAGCAACTGCTAAAGGCTGCGGAGAAGAGGCCGCCTCTAGCAAAGGCTCAACAGCCTCTGACGAAGAAACAACAGCCTCCTCTACATCAATTTCACAAAGAAGATCCAACTGGCCAGCGGCTAACTGTTGCTTCTTCTCTTCCACCACTTCGTCTGCCTCAATCGATCACTTGTATTCTCCCGTAGCCATCAAGGGGCTCCCTAGGCTGCTCGTTAGCGAAAAGAGCTCCTCATGACCCTCCAAGTTGGTGATAAGGCCCCTGCCTTTGTGCTTAAAGACCAAAACGGGACCACAAGAAGTAGCGGCGAGCTCAAAAACAAAGTGCTAGTACTGTTTTTTTACCCAAAAGACGACACACCTGGATGTACAGCAGAAGCCTGTGGCTTTAGAGATGATCATGCCGTCTTCCAGAAACTCGGCGCAGAAATTTGGGGAGTGAGTGGTGATGATGACATCAGTCATCGTCGATTCGCAGAGAGATATCACCTCCCCTATGCCCTTCTATGCGACAAGGACAACACACTTAGAAAAGCCTTTGGAGTGCCACGAACCCTTGGGCTTCTACCAAGCCGAGTCACCTACATAATTGATCGCCAAGGCATCATCCGCCACATTTTTAATAATCTTCTCGATGGACCTGCTCATGTGCGAGAGGCACGTCAAATCGTGGAGACGATCACCAACCAACCATGACCAGATGGAGACGTCTAGGTAAAGCCTGGGGGCTCTGGCCAGCCCAACCAATCGCACTCGTTGAGATGATCGGCGGCAGTTATCTGGCGGCGAGTCCTCAGCTCAGCTATCGCCGACTGCTAGAAGCCCTAGCCAGTCAAAACCTGGCGGTTCATACATGGGGCTATGTGCCAGGCTTTGACCATCAAGCGCAAGCAAATGAAGCCTGGAGCAGTCTGCGCCGTTGCCGGCAAGAACTTCAGGCAAGAGTCGGAGCGCTACCAGCACCACTGCGCCTAGGGCACAGCCTTGGCTGCAAATTGCATCTTCTCGCCCCAGATGGAGGCCGCAACAGCAAAGCTCTGGTGGCATTGAGCTTCAACAATTTCACAGCGGATCGTTCAATCCCCATGCTTCGGGAACTCGCATCAAAACTTGATTTCCGTACGGAATTCAGCCCAAGTCCTAAAGAGACAATGCGATTAATCCAAGAGTGTTACCACCAACCCCATAACTTATTGGTGAGCTTCGGGACGGACGACCTTGATCAGAGCCCAAGCCTTCTGCATTGTCTCCAACAGCGAGCTGATGATGCCACGCAAAGCTGGCATCTCCCAGGCGATCACCTCACACCAGCCAGCGCAGGTTTACGCCAGAACCTTCTCGGAGATTGGGCGGATGATTCCGCCCGAGCCGAGACAATAAAGCAACTTGTAGAAACTATCTGCCGCTGGGCATAACCACAAGCAAGTGATGATCATGCCCTAAGCCGATCGAGCACGGTGCGATCCTCAAGGGTGCTGGTGTCACCCTTGACTTCTTCTCCAGCTGCTAGCGCTCGCAAAATCCGACGCATAATCTTGCCGCTACGCGTTTTAGGCAAGGCATCACTACATCGAATCTGATCTGGTCGGGCGATCGGTCCAATCTCCTTACCCACATGAAGACGAAGCTCCTTAATTAAATCGTCACTGGCATCCCTACCGCTCTCCAAGGTGACGAAGGCAACGATTGCCTCACCTTTAATCTCATCAGGGCGCCCCACCACTGCCGCCTCCGATACTGCCGGGTGACTCACTAACGCCGATTCGATTTCCATCGTGCCAAGACGATGACCGGAAACGTTAATGACGTCATCCACACGGCCCATTACCCAGAAGTAACCATCCTGATCACGACGAGCTCCATCGCCAGCGAAATAAATGAAGCTGCCGTCACTGGGTCGGAGGTATTCCCAATAGCTCTCACGGAAGCGCTGAGGGTTGCCGTGCACCGTGCGCATCATCCCTGGCCAGGGTTGCCGTACAACTAGATATCCGCCCTCATCAGCCGCTACTGGATCTCCTTTGGAATCAACCACATCGGCCTGAATCCCAGGCAGGGGAAGGGTTGCAGAACCAGGCTTGGTCGGTGTGGCACCAGGCAATGGACTAATCATCACTCCACCAGTTTCTGTTTGCCACCAGGTATCAACTATTGGGCAACGATCACCTCCAATCACCTGTCGGTACCACATCCAGGCTTCAGGATTAATTGGCTCACCAACGGTGCCTAACAACCTCAGACTGCTCATATCGTATTGATCTGGCACGTCACGACCATTTTTCATAAAGGCACGTATCGCTGTTGGGGCGGTGTAAAAGATCGTGATCCCATGCTTTTGAATAAGTTCCCAGAAAGCTCCCGGCTTAGAAGGACGCGGTGCTCCCTCATACATAACTGTGGTCGCTCCATTGGAGAGCGGCCCATAAACGATGTAACTGTGACCAGTAATCCAACCAACATCGGCGGTACACCAGTAGACATCACCATCACGGACGTCGAAAATCCACTTAAAAGTTAAATGTGCCCAAAGGTTGTAACCCGCCGTTGTGTGAACCACACCCTTTGGCTTACCTGTTGAACCAGAGGTGTAGAGCACAAACAGACGATCTTCACTCGCCATCGGTTCCGCCGGACACTGCTGAGATTGAGCAGGCACAAGTTCGTGCCACCACTGATCCCGACCAGCCTCCATCACTACAGATTCCTTAGTGCGTTGCACAACCAGCACCGACTCCACGCTGGGGCAGGAATCATTGGCTAAAGCAGCATCAACAGCAGGCTTTAATGAAACGGCCTTGTCTTTGCGAAAACTGCCATCGGCAGTAATCACTGCCTTGGCCTGACCATCCACTAAACGATCTCTTAGGGCTTCAGCTGAAAACCCGCCAAAAACTACTGAATGTGGTGCGCCAATACGTGCACAAGCCAACATGGCAATGGCCGCTTCTGGCACCATCGGCATGTACAGGGCAACCAAGTCGCCCTTGTTAATACCGATGGCTTTTAAAGCATTGGCAGCTCTACAGACTTCAGCATGAAGCTGCTTATAGGTGAAACGCCGCACATCACCAGGCTCACCCTCCCAGATCAGGGCAGTTTTATCAGCATTGGGGCCATTGAGATGACGATCAAGACAGTTAGTTGAAAGGTTTGTAGTCCCTCCTTCAAACCAGCGCGCAAACGGGGGGTTCGACCAATCGAGCACAGTATGAAAAGGCTCAAACCATTCCAGTTCACGGCGGGCGGCCTCGCCCCAGAAGCTCTCTGGATCTAGCTTGGCTTTATCTGCCATCTGCTTGTAGGCCTCCAAGCTGCCAACCATGGACTGCGACGACTGCAGCGCGGTGGGAGGGAAAACGCGCTGCTCCTGCAGAACCGATTTGATGGTGGAGGAAGAATCAGATGACATAAGGCAATGAGCGACCAGAAATTTTCCGCATTCAAGCTAGTTAGCACAGATACATCAGCGGTGTGAAACGGTTGTTTAAACGGACCCCATAAACGCCTGTCAGCTAAAAGCTTCTAAGTACATACAAGCCAAAGGGTCAAAAATATTCGGAAGCAGCACAGTCACCACAAGTCAAAACAAAAAAGCAAAGCTATAATTAATTTCAAAGGAAGACATAGGGATAAGCAGTTTTTTGGTGTTCAAAACTTATCAACCTCTTGACAAACTGAGCTGAACATAAAATCTCAACATTATTTTCGCCCTTTTAATACATCAGACCAGCTACTACTGTCATGGATAACATTATCCATGACCTTGCGTTGAAAGGCCGCAACACTCTGGCCTAGGACCTCCTCCATTAGCTCAAGTCTCCATAGTAATGAACTGCATGGGTTATAAGGGTTCGCACGCCTGTAGTGAATGCCTCTGCAAAGCCTGGTTCGATTACTCCAAAGTATCTGCCTGGAAATCTGAAAGTAATCCAGCAGTTCGGCTGTTGTAAACCAAGAGCTGGCAGCTTTTTGATTTGCATCAGACATTGCTTCTGCAATCAACAATTGCTCTAAGTATCCCTCTTGTAAATCAATAATCAAGCTAAAGAGTGTGCCACTAGTCAAACTCACATCAAGCCTGCCGCCAAAGTGAGTTTGATAAGGCTTCTGTACCACTTGCCCTATCTACCCTGCCTCCATAAGCTCGATTAGGCAGACCATTCCTGATCACTGAGAACTCAAAACGATGCCTAGAGAACATGACTGCGTTCTCCTCGATAGCTGCTAACAACATTGCCAAGGGCAACCTTGCTAGACTAGAAGAAAGACTTTAAGGCCAGATGAGTTGCACTGAGAAACTAGACATCTACTCTCAATACAAAAGCTTTATTCACAGCACAATCAAGGGCAATTTGCTCACAAAATCACTTTGGAGAAAACTATTTTGGACCACCGGTAGAGATTCAGATGAATACAAAACTGGCTGCGTTGATATCTATCTCACACACTTCCAACAATTACATGCCGAAATGCTAAATACCAATGCAGAACTGGCCAATAAGTAGCTCACTAGAAATGGTTTCAATTCACTACCTTCAAGCAGAACCCATAAACAATCTCTGTCCATCCCCTATAACGTACTATTGATCAAAAGACAGGCTTTCCTGGCAGCATTTAAATCAAGCTAGTTCCAGCAAATAGATCCAAATTTAATTAATCAAATCAAAGCAAATCTTTTATCTGCCACGTGCCATTCACCTGACCATATATACGCCGGTGTTCGCCAACTGCTATCAATTAAGTAACGCCAATCTCTACAATGCCGCAAAACCATACCAGGTGTCACTAGCAATCTGTAATTTACCGCTATGTAGAATCAGTAGCAATAATGATCAATTCAACACAACCTAATGTCAATAATTATCGAAGCGCATCAAACATATAGAAAAAGCTGAATATTGCGTTGTAATTAATCCAAAGGAGACATTGCAGATCAATTCATGCACTTACCTGCAGCCTGCCTATTTGATCTAGATGGTCTATTACTCGATACTGAACCCCTACATGCTCAGGCCTGGTCTGAAACTGCCGACTTCTTCGGGACAAGCCTCAGCAGAAGTCAATTGATCACGTTGAAGGGTCGACGGCGACTTGACTGTGCTGAACAGATAAATAACTGGCTGGACTCTCCGGTGGGGAATGAGCAGTTATTAGCCGTGCGACAGCCCATAGCAAAGCAACTGCTAAGTCAGGCCAAAGCCATGCCAGGTGCAGAAGAACTAGTTCGCTGGTGCGATGACAACAAATTACCAATGGCTCTGGTCTCTAGTAGCACCTCAGATGCTGTGGCTTTCAAAAGTCTCAACCACTCCTGGCTGGCACTAATCCAAACACGAGTGCTCGGAGATGATCCATCTCTTAAAGCTGGCAAACCCGCACCAGATCCTTTCTTACTAGCCGCCAAGCGCTTAGCGGTAAAACCCTCAACCTGCTGGGCCCTGGAAGACTCCCAAGCCGGCTCAAGAGCCGCCCTAGCAGCAGGGTGTCAAGTCTGGCTACTTAATAATGAACAAGAAGCCTGCCTCAATAGTGACAAGTCACCTTCAAATAAAAATCCTCGTCGTATCACTGAGCTAAAAACAGTTCTTGAATATTTGCACCAAGTCAAAGATGCACTCTAAAAGGCTTAATAGAGCCTGCTCAGCACAAAATCAGGCAGCTCCATCAATGCCCGCCGACACGGTGAATCTGGCAGCCAAGTAATAGCTTCACGAGATTCCCGAGCAAAATCCTCTGCTAACTGACGGCTACGTGGAATGGCCTGTGAATCACGCACCAACTCAAGAGCTTGTTCTAGATCACCCTCTTCACTCAACTCCCTCTCAATCAATCCAGAAAGAGCTAGATGCTCTTCTAATGCATACAACGCAGGAGCCGTGAGATATCCACTGGCCAAGTCACTCGCGGCAGGTTTCCCTAATTGTTGTTCACTGCCTGTGAAGTCAAGGATGTCATCGACAACTTGAAAGGCCAGACCAAGCTGACGGCCAAAATGATGCAGTGATTTCTGATTCTCAACGCTCTCACCACTGAGCACACCGGCTGCTTGCACACTGTTAGCCATCAGCGACGCTGTCTTGCAATAACTCTTCTCTAAATATGTGGCAAAGGTCTGGCCGGTGTCATAGCGGTAAAGGCCCTGTTTAACCTCACCATCAGCAAGATCCATAATTACCCGACTGAGAAGCTTCACCACAGTCAAGTTGTCAAGATTTGCCAGATGCCAACTGGCCTGCGCAAAGAGAAAATCGCCCGCTAGAACAGCAACACGATGGTTAAAGCGGCTATGAACAGTGGCCACCCCTCGGCGAGTGGCCGCCTCATCGACGACGTCATCGTGCACCAAAGACGCCGTGTGGATCATCTCGGTGATCTCCGCAAGCCGACGATGTCGGGCCGACAAATCACCATCTGGGGATAAGGCCCTGGAGATCAACAGCACGATGCCCGGACGAAGTCGCTTACCACCAGCACTAAACAAGTGCTCTGCCGCTGACTGAAGAATGGGATGACCAGCACCAATCAAGCTACGCAGATCAGTGAGCAGGGTCTCAAGATCCAGCTCGACCGGCTGCAGCAGCTCAGTAACGGTGGCCATGGATCCCCTCGGTGGAATGATCCTACGAGGCGCAGGCGGGATTCTGCAGAGAAACCAGCTCAACCTGAGGACGCTCTCCCAGCCACCGCGTTGCCCGCGTTGCAAAGCCCTCTGGATCAGCCGTCACACAGAAACGTGTAGAAGCCAGTGAAAACGTTGCTCCTACTGGGATCGTGGGGTTACCCAAAAGTTCATCCAACTGACGCGCAACGCCAATAGCTGGATCCACCAAACGCACATGCTTCGGCAGCAACTGCCGCAATGTTGGTTCCAAAAGGGGATAGTGAGTACATCCGAGAACCACAGCTTCTACCTGAGCATCTAAAAGTGGCTTCACATACTCACAAGCCGCCTGAAAAAGCTCCTCACTGCTGAATTGACCGGCCTCAATCAATGGCACAAAGGCTGGACATCCCTGCTCAACAACCACCGAGCCAGGCCGACTGATCTCAATCTGCTTACGGTATGCACCGGAAGCAGCAGCAGCAGGCGTAGCCAGCACTCCCACACGGCTCTCCGAAAGCATGCTTGCTGCAGCTTCAATTAAACCCACCACAGGAATCCCCTCCGCAACCTCTACAGCCACATCAGAAGCCAGAGCATTAGTGGTATTACAAGCCATCACCACAGCTGTCACCTGCTGATCTGTTAACCATTGGACGACTTCCTTGGCAATTAATTTGATCTCCTGAGGAAGGCGGCTGCCGTAAGGAACTCGAGCAGTGTCGCCGAGATAGACGCATGGCACCTTCCCGTGGCGTTCCAACAATCGTCTGAGCACAGTCAGACCACCCACACCGCTATCAAATAAACCCAAGCGATGCTTCAACGGACCCCCTGCAGATAATTGAGAATGCCAGTGGCAATAGCAAGGGCCAGCTTGCGGCGATGGGCCGATGATGCCAGCCGAGGAGAATCCAGCCGTCCTGTAACAAAACCTGTCTCTACAAGGGAAGAGGGCATATTGGTTCTCCGGATCACAAAAAATCTTCCTCGCTTCACTCCCCTATTGGGACTGCCTGGAGAGACATTAAGTACCTGCCGCTGGATATGAGATGCCAGTCTCGCTGAGCGTGCGTCAGAAAAATAGAAAGTTTCGATGCCATTTACTTCCTGCCTGTACATGCTGATGGCATTGGCATGAATGCTTACGAATGCTGTTGCGCCAATACGGTTGGCTCTCGCCACCCTTGGCGGAAGGTCCACATCTATATCGGCTGAGCGCGTCATGATTACCTGTACCCCTCGAGCTTCAAGCAACTGGGCCACCTGAAGGGAAATATCGAGCACTACATCCTTCTCACGCAGCCCACGAATCCCGATAGCGCCAGGATCAGGACCACCATGGCCAGGATCAATCACAACCTTGTAGCGGCCTCGAGGAACCTCCGGTAGACCAGAGGCACTAATAGGGGTCCGGGTAGGGGTAATGCTTACCCCCGGAGGCCATCGGCTCGAAGGTGATGAGCTCAGGTCTCCCTCACCAATACGACGAAGTCCACGGGTAGGCAAACCCTCAAAACTGAGTTTCCAGCGCTCTGGCGATGTCCCTACCAACTTGAGCTGTGCTGGATCTAGATCTACTGATGGCTCAAACTCAATCACCAATCGTGTTGATCCAGGCGTTGGTTTTCCCAAGCGAATCGCACGAACCGGACCACTACCTCGGAGAGTGCGAGTGCGGCTCAACTCCCCTGGGAAATCAATCCAGACCCTCGCCCCCTTACCGCTATCAGCTGACTGAAAGAACGCCTCCAGGCGAGCTCCTCTTGATGTACGTAACAGCAAGACCCCATCACTTCCCAGTGCCCATGCCGCCAATGCACTTGCAGCATTAACAGGCAAACACGCCAAAATTAGCGGTATCTGTAAAGCGCCAACAAACAACAAGCTGAGACGCCGAGTCAGAGCCAAGGCCATTGACTCAGAACAGCGCTGACTGCCGGTGCTGGAGGCTGGGCATCTGGGCGCGAATCCGACCTATATGTTCGTTATCAACAGGGGCAATAGCAGCACCCTGAAGAACACCTGCATCAGCTAGAACCGTTCCCCATGGGTCAATCACCATGGCATGTCCATGGCTCTGTCTACGGCCGTAATGCAAACCAGTCTGGGCAGGTGCCAGCACATATGAAGTGTTTTCAATGGCCCGTGCCTTAAGCAACACTCGCCAATGGTCCTTGCCAGTGAAATCTGTAAAAGCTGCAGGAATCAACAACAACTCAGCTCCAGCACTAGCGAGATGGCGATAGAGCTCAGGGAAGCGCACGTCGTAGCAAATGGATAACCCCACCCGACATAGTCCTGGTACATCCACCACCGTGGGTAGATCACGACCAGGGGTAATCGTGGCTGACTCCCGATAGGTATTGCCGTCAGGTAGATCCACATCGAAGAGATGAATCTTGTCGTATCTCGCTAATAGCTGACCGTCCCGACCCACCAATTCAGCTCTATTTACTGTGTGCCGACCATCTCCGACCGGAACGGGGAAACCCCCACCAAGAAGCACCACCTGGTAACGCCTTGCCATGGTGACAAGAAAGCGGCTGCACTGCTCTGCCAGGTCTGAGGAGAGCTCCAAACGTCGCTCGTCATCACCCATAAAGGCAAAGTTTTCAGGTAGTCCAACTAACTCCGCACCGCGCCGCGCCGCTAGTTCAATCTGCTCCTCGGCAGCAGCAAAATTAACCTCTGGATCCGAGGTGCTCGTCAGCTGCAATGCGGCTGCCAGAAAGTCGGTCACAGAGTTGGAACAGAGATCGAGACTTTAGATCGCAACGTGAATTAATAGGCACAAAAGACTCCTGGTTCTACCTGTACAGGAACCACCGAGAGCTGATCTAGCTCAGCACAACAGCTGAAATCTGCATCGTGATCACCAAGCCCAATCAACCTCTGACCATGGCTTGCTTTACGTAGACAACCCTCTGGATCGTGTTTCCACTGCTTCCAAAGAGCTACAGCCGCAGTGAGTTCATCATTAACCACACGAGCAGAATTGGGATCAGCATCCAAGAGCAGATCAGCCAGCGCTCCAGCCGCTAAAGAATCTTCCAGGGAATAGGCACCTTCCCAGCCGCTACCGACAATCCAAAGCTGCGCCGGCTGGTCCCTGAGTAATTGTTCTGCAACCGCTCTGCGATTCGGTAACGCCAACGTATACAAACGACGAGCTTCCCGCACTCGCTCCAACGAGCGAGTGCCGTTAGTTGTGCTCATAAAAAGCCTTTTGCCAGTCACCAGCTCGGGCAATACAGCAACAGGGGAATTTCCTAGATCGAACCCATCAAGGCGCTTACCACCACGCTCACCAAGCAAAAGGCGAGAAGACTCAGGCCATTGGGCAGCTTTCTGCCTGAGTATGTCCAAATCAGCGAAGGTCTCAACAGCCTCGGCACCGTTATTTAGAGCCCAGGCAATTGTGGTAGTAGCTCTGAGAACGTCAATAACGACAGCGGCATCAGAGCTGTCTCCCTCAGGCACGTCCGCAGCTACATGGAAATAAGCGAGCTGCATAGTCCCGATAACGAACAACGTGCGCCACAGTAACTAGATAATTTTGATGGCCGTTCCGCTTGATGGCCGTTCCAACAACCATGCAGCTGCTTCGTCCCGGGCCTGCGTCCCAAGACATGCGGGACTTTCTATCCCTACTTGAACAACGAGGCCAGCTAAAGCGGATCAGCGCGCCAGTAGATCCAGATTTAGAACTCGCCGCTATCACTGATCGGGTGCTGGGTTTAGGAGGTCCAGCTCTGCTATTCGAGAACGTGATTGGCTCAACCATGCCAGTAGCAGTCAATCTGCTGGGCACCTTGGAACGAGTTGTTTGGAGCATGGGCCTAGATAAGGCCGAACAACTTGAGGATCTAGGTACTCGGTTAGCACTACTCCAACAACCAAGACCACCCAAGGGACTAAAGGAGACTCGACAGTTCGCAGGCGTGTTTTGGGATCTGATCAAAGCACGTCCAGACCTAGATCTCACACCGCCTTGCCATCAGCAAGTGCTGCGGGGAGACGCGGTCAACCTAGATACCTTGCCTCTGATTCGCCCTTGGCCAGAAGATGCCGGCGGTGTAATCACCCTGGGGCTTGTAATCACTAAAGACCCTGAAACGGCAGTGCCGAATGTGGGTGTCTACCGCTTACAACGCCAATCGCTAAACACCATGACGGTGCATTGGCTAAGTGTTCGCGGCGGAGCCAGGCATCTACGCAAAGCCGCTGCCATGGGCCAGAAGCTAGAGGTAGCAATCGCTATTGGCGTGCACCCGCTGCTGGTGATGGCCGCAGCAACCCCTATCCCCGTGCAACTAAGTGAATGGCTTTTTGCCGGGCTTTATGCAGGGGAGGGTGTACGCCTAACCGGCTGCAAAACACTTGATTTACAAGTGCCAAGCCACAGCGAAGTGGTGCTGGAAGGGACGATCACACCAGGGGAAGAAGTAGCAGATGGTCCATTTGGTGACCATATGGGTTTCTATGGAGGAGTGGAGGCCTCACCATTGGTGCGCTTCCATTGCATGACGCAACGCCGCGATCCAATCTTCCTGACGACCTTCAGCGGTCGCCCCCCCAAAGAAGAAGCGATGCTCGCCATCGCCTTGAACCGTATTTACACACCGATCCTGCGGCAACAGGTATCCGAGATCGTTGATTTCTTTCTGCCGATGGAGGCTCTCAGTTACAAGCTGGCAGTAATCGCAATCGACAAGGCTTACCCAGGACAAGCAAAGCGTGCTGCCATGGCCTTCTGGAGCGCTTTACCTCAATTCACCTACACAAAATTCGTTGTCGTTGTGGATGCAAACATCAACGTCAGAGATCCACGCCAGGTGGTCTGGGCCATTGCGGCCCAAGTGGATCCTCAAAGGGATTTATTCGTACTGGAGAACACCCCTTTCGACAGCCTTGATTTCGCTAGCGAACAACTAGGCCTAGGAGGGCGAATGGCCATAGATGCCACCACAAAAATCGGTCCAGAGAAGCGTCACGAATGGGGTAAACCACTGACCCGTGATACAGAACTAGAAAATAAAGTGGATGCCCGATGGCAAGAACTTGGGCTAGCGGATCTGGGCAGCGACGAACCTGATCCAAGCCTGTTTGGTTATGTGATGGAGAGCCTTCATCGTCAAGCAACAAACACAAAGACCTAAATCAAAGATCTAATGGATGGCAAAAAACACTCGTTAGCTACCTGCTGGTTGAATTGATCCAAAAGGAACAATCTCAACAGCACAAAACAAGTTTGTAATCAGCTCACACGCTGGCCCATAAAATCAATTTGATCCGGGCCACACTGAATTGAGCGCTACCAGCAATAACTCGACATCGCGTGAGCTTCGAGCAGGTGGTGGGCTTTCTGGAACGGTGCGGGTGCCTGGAGATAAATCGATTTCCCATCGAGCGCTTTTATTTGGAGCCATCGCTGAAGGGCTCACCACCATTGAGGGCCTGTTGCCTGCCGAAGATCCGATTAGTACCGCCGCCTGTCTTCGAGCGATGGGAGCAACCATCAGCCCGATTCATGCAGGGCAAACAGTTCGAGTTGAAGGCGTTGGTCTCGATGGACTTCAAGAACCAGAAGAGGTTCTTGATTGCGGTAATTCCGGCACCACGATGCGTTTGATGCTCGGCTTGCTTGCTGGACGCCACGGTCGTCACTTCGTGCTCACGGGTGATAACTCCCTTCGGCGGCGACCAATGAATCGCGTTGCGCAGCCACTCGCGATGATGGGTGCTGCAATCAATGGCCGCTCAAGTGGCAACTTCGCCCCACTGGCGGTGAGTGGTAAAAAGTTGCGTGGTGCTGTAATCGGTACACCTGTTGCCAGTGCACAGGTGAAATCAGCTCTTGTGCTAGCGGCCTTAACTGCTCAAGGCTCGACCACTGTGATCGAACCAGCCCATTCTCGAGACCATACCGAGCGGATGCTGCGGGCATTCGGAGCCAATCTCGAAGTAGTCGGTGAGATGGGTCGTCACATCAGCGTTCAGCCTGGTTCAACCCTGCATGGTCAAACGGTTGTAGTTCCAGGCGATATCAGTTCAGCTGCCTTTTGGCTCGTAGCAGGAGCTCTAGTACCTGGAGCTGAACTCACGATAGAGAACGTCGGTTTAAACCCCACACGTACCGGCATTCTGGAAGTCATGGAAAAAATGGAGGCTCGCATTGAGGTGATCAACCAACGCGAGGTAGCCGGTGAACCAGTTGGTGATCTCCGGGTGAGGCAGGGACCACTGAAGCCCTTCTGCATCAATGAAGAAATCATGCCTCGCCTTGTCGACGAGGTGCCAATACTTGCCGTGGCAGCTTGTTTCTGTGATGGCGAAAGCAAAATCACCGGCGCTAGCGAACTGCGCGTGAAGGAAACCGACCGACTCGCTGTGATGACCAGGCAGCTCATCGCCATGGGAGCAGACATTGACGAACACTCCGATGGGCTAACCATCCGTGGGGGGCGAACACTGCGAGGTGCAGCCATCGACAGTGAGACCGATCACCGTGTGGCTATGAGTCTGGCGGTGGCGTCCTTGCTTGCAGAGGGCAACTCCAGCTTGACGGGCAGCGATGCTGCGGCCGTCTCTTACCCAAACTTCTGGGACGACCTTGAGCGGCTGCACATCTGAGTTAGGCCCTCAGCAACATCCTCTAGGAACGCTGTCTAGCTATGCAACAGCTGACGGCAGTTACAGCTTGTATAGCAGCCACTTCAAAGAGGCCTTTCACAGCTCAGCTGGAGCCCTCGCTGAAGCAAGATCAAAATTCGTAGCTCCCGCCCAGTTGGAGCGGTTCTATGGCAGCAAACAACTCAGAGTTCTTGATGTTTGCGTGGGCTTGGGATACAACTCAGCAGCCTTAATTGAGGCTCTGCAGGGGAGCTCAATCAGGCTGCAGTGGTGGGGGCTGGAACTAGATCCCAGACCATTAAATTTGGCGCTGCAACAGCCGAACTTCAAGGCCAACTGGTCTCTTCAAGTATTGAAAATCCTTGAAGACATTCGCGACTCGAGCAGCTGGCAACAAAAATCCAGCCAAGGCACTTTGCTTTGGGGAGATGCAAGGCAAAAACTAAATTTGCTGCCGAATAATCTCAAGATCGATCTGATCCTCCTGGATGCCTTCTCTCCAAGCCGCTGTCCAAAACTTTGGAGCGAAGAATTCCTAACGGCTCTAGCTAGGAAGTTGGCACCAGGAGGTCGCCTGCTCACCTACTGCCGGGCGGCTGCAGTCAGAGCAAGCCTGCGCAGAGCGGGTTTGCAGTTGCGTTCATTGCTCAGAGTTGCTGGAGAAAAACAAGGCTGGAGCGCTGGCACATTGGCGATCTCCCCCGAGCCCAATGAAGCCCTTTCATTGCAAGGTCCCAGCTGGCAGGCCTTAACTCTCATGGAAGAGGAACATCTACTCACCAGAGCCGCTATTCCCTATCGAGATCCCAGTGGTCAAGCCACACTCGAGGAGATCCTTGAGCGCAGGAAACAGGAGCAGCAACACTGCGCTATGGAAAGCACCAACTCATGGCAAAGAAGGTGGTCTCGAGATCTAACGGGCGAATGCCATTAGATTCCGGCCGATTCGCTACTTGCTCCATGCTCGCCGTCGCCGTGTTGGCTGCTGGGAAGGGCACCCGCATGAAGAGCTCCCTACCTAAAGTCCTGCAACCTCTCGCTGGCGCCACCTTGGTCGAGCGAGTACTGAGCAGCTGCAACGGATTCCAACCTGAGCGGCAGCTGCTGATTGTGGGCCACAAAGCCGAACAGGTGGAGCAGCAACTCAATCACCTGCAAGGGTTGGAGTTTGTCCTTCAGCAACCTCAAAACGGCACAGGTCATGCCGTGCAGCAATTACTGCCCGTGCTGGAGGGCTTTTATGGTGAGCTCTTAGTCCTCAATGGTGATGTTCCCTTACTTCGACCTAGCACGATCGAACAATTGTTGAACGAACATCGCTCAAGTGGTGCCGACGTCACGCTGCTAACAGCCCGACTCGCAGATCCCACGGGCTACGGCAGGGTGTTTTCAGATCAACAAGGCCGCGTAAGCACCATCGTTGAACATCGCGACTGTAGTGATGAACAGCGCCAAAACAATCTCACTAACGCAGGTATCTACTGCTTCAACTGGAAGAAATTGGCCGCAGTACTACCTCAACTTTGTAGTGATAACGATCAAGGTGAGCTCTACCTAACCGACACTGTGGCTTTGCTACCTATTGCGATGCATATGGAGGTAGCCGATCCTGATGAGGTAAATGGCATCAATGATCGTCGTCAACTAGCACAGTGTGAGGCGTTACTGCAAGAACGTCTCCGCGAGCATTGGATGAAAGAGGGAGTGACTTTCGTGGACCCCTCAAGCTGCACCCTTAGTGAAGACTGTCAATTCGGCATGGATGTAGTAATCGAGCCCCAAACCCATCTACGGGGTCGATGCAATATTGGCGATGGCTGCAAACTCGGGCCCGGGAGCCTGCTTACAAACGCCGACCTCGACCAAGGGGTATCCGTGCTTCATTCCGTAATAGACGATGCCAAGGTAGGCAAGCAAGTAAAAATTGGTCCTTTTGCACACCTTCGTCCTGGAACGCATATCGCTGATAACTGCCGTATCGGCAACTTTGTCGAATTAAAAAAAAGCCACCTTGGCGAGGGCTCAAAGGTAAATCACCTCAGCTATATCGGCGACGCGGAACTTGGGCGCAACATCAATGTGGGAGCCGGCACAATCACTGCCAATTACGACGGGATGATGAAACATCGCACCGTTATTGGCGACCACAGCAGTATCGGAGCTAATTCTGTACTTGTGGCACCAATCGTCTTGGGGACAAAGGTCACAGTGGGAGCAGGCTCTACGCTCACAAAAGACGTTCCAAACGGTGCCCTCGCCCTTGGTAGAGCAAAGCAACTAATGAAAGAAGGCTGGTCAGCACCAAGAAAGACTCAAGACTGAGCCCCTGGCAATAAAGGCAACAGTCGCTCTAGGGCTACGCCACGGCTGGCCTTAAGTAACACCACATCCCCTGCTGCAAGCCAGGCTTGCAGTGGCTGCGCAGCCTGCTCAGGACTAGCAACCACAGCCAAACGCGGCAAAGATTCTGCCGCGTTTGCCATGACCTCCGCCTCCGCTTCAGCCGCAACGATCACAAGTCCATCCAATCCAAGCTGCACAGCCCGTTCAGCAACTTGGCGATGTAAAGCCAAGCTCTGTTCACCAAGTTCAAGCATGGTTCCCAGCACCGCGAAGTGACGGCCGGGTTGGCTTGCTAAGAGGTCCAAAGCTGCTTGCACGGCTTCTGGTGAAGCGTTGTAGGTCTCATCAAGCACCGTGAGGTTGCCAACCTTTAAACGTCGATTGCGACTGCCTGGCACCTCTACCTTCAGATGAGCCAACGACTCCTTTGGTACTTGTAATTCACGTGCAACAGCTATTGCCAGCATCAGGTTGCAAGCGTTATGCATACCCTCCAATGGGAGGGTATAGACCTCTCCCTCCAGCAATAATTCACCCTTAGCAAGATCAACACGGCCAACTAGATCAGCGGCAGGAAGAAGGCCTGGCATATCAGCCTCATGCTCTAAAGATGCCAAAGCAGAATCACTTTCAATTGCTACACGGACCACCCGCCCCTTCCAGATCCTGCCTAGGGCATCTTCTAGCAGCGAATCCCCAGCTGGAATAACTACTAAGCCTTTAGCTTTGAGGCCAGCAGTGATCTCACACTTGGCGGAAGCGATCGATGCACGACTACCTAAACGACCAATATGTGCACTGCCGATATTGGTGATCACCGCGACGTCTGGTTGCGTGCAACAAGAGAGGCGCTCTATTTCGCCTATGCCACGCATGCCCATCTCCACCACAACTGCTCCATGAGTTGAGTGCGCCTGCAACAAGGTCAGCGGAACACCCACATCGTTGTTGTTGTTTGCGGCACTCGCTAACACCTCACCATGTGGTGCGAGTGCAGAGCGAATTAACTCCCTAGTTGTGGTTTTACCAGCAGAACCGGTAACGGCAATTACCGGAACATTCAACTGAAGACGATTCAATAACCCAAGCTGCTGATAAGCAGCGAGGGTGTCATCCACAATCCAATGCGGAAGATCCTCGGGCACAGGATGAGTGTCATCTCTGGCCACCACAGCCGCCTGAGCTCCAAGCTCCAGAGCCTGAGGGAGAAAGGCATGAGCATTGAAATGCTCTCCCATCAATGGCACAAAGAAGCTTCCTTTTTTCAACTGGCGACTATCTGTGCAGATTGGACCAATTGGTTGCTCAAGATCGAATGCAACTGCATGAGCATGACTAGGAGCACCCCATAGCTCGATTAGCTGGCTCAAGCGCAGCACCATCAAGCCGAATCCTGATCGAAAACGATCATGCCCGAACCAACCCTTGCCGATCTGGCCAGCAGGTGACCATCCTGATCTTGAAGCTGAAGCTCTTCATAGCCGAGCTCCTCGACAAGGGCCTGCCAGCGATCGATTAGAGCACTCTGGCGGCTCGAGCTGAGTTGACTCCAAAGCGAACCAAGCCTCAGCACAAGTTCATTGTCAACAAGTCTTGGTTCGGCTGCTAGCAGCAAACCATCAGGGAGATCTTCATCTGCCAGCAACATCAAGAGAGGCTCGACCTGTAGTGATGCAGACAAAGGAATCAAGCGATCCGTGGATTCCGGCTCTGGAGGCTCCAATTCAGTTGAAACAAGCTCTGGCTCAACAGCAGGTGGAATTGAAATCACAACTTCCTCAGCCGAACTAGCAGGTGCCTGTTCAGCAAGATTTGGCTGCACAGCAGTAGAGGGCCTATCTATCAATACAACCGTCAGCAGCCCCCCAAGCACCATCACACTCGCAAGCACAAATGGCCAGAAAAGAGATGCTATTGCCGAGGGCCAGAACCCTGGCTTGATCAAATCTCCTTGCCAATTTCTACGCCAAAGCTCCCTTAGTCGCAGGCAAAGGTCAGCGAAGACAGCACCAATGACCTGCCGCAGGGAAACCCAGGGATTGGTATATGGGGCAGGAAGTTGGCCCTTTTGCTGTTCTGGCTTGGACGATTTGTCCATGCTGATCAGAAGCCCTGAGGCTCGAGCTTATCGAGGCATATCACCTATGACTAGATAAGCTCACTTCTTTTTGCTAAAAGCGTACAGACTTTATCGACAGCATTAAAAATGGGCTGATGTCATTCCAGAGCAATTAAAGGGCTCCAAATAGCAAAGCCATGCATCTATTTAATCATGATTTAAATCGATCAGATCAAGAAAGATATCGCAACCACACGCTGCTAAAGACAAACTCTCTGCACAAAAATAACGTAGAAAAACAATAGATACTTAAGCAAAGAAAATTTGGCACGAAAGAGAGATCACCAACAACAAAATAGCAAACAATTTATCAACAACAATTAATCTGCGATTCTCCTCGATAGCAATGCCATTGTATTGCTTAGATAATTTCACCAACACTGAACCAAATCAGAACCCACGGTATTATCTACAAACATACATCTATTACCTTTACCAGTAAAAGTAAGTATCTACAATATTACTTCTTCTTTCTTTTGCCTATTTTGTTAGCGACACTTTCTTGACCCTGACGGGAAGGATCAGAATCCTGACCAAGAGAAAACTTCTCAACAACTTCTGCATCAGGAGATGGCTCTTTAATACCGCAAACATCCCGATACATATGGTCATACTCAAGAGCAGATTGATCCCAGCTGTAGTTCTGAGTCATCCCCCTTAGCTGCAATTTGCGCCAATAATCACGATGGCGGAAAGCCTCCCAGGACCTCACCAGAGCGGTATAGAAATCGATCGGTTCAAATCGATCAAAGCAAAAACCTGTTCCAGTTTGATTGATTGGGTCATAAGAAGGCACCGTGTCAACTAAGCCACCTACCTTGCGCACCACAGGCACGCTGCCGTAACGCATGGCTAAAAGCTGACTGATGCCACAGGGTTCAAATCGACTAGGCATCACGAATGCATCGCTGCCGGCATAGATCAAGCGAGAGAGTGCATCGTCATAGGTAAGGAAAACAGCGATGCGTCCTGGATTATTGATTGCCAACTGCCACAAACCAGACTCCAACTCCCTATCTCCGGTCCCCAACACAACAATTTGAGAATCTGTGTAAGCAAGCAAGCGATTGGTTACCTGCAGCAGCAGATCAACACCTTTCTGATCTACCAAACGACTCACCATCCCGAGCAGATATTTATCTGGGTTGACCTCAAGTCCCATTCGCTCTTGAAGTGCCCGCTTATTCACCGCGCGACCAGAAAGGTCATCTGCACTAAAAGTTGCTGGTAGAGAATTATCAGTTGCAGGGTCCCATTCCTGTAGATCTATACCGTTGAGAATTCCACGCAGCTTGCCGGAGATGTAGTTCAACAAACCATCAAGACTTTCTCCATACTCAGATGTACAAATCTCCTTGGCATAAGTCGGAGATACGGCATTCACCCGATCGGCATAAAGCAAGGCTGCCGCCATCGTGTGGTCACCCTGCATATACCAAGGGCACCAAGTAATTCGATCAAGTTTCCAGCGCCAAGGACCCTGATATTTGAGGTTGTGGATAGTAAATACCGTGCTGGTTTCAGGGTCTTGATGCATCCACACAGGAATCATCCCGGTATGCCAATCGTGGCAATGAAGCACCTGTGGTCTCCAGACGTTCCAAGCAAATTCCGCTGTAGCACTTGCGAAAAATGTAAATCGCCAATCTTCATCATCTCCGCCATAAATCCGCTCAGGATCGAACACTGGATGTCCAACCAAATACAACTGCAAACCATTACTGGGATGACGGGTCTTGTAGATAGCGAAATCGTTACCCATTGCCTGACCACGCCAAATTGGTTCGGCAGGGATATCCAACTGACTCCAGAGCTTGCCGTAGCCAGGCATGATCAAGCGAACATCATGATCAAGCTTTGCCAATGCTGGTGGCAATGAGCCCACCACATCTCCCATCCCACCGACTTTGACCATCGGCGCGCATTCCGCAGCAGCAAATAACACGCGCATTGTTAGGTCAATCGCTAGAGGCGAGACTCTAAAGGCATCACTCCAATCTGATCCTGATCATGGGAGCACATTGACGGGAGTGCCGATTTTGACCAGTCGGTAGAGAGCCTGGATGTCCTCTTCATAGAGCCGCACACAACCATGAGAAACAGCTCGGCCAACAGTCCAACGATGAGGCGTCCCATGGAATCCCGCTGTAACGCAACCATCGATCGTTAACCAACGATCACCATCGTGGGCATCCCTTCCCTTGCAATCACGGTAGAAACCTATCCAGCGACTACCGAGAGGATTAGTAGACCCAGATTTAATCTGCTTGCCGCTCTGAGGATGCTCCCAGATTGGCTGAGGAATCTTATTCAAGATCCGAAACTCACCTGCAGGAGTTTCCCAACCAGGCATGCCAACCGCTACCGAAAAGCTGGCAATCAATGTGCCATCTTCCAAAACCAGCAGCCGACGGTTACTCCGATCCAATACCAAATGCCGCCCTTGACGTTCAATCACAGCAGCAGGAACGCTGATGAGAATTTGGGGAAGAGAAGCCTGCACCGCCGAATTGATCAGGGAAGCCAACAACGGCAATGGCAGCAGCAGCGGCAGCAAAAACTGCTTCCCCTGGGAAACGATGCGCCCATGATGACGCTGCCTAGAAATCCTCGTTAGGGAAGCCAACCCGAATCAGAAAAATCCGGACGTCGCTTTTCTAGGAATGCATTTCGACCCTCCTGGGCCTCTTCCGTGCGATAGAAAAGATGGGTGGCCTGGCCGGCCAGCTCCTGAAGTCCTGCTAATCCATCGGTTTCAGCATTGAAAGCCGCCTTCAGGCAACGAATTGCTGTAGGGCTGTGCTGCAGTACATCCCGCGCCCAACGCACTCCCTCTGCTTCAAGGTCATCAAGAGGAATAACCGCATTAACTAATCCCATCTGCAATGCTTCTTGCGCCCCGTACTGACGACAGAGGAACCAGATCTCACGCGCCTTGCGCTGACCCACAACTCTGGCCAGGTAACCAGCACCAAAGCCACCATCAAAGCTGCCAACTCTCGGACCGGTTTGTCCAAACACGGCATTCTCCGCCGCCAAACTGAGATCGCATAACAAATGCAACACCTGGCCACCGCCAATCGCATAGCCAGCAACAAGAGCAATCACAACCTTTGGCAAGCTGCGAATAATGCGCTGTAGGTCGAGAACATTGAGGCGGGGTAATCCCTCCTCATCGAGGTAGCCACCATCGCCGCGCACGCTTTGATCACCACCTGCACAAAAGGCATAGCCACCATCCTCAGCAGGCCCAACACCGGTAAACAAAACCGCTCCTAGAGCCTTGTCGTCACGAATTCGGGTAAAGGCATCACAGAGTTCAACCACAGTGCGAGGCCTAAAAGCATTGCGCTTCTCCGGACGATTAATAGCCACCCTGGCAATGCCCTCTGAGCTGCGAGCGAGCAGTACATCTTGATAATCACCCCAGGGTTCCCAGTCGACAGTGGGCTCGCCAGGCAAGACCTGTCTTGAGCTCAGATCAGAGCGACCGGAATCCATAGCCATCGGCATCAAAGATCAATACAACCATTGTGGGAAATCACCTGCAGATGCTTGGCCAAGTCCTCGCGTAGCTGCTGCCGCATGGATGAATCTTCGCCCCGATGGGTACATACACGTAACAACACAGGTCCTGCCTGGGCAAAACTCCAATCCAAGGCCTCTGGCAGATCCTCCAAACAAGCAAGTTGACGGTGAGGAATGCCATGAGCCGCCGCAAGAGCAAGAGGGTCCACCACCTGGGGCATGGCAAACAGCTGCTCAAACGCTTCGCTCGGAGCGGTCTTCAATGGCAGCTGCTGGAAGATGCCACCACCACCGTTATCGATCAGCACCACCACGAGTGGCGGACGCTGGGGATGAGCCAGCAACCAGCCATTGCTGTCATGAAGTAGAGCCAAATCACCACTGACAAGCACAGTGGGCCCAAGGGCCATTGCTAATCCCATTGCCATAGAGAGGGTTCCATCAATACCTGAAGCACCTCGAAAACTGAAGCATCGCCGAGAGAAAGGAGCCACATCCGCATAGCTCAGCCAGTCCCTAACAGGACTACTAGCCGCCAACATGATTGGCAGCTCAGCTGGCAGCAGGCGGGACAACCAACGCGCCAAGGCTGGTTCGGTGACGGCGCCCTGCAAGGGCAACTGCTGATCCAGCCAATCCTGAGCACTGCAATCGATGGCCTGCCACCCCTTCAACAGTGATTGGGCTTCCTGCTGAGAGTGGCTATCAGCGCAGATCCATGCATGGCGATGACGCTGCCACCAATTCGCCAGCCCATTACTGCGCTGAATCGACAGCCCAAGAGGACCGAGGCAACGGGATTCCCCTTCGGTGATCAGCAACTGGCCTTCACCCTGGCTTATCAACCAAGCCTCAAGACTGCGACTAGCTGGGATCGGCCCTAAGCGCAGCACCTGAAGCTGCTTATCTAACCCCACATCAGCTGCAAGCATTAACTCCCAAGCGAGAATCAAGCCAGGCTGATCAGCCGGCACACCTGAGAGTGGATCAGCAAATACCGGCCAGCCACTCAAGGCTTGCCACTCGCGCAACGACTGCTGAAAGGCAAACAGATCATGTGCAAGTCCCCGCCAAGGACCAGCAACTACTACCCCTGGTCGCAATGGATCCAATTCAGCTAGAGCCTGATCCAAAGGTCCATCAGCAACTTCACCCACCATCTGCATGGCAATTGGCTTGATCACAGATGAATTTGGAGACCGAGGTGCCCACCCCTTCCAGATCACACCCTGTTCTTCTTCACTGGCATGCAGAGGTTCCTCTAACGGCAAATTGAGATGTACGGGTCCAGCGGGGTGATGGGCCTGTAGCCAGGCTTGTTCCACGAATGATTCAAGAGCTTCTGTACTGAAAAGATGCAACCCCTCCCTTGGACCATGCCCAACCCATCGACACACAGGAGCCAAGAAAGCCTCCTGATTCACCGTCTGATTGGCACCACAATCTTTGAGTCGATCAGGGCGATCGGCAGTAAGCAACAAAAGGGGCTGAGAAGATCTATCTGCCTCCACCGCCGCCGGCAACAAGTTGGCAACAGCAGTGCCGGAAGTAGTAACTACAGCTGTGGCGCAGCCAGTAGCCGAACTCAAGCCCAGTGCCAAGAAAGCAGCCGACCGCTCGTCAATAGCAGTACTAAGCCGCAACCGATTGGCACGGGCCATTCCACCTGCAGCAACTGCAAGCGGACCACTACGGCTGCCAGGACAAAGCACAAGGTGGCGTAGTCCCATTGCCTGAAATGCATCGAGCAACCTCAGGCAAACCAGCAAATTGTTGCGAGCAATAGACAGAGCTTGAACCTCAGCCAATGCGATCCTCGGACAACATCGACCAGCGAAAGCCTAATCAAACAATTTCAATGACTCCGACACCTTCCCCTCCTCAAAAACAAGCAAGCGGCGGCTGGCGCAGCCTGTTTATCTGGCTAGCCCTGGCCCTACTGATGCGATGGCAAGTGATTGAGCCCCGCTGGATCCCATCGGGCTCAATGCTGCCAACCCTGGAGCTACAAGACCGAATCCTTGTAGAGAAGATTCGTCCTCGACTTGCTCGTCAACAGCATCAACATCTGCCGTTAGGCAGCGTGGTGGTTTTTCATCCACCATCTGCACTACTTGAAACCGGTTACGACCCCAAAGCAGCATTAATCAAACGAGTAGTAGGCCTTCCCGGCGATCATCTAGAAGTCCATCACGGCCAGCTCGAGCGCAACAAAACTGCCTTGCAGAATGACTGGCGTGACACCCCAATGAACTACGAGATGACTGAGGTGACCGTCCCTGAGGATGAAATATGGGTAATGGGAGACAACCGCAACTCCAGTCTCGACTCTCACATCTGGGGACCATTACCAGAGGAAAACGTGATCGGGACGGCAATCTGGAGGTATTGGCCACTTAATCGGTTCGGTCCAATACGGTTCCCCTCACAAGGCAATAGTGGATCTAATCACCTAGCTGCGATAGGGTCTGTACCGTGACGAAAAGCACACCGGATGTTCAACCCGGAGTTCCTGACTACAGACAACAACGATTGCCAGGAGGGTAATGGACTGATCCAATACCTTCAGGATCAATCACCTGATGTGCTGCAGCGGGTAGCAAAGTCCGCCAGTAATGACATCCAGGACATCATTCGCCATAACGTGCAGGGCCTACTTGGCATGCTGCCCGGTGAACAGTTTGAAGTAAAAGTCACCGCCAATCGAGATAACCTCGCAAGCCTGCTCGCATCAGCAATGATGACCGGCTATTTCCTACGTCAAATGGAACAACGTAAGGAACTAGAAGAATCATTATTCTCAGATGAAGCAATGGCAGTAGACACAGACGACCTCAATCTTTAAATGCAGCCTGCGGATCTTTAGGAACCACACCAAGGTTCAAAAGGCTTTTATCAACGCTGCCCAAAAAGCTCCAACTACCGTCATTAGTAGCCCAAGAACGTTTAGAAATAGACTCACTAAAACTGCGAATTTGATGCGGCTTGAAGGCCACCAGATCACTGAAGTGGGCAGATACCAACCATGAGACCCCCTTCAAGCGACGCATCTGCTCCAACCATTCCAGCAAGACATCCTTAGCCCTGGGCATTACCAATCTTTCCAGTACTGGCGCCACCTGTAGAAGAGGTCTCTTCTCGCCGAGACGCTCTTGAGCAGCAGCCTCCCAACCTGGCTGCCATTCAAAGGGAAATAGCCCGAAGTGGGCCCTAGGGCTCAGCGTTCCAGGCCTAAAGGCATTGCGCAACACTTCCAGTAAAGGCGGTATCTCGAGCGGCCCAGGCTTTAGATAAGTGGCGAATAAAACAACACGGGCCCAGCCCCGACGGCGAGCTTGAGGAGAATCCTCAAGCGCTTGATCACCTCGATCACGGGCATGAAAAAGCAAGGGAGTGGGGTCAATATCAAACAGAGCCGGAGGCTCTGCCTCAATGCCCACAATTGCATCAGTGACCAGTACTGCTCCAGAGGCACGGTGAAAGCAAGCGATCTCTTGAAAATTCCCAAGTCCAAGGTTCAAGGGACCTAAGGGGAGCCAAGTGCAACTATCTGCATGAGGGAAACCATCCTCCTGCAACACCTTGGTGCGGCCCATCGGGATGCCAAGGAAGGATGAAGGCAAGGAGATCGGAAAACTCCACTGACCGGGACATATCCATACTTCAGCCTTTGGAAAGGCCCGAGTCATTGCCGGTAGAGACAGCTTGTGCTCCAGCCCAGAAGCAGTAGGAAGCACGATCGTGACCACTTGGCCATGCTTGGCCTCCAGCTCAGATAGAGCACGACGCAACTCGGGTGTGGGTGGAAGGGGATTGAACAACATCAATCCACCAGGCACCTTCACCACGGTGAGCCTTACAGGCACTGCTACGTAATAAAGCCCCTGTAACTGCTCAAAACTCCAAATCTGATTAGGTATCAATTCCCGCACCAAGGTGCGGCGCTGACCGTAGGGATATAGAGGCAGCAGCGGCCACCAAGGCCACTCTTGATCAAGCCATGAGACGCTCTTAGTTGCACTCACTTGCCCTGCTATGGCTTGATTCTCGGGACTCATAGTCTCAATCTGTGCAAGTGGTAAACATCTTGTGCAACTGGCTTTAGGGACAGACTAGGGATAGGATAGGCGTGCAAGCCACTCTATCCCTGGATGACAGCCAATTCCGGGATGCGCCGCAACAGCGCAAGGCTGAGGCAACTAGCCAATTATCTCAGAGGTGTTCACTCTGAGCGGCATGGACTGTCTCTGCGCAGGAAGACCAGGCCGAATGGCCAGGAGTTGATCTACCTGTCCTTCAACACCAGGCCAGACGGTGGAGGTGACCAGAAGTGGCTGAAGCTAGAAGCGACTTACCAAGACACAGACGTAGCCATCTCAAGAGCAGTCGATCAAGCACTGGTTGATTTCGAGAGCGACGCCAAGCGGAATGCAGGCGGACCTGTCGGCAGCTCACTCGGCGTTTACCAACGCCAAGCACTCTTGAGAGTTGAATCGTCAGGCAACTCTCAGAAGCACGCAGCCAGGCGCGTGAAATGGCTCAAGGAATGCGTTCAATGGCTCAGTTCAAACAAAGGCAGAGCGACCAGTCGGGAAGATCTCTTGAGATGGATCCAGAGCTGGCCAGAAGAAGCCAGAAGTCGTCGTGATGCGATCTCAGCCGCATGCCTGCTCTTCAATATCGCAACTGATGGCAAGGCTCTAAACCCCGGCAAAGAGAACGGGTACCAACAGCCCGCAGCAGGTCAAGGAACGCCCGTTGACCCAGAAGAAGTTCAACGCGTAATCATGAGCCTGTGGGTCCGCGCAGAAGCTGAGACCACAGAGCTTGCACATGCCGCAGCCTGGCTTACGTCATGGGTGGCGCTTACAGGAGCCAGAGGTGCCATGGTCATGGCATCAGAACTGCTATGGGATGAACCCGGCAGAGTCGACGTTGCCGTTGGCAGGTACGTGCGCTGCAGAGACAGCAAGCGCGGAAGAAACAGACCTGCCAACCTCTGCCCGTCGTGGCGGGAACTTCTTGAGGCTGTTGGTATCGAACGACTGCAAAAACCACCAAAACGACTTCGAGTAGCAGCAAGCCCATATGACGCGAAACCAACGCAAGAGCAGCAACGGATCACGGAGCAGGAGCTAAATGCCGTGCATGGTTGGATCTGGCGCGAACTCTCCGATGACAAGGAGTTAAAGGTAGATCGTGAATTGATCGGACTTAGGACCCTGCGCCACAACGCTGCACGTCGACTGCTCGAGGTAAAGCAGCTCGATCTTCTACAAATCGCTGGTCTGTTGTCTACTTCCGAGGAGATGTTGCGAAGCACCTATGCCGATCACCATCGGTTCCGATCGCACGAGATCATCCGAGAGGTCTTTGGATAACGGCTTAGTCACCGTTTCCTTGGTGCTCTTAAGCAGGGCATCGCGGGAGCCATCAATCATCTGGCCACTCAGCGGGCGGAACTGTGTGAGCAGAAAGCATGCGCGATACACACCGCGTGCAGAGCGGCAACCACCACCTCGCCAACCTAATAATTCAGCACGGCGTTGACATCCAAACCAAAGAGGTATTAATGATGTCAAAGACCGACCTCGACTTTTTTGGCGGTGGAGATTGAGCGGGGCGTTAGCTGATTAAAAGCAAATGCTCAGACACTGCAGTTCTCGCTCATCGATGAAGCCATGAATCACGGATTGACACGCTGGAGCAGTGAGAATTCAGCAGCCTTGTAAACCCTGTCCTTCGAGGTGCCCAAGTCATCCAGCGTTAATGTTTTTAGCTCGTCCGGTGTCAGAGCAGCATCAACATCGGGCTGGATCCCTTTCAAACGTATTGAATGACCGTTTGGCGTTAGATGTTCGCCAATAGTCAACAAAATGGCTGAACCATCAGCCAAAAGCTTGGTTCTCTGAATCAGGCCCGAACCCAAAGTCGTCTGCCCAACGATGAGCGCACGTCCATTGTCCTGAAGCGCTCC
>MPLU02068299.1_pt1 | contig 30908 bp, 32 predicted proteins | sample 1617381 | NCBI WGS metagenome assembly MPLU02 (sample SAMN05944801, study PRJNA350692) | marine metagenome | biome: marine; feature: ODZ; material: water; isolation source: 90 m water sample filtered on 0.2 um supor filter | place: Pacific Ocean | collected 2012-04-08 | depth 90m m
TGTGCTTAGCGCTAGCATCATTTTCTTATGCGGCAAAGCTTGATTGTGATTGATCTCTCAAATGGCCTGGATCCCTTCTCACCCTTGGGTATAGTATTTTTAATTTTTGGAGTTATTTTCAGCATTTGCATACCATACTTTTTGATCAAGAGTGATGAAATTAATCCAAGCAAATAAAGCAAAGTCTATAGAGATAGTCCCCAAGCAGAAAGGATAGCCAAAATATATCGACAACAGCGCTAATGAGATTGCCATTTCTGAAGCTTACAGGTGCATCATTGATCGCACTGGAATCTATCTAAACAATGCTTTAACTGAAATGGTGATTAATGCTAATACTGTAAATACAGGCATTAGTGTTGATGTTAACCTTGATTTAACTGCAAATCCCGATCCCATCTCAAGCTCTTAAATATAGCAATAGTGCGAGAAAGTGAGACTACCTACGCAGCAGTTAGCCAATCAATACACAATTAAATAGTCAAGGCAGCCCCTAAGCATTTCAACCACTAGAGGCTTGACTGACTGCCAATGACTGCCAGATGGGATGCATTCAAAGAGAAAGAAATCACCTTCTCCTATAAATAAAATTCCTCTGTGTTAATAGCCAAGTAAATTTACCAGCATCCTCCTTTAAATTACTTCTTGTCTTCGCTCTTCTCTAAAGGAATTCTTCTATTGCAATAGGGCATATATGTATGGGTTCTGCTTTGATCCTGAATAGTACCAACGTCCAAAGTCAAGGCTTTTAATCCACATTTATGTACCCTTCTTTTATTAGAAACGATATTCTTTTCATTTGTCGATTCATCTCAACATCGCCAAGTTAATCACCAAGAAGCGTTGAAACCATTAACTCCAAAGCCCGCGGATTAGTCATCAACTGTTGATGAGTAATCACGGGGACTTGCTGTTGCTTTCCAACAGGCAAGACAGCTTGCCAACCGGGAAACACCATTAGATCCCATCTGCAGAAAAAACTAGTGCAGTCCAGTCCGTGCAAAGCCGCAACCTCACTATTGAGCTTGCGCAGCAAGGGGCTGCCGCGCTTCATGTCCGCCAAGCCAGCAAACAACCAATTTGGAATCCACTGGGCTGTAAGCGTTCCCTGCTGTGGACTGCCCACACTCAGGAAACGATGCGTTCGCCGTGCACCACCAAAATGTTGCAACCAAACGCGACTAATTACCCCTCCCATTGAGAATCCCAGCACATCGACAACCATTTCAGATCCCCACTGCTCAACGATGAGGGCATCCAACGTTTTGGCCAAGCTAGAAAGTGGAACAACCCCCAAACGATGGGGAAGATGAGGAATCAAAAGGGGAACCTGATGCTGTTCAAGTAGCTTCACCAGCCGTCCAAAAAGCTTCGGGGTGTCCCAAAGACCATGCACAAGTACAAGCGGGCGATGGGGTTGAGACACTGATAAGACATCAGTAAACATTGCAACCAGTCAGAACAGAGGTCAGGCTGTCGGCCAATGGCGATGCCTCTCCACAGCCACGCTGCCACTAAAACCTGACACCGGCGCCGCACATTTACGTAACAGCACTCGCATCGGCATAGGGCCGTAGAGATCTTCCAAAAGCGCTAGCAGTCGCTCGCTGAAGTGCTCAATAGTGAAACAAGTCAATTCAAAGGAGAGTCGTTGCATTGCACTAATAGCCAAGCTGTAGTCAGCAGTGGCATTTAGATCATCATCAAGGGCAGCTTCCTCAAGGTCTAACCAAAGACTGAAATCCAAGCTGAACCACTGCCCTTCACGTCTTTCATGATCAAGAACACCTACATGAGCCCACAAGCGCAGATCATTAACATGAATGGCTCCTGAAGGTAGACGATTAATCACAGCGGCAGATCTCGGTGAGAAAACATACGCCTACCATCGGCATAGTCCGCCACGATATGACCCTCTCCACGCAACCGATAGCGATAGGTGATAAGTCCTTCCAATCCAACCGGACCCCTTGGAGGCAAGGTCTGCGTGCTAATGCCAACCTCAGCGCCAAAACCATATCGAAATCCATCGGCAAAGCGAGTGGAGCAGTTGTGATAAACCCCAGCACTATCAACGGCTCGAAGAAAATGATCAGCCGTCTCCTGATCATTGGTGACAATCGCCTCCGTGTGACGAGAGCTATAGCGACGGATGTGATCCAGAGCCCCCTCAAGGTTAGGCACCAACTTCACTGACAGAATCAGATCGAGATACTCCGTAGACCAATCCTCCTCACTAGCAGGCTCTTCTACTCCTAAAGCCCGGCTAGCTGAATCCCCAAGCAGGCGAACCCCTGCCTGACGGAAAGCAGGAATTGCAATCGCTAGAAACGCTGACGCAATGGACTGATGAATCAGCAGAGTTTCAATAGCGTTGCATGCCGCGGGGTACTGGGTCTTACTGTCGATCGCAATCTGCAGGGCCTGCTCGAGATCGGCCGTAGCATCTATGTAGAGGTGACAGATACCGTCCGCATGACCCAATACCGGAATTCGTGTGTTGTCTTGAATGAAACGCACTAACTCATTGCTACCGCGGGGGATAATCAAATCCACCAATCCTTCAAGACGAAGTAGGGCAATACTCTCCTTACGGGTGGTGAGTAAGGCCAGTGCTTGAGGATCCACCTGCGTTGCGGCCAACCCCTTCTTCAATGCCTCGATAATCGCCTCATTGGTGCAGTTAGCTTCACTACCGCCCTTGAGCATGGCGCCATTGCCAGAGCGAATCGCCAGTGAGGCGATCTGAATTACTGCATCTGGACGCGCCTCAAAGATCACTCCAAGCACCCCCAAAGGAACGGTGATGCGCTCCAAAACAAGACCTTGATCCAGTTCTCGATGCAGTTGAAGCTGACCAAGAGGATCAGATGACTGGGCCAATTGGCGCACCCCATCAATAGCCGAAACGAGTTTGGCTTCATCTAACTTGAGCCGAGCCATCAGAGCAGGAGCAAGCCCCTCAGCTCGAGCCCTCTCCAAATCCTGTCGATTAGCCGAAACAATCTGCTCTGAACAAGACAGCAAAGAAGTGGCCATTGCCATCAAGGCTTTACGCCGCTGATCATCATCGCTCTGCCCAAGTGCCATGGCTGCTCGCCGCACCTTCGCTGCGCGCTGAAGCAACTCTGCCGAAGGCTCAGGGACTCCAGGAGAAGTTGTCATCACAGAGTGGTTGAACTGTGACTCATCATTGCGCCTCAAGGGGCATTCCCAACACTGATGAGACGTTGACAGGCAAGCCGAGCTGCTCCCATGCGTCCAGCCCCATTACCAAGAGCGCAGGCACGAATCTGCAAACCCTCCCTACTCACAGCTTGCACACGCTTCTCAACCTCCTTACAGACCGCTGGTAAGAAATGAACTGCCCCACCAGCGAGCCCTCCCCCGACAAGCACCAACTGAGGAGTAAACATATACACGAGGGAACTTATACCCACCCCAAGCATGCGGCCATAAGTCTCCCAGATTTCGAGAGCTTCCAGATCGCCGCATGCAGCACGGCAGCAAAGTTCTTCTGGATCACCATCCCAGAGACGTTGAAGAGCGCCAATGCTGGCGTACTGCTCCAGGGATCCATGATTACCACTATTGCAAATAGGACCTTCGGGATTAACACCAATCAGCCCAGGCTCGGCCGCGGCGCCGTTATGCCCTGTAAACAACTGACCACCAAGCATCACACCACCACCAACACCCGTGCCGAGAGTGAGCAGAACTACATCTCGAAAACCTCTAGCCGCTCCCTGCCATGCCTCGCCAACAAGAGCACAGTTGCCATCATTCGCCAAGGTAACTTGCCGGTTTAGTCGTGATTCCAGCCAATCGGCCAAAGGAACGTCAAGCCATCCAGGCAGGTTTATACAGACTCTGGCCACCCTAGCTTCGGCATCCATTGGCCCAGGCAATCCCACTCCTACAAAGCCAGCCTGATGATTGGGATCAACAATCTCGATAGCCTCGCAGAGGGCAACTGTGACAGCCCCAGGCATTGAGGGTTGAGGAGTTTGCAACTGGGTTTCTGCAAGCAGATAACCTTGCTGATCAAATCGACCCAACTTAATCGCGGTGCCACCCAGATCGACACCAATGAACTGGGGAGGGTCTATCACCACCGCATTAAAAACGGAAAAATAATTGCAATTGGCTTTGCCAAGTTCCCTGAGTGTCAACAGAACCAGAGAGATCAATATTGGGACTTATCTGATAAGTAAGAGTTCCCTGAGGAGGAATGGCGCTGCGATCTGGGGTGGTCAAAACGGAAAGATTGAGTCGCTCTGTGATATCAATCCCAATGTTGGTGACCAACTCAAGCGAAGGTGGCACCTGACCAGAAACTCGCTCTCTGTTACTTGTCACCTCCGGCGAGACGTATGTAGGGGAAAGGGTGATTTGCATTCGTTGACTAAAAGCGTCAGAGACTGTTCCGATCAGGGGAGTGAGAAGAGATTGACCAATCACAGTTGCTAATGCCGCACTACTATCTTCTGCCGACAATGACGCCAGGGAATTCAAACCAATCAAGCCCAGCAGCTGAGCGCGAGGCATTGATGGCGAACTGCGTAAGCCAATGTACTGTCGACGTTGGCCGCCTTGTTGACGACTCCAGAGTCGATCTGCGGGGCCTTCTGCCTCCACCATTACTTTGATCATGCGAAACTGTCCTCCGACTCCTAGCGCACCTGTTCCATTGGTATCAAATACATTCGAAGATGCAGCACTGCTAGAGGTGCCAAAGCTGATGCTGTCGGAAACTTGAGCTGTCATGGCTACATCAACGTAGGGAATCAAGCCTTGGGCATGCGTAAACACAGCCACATTCGAAGCTCGTCGATCAAGACTGAAGCTAGTAGTAAACAGATTCAATCGTCCGTTTAGCAGCCGTATCAAACCACGGGCCTGAAGCTTTGCATCAAGGGGACCATTCAAAGTAAGCGACCCTTTCGTGCGGAAATTGACCAACGGCTTAACCGCTACGCGCAGATTTGGCCCCAACTCCAATCGAAGATTGTCGAGACTGACAAAAGAGGTGCTTGGCAGTTGCGATTGCAACATATTGCTCCTACTAAGCTCTACCCCAGGTCCAAGCAACACCAATGGCTTCTTAAAATCCCAACGCTCCTCGAGCAGGGTGTTGGCATCAATAACTCTGATGCTGCTAGAAGCCTCTAGATTCGAACTCAAAGCAGACTTATTGGCGCCTCCAACGGAGGCAATCGGTCGCAAAAATCCTGAACCTGCAGGAGTAATGGCACCGTCATCAATCTTGAGCTCGCCTCCAATGAGGGGTTTAACCAAGGTGCCTGTGAGTTTGAGTTTGGCAGTCAACGCCACATCAGCCATTGGCAACTTGAAACGAGACTTGCTGATCTCGATAGTCAAAGGTTGCACCTGCGCTATAGGGCGGAGCAAGGCAATGGCTCCCGCACCCTGCAAAATGCCTTTAGAGCCAGTCCTTGCCTTGAGGTGCTGAACTTCAACACGATTGAAATCGAAAACCATATTCGCCTCTAACTCCTTGAAAACCTGATCCATGACTACGAGCTCGCAGTCCTTCATCACTAAAAAACCATTCGCCTGAGGATCTTTGAGGCTGCCGCTAATAAGCAACGAAAGATCGGTACTGCCCCCCTTCCAAGCGAGCGTTCCTGCCGCTAAACCATCCAAAAAGCGGAGGCCATCTCCGTGACTCTCAACCCTGACATCTATCGGTAAGTAGGGATCCAAAGGTACTTGACCTAACAGCGTTACAGGCTCTTGAGAAGAGGAGCTCCGCAGAGAGAGATCAAGTTTGAGAAGGGAGTCAGCAAGAAGTAGCTGCCCTTTGTCAAAGTTCAGCGTGCTATCGCCCAACCTGGCATTCTCTAAAACCAAATCAGCTGTGAGCTCAGGTCTTCCATGGCCAAGGCTGTATCGACCCGAAAGCCCTAAAGCGCCTCGCAATGAAGCCGGCAGAGGTGCTACTAACGAAAGTAAAGAAAAGGGAACGTGAAGCAAAGAGAACTTCCCTCCGCCACCATGCAGCGGTCCCTGAATGGTGGCGAAAAGAGGCTTTACTTGTAATGCGTGATCCTGATCTTTACCTTCCCTCCAAAGGTGTCCTGTTGCCTTTAGATCTAGGTTTAACTTGGCTAAATCCGGACCTTTCAGATCAATCACCGCATCTATCTGCCCTCGCAAATCTTCTGGATGGATGACCTTGCTACGGCGATATAGCTGGTCAAAATTGTTTAAGGATTTCTGCGCAGCTAACAGAGCTTTAAGTTGACCGTCCAGAGAACCACCAAAGGTCTGCACCAACAACGTGCCCAGATCTCGAGCATGACCTAGCGCAGGTGGAGCAACATCATTAATTTTCGCAAGTTGTTGTGCAGTAGACGTCAGCCAACGAGCACTCAGACCGCGTGCCTCTGCCTTCGCTGAAAGTTCACCGCCAAGGCGACCTTGCCCAGCAAGGGTTAGCTGACCGGTATCTGGTGGCAACAGTTCACCAGTCAGTTTGTAGTACTGATTAGCAACCTTCCCCTGAAGCAGGGCATGTCGTAATTGAACACCCATCAACCCCGGATGACTGATGGTGACTTGCCCCTCCAACCCCATAGGTTGAAAACCCAGGCTGCCTGACCCATTCAGCTGACCATAAACGCCTTCAAAGCGCTGCTTGGCTGATAGAGCAACCTCAACCCCATCCAGACGAAAGTCATTGAACTGCCAGCGATAGCTTTCTGGGATGCCCTTTAGCGATAGTCGTCCATCGCCACGAGTGATATTTAACTCCTTGGGAAACCAATCGCGACCAAGATGAGACGTGAGCTGACCGGGAATAACCGACCCCTGTGAAGCCATCCGCAGGGTGAAGCCACCAGTAGGGAGCGCAGCCAATTTCCCTCGCCAATCTTCCGGCAGCCGCAGACTGCCCATCTCTGGATTCACCACCTGAATGGAAAGATTTGGACGAAGATCCGATAGAGATCCCCTCACCTGACCAGAAGCAGCAAGGGTCCCGTCAATTGAGGTGGTTAGAAACGGAGCAAAACGAGCCATTGGCAAAGGAGCCAAATTCAGTTCGGCCTGAAGTTCTCCACTGAGCAGGCGACCCTGATTAACTGACAAAGGCATATCCGCCACAACCTTGAGCTGAGGACTGCTGAACTGCTTCAAGCGGAGTAAAGCCGACTCCGCCGACCATCCCGCTTGCAAAGACCAATGTTCCAGCAAAGGATTGCGTTGTTGAGCAAGGAATAGCTGAAGCTTGGGGCTAGATGAAGGCCCCTCGAGCTGAACCTTCCCCTTGATTAGAGATTGGTTACCGAGAAGATTGGATATCAGAGGGAAGCTCTTCCTTTCAGGCCCCGCCAGCTCCAGATTCTGGCTACTTACCCCTAACTCAGGATATAAAGACCCGCTGGCACTGACCTTTACACCTGGACCATCAACTTCAAAACTGTCGAGGATTGCGTTAAAGGCCTTTGGATCACGCCAATCAGTGTTGATCTGCAATTTCAGTTGCAGCGGACCATCTACAGGAATCTGCTGATCAGGTATCCAGCGCCCAGTGGCTTTCAATCGAGGCTGATACCAAGGTCCATCGATACGAGCCTTGAGGGTATGTCCTTGATGCTGCTGATTGACCTTTAAATCAAGGTCATAGGAATTATTCAGTCGAGCCCCCCCCTGAAGAGAAGCTGTCCAAGATCCATAGTGCCACTCACTCAGAGGCAGCTTTAGCTGATCATCGCGACAGCTGAGCCTGGCCTCATGGGAAGAAAGTGACTCTTTCAAAAAACCACCCCGCATTTGAAAGCCAACCAGTGAGAGAGCTCCCTTGCAGCCCATAAGCCCCGGCTGAGCACTGATTTGCAAATCACCACCAATCTGGCCCTGCATGTTTACGGGCGCCATTCCAGGCAAAAGCCCCTGCAATGGCTTAAGCCTGATCTGTTTCAAACGAACACGAGCCTGTAGATCCAAACGATCCCAATGCCCACTGCCTTTAAGGAATAATCGTCCTTGATCTGGCAAACCAAGTTGGGCAGACCCATTGACCCGCCTCTCCGCTAACTGGAAGTCTGCGCGAGCGCTGGCGGTGAACTTCAGGTTGGCTGGCTGAATATGCACCCTCGTGGGCTGAATCAACCGCAGCCGAATATCAAGCTTTGGCGGCGGTTTTCCTTTGGATATGCCTGGAACCCAGTAGGAGCCATTGTTGTTGCGAAGCAACGTCAATCGCGATCCCTCAACGGTGACCACGGCTACAGGTCGCAAGCGAATCAGACTGGCAAGTGGCGCGATCCTTATCGTTAAACCGGAGAGTGAAGCACTTGAGTTGTCCTCAGGCCCCGGCAAAATTTCAGTCGGGCCAATCGCTAATCCCAAAGGCCGCAAGCCCCGGTAAGCACCAATTTTCAAAGGATGGCCAAGAGGGGCTGAAAGCGTCTGCTCCAGCTGTGGACGCAGACGCTTATAAAGATCAGCAGCAACTCGATCAGCGCCAAACCAAACGGTTACACCGCCAGTCAGCAGTAGAACAGCCGATAACTTCCATCGTTTTTTAGCCAAGGATGGAATCCTTACTCCCATCGGTTTGAGTCAAACTTCCCGGGAGCGTGCGAAATATAAGTAGTTCCCATGCAATTCACCAACTATCCATGTCCATTCCAGAGTTAATTCAAACCGCTACCGGATGGCTTGCCTGGTCAGGGCTAGCCCTAAGCGGCATCACCTTAATTGCTTTCTTAGTGCGATGGGAGCAACGTTTCCGCCTGATTGGCGTGACCAGCTTCAACCTTCTGCTTTTAGCGAGCTGCTGGGCTTTTGGCGTCAGTTACACACCTCCACTAGCCATAGAGGGAGCTCTAACAGTCCCGGTGGTGTATGACAACAGCACTGACCTTGTAGTCGCTCAGGCATCAGCAGACTTTCCGGATGCGGCAATAAAACCCACATTGGAACAATTGGCCGGCAACCTGCATGCAGGTGGTTACAACAGCCCGGCAGTGCATGTGCGACTTCGCAAACTAGAACCAGCTGGAGATGGTGTCAGTCAACCAGTGATCCTCGGCGAAGTAATCCGCGACTTGCATCAAAACATCACCTTGCCAGTGGCTGAAAAAAGCCATGCAGAATGATCAACCTCTGGCCGATCTGCCTCAGAGCTTTCGTCACGAACACGCCCAGCTCATTACGGCAGGAATCACAACATGGATCGCTCTTAAACATCTTGAGGACAAACAACTAAACCATCTCGCCAAAGACAGCCTTGCCACTATCCGCAACCTAAAAAGATTGCGAGGCATAGCTGCACTTGTTTGCGACCTAAAATTGAATCCAGCAGATGCTGCATTACTAGTCCACTCAGGATTAGCAACAACAAAGGCGTTGGCGGCTGCTAATCCAGATGATGTTGTGTCGCAGACAGGACGACTACAACGTCAACTCAACAGCAACCAACAATCACTCGTAAACCTTGTTATTGCCAAAAAGTGGATCAAGCTTGCCCAAGCCAGGCAACTGCAGAACTGACCCTCAAATCCACACATGCCCGGTAAAGATGTCTCAAATATAGAGAGCAACACTTCGCGATCCCAATGCGCTACTTTCCAGCGCTAATCGTATTGGCCCTTGCCATTACTTCGGATGTCAAGGCGCAATCCAACCTGCTTGAAAGCGTCAAAAATAATAAAAGCGAATCTATTGCTCTGTGCAATCAGTTCGAGGCCCTTAATGCCAGTGGTGCTTCAGCCTATTCAGCACAATCAATCGCAAAAGTAGCCCGACAACGCAACCTCAGCTCCAAGGAAGCGGAGATTGTGATCACCTATGTGATCGGAATGCACTGCCCGAATGTCCGCTGAAGGTCAAGTTGGCCAGGAATCCGTGCGCTGGCGCGATGCCAGCCTGACTCTCTCTGACGGGGTCAAACTCGTTTCCAAGCTGTGGTTTCCCAAAGGTGGAGGAACCTGGCCGGCCCTATTGATGCGGCAGCCATACGGCCGCAATCTCGCCTCTACTGTGACTTACATCCATCCAGCCTGGTGGGCAAGTCATGGCTACTTGGTGGTAGTACAGGACGTCCGCGGGCAGGGTGATTCTGAAGGCGATTTCCATGGCTTCTCTCAAGAGGCTTCTGACACCAGCCAGACGCATGCTTGGGTTCGAGCATTACCTGAATGCAATGGCCGCCTTGGAACCTATGGCTTTTCCTATCAGGGCCTGACACAACTGCTTGCTGAACCGGGGACACCACCACCGGATTGCCTATCACCAGCCATGGCTGGTGTTGATGAACGCAACCATTGGAGCTGTGAAGGCGGTGCGCACTGGTGGCACCTTGGCCTGGCCTGGGGCCTGCAATTGGCAGCATTACAGGCTCGTCGCCTTGGTAATGAGGAAGGTTGGCAGGAAATCCGCCGCAGCCTGGAAAACGGGAGCTATCTATATGAAGGAACTGCAATTCTGAAACGCCATGATCCTCAGGGGATGGCACTTTCTTGGCTAAGTCGCTCGGGCCAGAGCGACAAAGGTTGGACCGTTCATCAGCCCTTGAAATCCTGGCTTCGTCAACCGATGCTGCTTCTGGGTGGCTGGTGGGACCCCCATCTACAAGGCCTGCTTGACCTATATCGAAGATCTAGCCAAGCAGGCGGCAATCCTGAACTTCATATTGGTCCAGCCAGCCACCTTCAATGGTGGCCAGAAGCACAACAGCTTCAACTGAACTTCTTTAATCGCCATCTACAAACCTCGCAAGTCTCAACTAATCAAGAGAGTCATTTGTGGGGCTGGAACATCACGACCAGTCAATGGCAAGAAATCACAGACGCCACTCAAACACAAAAATCGCCAATATCAAGCTGGGGTCTTTTCAGTAAAGGCATGGCCTGCCTGGATCCATCAGAAGGAATTCTGCAGCGCAATAAAGCAGGAAGCGGTGTGGTTTACGTGGTCCATGACCCTTGGCGACCGGTTCCAGCAGTGGGAGGACATCTAAGCCCACAACCTGGACTAGTCGAGCGAAATGCCGTGGACCAGCGCGCCGATGTCGCCACCTTCACCAGCCAGGCAGTGCAGGAATCACTGCAGCTAAATGGAATCCCAGCACTGCATCTGACCATGCAGTCAGATCAACCAGGATTTGACCTTTGCGTCGCCCTCTCCATTGTCAATCGAAGCCAAAACCAAGCAAAGCAACTCACAACCGGGACTCTGCGAGTGCAAGGGGAGCAGGCCCTGCAACTTCTGCCGCGCAAGCTGCTATTGCAACCAATACTGGCCGACTTGCAACCAGGAGAGCGACTGAGACTATCTATAGCCGGTGCCGCCTGGCCGGCCATCGGGGTAAACCCAGGCCAAGACCAACAACCCTGCGGCCCTCCTTCTTCCCATTGCCAAGTGGTAACTCTGACTTTGCAGCTTTCTGGATCAAAGTTAATGCTCTTGCCGCTCAATTCCGGCAATATAGATATCGATTTCTCTCAAGAGCCTTGAAGTTATCAGCTTGCTTAATGGCCCTATCCCTTGGGCTCCCCTGCAGCCTGAGCGCACTACCCCTGCCAACTTTGGCAGCAGAGCAGTCCATTCAGAAAACCACGCTTAGCCCTGCTCAGGCGACGAAAACAGCGCAAATCCTCCTGAAAGCATTAGCAATTCAAGATGCCAAAACCATCTATGCCCAGCTGTCGGGAGCACTGCATAGCACTACTACCATCGAACGAATCCAACAGCGCCTAGAGAATCGGCCCCGCGTAGTTTACGGAAATCGCATTATCGATGTCAGCTCAGGTTTAGACGACACCACTGTTAAAGCCATGGTCATGACCTCAAAGGGAGATATTCCTCTGGTCATGGTTCTCGATGAGAGAGGGAAATTAATTGCATGGGAATGGAGTGACCGGGATCTAGCGATCGAACAATCGGCTATTGATTTCGTTGACAATTTGGCTTCAAAACGCTGGATCTCTGCACGTTCCCTGCTTGAACTGAGCTTCCAACAGGAGCTAAAACCGGAAGACCTACAACGCAAATGGACAAAACTCGATCGAGTTACTGGGGGATTCAAAAAGGTTGAAAATGCGATCGTTGCCAGCCAGGGTGGAGAACAACAGCTGGTTCTTGTCACTATCCAATTCGGAAATCTGACAGACAACCTTTTCGTAATTTTTAACAGCCAAGGAAAGATCATCAACGTGGATTTCTCCCCTGATCTTGTCTGATTAATCAGCATTCCCTGATCCAACTTCCACTACTGGCGCTTAGTTCGCCCTTCATGCCCACGAATCGATCTAAGCTCCCGGCCAACAATGCCTTTGCCTGATGACCACCAGTTTTGCCCTCGACTGGATGGTTCAGGACAGCCAAAGGCTTGCCGAATGCCGCCACGAGAGTCCCTTTTCAGTGCTTGGTCCACAGCCCCATGAGGGGCAATGGATAGTACGTATCTGGATGCCGGAGGCCAGTCAAGTAGAGCTGCTCGTGAATGGCAGCACTACTGCCACGACTACTCCCAATCACCCTTGGATCTTCGAAGCAGTACTTGACCAAGACCCTGGTAGCTCATATCAAGTTCGAATTCAACGTGGAGGAATCGAGCACAACCAACACGATCCCTGGGCCTTTCGCGAGGAATGGATGGGGGAGATGGACCGTCATCTCTTTGCTGAAGGCAACCATCACCACATCTGGCAACGCATGGGAGCTCACTTAGTTGAGCGTCAAGGTATTGAAGGAGTGATGTTTTGCCTCTGGGCGCCTCATGCCCGCAGCGTTTCCTTGCTCTGTGATTTGAACTCGTGGGATGGACGCCATCACCCGATGCAACAACGCCAAGGAGGCCTTTGGGAATTGTTCATTCCAGGTCTAAAGGAAGGAAGCCTTTACAAATACGAAATCCGGGCTCAGAACGGCCATTGCTATCAGAAAGCTGATCCCTACGGTTTCCAACACCAGGTGCGACCAGCAACCAGTTCCTTAGTGGCAAAACTGGATCGATATCACTGGCAAGACGAGCAATGGATGCGGCAACGAGACAGCCGCAATGCGGTGGATCAGCCAATTTCAGTGTACGAATTACACCTTGGCAGCTGGAAACATGCTGCTGCCGATGAACCTTATGTCGAAGCGGATGGCAGCCATCGAGCACCGGTTCCTGCTGCAGACATGAAGCCTGGAGCACGGCTGCTGACCTACCCAGAACTGGCCGATCAACTAATTCCATACGTGAAAGATCGAGGTTTCACCCATATCGAACTAATGCCAATCTCGGAGCATCCATTTGATGGTTCTTGGGGATATCAGGTCACTGGTTGGTATGCCCCCACCAGTCGATATGGAACACCAGATGAATTCCGTGCCTTTGTTGACCGCTGCCACGCCGAAGGTATCGGTGTAATCCTCGACTGGGTGCCTGGACATTTCCCGAAGGATAGTCATGGCCTTTCCTTCTTTGATGGGACCCATCTCTACGAACATTCCGACCCACGCATTGGCGAACACAAGGAATGGGGCACACTGATTTTTAACTACAGCCGAAACGAAGTTCGTAACTTCCTAGTTGCCAATCTTGTCTATTGGTTTAAACAATTCCACATTGATGGCATTCGTGTTGATGCAGTCGCCTCGATGCTCTATCGCGACTACCTTCGCCCTGACGGAGAGTGGCTTGCCAATGAAGAAGGCGGACGAGAAAACACCGAAGCCGTTCAATTCATGCAACAGGCCAATCATGTTCTCTTTCAACACTTCCCTGGTGCACTTTCAATCGCGGAGGAGTCAACAACCTGGCCAATGGTTACCCAACCCACGGATATAGGAGGACTAGGGTTCAACCTCAAATGGAATATGGGCTGGATGCATGACATGCTCGATTATTTCGAGCTTGATCCTTGGTTTAGGCAATTTCACCAGAACAACATCACCTTCTCAATCTGGTATACCTACACCGAAAAATTCATGCTGGCACTTAGTCATGATGAAGTTGTGCATGGCAAAAGCCACCTACTTCATAAAATGCCAGGAGATGATTGGCAGAAATATGCAAATGTTCGTGCATTACTTGCCTATATGTGGACCCATCCAGGCAAGAAAACTATCTTCATGGGAATGGAGTTTGGTCAACGCTCAGAATGGAATGTATGGGGAGATCTTCAATGGGAACTTTTGCAGCATGAGCCCCATAAAGGTCTGCAGAAACTAGTTGATGACCTCAACATTATCTACAAATCAGAACCGGCCCTTTGGCGAGACGATTTCGATCAATATGGATTCCAATGGATCGACTGCAATGACAATCGTCATTCTGTAATCAGCTTTATGCGTCGTGAAAACAGTAGTGGGAGCTGGCTTGTTGTTGTCGCTAACTTCACCCCACAAAGCCATTCCCAATACAGGGTTGGAGTGCCTATTAGTGGCTACTACGAGGAAGTTCTCAACACAGATAGCTCCCGTTATGGCGGCAAAAATCTTGGCAACATGGGCGGAAAGCTTACAGATGAGTACAAGATCCACGGATATGAGCAGTCACTTGATCTCTGCCTACCAGCACTGAGCGTGCAAATCTTCCGCCACAACCCTAAACAAAGCCTTTAAGTTCAGCTCCAACCAAAGAACATGTGACGAAACTGCGGCCTCCACATCGCTGAAGACCTTAACAACAACGGCCTTCAGGTAAGTTTTCTGATTGATCCTGACCCGTGTAATGAGCGACTCCCTGCCCCTGTTGCTCCGCGCTGCGCGTGGTGAATCAGTCGAGCGTACCCCTGTTTGGATGATGCGCCAGGCGGGCCGCTACATGAAGGTCTACCGGGATCTCCGGGACCGCTACCCCAGTTTTCGCGAGCGTTCCGAGAACCCTGATCTCTCTTACGAGATCTCGATGCAGCCCTTCGAGGCCTTTCAGCCTGATGGAGTAATCCTCTTCTCAGACATCCTCACGCCTCTGCCTGGAATGGGGATCGATTTCGACATCGTCGAAAGCAAGGGTCCTCTAATCCAAGAACCGATTCGCAGCCTTAGTCAAATTGAGGCACTGCATCCACTAGAGCCCAATGAAACCATGCCTTTTGTTGGCGAGGTGCTTGGACGTTTGCGTGAAAGCGTGGGAAACAAAGCAGCCGTTCTGGGCTTTGTAGGAGCTCCCTGGACGCTTGCTGCCTATGTGGTTGAAGGTAAAAGCAGCAAAAACTACGCCGTGATCAAAGCCATGGCCTTCCAACAACCAGATCTGCTGCATCGTTTACTCAACCATTTCGCCGAATCGATTGCCACCTACTTGCGCTATCAGATCGACGCTGGTGCCCAGGTAGTGCAAATGTTTGATTCTTGGGCCGGTCAACTCAGTCCGATCGACTACGACACCTTTGCAGCGCCTTATCAGAAAAGAGTTGTAGAGCTTGTCAAGGCCACTCATCCAGATACGCCAATGATCCTCTACATCTCCGGCAGCGCTGGAGTATTGGAGCGTATGGGCAGCACTGGGGTCGACATCGTCTCTCTCGACTGGACTGTTGACATGGCTGATGGCTGCGCCCGACTTCCCAAGCACTTAGGAGTGCAAGGCAATGTTGACCCAGGCCTTTTATTTGGGACGCCTGAAGCAATCCGCGAACGAATTGTGGATGCAGTGCGCAAAGCCAAGGGCCGTCGTCACATCCTCAACCTCGGCCATGGCATTCTTCCGGGAACCCCAGAAGACAATGCCAGGGTGTTCTTTGAAACTGGCAAAACTGTCAACGACCTAATTGGATCAGCCGCTTGACTGCAGCTCGCATCCTGATCACAGGAGCTAGCGGCTGTGTTGGTCAATACACTGCCGCCTGGCTTCTTGAAAACTCTGATGCCGAGTTACTGCTATGGCTAAGAGAGCCAACAAAACTAACGGCCATCTCAGCGCAGCACCCAAGAGTCCAACTTCTAGTTGGAGATCTGCGCAAACCACATTGTTTTGCTAATCAGCTAGCAACAGTCACCCGCGTTATTCACACAGCAACTGCATGGGGGGATCCAGAGCGAGCTCATCAGGTAAATGTTGTAGCCGTCAAAGCTCTTCTTGAGCTTTTAAATCCAGATGTCGTTGAACAGATCACCTATTTCTCTACCGCAAGCATCCTCAACAAGGCACTCCAACCATTGCCAGAGGCACTCTCTTATGGCACTGAATACATCCAGACCAAGGCAAAATGTCTCCATGACCTTGAGCACCATCCTCTAGCAAAAAGAATCGTGGCAGTGTTTCCCACACTCGTTTTCGGGGGAAGAATTGATGGCACGAGTCCTTTCCCTACCAGCTATCTCACCGAAGGTTTGGCAGAAGCAAGCCGCTGGCTTTGGTTGGCACGCTGGCTAAGGGCAGACGCCAGCTTTCATTTCATTCACGCAGCAGATATTGCGATCATCTGCGGCCATCTGGCTACGACACCTCCGCAACCAAATCGCGAGGTTGGTCAAGGTGCTGTTCGGCGTTTAGTTATGGGCCAAGCGGCTATCTCTGTAAACGAAGCTGTTGCAACCCTCTGTCGCTGGCGAGGGGTGAAACGAACACCCGGCATAACCCTCTGGGGCTGGCTAATTGAAACCCTAATAAAGGTGCTCCCAATCGAAATCAATGCCTGGGATCGCTTCAGCATTAAACAGCGTCACTTCGTGCATGATCCAATCACCACTCCAGAACGCTTCGGAGGCCAAAGCATTGCCAGCAACCTTGAAGCAGTATTAGCTGATTCTGGGCTGCCACAACGAGGAAAAATTCCTAATCAGGGTTAAAGTTCTATAAACGACCTTATTTAATCCCTCATGGTCTCAATGCTTCGCTCCATTGCTGGAGCTTTCTGCGCCCTACTTTTGGTGCTTGGTATCGGAGTATCAACCGTTCAAGCTGCAACTGTTGAAGTAAAGCTTGGCAGCGATGCAGGCATGCTGGCGTTCGAACCCAGCAACATCAAAATCAAAGCCGGGGACAAAATTAAGTTCGTCAACAACAACATGGCCCCACACAACGCCATCTTTGAAGGCCACGACGAGCTGAGCCATACAGATCTAGCCTTTGCCCCTGGTGAGTCCTGGGAAGAAACATTCTCAGACGCGGGCAATTATGACTTCTACTGCGAGCCCCATCGCGGTGCAGGCATGGTTGGGACAGTAGTTGTCGAATGAGATCAAGCAATCAGATGAATTATTAGCAAACAGCTCCACCTAAAAGTCTGCAAAGGGCAAGGGTAACGATCAATTGATCAACCCCTTGCTCTTTTTTTATTTTCAAGAAATCCAAGCTCCTTCTGGCGAACTGAAAATAACTCTCGAGAGATTGCTGCGATCAAAAACTAGATGTATCATCAGGGCGCTTTTGCAGGACTAATGACACGTAAAGGGCTATCAGATCTTCTCCATGCTGCAGAGCACAGCTCGGCCTTACGGCGTGAATTGCGAAATTGCTCTAATCATCAAGATCTGCTGGCCCTAGCCGCAAACCATGGTTTCACTATCAAGCTTTATGACCTTCAAAATGAAGAGGAGTCGCAACGTATAGATGATTGGTTCCAAACCAGTAAAATAGATCCAATACGCAAATAGTTCAATCAAGCCAGAGCATATTCAAAAGCCTACAAATGAGAGTCCTAAGTTCATAGGCCGATTGGCCAGAAAATCACCTTAATTGTCTTAGAGAAAGCAAATTAATATCCATTACCATTGAGGAGCTAAATAACTGTTAAATAACAAAATAGTTTCTCAGCTGAGTGTGGCAAACCCTACACTGCCGAAGAAGCCGAACCAATCAGAACGGTTAACCGCTTGGCCTAAATGATCAATGGACATACGGTTTAATCAACGAAAAAGAACACATGCAACCAACGGCTGAAAAATTCACTGAAAAAGCCTGGGCCGCAATTATCTCGGCACAGCAACTTGCCCAACAACACAAACAGCAGCAACTAGAAACAGAACATTTACTTCTTTCATTGCTGGAGCAAAATGGCTTAGCAGGCAGGATCCTGGAGAAAGCCGGTGTCTTGATTGGCAACCTACAAACAGAGCTAGAAACATATCTGCAAAAACAGCCAACCCTGCAAGCTGCCCCAGAATCTATCTATTTAGGTAAGGCAATCAATACTCTGCTTGACCATGCAGAACAACACAAGAAAGCCTTTGGCGATAGCTTTATCTCGATTGAACACCTTTTACTAGCCTTAGCTGAAGACAAGCGTTGCGGTCGACAGCTGCTCAGCCAAGCCGGCGTGGATGCAGGCAAACTAAAGGTCGCAATTGATGCGGTACGTGGCAACCAGAAGGTGACCGATCAGAACCCAGAAGGAACCTACGAATCCCTCGAAAAATATGGCAGGGAACTGACTGCTGCTGCTCGCGAAGGCAAGCTCGACCCCGTAATCGGACGCGATGATGAAATCCGACGCACGATTCAGATTCTCAGCCGCCGCACCAAAAACAACCCCGTGCTAATCGGGGAACCGGGGGTTGGTAAAACCGCGATTGTTGAAGGTCTGGCGCAGCGGATAGTCAACGGTGATGTGCCTGCAGCCCTGCAGAACAGACAGTTAATCGCTCTTGATATGGGTGCCTTGATTGCAGGTGCGAAATACCGAGGTGAATTCGAAGAGCGCCTCAAAGCAGTGCTTAAAGAAGTCACCGCTTCCGAAGGACAAATAGTTCTTTTTATTGATGAAATCCATACTGTGGTTGGCGCAGGCGCGACCGGTGGTGCGATGGATGCCAGCAACCTGCTCAAGCCAATGTTGGCTCGAGGTGAACTGCGTTGCATCGGTGCCACAACCCTCGATGAGCATCGGCAGCACATTGAAAAGGATCCAGCTCTAGAGAGAAGATTCCAACAAGTGCTTGTGGATCAACCCACAGTGCAAGACACCATTTCGATTCTTCGCGGTCTCAAAGAGCGCTACGAAGTGCATCATGGTGTGCGCATTGCCGACAACGCCCTCGTTGCTGCAGCCGTTCTCAGCAGTCGATATATCGCCGATCGTTTTCTGCCAGACAAAGCCATCGATCTGATGGATGAATCTGCTGCACGACTAAAAATGGAAATCACCTCCAAGCCGGAGGAAATTGACGAGATCGATCGCAAGATTCTGCAGCTTGAGATGGAAAAACTTTCGCTAGGACGCGAATCTGATTCTATTAGTAAGGAAAGGCTGGAGAAATTAGAACGTGAACTTGCTGAATTAGCAGAGCAACAGAGCGCTCTAAATGCACAGTGGCAAAAAGAAAAAGGTGCGATTGATGATCTTTCCTCGCTCAAAGAAGAGATCGAACGGGTGCAATTGCAAGTTGAGCAAGCTAAACGCAGTTACGACCTCAATAAAGCAGCCGAACTTGAGTATGGAACTCTGGCGGGATTACAGAAACAACTGATCGAAAAAGAAACTGCCCTAGTCCAAGAAAGTGATACAGCAGATAAATCACTACTGCGAGAGGAGGTCACGGAAGACGATATCGCTGAGGTCATTGCCAAATGGACCGGGATCCCAGTCGCCAAGCTTGTGCAGTCAGAAATGGAAAAACTGCTTGGACTTGAAGCCGAGCTCCATGAGCGGGTGATTGGTCAACAACCAGCTGTCAAAGCTGTTGCAGATGCGATTCAACGTTCTAGAGCAGGTTTAAGTGATCCCAACCGCCCGATTGCAAGCTTTCTGTTTCTTGGCCCCACTGGGGTAGGCAAAACAGAGCTATCCAAGGCATTGGCCTCTCAACTATTCGATAGCGAAACAGCCTTAGTGCGAATCGACATGTCGGAATACATGGAGAAGCACACCGTAAGCAGACTGATCGGAGCACCTCCTGGTTATGTCGGCTATGAGGCTGGCGGACAGCTCACTGAGGCAGTACGCAGACGCCCTTATGCAGTAATCCTCTTCGATGAAGTGGAGAAAGCACACCCAGATGTATTCAATGTGATGCTGCAGATCCTTGATGATGGACGTGTCACCGACGGTCAGGGTCGCACCGTAGATTTCACGAATACAGTGTTAATCCTTACTAGCAATATTGGCAGCCAATCAATACTCGAATTAGCTGGAGACCAAGACCAATACAAGGAAATGGAACGACGGGTTAATGATGCTTTGCATGCTCATTTCAGACCTGAATTCCTCAATCGTCTGGATGAAACAATCATCTTCCATAGCCTCAGGCGCGAGGAACTGCGTCAAATCATTGCCCTCCAAGTGAATCGGTTGCGTGAGCGTCTTGAGGATCGCAAACTCTACCTAGAGGTCAGTGATGCAGCTGCTGATTGGCTGGTAAGTGCTGGCTATGACCCTGTTTATGGAGCAAGACCACTCAAGCGAGCCATCCAACGCGAGCTAGAAACCCCAATAGCCAAAAGCCTCCTGGCTGGCCACTATGGAGATAACCAAACTGTGCATGTGGATGTCAAAGAAGACAAGCTGGTGTTGCACTAAACCATCATCCCATCGACTCTTATCGGAAACGAAGATTGCAACTTGATTTCAGCTAAGTAGCTGCTTGAAACCACTCGGGCTTTGCTTCAAAACAAGCTGCATTGGCCTCATTCTCACGCGCTTCTACTCGCCAACAACAAGTGCGACCAGCATCTCGATCAAACAAAAGGGAATTGGCCCATTGCCAAACCAGCTCTGCGCTGGACTCCATTCCTACATTTTTCATAACCCTCAGATCAATAGCACCCTGATAATGCAATTCCTGCCATTGAGGCAGGAGGGGATCATCAGAATTAGCGAGAAAGGTGTGATCAAATTGCTCACGAAGTTGTTGTTCTAAAGGCCTAAGGCTGGAAAAATCAACTACAAATCCGTAGCAATCAAGCTGCTTTGCCGCAAACCAAAAAGTAAAACTACGGCTATAGCCATGCACGAATCGACAGTGTCCAGAATGACGCCACTGCCTATGGCAACATGGATATCCAGCAAAATGCTTGCTACAGGTGTAAGCGAGTTCAATAGTGTTAGTCACAGTCGTCAATCATAGCAATGCCTGCAGCCTGCAGATTAGTGGGTATTGAATATTACAGTAAAAGAGAGATTTAGATATCCTGCACAGATCCATCTATTGATCTGGAATATGGCCAACAGGATAGCTCTTGCTAAACAAAGGAACAAAGACAAATACTCGTTAGTATTGTGATTATCAAAAACACACTTGCTTGGCTAGCCAGTGATTAACATGAGCCCCTAAACTAGGGCAATCCTATTACTCACAAAGCAAGGACCAGCCCATACTCCTAATATCCTTTAATAGTCCAAAGCTAATCAGAATGCTTTTACCAGTCAACTTATCAAAAGGGGACAATTCCCGCCTAATGACAATGGCCCCAACTTAAATCGTTGCCTTGCTGCCTCATCTATTCAAAATACAAATCAAATACACAAGCATCTCAAGAAAACAGATAAGTTAACAGAAACTCTCACTCAGAATTGTCTTGCAGTTCTGTCTTCAAAGAAGACACTCAAGCCATGTGCCACACTCATTAACAGTTTGCCCCAACTCAATACCTATTAATCAATAGATGTCGATATGCATTTGCCTATGGCAGTATTATCACATGTTAATCAACAGCGCTGGCTATTCCAATCAAAAAAGCTAAAAGAATTCAGAGTGATTCAATCTGCCCCACGAGCCAATAAGCAACTTTCATTTGCCTATTAATTCCTTGCTACTAGCTAGCTAAAACCTGAGAATACGCTCTAGGCATAAAGAAATGTCCTGACGGGCGCTGAGGGATGATTGAAAGCCAACACCTACGTGCATTGAGGAAGAATGCAACCCCTCAGCCCCGCCTTCATCGATCAACTCCGTTTCAACGAAGTCGGCCTGATTCCAGCAATCTCCCAAGATTGGCTTGATGGAGCCGTGCTGATGATGGCCTGGATGAATCGCACCGCTCTGGAGCAGACATTAAAGAGTGGCGAAGTTCACTACTGGAGCCGCTCTCGCCAGGAGCTCTGGCATAAAGGTGCCACTAGCGGCCATACCCAGATTCTCAAGGGAATTCGCTATGACTGCGATGCTGATGTGCTTTTACTCAGCATCGAACAAGCCGGCTTGGTGAGTTGTCATACCGGAGCACGAAGCTGTTTCTTCGAACAGGCGAACCAGCCTTCGCAGGCAGGTGCACAGGCTCTTCCCCCGCCGATGGATGCCTGCAGTGAACTTTTTCGGGTAATTGAAGAACGCAACACCACACCTGAACCTAATAGTTATACAAACAAACTTTTAGAAGGTGGTGACAATCGCATCCTCAAAAAAATAGGCGAGGAGAGTGCAGAATTTGTGATGGCCTGCAAAGACAATGATGCGAATTCAATTGCCGAGGAAGCGGCTGACCTTATTTTTCATCTGCAAGTAGCTATGGCCCACCACGAGGTGAGCTGGCGACAAGTGCTCGAGGTGCTGGCCAGTCGCCGTGGAGCACCACGTAGATCCTGAAAACCAGATCTGCACAAAAACTATTCAAATTTCCCCTTTAGTCTCGTTGCTCAAAGTTATTGGACTGGGAACGAATCCACTGCAGCGTGAGTTTATCTCTGGCAGAAAGAATCAATACTGGCACTGCCCCCTGGGATACGGCCATGGCATCGCCAACATGATCACTATGCCCCCATAAACCAAACGCATGGCCTAGTTCATGTAAAGCTGCGGACTGAAGGACAGATGCCCGCAGTTCAGGAGAAACCATTACCTTCACCCTGGGTTCAAGTTGGATAGCCATTTCCCGTCGAACCTCGACGATCTTCAGAAGACTGCGGCCATTGCTGGCACGCCAACCCGAGGCGAGCTGTCGCAGCGGAGGGCGTTTTCTAAACACCAGCACATGAGCTCGTTCACTCTCCGCTACTCGAGTCACTGGAATCACTTCAGACCAGCTATTCAGCGCAGCATCCACAGCACCTGCCCATCGCTTTAACCAGCGATTGCCCGCCACAGAGCCTTCAGGGTCTGGTTCAATCCATACACACCAATGCGAAAGGCTTGGATAACCAAAACTGGTAGTTTCCAACTTATCGACATACCCGGGCCCATCTCTGAGCTCGGGTAATTGAAGCCCCCCATTGAGTACACGAATTTCTTGTGCTGGTGGACAGGGATCTGGAACCATGTCGCTCAATGAGAAGGGAGGCCGACGCCACGGGCCATCAAGGTTGCAAAAAGAGGAATTAATGCAAATCCAATAATTTCAATATTGATGAACCAACCGAGACGAGTGACTAAAGAAGAACTCACCTCAGGCAGCTCTCCCTTTCGCAGTGGAATAGCCCAGAGGATATAGGTGACGGTTGGATAAAGCGAAAGTGTCCCCGCAAAGATAAAGACTCCTACCTTCCACCAAAACAAAGGGTTCTGAATATAAAAGTCACTTCCTTGACCGAAATACATCACCCTAAGAATGCCGCTGATCAATAGCGCCAAACCTGCTACGCCATAAACAATGTCGGTGATCAACATGGCCGTGGCTTCTCCACGGTTTGGGGAAGCCTTCAACAGCTTGCGTTCAAGCACCAAAGCAGCAAAGCAAACCATGAAGCTGAGGTAGTGGACGTAGGCAATTCCAGCGTTGTTGACAATCTCAGGCATGAGGAACGACTCCCAAGTGGATGGGATGAATGAAAATCGTTTTGACGCTAGCGACATCAAGCTCAATCAATGGCTTGCTCAATAGAAGAAAAAAGAGAAAGTGCGGCCTCGGGCAAATCAAAGCAACCCAGCAAGCTAAAGAAACTGTTTAATAACGCACAAAAAGTTAATTCTGCACTCTTTCTTACGCAGCCAGAATGGAAAGGCTTTGGATCTAGGTTCAATTAAGACATGAGATCACTGATGGTGAGTTCCTTAAGCGCCTATCTAGGCGAAATTGGGCGACACCAACTTCTAACGCCCGAACAGGAGCTCACGATGGGCCGCAAGGTTCAAGCCATGGTGGCAATCACTAATCCCTGTCATCTGGCTGGTGGAACAGGGCCCAAATGCGAATATTCAGATGATCAACGTCGAACCATTCGTCGTGGTGAGAAAGCCAAGAATCACATGATCACATCAAACTTAAGACTTGTTGTGAATCTTGCCAAGCGCTACCAGGGCAAGGGTCTTGATCTTCTTGACCTAATACAAGAAGGCACCCTAGGACTCACCAGAGCAGTGGAAAAATATGACCCAACCCGTGGCCACCGATTCTCAACCTATGCCTATTGGTGGATTCGCCAAGGGCTTAACCGTGCGCTTTCTACTCAGAGCAGAACCATACGAATTCCCGTAAATGTAAATGAAAAGCTGACAAAATTAAGGGCCGCAAAGTCACGACTAATGCAAAACAACGGTTTAGCTGCCAGCGCTGGGCAACTGGCTCAATCCATGCGACTCCCCCTGGCCGAGGTAGAAGATCTGCTCGCTTGTGAATTACGCAGCGTCACGGTAAGCCTGCAAGGAATAGTTAAGTCAAAATCCGATCCCTCTGAACTCGTGGATATCCTTCCCAGCGAAGAGATACCTCCTTTGGAACGTGCTGAGATAGCAGAACGCACTGAATCAGTAAGGACACTGCTCAAGCGGGCAAACCTCACTCCCAAAGAACTGATGGTGGTCACGCTTCGATTTGGATTGGACGGATCCAATCAATTGCGCACCCTCGCTGAAGTTGCCCGTCAGATGAATTGCAGTAGCGAATACTGCCGCCAAGTAGTACAACGAGCGCTGCGTAAACTAAGAAAAGCTGGCATTCAAAGTGGTTTAGTAGAAAGCACCTTATGAGTTGTCGCCAGGGCGAATGGCAAAAAATCTGACCCGAATAGAGGCGATTCACACCTTATAAATCCCGATGAAAGCAGGTAACACTGGAATGAGATCAGCTAATCGAAGTCATGGTTGATGATTCCTCATCAGCTCAGACCACCGTGGACACAACTGTGCTGGAAAGTTCCGTCATTGATCAGAGCCTTTTGCAAAAGGTTTTACGGCAGGCTGGGCGCAGCCTTGCAAAGCCTGCTTTGGAAGCCATGGAAATGCTTCTGGATGAATCAACGCCTGCGCAGGCCAGACTCACCATGCTCGCAGCACTCACCTACCTATTAATGCCCATCGATTTGGTGCCTGATCTGATCCCGGTGGCAGGATTCAGTGACGACCTTGTTGCACTTAGCGCAGTCATCGGCCTCTGGAGTAATCACATGACCCCACAGATACGTAATCGTGCTCGTCGCAAACTAGATCGCTGGTTCCCAGTCGAAGGCTGATGTCAAAGTGGTCTAGTCAAATTGAAGAAGAGCTAACCCTCCTGATCAAGGATTGGTTAAAGCAACAAGGGCGTACCCAAGCAGACCTGCGCCGAAGTCTGCAGGCAGTTTCTACTCGTATGCCTGCCTTGCTTGAAGTTTTGGAAAGGGAGCACCGCCTTGGTGGCATGCCGCGGGTGGCCGAGCGTCTATGTGAAGTTGAAGCTAAGTGGGCTGAAACAAATTCATCACCATCGGAAAACGCAACCAATGCTGACCCCTTCAATCAACTAGACCTACTGCTACAAGAAATCCGCGACGACTGCGGTAGCCAAGCCTAATAACAGGCAAAGTGGAACTAACCAAACTTAATCATGCGTCTGTTCTCACTTGTGACTTGCCTAGGAATAGCCTGCAGTCTGCAATTTGCCACCCCGGCAAGATTGTTGGCGCAGTCGGAGAGTTGGTTACTGAAACCGAATAGCAGCACAGGAGAGAGCAGCAAAGTAGTACCCACCAACTGCATTAAAGAGGCAGATGGATCGATCACTTGCGATACCAAAATAAAAAATCCCCAAGGCGATACCCAGGCTCGCCCTTCCTTTAATCCCTTCAACAACTGAAGTCTGCCTAGCGCTGTCTTAAACGTGCAATACCTTCATCCCTCAAGGTGATGGATTGAGGGAAGCGACAAATAGCCAAAATGCTCACTACGATCACCGCTGCTGCCATCATTGCGGCATTAATACAGCTCACGGTTGAATCTAGGCAGTGAATTGTTCTTCAATTCACAACAGCTCTGGCTTGGGGATGAGCTGATCAAGGGTCTTGCTGATCTATTGATCGAGCTGATCGCTCTTGAAATTCTTCAAGACATCACGAGTTGTCTCCACAGCCACGTAATGCAAATTGAACTAGTGCTAGTTACAGCGCTTACCACCGCGGGGTGCAAAGGAATTGTGATGCCAAGCTGATTTAGGACAAAGCTCAGTCACTTAATTGGCTAGGAATATCCTCAGTTGCTCAAGCCAAAGCCTATTGACTGTTCAGGAGAGCGATGGTCCATCCGAGTGTTTTGGCTGGGTCCAAAACAAGGCCAACCAAATTGTCCCAGGATGAGGATCAGTTCGTTCCACACGATGCAAACGGTGGGGAAGAAAATGCAGCTGATCTCCCACACTCAGATCAACATAAGCATCGGGGTCTTTAAGTTTCAAGCTTGCACTACCCCTCAAAATCACAATCCATTCATGATCAGTCTGGTCATACCAGAATCCCTCCGGACTAGATGCGCTACAAGAGAGAATTAGCTCTAGACGCCAATCTGAACCAGTATGGAGAAGATGATGTTGCTCCTGCCCCTCTGGTGGTAACGCACGCGCTAACAGGTTGGTCTCGGAAGGGAGCTGCTCAACAGGATCAAGTTCACCCCACCGGCGCCCAATTTCAAAGCCCCAAGAGCGAGCCAACTGCACTACTTGGTTGTGATCAGAACAAGCAGCTAATAACTCCCTTCGCTCAGGTAGCTCTTCAAGAGAGTGAACCATTTTTTGAAGCTGCTGCACCTTATCTAGAAATCGGTGCAAATCCTGTTCTGCCATCCACTACTCCTAAATCAACCTCTAAGCTCTAAACCTGGAAACAAGCAGGTTGAAAGCATCAACGACAAAATCATGGCTTGCTCATCCTGCCTCATCAATCACGGAAAGCACAAATACACTTATCCTCAAGAGTCTTTAAACAAGACTCACCACCCAATTAGCAGCCCTTAGATCAACCGGCCAAGAAGTCAATGAAAGCAACCTCTTTGAGCACAAAGACTCCTGAAGTGACAGCGACTACTCCAGTGCCTTCATTGCCAAAAAACTCCTTCCCAGCTAGTGCTGACAAAGCACTTTCAATGATTAGGACAGCTCAACAAACCAGTTTGAAACGCTACCTGTGATAATTGAATGAACTGGAAAACCCACTTGAAGCAGTTTGTCAATCAGCTTGGTAGGCAAACCACAAGACTGATAATCCTGATCTATATACTGTTGCTACTACCTACTAGCTCCATTGCATTAGACAGCAGTACCGGAGAATTTCTTTTCAAAGAACACTGTGCAGGCTGTCACATAAATGGTGGCAATATTATTCGTCGTAACAAAACCCTCCGACTCAAAGCGCTAGAGCGTTACGGACTAGATAACCCTGAAGCAATTGCAAGAGTGGCCCGAGAAGGAATTGGACAAATGTCAGGCTATGAAAACGTTCTTGGCGAAGGTGGAGATCAGCTAGTTGCTATTTGGATATGGGCTCAAGCTCAGAAAGCCTGGATCCAAGGATAAACCTCAAGTGAGGTCCATATTTCTTCCTTCCAGTAAACGTCTTCCTCTAGAAGCTTCCTAACAACATCCAGACTTGCTGCTTCGAAAATTCCAAAAACATGGCTACTACCTTCAGTTGGCCCAAGAGTGATCAGTGTGCCCTGCTGCTTAAGAGTTGCAAGCCTGCTGAGGTGAGTTTCACGAAAAGGAGCTCTCTTTTCAAGCGCGTTCTCACAGTAAGTACCCCAAAGAACAAATCGTGCCATGGCAACCGTATGGAAATCATTACGAAAATTTGTTCCTCAAAGGATGGCACAAATGGGCAACTAAAGGCTATGTTAGTTAAGTAGATTTCAGTTTTACAAATCATGCTCACTGGTAGCGACCTCTTAACGAAAGTCAAAGACCTGGGTGATGTCAGCAAATCAGATCTGGTTCGCGCCTGTGGCTATGTCTCCACCACGAAGGATGGCGGAGAACGTCTTAACTTCACTGCATTTTACGAAGCTCTACTAGAAGCCAAAGGCTTAAGCTTTGGCGCTCCTGGTTCTGCAGGGATCGGTAAAGGAGGACGCAAGCTTAGTTATGTAGCGACTGTTCAAGGAAATGGCAATCTATTGATTGGTAAGGCCTATACCGCATTGCTCGATCTCAAGCCTGGTGATGAGTTTGAAATCAAGCTTGGCCGCAAGCAGATTCGCCTAGTTCCTGCTGGTGAAGTAGACGAAGAGTGATTGATAAATTGATCTAGGGATATACACCCAAGATCAATCCAACCTCGTTTGATACGCCAAAGCCCTGGAGATCCTCCAGGGCTTTTTTGATGATGTTTTGAAGCAGGATGATGGAAATGGAGATGGAGATGGGAAAGCTAAAAGTCGACCTGCAGCTTTGCGAAGCTCCTTACAGAAACGACCGGCTTCTTCAGCAACAAATCCAGGAGCTGCTGCTGCGATTCGCTTAACTAATGCACTACCAACAATTGCCCCGTCAGCACCCCAACCTCGCACCTGTCGCACTTGCTCAGGGCCAGAAATACCAAATCCAACTGCGATAGGAATCGAGCAAGACAACTTAAGTTGCTGCACCAACGACTCAACACGTTCCTCCATCACAGAGCGTTCACCAGTGACTCCCGTCACGCTTACTAAATAGGTAAAACCCCTGCTAGTTTCAGCAATCCTCGCCATGCGTTCCGCTGGTGTAGTAGGCGCTACCAGAAGAACTAAATCAAGCCCACGAGCTGATGCCAAGGGTGAAAGACGCTCTGCTTCTTCTAGAGGAAGATCCGGAACCACAAGACCGGAAACTCCGGCCTCGGCTGCTTGATCACAGAAACTCTCCATACCACTGTTGAGCAATGGATTGGTGTAAGTAAACAGAATTACGGGAATAGAAAGTTTTCCCTGCAAGCCTGCCAACATCTGCAAAACCCGAGCGGGCGTCGTGCCAGAAGCAAGTGCTCGAGAAGCAGCAGCCTGTATCACCGGACCATCAGCAAGAGGGTCGCTATAGGGAATACCCAGTTCAACCATGTCAGCACCAGAGCGCTCAAGACTGAGCAACACCTCGGCTGTGGTCTCAAGATCAGGATCACCAGCCATTAGAAATGGCATCAGGGCGAGGCGCCCCTCAGCTTGCAATCGTTGAAATCGACTGCTGATAGTTGCTTTTTTGCCGGATTCCGGCTTTGAAAAATCTGCCATAGCAATCATCAATAAGAAGGCCTGAAGGGGCAAATGCCCTAAAGCCTATGGCTCAGGAGGGGGGTTGGTTGACTTTCTTATCACCCTCAAGATCCTGCAAAAGGGCTATTTGCTCCTGCTCAGATAAAGCATCGAAACGAGCCTTAAGTTCATCGGTTGTCAAATTCTCATAAGCCTGCTGATAAAGACGGCGCTGCTGCATAAAGGTCATCTTTCCAGAAACCACCCTGATCAAATATGACCCTGTCCAGACGAGTACAACAACAACAAGCAGTGATTGCGCAGCGATACCAGCAGAAACATTATCCAAACCCGCAAAGCTGAATAGGCCGTAAGCCAATCCCCCTAGTCCCAAAACAAGGAAGCCCAGCTGAATGACATTGGCACGCGTCAAATTCTCAAACCTCTCCTTGACCGTTTAGACGCAGATTCAAAAACGGCGCAAACAGAATCAATCCTGGAAAAAACAAAAACACCATCCCGTAGGCCCCCAAGCGCTCAAATTTACCCATAGAGTGCCAGCGCCTATTCATCCAGGAATAAAGCAACAGAGGTACAACAACTAAATAGAGGCCACCTAAAGAAACGTAGGCGCCCAGCACTAGCATTGATTCGATCGTGATTGGACTGGTGACGGCCTGGAGAATCACTTTTAGTAATCTGCTTATCGAAATCTAGAATGCCACTGCGGGCCTTGGCCCAGCCACTGCCGGGGGGCATGGCGGAATTGGTAGACGCAAGCGACTTAAAATCGCTTGTCCTGTAAAGGACGTGGGGGTTCAAGTCCCCCTGCCCCCACTAATCAAGATGACAAAAAGCAAGCCCTTTTCATGCCTTTGGTAGAGGAGCAATCCTGGGATTAACACTTACGGAATCCATCATTACTACAAATCAAGTAATCGATAGATTTGTGCACTCCGGCACTGGTTCTACTGATCAGCCGAAACTGTCCAGCCCAACAGTTCGCCAGCATGAAATGGCACCAAGTGTTCAAAAGAACCAGCATCATTTCGTCCTTCAAAAGTAGCCGGCACAAGCTGAGCTCGTCTAATCAACGTGATTGAGGTGTTGTTGAGAGGCAAGCGATAGAAAGCAGGCCCATGCTCACTAGCAAAGGCCTCAAAACGATCAAGTGCTCCCTCCTGTTCAAACACTTCGGCATAACTCTCCAGAGCATGAGGAGCATTAAAAATGCCAGCACAACCACAGGCACTCTCCTTAGCAGAGCGCGGATGCGGTGCCGAATCCGTTCCTAGAAAAAAGCAAGGTTGACCACCTGTAACCGCCCGACGCAAGGCAAGCCGATGACGTTCTCGCTTGGCTACAGGCAGACAATAAAAGTCACTACGAAAACCACCACGAAACATCGCATTGCGATTGATATGCAAATGATGAGGTGTGATGGTGGCTGCCAAATTGGCTCCTCCCATTTCCACAAACTGGACAGCCTCTTGCGTAGTTATATGCTCCATCACCACACGAAGATGTGGATAACGATTCATGAGTGGCGCCAGATGACGCTCAATAAAAAAGGCTTCCCTATCAAAAATATCAACATCGGAATCGGTTTCCTCACCATGAACAAGTAGGGGCATACCAATTCGCTCCATCGTCTCGAGCAAGCCGTTGATTGCCCTTAAATCACTGACGCCAGCTGCAGAATTTGTTGTGGCATGAGCTGGATAAAA
>MPLU02093695.1_pt1 | contig 30802 bp, 27 predicted proteins | sample 1617381 | NCBI WGS metagenome assembly MPLU02 (sample SAMN05944801, study PRJNA350692) | marine metagenome | biome: marine; feature: ODZ; material: water; isolation source: 90 m water sample filtered on 0.2 um supor filter | place: Pacific Ocean | collected 2012-04-08 | depth 90m m
AATAAAATAACAAGTTACGTGGTGGAAGCAGTGCAAACGCAGTTTGAGAAGTTTTGACCACGGTAGTCAATGGGTCGTCAGGGCAGACACAAAAAAACAGGAGCTTCCAGCGTAGTACCGGAAACCCCTGTTTTCTTAAAGTGCGGATGAGAGGATTTGAATCTCTACGTCCGTGAGGACACTAGAACCTGGATCGAGCGCTCTCACCAGGCTGAGCTCCATTCACCATCAATCAGGTTGTGTCTTGCTGACACCCTTTGACTTCAGCAGGAAGAAAAAGCATTGCCAGGAATCCGATGGATGCGACGATCACCAGTCCAACCCGCACCGTGGCATCCCCTTCCGGCTTGCTGATGAAGCAATAAAGATAAAAGGAAAGCACGAACGCAACGGCAACCAGGGAAGTTATGGTCGCCGCAGCATTCTTGTTGAGTCGAAACAGGTAGCCGGCGGCGATGCAAAGCAAACCCATTGCCAGGCAGAACCAGAGAGAGTTTGGTTTATAGGCCTGGGCTTCGATGCCACGTAGCAAGCCGGTCCAGATTACAAACAGTCCGTAGAGAATTGCGAGCAGCCATTTCATTTCAGCGTGGTCCCATCAAAGCGAGTTATATCCCCAGTCGAAATGATTGCCGGCTGCTGCCGTTGTCATTTCTTTGGAAATCGATGCCTCGTTATAAAAAAAGGGTTTCCAGCCCGCAGACCAGAAACCCTTCTTTTAAAGAGGGTGGATGAGGGGACTCGAACCCCCGACCCCTAGAATCACAATCTAGTGCTCTAACCAACTGAGCTACACCCACCATCAATCAGGCAGGCCTTTCGACCTGCTGGATCCAGTTTAGTTTTCTGCGTCCCCTTGGTCAACGGCGTCCGTGTTGATGAAGGGAAATGACTCGTCCAGGGGTGAGTTGGAAAGTTCCACCAGGAATGTTCCCAGGCGTTCGACCAGGACGTCCATGAGTTGTTGCCCTTTTTCGGCACTGGACTCGTGGGGATTTCCCGCCCCGGTATTGGTGGTGAGCAGGTGCCAGGGACGTGTGATATCAACCCATTCTTTTTCCAGTGCCTCGAACCGGAAGGGCCGGGTTTCCCCGGCATCGGCTCTCAGGGAACCGTCCTCGTTATGAATGACCAGGTCTGGAAAGTAGGCCATGCCCAGGGAAGTTTCCATTTCACCGGCGTGGTCTTCCTGGTGCTCGAATATTTTCCCGGTCAGGTCGTTGACCATCTGGATCCAGTTACAGAGAAAGAGGTGGGCAGGTGACTTGTCACAGAGTTCACGTAGGAGTGGTTTCAAGGCATTGCCGCCGTGACAATTCAACAGCAGGACCTTCTTGATACCACTATCCACGATAGACTTCAGCAAGTCCGTGATCACCTGGAAGAGCGTGGAAGGATTCACGTTCATGGCCAGTGGCAGGGCATGCATGTTGGTCTCGGTGCCGTAAGGTATCGTTGGCAGCAAGACGACCCGGCCACCACCCTTGTGGGCAGCTTCGCAAATACGCTCACCGATGGCATTGCCGATGAGGGTGTCCGTGGCATAGGGCAGATGGAAATTATGAGGTTCCGTGGCACCCAGTGGGAGAACCGCAACGTTGTACGGGTTCTCCTGGGTCACGGCATAATTGGTTTCACCCAAAATCCAAGGTCGCATCGATTTCTCCTAGTCAGACTCGTCTCAAGGTCAGGGGGTGCTTTTCAGCTTGGGTAATTTCTCTTGCAATCGTTGACGGGCAGCATCGCTAACCTGGGTCTGATCAAGATTCAATACTTCAAGTTGTTGTAGTTTTTCCAAGTGGGGTAATCCTGCATCGGTAATCCGGGTTCCGGTTAACCAGAGCACCCGGAGCTTGGTTAGTCGGCCCAATGGTTGCAGGCTTTCATCAGTTATTGCCGTTCCGGATAAATCCAGTTCCGACAAGTTGGGTAGCCGAGCAAGTCGAGTGACCAGTTGACCGGTAATCCGGGTTCCTTCCAGGGAAATCCGCTCCAGGCCGACCCAATCACTCAACTCTACCATGCCTTTTGCATCGATGCGAGTAGCTGTTAGATCCAGCCAGGTCACAAGCGGCTGTTTCCCCAACTCGAGGAAACCCTTGTTGGTGACCTGGGTATGTCCCAGCACCAGCTTGCGCAACGGCAGCTGTTTGTTCAAGGCAAGCAGATCCTGGTCACGCACCATCAGGAATTCATGGTACTGTTGATCCACTTCAGCAGGTGTTTTTCCAGCACGAGCTGGCAACGTCGCGGCCTGGTCACTGCCCCGGTAAAGTTCCCGCAGGTAATCGATGAAGGCCGTACGATAACGACCCTGTTCACCCGTCATCAGGAAGTGCGCTAGTCCTGCAGACTGTCGATAGAGCGATCTGATTTCCGAATGTTCCTGTAATTTTGCTTGTCCGAGGTGTAGTAGTTTTTCCAGGGGAAGGTAAGCCTGGTTGATGTACTTGTCGTAGCGTGCGTATTGCAGGCGGCTGGATTCAAAACCACCAAGCGTGCAGTAACCTTCATGGAATTGAAGGGATTCCATGTACAACGCCACGCCCTCGAGAGCCCAGAAGTTTTGCTGCTCACCCGGTTTGTCGACACTTTGTCCGCGCTCCTGGAAAAGTTGGTGTGTCCCCTCGTGGTACCAGGTGGCCATCAATGCCGGCTTGGCGGCATAGAAGTAAGCGGTCTTTTCACCAGGCTGGTAGTAGCCGGTAGTCATGCCGATCTGCGGTTGCGTCCTGGCGAAGTAGTTGACGTATTGAGGGCGATCCTGGAAGAGAACGATACGGTGTACGGAATGCTTGAGCCATGGTTGTGAATTCCCTGCAAAACGGGATTCCAGGATGTCGGCCTGGTCTTCATAGCGAAAGAACACCTGTTGCCAGATAGCCTGCAATTGTTCCAGGTGTCGGGCCAGTTCCAGGCCTGCCTGGGCGCTGTGATTGGTAAGGATCTCGTAATGGGGGCTGCGCACGGTCCAGTAGGATCGCGGTGCCCAGCCCAGGCGAGCGTGACGCGTACGCCCGAGGCTGGCCCGAGGTTTACGAGTTGCCTCCCGGGAAATCCCAAGGATCCTGGCTGCCTGGGCATGGGTCGGATCGTCACGCAGGATTTCAAAAAGCAACTGGTAAGCTTGGCCCGGTCGATTCGAGTCCAGCAAGGGTTCGATTAACTTAAACAGTTCCCGCGCATGTTGCTGGCGATGTTTGCTGAGTTGCTCGTACCAGAAGAGGACGACTTGCTCGGCGTTGGCAGTCGGCTTGAGAAGATCCTGCGAGGTAGGCAGAAAAAGAACTTGCTGGTCCGGGCGACGTGCCACGTGCCAGCCACGGGTTTGTGCTGCCTGCCGGGGTAGTTTTAATTCGTCACAGCGGGCTGCCAGCTTTTCCAGGGAAGCCTGCAGGTTGGTGTCTGCCTCGGCACGCATGGCTGCCAACGGTTGATCGACTGCCTGGGCGATCGCTGGCAATGCCAGGGTCATGCTCACCAGCCACAGCCAGCATGGCGAGAAAGGTTGCCAACGAGTTGTTGAGGGAACGATCAAGAGCCGGTTTCCAGGTAGATTTGAAATGGATGGGAGCCTGCCTGGCCGCCAGGCAGCAGACCTCAGGCAGCAGATATGTCCTATTCTATCATTGCCCGTTGACCGAGGCAGGGCTTGCTTTTCAGGGAGAATCACGAAAAAACCCGGTGTTTCTGTGAGGAAACACCGGGTGCGCAAGCTTTACTGGCGATGACTGTATGGACTAGTCGTCACCAAAAGCAGCATCAAAGGCTAGTCCGCTGGGAGCAAAATCAACTCCGCGGGTGAATTCACATGCTTCGCGTGCACCGAATTCTCGGTCCATTCCCGAATCTTCCCACTCGATCGAGAGGGGACCCTGGTAGTCAATGTCATTCAGGGCTCGGATAATTTCCTCGAAATTCACAGCTCCACGACCGGGGCTGCGGAAGTCCCAGCCTCGTCGTGCATCACCAAAATTGAGATGACTGGCCAGGATGCCGGTGCGTCCATCGAGCGTTGTGATGGCATCCTTGATATGCACGTGGTAGATCCGATCAGGGAACGCACGGATGAATTCGACAGGGTCGACTCCCTGCCAGTGAAGATGGCTGGGGTCAAAGTTGAAGCCAAATTCTTCCCGGTGATCGAGCGCCTCGAGTGCTCGCTGGGCCGTGTAAATATCAAAGGCAATTTCCGTCGGATGAACTTCCAGGGCAAATCGAACACCACATTCACCGAAGACATCCAGGATGGGATTGAAACGCTCGGCCAGCAATGCAAATCCATCGTCGATCATCTGCGGTGACACGGGTGGGAACGAGTAATTGAGATGCCAGATACTTGACCCGGTGAATCCGTTGACGACTTCCACGCCAAATTTTTGGGCCGCCCGTGCCGTGTTCTTGAGTTCTTCGCAGGCTCGCTCATTCACACCGGCCGGGTCCCCGTCTCCCCAGACATAGGGTGGGATGATGTCCTTGTGACGTTGATCGATGGGATCCAGCACGGCCTGGCCTACCAGGTGAGCGCTGATCGCATGACATTGCAGATCATGGCTGTCGAGCAGTTCTCGCCGCTTCGAGCAATAGTCATCCTCGGCCAGAGCCTTGTCGACTTCGAAATGGTCGCCCCAGCAAGCCAGTTCGATTCCGTCATAACCAAATTCCCTGGTCATGCGTGCCATGTCTTCGATTTTCAAGTCAGCCCATTGGCCGGTAAATAATGTGACCGGTCGCGCCATGATGGTCTCCTTCACTTCACAAAAAAACGAGTCCTGCGTGGGTCAGTCGATCCACGGTGTTAACCGATTTGCAGGACGTATGAACTAGGGTTTGCCCTTTACCGAGTGGTCAATCCCTGAGCATGGGCACCAAGTCGTCAGATCCGTCTGAAGAAGTTGTTATTGTGTCCTTCTGGAACCGAATCCGCAACTCCCGGTCGAATTTCCTCGCGTCGAATGACGCCGGGCAGCTTGCCGGGCACCGGTCGCCGTGATTCCAGTCGATCGCTTCGGGTTACGTTGGCCTTGACGGCTGGGCAAAACCTTCGTTATTTCAAGAGCCATGTTATACTTCCGGCAGTGTTCTACCTGCGGTTCGGAGCGATCAACCTTCCTGGGAATAAGGATGCGTACCATGCAATACCTGCCACGAATGCTACAGGCCCTGGCGACCTGGGTCCTGGTGCTGGCCACGGGTGCCTGTTGGGCTGCCCCACTGGTCTCCCTGGAACTGGGGACCGAGGCCGGTTTCCCCCTCGGTGGAGAACGCAAGTGGCTGATGCTGCTGAAGGATTGCCAGCTTTCGAACATTCGCTTTCGCAGCCTGCGCCCGGGGACCAAGATTGAAATCAGGAATCGTGGTACCGAGGAATCCCCCAGCTATGTCGTGACCGGCGCCTTGACGGCTCGCAATACGCTCCGCCTGCCAGGTGTCGAGTTTCGTTACGGGGAAAAGGCGGCGATCAGTAAGTGGGTGGAAAAGCTCAAGGTGGACGGGATGGAAAACCTGACGGCCGAAAAGGGTCCTTTTGGTTTGACCAAGAAGCAGCTGTTGCAGCTGCATGAAGCGATGACCGGCAAGATTAATTTCCAAACCCGTGGTAGGAAGAATGTCGAGGTGATCAACCAGATTGCCAGGGGATTGAAGGTTTCCGTGGCAGTCGATCCAGCTGCTCGGCAGGCACTCGCCGGGGGAGAGGTCCTGCAGGACGAGTTGCAGGGATTGAGTGCTGGTACCGTGATGGCGATCACGTTACGCCCCCAGGGCCTGGTACTGGTTCCCCAGAAACCAAGTGGCCAGGAGGTGCGCCTGGTCATCATGGGCTCGGACCAGGTCAAGGAATCCTGGCCCGTGGGATGGCCGCCCCAGAAAAATCCTGGTCTTCTCATGCCCGCACTTTTCAAGAGCCTGAGCGTGGAAATCGATAAGGTTGCGCTGTCCGAGGCCCTGGGAGCTATCGCACCGCGTTTAAAGGTTCCGTTCGTGATCGACTATAACGCGCTGGCCCGGGATCGTATTGACCTGGATGCGGTCAAGGTAAGCGTCCCCTCCGGGCGTACCTACTACAAGAAAATTTTAGACCAGGTGCTATCCCAGGCCCGGCTGTATTGCGAGGTCCGCGTTGATGAGGTGAATACCCCGTTCATCTGGATCTCGAATTTCAAGAAACCCTGAGCAGGATCAGAGCAGCTCATCCAGCTGGCCAACCAGGTTTTCAAAATGACCCAGGGCGGTATCCACCGCATCGGGTTGCTCCATGTCCACGCCCGCATTTCGGAGTAGATCCAGCGGGTCTTTCGAGCAACCGCCCTGGAGGAATCCGAGGTAGTCGGCGACTTCTGATGCGCCTCCCTGCAGGACGCGCTGACTCAAGGCGATCGCAGCCGACAGGCCTGTGGCATACTTGTAAACGTAAAAGGCACGGTAGAAGTGAGGGATTCGAAAACACTCCAGCGCCAGGTCGTCATCGAGGGTAAAGTCGGGTCCGAAGTAATCTTTCAGCAGGCCGAAATAAACATCCTTGAAAGCCTGGACGGTTAACGGCTCTCCCTGCTGGGCCATTTCGTGCGTGATCTTCTCGAACTCGGCAAACATCGTTTGCCGAATGATCGTGCCACGGATGGCATCCAGTTCCCGGTTAATCAGGTAAGCACGCTGCTGATCATCCTGGGCCTGTTCCATCATGCGAGCAGTTAACAGCTGCTCGTTAAATGTGCTGGCTACCTCGGCCACGAAAATCGTGTAGTTGTAGTACTCGAATGGTTGGTGCTGGGAGGAAAGATAGGAATGCATGGAATGACCCGCCTCGTGGGTCAGTGTGAAGACATCATTCAGAACCTCTGGTTTGTAGTTCATCAGGATGTACGGATCACCGTCAAACGAGCCGCAGCTAAAGGCACCGCTCTGCTTACCCTGGTTTGGATAACGATCGCACCAGCGACCGTGGAGTCCCTTCTGCAGGGCATCCGTGTAATCCGATCCCAGTGGCTCCAGGGACCCCAATATCAATTCGACCGCCTCATCCCAGCCATGGTGACTGGACAGGTCACTGAGGATAGGTACGTACGTATCGTAGTGATGGATATCATCCAGTTTCATTTTGCGTCGCCGCACATCGTAGTAATGATGCAGGGCTGGCAGGTTCGAACGAACCGAGGCAATCAGGTTGTCATAAACCGTGCTTGGCATGTTGTCTGGAAACAGCGCTGCTTCCAGGGCACCTTCGTAGCCACGGGCCTGGGCATAGTAGACGTCCTTCAGGATCGAGCCACTGAGTGTCGCTGCAAACGTGTTTTCGTGAGCTGCAAATTGCTCGTAATACTGGTGAAAGGAAGCCTTGCGCACGGCACGATCTGGGGAAATCAGGAACTGGGAAAAAGTCGCGTTGCTTAATTCGACGAGCTGGCCGTCCTCGTTTTCCAGGGACCCGAATTTTAGATCCGCATCGTGCAGTTGACGAAATGCCTTGGCGGCGGCCTGGGCCATCTCGCCCTGCATGGCCAATAGCTTTTCTTCGGGGTGGCTTAGTGTGTGCGGGCGAAAACGAACCATGCGTTCCAGTGCCAGCCGAAATGGTTGCAGGACATCCGTTTCCAGAAAGGCGTCCATCTGGTCGGATTCAATGGCCATGATCTCCGGCCGGATGAAACTGCTGGCCTGCCCGGCGCGGGTTGCCAGGTTCTGGAAACGTGCCAGCATTCCCTGGAAGTGACTGTCGGCCTGGTCCTGGGTAGTGAGCAGGAAGGCATAAATCCCCAGTCGCTCACCGAGCCGTTCCACTGACGAATCAAATTGCAGGCAGTCGGCTAACGTCTCGGCACTTTCGCCCAGCTTGCCCTCGTAGGCCTGGTAGCCCTCCAGTTGCTGTTCAAATTCAGAGAAGCCTGCTTCCCAGCCGGCCTCGTCCTCGAAAAGACTTCCCAGGTCCCAGGTGTCTTCTGTCTTGACGTCTTTTCGTTCCGGCAACCGAATTACCTGGTCCATTGAATCTCCTCGTGATGGTTAGATGTCCGCGTGTTTCACGCTACCATTGCAAGATCGCAGATCCCCACGCCAATCCTGCACCAAAGCCGCTTAGCAGGACCTTGTCTCCTCGTTGCACGCGACCCTGCTGGCAGGCTTCTTCCAGTGCCAGGGGAATACTGGCCGCCGAGGTGTTTCCATATCGGTCCAGGTTGACGAAAACCTGGTCGGGGTCCAGGCCCAGGTGGTCCGTAGCTGCGTCGATAATCCGCATGTTTGCCTGGTGAAAAACGACCAGGCTCAAGTCTTTCTTTTCGATGCCGGCGTGTTGCATCACAGCCGTGACCGATTCTGTTATGGTTCGCACTGCCCACTTAAAAACAGCTCGTCCGTCCATTTGCAGGTACTGCCGACCCGCCGTCATGGTCGATTCGGTCAGTGGTTCCCGCGAGCCGCCTCCGGGTACCCAGAGTGATTCTCCGCCACTGCCATCGGCACCCAGCGTGAAAGCCAGGAGGCCAGGGTTGTTGTCGTTACCTCCCAGTAGGACCGCTCCCGCTCCATCTCCGAAAAGGGGATAGGTTTTCTTGTCCTTGGGATCCACGATGCGAGAAAGCAGGTCCGCACCAATCACCATCACACGTTGATACGTTCCGCTGTGAATAAAATGCATGCCGGTGATCAGGCCATACATGAATCCCGCGCAGGCTGCGTTCAGGTCCAGGGCAGGACAGTGTGCTCCCAGTCCCTGTTGCACGACGCAGGCCGTGGAGGGCGTCATATGATCGGGTGTCATGGTGGCGACCAGGATGAAATCCAGATCCTCCGCCTCGAGTTGGGCCTGTTGTAAACAATGGCGAGCCGCTGCCAGGGCGACATCGCTGGTTGCCTGGTCCGCTGGTGCACGGCGACGCTCCCGGATTCCGGTGCGTTGTACGATCCAGTCGGCATCGTATCCCAGCTGGGCAAGGTCCTCGTTACGTACTATTTCGGACGGGGCGCAGGCTCCGGTCGCGATCACTTCAACGCCAGTCAGTGACTGGATTGAATCGTGTGGATTCGGACGCTCAGCTGAAGATCGTCGCTGCGCTGACGATGGGGTGGTTGGCTGATCCGAGCTCGCTGTATCACCCGACCGATTTTCCTGATTGTCCACACGTGAAGCCATTCTCTTGCCGCTTCTAACGTTTCCCGAAAGCAATAAAAGCAGTTGTGAATATAACAGAAGCCGCTGGATTCCACAGCAAGCAGTTGCAAACCGGTTAGCGAGGTTCTTGCTCGATGGTAATCCATTCCCGCTGGGACTCGCTCTCCAGCACCGCACCTGCCACGATTTGAGCCTGTAATCCATCGTAGAAACTGGGCGTTGCCGCCCGTCCCTCCACGATGGCCGAGACAAACTCCCAGACCAGGTCGTAGCGGAAAATAGTAGCCGGTTCACCCTCTGAAGGATCCCGCGGACTATCCGCTGGTTTCAGAAAGGACTCCGGTACGTCGATGGGAGCTAGATCCTGCCCCGTCTTCCCCAGCCAGATCTGGTTTGGTTGGTGCAGTCGATATACCGCGGATGCTTCGGAACCATTGACCTCAGCCCATTCGTGTCCAAAGCCATCGAAACCATAACCCTTGGCCAGCGTGGTGCCCTCCCAGACGCCAACGCCTCCGTCGCGGAACTGGCCGATCAATGCTGACCAGTCATCCACTTCAGAAGGTGGACAGGATTCCCCGTCGACCGTTTTGTCGCGAGGTACGAACTGGGCAACCGCACCGCAAACCCGATCCAGAGGCCCCATCAGGTCGAGGGCAAAATCAATTCGATGAATGGTCATGTCGAACAGGTCTCCAGCGCCTGCCCGATCCTCGTATTGCCGCCAACCCCAGCTGGTTTCGGGCCAGTCCAGGAAACGTTGGCTGCGAAAATGACGCAAGGCTCCCAGCTCGCCGCTGGCAGCCAGGTGTTTCAGGTAGCGCATCGAAGGGGCAAATCGGTAAGTGAATGCCGTCATGTGTACGACCCCAGCCTGCTCTGCCGACTGGTACATCTCTCGCACTTCTGCCACATTCAATCCCAGTGGCTTCTCGCACATGATGTGTTTGCCCGCCTCTGCAGCTGCTACTGCCATCGGACGATGCGTAAAGTTGGGAGTTGCAATAATGACTGCATCGATATCCGGACTATTACAGATCGCGTCGTAATCGGTGCTGACCACGTCCACGCCCCAGTCCTGGCGTCGTTTCTCGAGCAACGCAGGATCAGCATCACAGACGGCTGCCAATTCAGCACGCGGGTCCATTGCGATGGCCGGTACGTGGTGGTAGTCACTGACGGCACCGGCACCAACAATGGCAATCCGGACAGGTGAGCGGGAATGGGATTCAGGCATCGGTCGGTTTCTCTCATCAACAACGGGTCATAGGTGCAAACAGGTTCCAGGCCCAGCGGATCAGTCATCCTTATTATCTGGGCCCGATGAGCTTGAAAGCGGCAAGCTAAGGTTTCCCACGGCGTTGCTCAAGAGCCCCTAATCGGAATTGTTACGGGGAAATCCACCCAATGGGGGTAATTTGGGTAAAGAAATATCTGCTTTACCCCCTATAAGAAGGTGTTGGGCCAGCTTCCCAGTATATAGAGTGGAGTTGCTGTTTCGAACAGCGATGTTCTTTGCTCCGTAGAGTGAATAAAGTTTGCTTCATTGTTCATAAGTTGTTGAAAAATATGTGTTTACTAGCAGTTCAATATCGTCTCGTTCCCGAATCTCCCATTTTGGTAGCAGCCAATCGTGATGAATTTTATGACCGACCTGGCAGTCCACCTGCGATTCAATCGGGAAAACCCCGTATTCTAGGTGGTGTTGACCAATTAGCCGGAGGAACCTGGTTAGGCGTCAATCAACATGGTTTGTTCGTGGCTGCCAGTAACCGTCGAAAGTTGGTTCCACCGATCGCCCCGCGTTCGCGAGGGATCTTGTGCCGCGAATTACTTCGTACGCGAACAGCCGATGAAGCCATGCACCTGGCCATGGAAGAACTGGGGACCAAGCGTTACGACGGGGTCAATTTTGTTTGTGTGGATGCCGAGAGTGGCTGGGTCATTCACGGTGGTGACGAACCCGAGGTGGTAGAGCTACAAGAGGGATTGAGCGTTATCGGTAACCGAGACATCAATGATCCTCGAGACGAGCGCGTGCAACTGGCTCATCGACTCCTGACACTGCAGACACTGGATTCACCCGTCAAGTTCCTGGCCGTGGCGAGTAAAGTTTTCGCTCGTCCACCGGCACCCGCCGGTCGACCGAGCATGGTGCTGGCCGGTCAGCGACGAGGAACGGTCAGTTCCACCCTGATTTCATTGGGTGCCAAACCACGCGATGCGATTTACCAGTATGCGGATGGCAGTCCTGATAGCGCCAAGTACGAGGATTTTTCTCCCATGCTGCGAGACATCCTCAGTCGTGGTCTGCGAGAAGCGCGAAGCAAGGCGAATGCCTAGGCGTTCGCGTTGGTCGAGGGTAACGAAGCAGGTGGCAATGGTCCGGTTGGTAGCGGACCAGTAGGCAGGCTGGGCAATGGAATAGCCGACATCCTGCGGGAGCGTTTGCGCCGCTTGCGATCGCGAGGGCTGCGGAAACGATAGAGTATCGCGTTCCCTTCTTTCCCGACTTGTTTCGTGATTTTCATATGGCGAAAACAGTAGGCCACCTGCTGGGCTTTTTCTCGTGATTGCCCAATGGCTTCGGCCAGGTGACCCGTATGAAATGTTTTTGGTAGCGTTTTCGGAACGAGGTTAGCCAGGTCCGCTGCTGTGGCAAAGCGCTCAATGCTTTCGACGCTCAGTAGTGATTGATCCTGGATCTGGAAATCGTTGTCACGATGCCGTCGGCGTCGCCCATGCCCTGGGAATCGAAATTCCTCCATCTCGATCAGGGGAACATCGATGCAAAGATTGGGATGGGGAAAGAGCCGGGTGCAATAGACGAGTTCGTCGAACAGGGTCATCAGGTTACCACGCTTGGGACTCCGTCGTCGGCTGACAAGCGAACCGTCCGGTCCGTCCAGTTTCACCAGGTGCTTGCGCACGATGATTGGTTTTACGACGAGCACCTTGTGATTCTCAAGCAGTTTCCTGAGCTTGTCTCGAATGGCCCCGATGGCACCGAGTTGAATCTCGACCAGCACCCCACCTCGAACCACGTCGATCCGGTAGTTGTCCAGAGGAACTTCCTGTTGCGATTGGTCGTCCGCATAGAGTGCTTTCAGCTGGCGATGCAGGGTGGTTTCCATGGCCGGCTCGCGGGGACCCTGTCCCGGGTCTGATCGTGGATAGGAGATAAAACTCTGGGCATACATAGCACCAGTAGAAGTTATCGACCTGCCGGGAACGGTTGCTGAAGCAGGATTTATTCGGTTCCGGGTTCAATACCAAAATCACGAACCGTGAGGAGGCTTTCCAACTGGTAGCCACGTTCCAGGCAGGCCTCGCTTCCCCCTTCCAATCGATCAATGATGGCAATAATGCGCTCGACCTTCAGGCCAAATGCTTCTGCCTGTTCGATGGCCTTGAGAGAGCTGCCCCCGGTGGTGACCACGTCTTCCATGATGACCACGCGGTCTCCTGGCTCGACCGGTCCTTCCACGGCTTGCCCCTTGCCATGAGCCTTCGCTTCCTTGCGGACAATAAATCCCTTCAGCGGTCGATCCTGTTGGCCGGATAACATGATGACGGCTGCTGTGATGGGATCGGCGCCGATGGCCATACCCCCGACCGCATCGGGTAAATCATCACCAAGTTTTTCCAGCATTCCGGCCGCTACGAGGTTCACCCCGGTTGAATCGAGTGTGATCTTGCGGCAGTCCAGGTAGAAACTAGCTTGTTTCCCCGACGCCAGTGTGAAGTTACCGAATTCGAGGGCTTTTTTTTCCCGCATGAAATCGATTAAGGCCTGTTGGTCATACACGCGTTATCTCCCTGAAACCAGGAGTCAAAGATTAACTGCCCGGATCCGTCCGGGCGGTTCTGTCAACTCATTGTCGACATGTGCATGAGTTCTATACCATCTGCGCGCAACGGGAAACAGAGGGTCAAGGTGAAATCTAGAGCCCCGGGTCTAGCGGCGGATAATGACCTGGGATCCCTCGGTCAGGATTCCATAGATATCCTGGGCATCAACAGCTCCCAGGCCTATGCAACTGTGGCCCTGGTTGGCATCGGTGGCCACGCGGGGTGTACCGTGGATACTCATGTTGCTACCCAGATCAATCCAGACATTCCCATACGGGTTATTGATGTCGCCGGCCGGAATGGCCTGCTTGGCAGCATTGTAAAAAGGTCGACCAGATTGTTTTAACTGGACCTGGTAACTACCGGGTCGTGGTGAGGGATTATTTCCGATAGAGATCGGGAACCGTCCTGCGTACAGGTGCCCCAGGAACAGGGTCATTTCATTTTTGGCTAATGAGACACTGGACCGAAATGGTCCGCGAACCACCTTGATCTCGGTACCTGGTAATAACGAGGACTCGGATTGAATACCGTTGATGTTCTTGAGCAACGCTGCCGGTACACGATATTGCTTGGCAATTGATTTCATGGTGTCACCGGGACGCACGATGAAGGCCGGTTCCAGCAAGTGCAGCTTCGAGTAGATCACGTGAGCAGCTAACATGTCCAGCTTTCCCAGCAGCTTCGCATGGTTGAGTTGGCTGAGGTTGGGGTCGTCAAAGAAAACGGACAAGGTCAGCAATGCCTCACGAAAATGGTTTTGATCCATTTGCTTTGTCGCTGATGCCCAGGCTTTTTCAAAAGAACGTTCAGCCGGAGAAGCAAAACGATCCGTAATTGTCGGTTGATTCACGGAAGCTGGATTGACCGCAGATGGATCATCGATCAAGGCATCGGGATTCTGTTCCGGAGGAACGATCAGGGATGGTTTGATGTCTGGGTTTGCCAGCGGATCCGGCTGGTCCGTAGTTAACGGATTCGGATTGTCAGCGGTCGAGTTGTCCATGGGCGTAGTTTCAAGGGGGTTCGAAATAGTTGCCGAACCAACGTTGTCCGTACCGTCCGGAGTGGTCTCGAGGTTGTTGGGTGAGGCCGCTTCGTCCGGGGTACCGTCCGGCTGATCGTCCAGGCCATCAATGTTGATGTCCAGTGATGAGTCCAGATCGTTAGGATCGAAATCATTATTACCAGCTTCCGCGTCGGTGTTGGATTCACTCGTGTTGGAGATGTTGGCCGCCGATCCGAAAACGAGTTCGTCCGGGGAGACCGAGTCGCCGATACCGATGTCCGGCGCTTGCAGATCTTTCTCGGTCAGTTGGGAAACCTCTTCCGGTGGTTTCACGGGTGGCTTACTGATAATCATGTAAGCACCGTAAACAGCGATCAGCATAAAGACGACCAGAAAAGCAGTTTTCAGGGTTTGCACCGTTCCGTCCTCCTTGACGTACAACGCGAAACTTGAGCCAATCAAGTTTGTTGGTTTTTAAAAAGTAGTTTCTTTCCTAGCGAATCCTTCAAATTGAATGACCCGACGAGGCATTGGTGAATGGATGATTATCAAGACGATGATTACGATGACGTGATCGACGATTCCTACAGTGAACTCGTTACGTGTCCAGAATGTGGTGACGACATCTATGAAGACGCTGAACAATGCCCGCTTTGTGGCACCTACATCGTCCACCAACATAGCCCCTGGGCAAAACGACCACTCTGGTGGGTCGCGCTTGGTTTACTCGGAGTTATCTCGGTGATCATCACCCTGTGCTGGGGCTTCTGAGTGGGGCGGATGGTAAGCGAAACCACGGATCGTGGCTAGGGCGATTTTTCTTCGCTGCTAGCACTGCGAGCGGCTCGGAGCTTGGCACGAATGGTTTCCAGTCGTGACAGCAATTCCGCCTCAAAACCGCGATCAACGGGTTGGTAGTACTCCCGTTCCACTCCCAGGTAATCCTGGGCGACTACCCCGTCATCCGCATGGTGAGCGTATTGATAGTCTTTGCCATGGCCCAGTTGCTTGGCGCCGGAGTAATGTGCATCACGCAGGTGCACTGGAACCGGCAGAGTACGACCTTCGCGGATGTCGTGTCGGGCTTGACCAATGGCGACAGTAGCTGCGTTTGATTTCGGTGCACAGGCGAGATAGGCAACCGTTTGGGCCAGGGTGAGTTGGCATTCAGGAAGTCCCACGAATTCGCAGGCTTGCATGGCAGCCACGGCGACGGTCAGGGCCTGCGGATCTGCATTCCCAATATCTTCACTGGCCAGGATAATTAGTCGCCGGCAAAGAAAACGAATGTCTTCTCCTCCCTCCAGCATGCGTGCCAGCCAGTACATGCCGGCATCAGGGTCACTGCCGCGCAGGCTCTTGATCAAGGCACTGGCAGAATCATAATGTTCGTCCCCGTCGCGATCATACTGGACCGCCTTGCGTTGGATCGATTCTTCGGCCACTTCACAAGTAAATTCAAACGGGAAGGTGTTACTAGATAAGACACCGATTTCCAGGGCCGAGAGTGCGCGGCGGGCATCCCCATCACAGACACTGGAAAGGAAGGCCCGGGCATCGTCATGCAGGTGCACCTCGTATGCCCCCAGGCCACGTTCCTTGTCGCGTAGGGCTCGGTCCAGTAGCTTACCAATGTCTTCTTCGGCCAGGGAATGGAATTGAAATACCTGGCTGCGGCTGACTAACGCGTTATTGACGGTAAAAAAAGGGTTCGATGTAGTGGCTCCGATCAACGTGATGACGCCATCTTCCACGTCAGGTAACAGCGCATCCTGTTGAGCTCGGTTGAAACGATGAATCTCATCGATGAACAGGAGTGTTCGAATCCCCTCGGCGGCCAAATCGTCCCGGGCTCGTTCCAACAGTTGGCGCAGTTCCTTGACACCACTACTGACGGCGCTCAATCTGCCAAAGCGACTTTGGCTGGCACTGGCCAGTAGTTCTGCGAGTGTTGTCTTGCCGCAGCCGGGTGGACCGTAGAAGATCACGGAGCCGAGACGGTCAGCACTCAACAGTCGACGTAACAGCTTATCTTCGCCCAGGAAATGTTCTTGGCCAACGAATTCATCCAGCGTGGCCGGTCGCATGCGGGCTGCTAGCGGTTGCGCCCGTCGCAGGTTCTCCGCTTCCGAATTGGCAAACAAGGACATCCGTGGCTCCTTCCCAGCGATGCATTGAATTGGCCGTGCAGGCTGCATTGAACCAAGTTGGCTCTCCGGACTCAATCGTCTGCCGGGAGAGTTGGAAAAAAAGAGTCGTTTTCTTGTTCTCCGTTCTTTCGCTCGCCCATATCCTTTGCCCCGGTAAAAGCAGGCTTTTGTGCAAGTCTTGCCAGGCGTGCATCGGGATCCATGGAGAACGTGTGGAAAATTATGTACGGAATGATGGCCGTTCTGTCACTAATACCAGTAGAGACCATCGTGGAAGTTGACGTGGTGGGTTACGGATCAATAACGGATTGTTGGATTGGGAAGGAAGAATCGGATGCGATTAACGTTGCGAACGATGTTGGCTTACCTGGATGACGTATTGGATCCTGCAGATGCAGAGGTGCTAGGAACACGCATTAGTGAAAATGAATTTGCGAGTGAATTGGTTCACCGGATCCGCAGCTCCACGCGAAAAATGAGATTGGCAGCACCAGAGATGGACCAGCAGGGTGTCGGGGTTGAATTGAATTCCGTTGCGGAATACCTGGACAATGTGTTACCGGAAACCGAGCTGGCTGATTTTGAGAGGGTTTGCCTGGAATCGGATCTCCACCTGGCAGAAGTGGCTTCCTGCCACCAGATCCTGACCCTGGTGCTGGGTGAACCAGCCATGGTAGATGAGGGGATTCGCCAGCGTGTTTATCGAGTGGACGCCAACCAGCAGGTTGCGGATCAAGCGCCCCAGGCCGAGATTCCAGAGGTTCCCGATTCGCCACGTCTCGTGGTCGAACCGCCGCCGTTGGCAACCGACAAGCGCACGGACCAGGACGGAATACCCGATTTTATGCAGCCAGCCAGAACCCTGCGGGCCTGGCATATCGCCTTGGCAGGTGGCCTGGTGCTGGCCTTGATCATGGCTTTTCCCTGGATGAGTCCACGATCGGATTCGCAGGCAGGGCCTGGTGAGAAGCTCGCTCCTCAGAACGATGCATCGACAGGGGCGATCCGTTCTACGGACAAGCCTGGGGGTACGATTCCAGCCACGCCGTCTTCCTCTCTACCAGTCGCGGACAACTCCTCGAGCAATCCACCTGCAGTCGTTGCCGCGTCCGCTGAAACCGCCCAACCCGTGTCGGAAATCGACCCATTACCCGGACCCAAGGTGAATCCAGTCATTACTACGATGACTTCCAGGGGACAACTAGTTTCCCGGGATCAGCTGGTGTGGCGTTGGCAGGATGACCAGCAGTGGGGGCTGTTAGCAGCGGAGGAGTTACTGACCTCGACGGATCGTTGCTTGGTTCCCCCAGGATTTCGTCCGCGATTCGTGTTGGCAGAGGGTCTTCAGATGGCAGTCGCGGGATACGCTGCCTGGCATTGGGATCTTACGCAGTCCCAGCAACCTCGATTGGTTCTAACACATGGCCGATTTGTTTTTCGTGCTTCCGATGCCTGGAAAGATCCTGTTTTGGTGAGCGCCGCCGGGCGCGAGGGTTGGTTGCATTTTTCAGACCAGCAGTCGGAAGTCGCGCTGGAGGTTTGGAATTACCTGGGACCGGGCAAGGATCCTCGTAAGCAAAACCGTCAAACCGCGGTTCGTATTTACCAGTCGGCCGGGGGCGCCTGGACGGAACAGTCAGCCGATCTGACGAATGATAAGTCGGAGGCCATCGTCTTATCCCGGGGCCTGGACACGCAGGCATTAGAGCATGCGACGCTTGATACGATGCCGGATTGGACAGTTGGGCCCGGGAAGAATCAATCATTCGAAGCGACGGCCGTAACGGAACTGGCAGAGTCGATAAAGTCGGATCAGCCATTATTGATCCAGTTACAGGAATGCCAGGCAAATCATCGACTGCACGAGGTCCGTGCCCTGACAGCACGATCGTTAGCAGTTATGGGGCACTATGGTGCGATCATGGATTCTTTCCACGATAAATCCTACCGAGCCAACTGGGAGAAACACTTGCTTCTTTTACAGGATTTAATTGGCCGGGACGTGCAAACAGCAGTTCAGGTCCAGGAGGCGTTTGAGCGACAGCGGGGAGATGAGGCACAGCAGTTGTTTCGTTTGTTATGGGGTTATGATGCAGATCAACTGGAGGCGACCAGTGCTCGTGAATTGGTTGAATGCTTGAGCCATGATTCGACGGATGTACGGGTGCTGGCATTCTTGAACCTCAAGAGAATTACCGGCAAGACACAATTGTTTTTTCCCGAAAAACCAATTAGTCAGCAAGCCACGGCCATTCGCGGTTGGACCCGTCTGCTCGACGAAGGAGCCATTACCCATGTCCAGGATCCGACTCCCTGGAATCGCTCGGCCGACGCTTCAAGTCCGTAGGCTGCCAGCAGAGTATGGTTCGCCAGCGGGATTAGCTGAGCGGCAGAAATATAGTCCCTGGAGGCTGTTTTTTGCGTGTTAAAACGATGATTGGATGGCTTTCCGCTGGGCCCAGACCCTTCCCTCGATTTGTTGGAAACAGTAAACTAGGAGGATGCCAGTTTTGGCCCTCAAGGAACGTTAGCTGATATACTCACTGTTCAGTGGGTAAGTTGTTTCTATTGGCGGTCAATTCCCGCTAGGCCCGCTGTGGCGATCGCTAAAAGGAGGACTAGCGAATGCAGGTCATTGTCTCGATACGGCATGGACGGTTGAATCGTGTGATTCAGGAGAGAATTCGAGTCAAGCTATAGCAACTGACACGATTCAGTGATCGAATTACTGGAATGGATGTCATCGTTGATTTGAAGAATGAAGACGCTTCCACCGTGGAAACGCAGGTTTCTCTAGAACATACAGGAGGTTTGGTGGCAGCCAGCGTTGCTGGCAATGTCATGTCTGCAGTGGATCAGGTTCAACATAAGTTGGAGCAGCCACTGTGCAGGCGCAAAGAAAAAAGAATGGCCCATCGACTATCGACATTGGAGCAGGTTGTGCCTGGTCCGGTGCGGCAGGGCAGGGTTGCGATTGATGGTTTATGAACGATTGACGCTGAGTTGGAGGAAAGCTGGCTTGGAATCGCGCATAAGATAATATTCCTTTAACTTGAACGATCAGAGAAAAGGTGTTGGGATGAAATTTCTGGAGTTTGTTAGTGTCAAGGCCATCCGGCCGGAGTTAGCAGCAGTTGAAAAAGAAACAGTCATTAAGGAAATGGTGTCTGCCTTAGTTGAGGCTAATGAGATCAAGGCGGATGACAGCGACAGTATTATTGCAGCCATCTTGAAACGAGAAGACTTGGGAAGTACGGGCATCGGGAAAGGGATCGCCGTACCTCATACGAAACATCCAAGTGTTGAGCGTTTGACCGGGACTGTTGGAATTAGTTGTGACGGAGTTGATTTCAATAGCTTGGATGGAGAGAAAGTACAACTTTTGTTCCTGTTGGTGTCACCCCTGGATCGTCCGGGAGATCATTTGCGAGCCTTGGAAAATATTTCACGGCAGCTACGTGACGACACCTTTTGCCGTTTTCTAAAGCAGTCCAAGACAGCAGAAGATATTCAGCAGTTGCTTGAGGAAGCGGATAACAATCAGTTTGTTTCTTGAACAGCTTTTGTCCGTGAGGGTCGATTGGGCCCAGCGGAAAAAATGGATTTTACTTGGCCGGCAAGTTCGCCTGGACAGGCTGCCGGTTGTGGAAATCGAGGATAAGAGGAAGAACGGGTAGCGAGAATGGTAACGGCAACAAAGCGAGTGGTGGTCAGGAATCCCCAGGGATTTCATGCGCGCCCAGCCGACTTGTTCGTGAAGACCGCCTCGCAATTTACAGCCCATGTCGAAGTGAATAAGAGTGGTGAAGTGGTGGATGGAAAAAGTATTCTCTCGATCCTGACACTGGCAGCCGTTCAGGGAACGGAACTGGTGATCCAGGCAGAAGGTCCCGATGCGGAGACAGCAGTCGACGCACTTGCCGATCTTTTCGAGCAGGAATTTATAGACGATTCCACCTCGTCATCAACCAGCGAACATCAACGCGACAGGGGATCCGTATGAACTGTCATGCGGGTAGCCTGTCATTACCGATTCATTTGAAATAAGCACTACTGCAGTGTTGGAAGATTGGTTGATCGCGCCGACCGCAAGGCAGGCCAGCGATTCCGGTTCAATACTCGGTGGAACTATGCCATGCAGATATATAGCGGAATAGCCGCTTCGCCAGGCGTTGCCATCGGCGAGGCGATGATTGTGGATCACGAGGGATTTCGAATCCCTCGCCGGTTCGTCGTGGACGATGCCGTCAACGATGAATTGCACCGGTTGCATGTGGCCATCGAAGAGGTCGCCAAGGAAATTGCTCGTAACCGAGATGCTGTTTCAGAGCAACTGGGTGAACAGTACGGCGCCATTTTTTCCGCTCACCTCCAGATGTTGAGCGATCGCTCGTTGATCCGACAATTGGAAAACCTTGTTCGTGAAAAACACCATTCGCCGGAGTACGCGGTGAGCACCACGCTCAAGCGTTACGCCAAGGTCTTTCATGAATTGGAGAGCGATACACTGGTCGAGCGGGCGCAGGACATTTTTGATATCGAAAAAAGCCTGCTAGCCAAGTTGCTGGGACACCGGCGGGAAGAACTTTCGCACCTTAAGATGCCGACGATTGTACTGGCTCACGCATTGACGCCCAGCGAGGTCGCCAGTCTCGATCCAAGGTATGTTTTGGCCTTCTCGACAGAGACCGGTGGAGCAGGGGGCCATAGCTCAATTATTGCCCAGGGGCTGGAAATTCCAGCGGTGGTCGGCATCGGATCTTTTTTGACCGAGATCGCCGGAGGTGATTTGGTGATCGTGGATGGCGATCACGGTAAGGTAATCCTCGATCCAGACGAGGATACGCTGCAGCGATATCAGCAGGATGTGGAAGATCATCGCATACTGGAAATTCAACTGGATGAATTACGGGAATTACCAGCAGAAACTTTGGACCAGGAATCCATTTGCCTGGCAGCCAATATCGAGTTTCCCCATGAAGTCCAGGCTTCCCTGAGGCGAGGAGCAGCGGGTATCGGGCTCTATCGGACCGAGTTTCTTTACCTGGCTTCCAGCCAGGAGCCGACTGAAGAGGAGCATTACCAGGCGTATGCCCACGTGGTGCGAAGCATGAAGCAGCGACCGGTGGTGATTCGAACGCTGGACCTGGGCGCCGACAAGATGGGACAGATTCCTCGAGGTGAAGAAGAAAGGAATCCGTTCCTGGGATTGCGCAGTATTCGGTTGTCCTTGCAGAATCTTTCCCTGTTCCGTATCCAGCTACGAGCCATTTTACGGGCCAGTACGCTGGGACCGGTGCAGATCATGTTTCCGCTTGTGGCAACCCTGGAGCAGCTTCGCCAAGCGCGTCGCGTCTTGGAGCAGGTGATGTATGATCTGCGACAGGAGGGCGTCGATTTTGATGAAGATATCCCGATTGGTATGATGATCGAGGTGCCATCGGCTGTGATGGTCATCGATCGCTTGTTGGACGAAGTGGATTTCATCAGTATCGGTACCAATGACCTGATCCAGTACACGTTGGCGGTGGATCGTAGCAATAAGGATGTGGCTGATTTGTATGAGGCCAGTGATCCAGGGGTGTTGCGACTGATCGAACGTTCGATTCAAGCGGCCAATGATGCCCGGGTACCGGTGACGCTCTGTGGCCAGATGAGTGGTATGCCTGTTTACACACCGCTTTTACTGGGTCTGGGATTGCGAGGATTTAGCGTGCCTCCCAGTTCCATCCCGGAAGTAAAGCGAATTTGCCGATCGGTCAGTATTTCACAGTGCAAGGAAATCGCAGACCAGGCCATGAACATGGAAGATGCACATCAAATCAACCAGTATTTAGTCAAGGAGCTGCAAAAGATAGCGCCCGAGTTGGTCGCTTAGCCAGGCAGGTGAACACGCGGATCATGCGTGTTTAACGAGAGCTTGAAACAATGAAGCACAACTGCCCAGCAGCTTGAGAAAACATACAAGAAAAGAGATTACATGAAAAAGGAAATGCTGATTAATGTTTCGCAACCGGAAGAGTGCCGGATTGCGGTTATGGAAGATGGCCAGCTTGAAGAACTCTACATGGAGCGAGCGAGCCAGGATAACTGTGTGAATAATATTTACCGGGGAAAAATCGTTAACCTGGAACCAAGTATCCAGGCGGCGTTCGTCGATTTTGGTGTCGGACGAAATGGATTCCTCCATATCAGTGACGTGGAGCCTGAATATTTTCGACAGGGTGGTTATGACCCGGAAAAAATGAAGGATCCAAATGGTGACGTGGAATTCGAAGAGAACGGAAAAGATCGTCGTGATCAAAACCAGCCGGGTCGCACCCGAGGTCGTCGCCAGGACCACCGCCGGATGGGGCGTCCACGCATCAAACCCCCGATCCAGGAGATCTTTCGTCGGGGTGACGAGGTGATTGTCCAGGTCATTAAAGAAGGGATCGGTACCAAGGGTCCCACGCTTTCAACTTACATCAGTGTGCCAGGCCGCTACTTGGTGCTGATGCCCTCGCTGGGACGGGTGGGCGTCTCACGAAAAATCGAGGATGAAAGGGTGCGGCGCAAACTGCGAGGTACCATGCGGGAACTTAATCCCCCGGAAGGATTGGGATTTATTGTTCGAACTGCTGGCCAGGATCGAACCAAGAAAGAATTGTCGCGAGATCTTGCTTACCTCGTCCGGCTCTGGAAAGTCCTGGTGCGGCGGATCAAGAAAAGCGAGGGGCCCATGTCGATCTACGAGGATAGCGACATGATCATCCGGACCATCCGCGATATCTTTTCTTCGGATGTGGATGCAATTTATATTGACGAAGAAAATGCCTATGAGCGAGCCCGAGAGTTCTTGCAGCAAGTCATGCCGCGTTATGCCGATCGACTCCATCATTACCAGGACCAGGAACCGCTTTATCACAAGTATGAACTGGAAACGGAAATTAATCAGATCCATAAACGGGCCGTTCCACTCAAGGCAGGTGGATCGATCGTTATTGATCCTACGGAAGCCCTCGTGGCTATCGATGTGAATAGCGGTAATTTTCGCACGGATGATTCCGCCGAGGAAACTGCTTACCAGTTAAACCTGACTGCTGCCCGTGAAATTGCTCGCCAATTGCGATTGCGGGACCTCGGGGGCGTGATCGTGAATGACTTCATCGATATGCGCAAGGAAAAACATCGGCGCGGACTCGAACGAACATTGCGAGAGGCCATGAAACGGGATCGAGCACGGCATAAAATCCTTCGCATCAGCCCCTTTGGGCTGATCGAAATGACTCGACAGCGTATTCGGCCCAGCCTGAAAACATCCGTCTACGTGGATTGTCCTTGCTGCAGCGGTCGCGGTGTCGTGAAAACCGCTGAAAGCATGTCCATCGAGGTGGTACGTGTCTTGATGCTGGCCAGCCAGGATTCCGCGGTTGCCCTGGTCAAGTTACAGGTTCATGAAAGCGTGGCGGCTTACCTGAATAATCGTAAACGTCGTGAAATCAATGAGTTGGAAGAGGCTGGTAACATGACCGTACAAATCCTTGGTAGCTCTACCGTCTATCCTGAACATCTTCAATTAGATTGTCAGAATAGCGATGGCCAGACGGTAAAAGCCCCTTGAATCATGCCTGAAAGGCCTTTCCCGGCCCTCGACGAACACTCCCAAATGAATTATGGTAAATGCTGGTCTTGAGTGACCCAGGCGTGACGTCAGGAAAGTGTGATCCTGATTTCTCGGGTCCATTCAGTTCCCAGCAGTTGCTTTATAGCCAGTCAGACATAGGTACCCCACGATCATGTATGCAATTATCGCCGATAGCGGACGTCAGTATAAAGTTGAAGAAGGCCAGGAAGTCACGATCGATTTTCGCGACCTGGCTGCCGGCGAAGAGATCACGTTTGATCGAGTCCTGGCCGTTTCCGGCGAAAACGGGATGCAACTGGGGCAGCCCACGCTTGATGGAGCTGTCGTGAAGGCTGAAGTCCTGGGGCTTACCAAGGGCCCGAAGCTGATCGTTCAGAAATTCCGCCGTCGTAAGAATTCACGACGCAAGACCGGACATCGCCAACAGTCTTTGAAGGTCCGTATCGCCAAGATCGACGGCGTGTAAGGAATCTCTTAGAAGCCCCCTGGGGCCTTCTCTCAGGCCTCTCGACCGCCAGCCAGGGATTGGGTTGATTCTCGTAAGATAGCTCTGCCGTGCTGCAACGAAGCCACGCGCGATGGTAGACGCTTGTCCATGAAAAAGGTCCGGCAATCCGATTCCCGATTGAGGTGATCCAGGTTTCATGGCATTGCGCACACCCCATCGTCAGAATTGGTAAGAGGGCTTCTGGATCCGCTGCCGCAACGCGTCGGTTCGGGTACTTTGGAAACAGGTTTTGGCGTCTACCAGGCCGCGTCAGGGCCGTACGTTGTGGCCCTCGACTGGTTGCTGTCAGCCGATGGCTTCACCGCTCTTGATGATCATCCGCTCGTAGGCATTCCAGGTAGCTGGAAATTTCCGCCTAGAATTTTGGCCGGTGGGTGGTCCGCTGGTGGAATCGGAACCAGTCTGTTGGTTAGAAATCCGCATTTTGAAATAGCCGGGAAATTGCTAGCATGCTGAAGTGAACTCGAAGATGGTACCAGTCGCCGGTTGTCCAGGGGTTACGAAGTGACGCCAAGCACGCTGGCCGAGCCCGTAATTTTTTTTGATTTTTATGAGGGTGGCGAATTTAATTTTTTGCACACGTCATGATTTCCCTAAGTCATTTTTTAAAAGGGGTTTAGGTTAGGTCGGTCGGCCTGAACAAGTGTTCCGGTGTGTGGGGACCAGGGTCCTATAAACTGTTGGTATACAACGGGTTAAGATTTCAAAAAATTGGTAATTGACGTGAAAATCGAAACGAGTAGACTCTGGCTCTACGCTAAATGTTGTGGGCAAATATTACGATGCACACAACATGTGGTGTTTTGTCGATAAGATCTCATCTAGGGCTAGAAACCCGCTGTAAGAGCGAATTTTTAAAAAATGGAATGACTGAAATAGCTGGATCGGAATGCTTTTCTGGGTCCAGCGGCGTGTTTCGCAAGCCAACTCAAGGATGAGGGAATCTTTTCTAGTGTATATTTGTATACCTTTTATGGTTGCGCTGTGCTGTAATGCAGGATGCGTTGAAAGAAGGAGCTGACGGATGGCGAGTGTAGATGTAAAACAACAATCGGCTCAGGGACTGAACACGGGTAATGGCCAGACGGCCACGTCGGCGGGTTTGCAGGTGCCGGTTACATTTTGTCCCGTTGAGGTGTCCGATCCCTTTGATACGGTGCAGTGGGAGAAACGCAGTGCTCAGATCAAGGATGAGAGCGGCGGCCTGTTGTTTGAACAGGAAGATTGTGAAATCCCTTCGAGCTGGACGCAACTGGCAACGAACGTAGTGGTGAGCAAGTACTTCTACGGTGAAAACGGCACCGATGAACGCGAGCGTAGCGTTCGACAATTGATTTATCGAGTGACCCGGACGATTGCGGATTGGGGCCTGGCGGATAACTATTTCCAGACACCCGAGGATGGAGAGCGGTTTTACCGGGATCTGTCTTGGCTGTGCTTGCATCAGCACGGGGCGTTTAATTCGCCAGTGTGGTTCAATGTAGGGCTGTACCACCAATATGACGTGACTGGTGACAAGTGTAATTGGCACTGGGATCTTGAGACGCAGGAGTCACGGCAACCGGAAAACTCCTACGAGTTTCCCCAGGGATCAGCCTGCTTCATTCAGAGTGTCGAAGACAACATGGAAGACATCATGCGTCTGGCCACGAGCGAGGCGATGTTGTTTAAGTTTGGTTCCGGTACGGGAACCGATCTATCTTCGATTCGTTCGCATCGAGAGAAATTGTCCGGTGGCGGTAAACCGTCCGGACCGCTTTCGTTTATGCGAGTTTACGATCAGATCGCCGCCGTTGTGAAATCCGGTGGCAAGACCCGCCGGGCTGCCAAGATGCAGTCGTTGAAAGTATGGCATCCGGATGTGCTGGAGTTTATCGAGTGCAAGCAAAAGGAAGAGCAGAAGGCGCATGTCTTGATTGAGAAAGGTGGATATGACGCCAATTTCAACGGAGAGGCCTACAGTTCTATCCTGTTCCAGAATGCCAATCTTTCCGTACGCGTCACAGATGACTACATGAATGCCGTCGAAAATGGCCAGCAATGGGCAACACGCTGGGTTACGGAATCCGGACAGCAACATGATCCACCGGTTTATGATGCTTTCGAATTAATGACTCGCATGGCCGAATGTGCCTGGCAATGTGGTGATCCGGGTGTGCAATATGACACCACCATCAATCGCTGGCATACCTGTCCAAACTCCGGTCGCATTAATGCCAGCAATCCCTGCTCGGAATACATGTTCCTGGATGATACGGCTTGCAATCTGGCCAGTATCAACCTGATGAAGTTTCGTAACCAGGACGGTACGTTTGACGTCACCCGTTTCCAGGCCGCCTGCCGGGTCTTTTTCATTGCCCAGGAAATCCTGGTCGATCACGCCAGCTATCCGACGGAAACGATCTCACAGAACAGCCATGCATTTCGTCCGCTGGGACTGGGCTATTCCAACCTGGGCAGCTTGATCATGTCCAGTGGCTTGCCGTATGACTCGGAAGCTGCCTATGGCCTGTGTGGATCCATTACCTCCTTACTGCATGGATCGGCGAACCTGACCAGTGCCGAAATGGCTGCTGTGGTTGGAACCTTCGACGGTTATGAGGAAAATCGCGAGCCATTTCAACGCGTGATGCAGATGCATCGCGACGCTGTTGAAAATGTTAATCCCGCTGGGCCTGAGTACCTGAAAACGGCGGCTCGTGAACTCTGGAACCAGGTACTGGAAACCGGTAAGCGTAATGGCTATCGGAATGCCCAGGCAACGGTATTAGCACCCACCGGTACGATCAGTTTTATGATGGACTGTGATACCACGGGTATCGAGCCGGATATTGCGTTGGTTAAGTACAAGCAACTGGCTGGCGGTGGAATGTTGAAAATTATTAACAACACCGTGCCGTTGGGATTGAAGGTGCTGGGATATGATGAGCCACAGGTCGAGGAAGTAACGGCTTACATTGATAAGCACGATACGATCGAGGGAGCACCTCATCTCAAGGAAGAGCATCTTCCGGTCTTTGATTGTGCGTTCAAACCAGCTACGGGTGTTCGCAGTATTGCCTGGCGATCGCATGTTAAAATGATGGCAGCAGCGCAACCGTTCCTGTCTGGAGCGATTTCCAAAACCGTTAACATGCCACATGATTCAACTCCGGATGATATTTCCGAGGCGTATCGTTGGGGCTGGAAACTGGGGCTGAAAGCATTAGCCATTTATCGAGATGGATCGAAGCAGAGCCAACCCCTGTCGACACAAAAGGAAAGCGACAAGGAAGAGACCGCCGCGGTCGAGATCGTTCGAGGACCCCATCGAGAACGACTACCTGATACGAGACAGTCGCTGACCCATAAGTTTTCCGTGGGCAGCCACGAGGGCTATATCAACGTGGGCCTTTACCCGAATGGAAAGCCTGGTGAATTGTTCATCACGATGGCCAAGGAAGGAAGTACCGTTGGTGGCTTGATGGATTGCTTTGGGACGGCCATCTCCATGAGTCTTCAGTATGGTGTGCCCTTGGAAGTGTTGGTTAATAAGTTTGCTCATGCCCGCTTCGAACCGATGGGGCACACGTCAAACAAGGATATTCGAATCGCCAAGAGTGTCGTGGATTATATTTTCCGCTGGCTTGGTATTCAATTCCTGCCAGGCTATCGAGAAGCAAACAGCGGGCTCCTGCCGGAAACCAAGGCTGCTGCTGAGACCACGACCAGCGAATCTGAAACCGTGGAGGCAATCGCTGCACCCGCTGCGGAACCCCAGGAAGAGAAACCCGTCATTGATCTGGACCTGTTGGAGCGTGCTGGTGTGTCAATCAAGATGGACCAGGATACGGGTGTGGGTGGTCGCGCTGACCAGTTCGCACGTTTCCAAAGTGATGCACCCAGTTGTGATAATTGCGGCGCAATTACCGTGAGAAACGGGAACTGCTACCTCTGTCATAATTGTGGTAACAGCATGGGTTGCTCTTGAATCGTTGATGCAGGATCGCGAGAGATGGTTGGCTACGGGGAACCGATGGCCAGTGAGAATCGTGACGCTGTGGTTGTGCGTTCAGACATGCTGTTAACATTGGCATCTGGACCTAAACGGAACCGAGCGGAAAAGGTAGAAGATGGCGACGGATTACCTGATACGGGTCGATGGTGAAGTACAGCGACCACGGCAATTAGCATTTGAAGATCTGTTGGCGATTGAAGAGGCCTACCAGATTGATGATGTTAGCCAGTGGGCCGAGAAGTACGAGGGAAAGGCCATCCGGCTGGATGGACTGCTCGCCTCTGCCCGTATCAAACCAACGGCCCAGTACCTGGGTTTGCATAGTAGCCACGATGATTTTCATGCCAGCATTCCGCTCGCGGCCGTACGTGAACGAGGAATCGTGATCTATAGCCTGGATGGTCGTTACCCTCTGACGGTTGATTCGGGCGGGCCAACCCGGTTTTACATCCGTGATCACGCTGCCTGTAACGTGGACGATATCGATGAATGTGCAAACGTCAAGTTCCTGGATCATATCGAGTTGACCGTGGAACGCGGATTCGATAATCGGCCTGAAGACGAGGAAGAACACGCACAGCTCCATCGCGAGCAGGACCACGAGCAGGACCAAGCGGGACGTGGTTAATTCGTAATGCTCGAGTTGAAGCGTTCAGTTGCCTGATAACGCCTGCCACTGCACGGCCAACAGGCTCCCTCCGACCAGCACGGCTCCGATGGTCGCGACCAGGACTGCGCCGGCTGCTATATCCAGGGCCGCGCCGAGTTGCTCGTTATATTGATCGTCCACGGAGCGTGCCAGGTGTTCCACGGAACTGTTGAAAAACTCGGCGGTCAGGACGGTACTGATACATAAGGTCAAGAGGCACCATTGTTCTATGGTCATCTTCAGCAGGATGGCTAACGTGATGATCGCGAGGGTGGCGACCAGGTGAACGCGAAAACTGGACTGGCCCATCACCCCCAGTTTCCAGCCGCGCAAAGCGTTCTGAAATTTTCGATACCAGGGACCGCGAGGTGGTTGATAAGGTTTGTCCATGTTCAGGACCCGTCCTCGTGAATGGTGGCCGTGTTTATTCCAATCCCAGCGCTCCGGCAGGGGGTATCTGTACGCCACCCACCCGGCCCAGGCGATTGCTGGCCATGAACCGCGGCTCAATGGCGAACTGGATGCCCACATTGTCCCGGCTTTCATCAACGTTCATACCGATTCGAATGAGAGCTGATTCCCCGATGCGCGTGACTGCCAGGCTCTGTCCAATGTTGCCCGCCGGACCGAAGTCAAACGAGGTGCTGGCGATTCCTATCCATTTATCACTCATGCGATAACTGATTGCACCGTGAATCATCTTGCTGTCGATTGGCCCACCCAACAGTCGCATACCCAGGTAGACACTACCGCGCGCCGGGCGACTGAGGATTCCGCCCAGGGACACCATTCGCAAACCATCACCAAAACAGTCAGCAAAACCGTCAGAAAGAACCGTGAAACGATCTCCCAGGTACCAGCGAAAGTCGTAGTTGAGCAGCCCCAATTCCTGGCTGAAGTTGTCACGGTCAGGCTTGGGAAACAGAACACCTTCCAGGTCGAGGGTGATCCAGTCGATGGTCTGTTCCTGGCCCGCTAACCCACGCTTGGTTTGCCAGCGCTGGCGGATTCCAAGCCGTGCCTGGACCATGTCATCCACGATATCCGTACTGGTTGCGGTGACTTCACCCTGCATGTTGTTGCGTAAAGCAAAAAATCTTTCGTCAAATCTCCGTGCCACGTTGGTTCCCGGGATGCCTCCGAAAGTATCGAAAAAGAAGCGGCGTCGAAAATGTTCCACCGAGTCGTCATCCAGGGCATCATAGCGAGGAAAACGATCCAGGTTTTCACTGGCATCCGACCAGAATAGATCGGCGTCGAAGGTCACCTTGTGAGCAATACCGTTAACGTTTAGTAACTTGCTGCGCACATTGGGACGACGTTGCCACATGGGTAGACTGGCTCGCATCCCAACCTGACCATAGGATCGTGTGGCGTCAGATCCTGCGGCGTCTTCTCCGTAAAAGGCAAATTCCCCCAGCAGGTAGGGGACGGCTTTAACCGGGCCCAGCTGGAGCGGCAGATCGATCTCGTGCCGTGTTGCTGTACGAATTCCAGAAACGTTATTTTCTTCCCCAGCCATCAAGTCAAACTTGGCCGCATCGACCGGATCAAGTGGCGCACTGGCTGTCTTTAACTGGGCATAACCGATGTGGGTGTGTTCATACCAGGTGAGACGGTCCATCAACAATGACTGTCCGATCCAGAAATGATCGTAACGTGGCAACCAGTTTGTCTGGGTAAAGAAATCGTTGACTTTGATATCAGCCGTGATACTCCAGGATCGATTTTCAATATAGCGTTTTAGTTCGATTCCAGTGGTTTGATCTTTTTGCTCGTCCCATTCCCGTTCGTAATACTGCTCCAGGAAATTACGGTCACTGATCAATCCGATCTCGGCAGTCCATTGCATGTCGCCAGGTAAATACTGCCGATGTTGCCAGAGTACTCGTCCACGAAAA
>MPLU02055986.1_pt1 | contig 30797 bp, 35 predicted proteins | sample 1617381 | NCBI WGS metagenome assembly MPLU02 (sample SAMN05944801, study PRJNA350692) | marine metagenome | biome: marine; feature: ODZ; material: water; isolation source: 90 m water sample filtered on 0.2 um supor filter | place: Pacific Ocean | collected 2012-04-08 | depth 90m m
AACATTTGTTGCGTTCTGTGATACTGTATTAAACCCAAGATTGCTCTGAGCATTTGCAGATTGCTGTCTTTGATCCTGAAACAGGATACCGGAATTAACTGTAGGTTCCTGTCGATTGTTTGGACCAACAGTTGGTATCTGATTTCCCATTCCTTTTGTTAGTAATTGAAACATATATTAACCTTGTTCTCGTTTCTTCTCTGCTTTCTTCTTTAAATGTTCTATAAGCATACTAATATAAACTTCCCTTTCCCACGGCATCCAGTTTTCGATTTCACTAAGAGAATATTTATGTTCTTGCATCAATAAGAAATTTGTCTTAAAGAAATTCTCTAGTGTCTCATGAGAAAGGGTTAGTCGAAAAAATCCAAATAACCATTCATATAAATCGTATTTGTTTCTCCACACTTCTCACATTCTAATGAAACATGATTTTCCATAACAGGCATTGTATTAAAAAATTCTTTTACATTATTGAATTCTTCTACAGTTAGATTTTCAATATATTCTGATTTCTCTTCTTCTGATAAATCTTCTGCCTGATATACATCCTCTTCTGTGTGTATAGATTTTATACATCTTTGTGCAACTTCCCAAATTGGCGCTTCTTCTGTAGCAGTTGCCAATGTTGCTAAATCTTCTGCACTCGGATATTCAAATTCTATTGAAACACTTTCATTAACACGAACAGGATTTTCATGTGTATCACTTGTTTTAATTTCAACTTTGTCTAAGTCAATATCCTGCAATGACACATCTGAACAATATCCACATGTTAAATTCACTTGGAATATGGGTGAAATAGATGCGGATCTTAATTTAAGAAAAATATTCTGTAAATCAAAAATCGGTAATTTCTCACCACTCACTTTTCCAAAAGAACAATTTGTTATTACTTGCTGTATAGCCCTTACAAGATCAGTAAAATCTTTAGACTGTGATCCTAAAACTAAAAGTTTTTCTTCTTTTACTTTGAACGGTCTAAACTTTATTTTCTTATCTTCTGATAAAACATTAATATCAAATAAAGGCAACTCAGTAATTGGTAAAGCCATTATAATCTCCTATACTAAAATATTCTGTTGAGAGTATCCCCAACTAAATTTGTAACACCATCTTGAATGCCTCCCTTTATTCGCTCTTTCAAACTACCAGTACGAATATTCAAGAACTTACCCAAAGAACTTCTATCATCATTCAATGCATATGAATACCAATGTCTATATGCAAATGACACATTAACTCTAACAGGTGCTTCTCCTCCGCTATGAGACAGAGGTGTAAGACTAAGTAATCTTGGGAAAGCATCTGCTAATGTCCATTCACCCACAATATTGTCTCTTCTATCTAAAGCGATGATAGTTATTTCTCCAACCATTCCATCATACCAAGTTACTTCTTTGGATACTGGATCAACACTTTCATTCATCCAAGATTCAAAATATCCTCTTGCATCCCAATCACTATCAACTATAAAAGTCATTTGTGCGTTGTCACCAAAGTATTCGACACCAGACAATCTATTTTCAGTCCAATGTCCATACTTTACTGGAGAGTATGTCATAACAAGACCAGGAATAGCCGCTTCTTCACATAATAAAGATATGTCTCTATCGCCGCCATTGCCGTATCGTCCATTAGGACTTCTAATAAAAACTTCAAAGCGGTTAGGTCTCGCTAAGTCTTTGCTTCTTACTTTTGAAATAAAATCGTTTGTGCTGAAATATGCCATTACATCATAGCCCTTGAGTCTGTGTAAACTTTCTGTCTACTTGCGCCTTGGAAACTTTCGACTGGCAAAAATATTGCCGCTTTCCAATCTTGCGGATTAACTTTAAAAAACCCACTTCTCATATGAGAACCAAGATATCTTTTCACACAGGGTCTGACACCAGGAAATCTTGAAGCACTTTTTAATATGTCCCAACTATATCGCATCGTAGATTTTTTATCTAGTGTTTTATCCTTTGCTGTTTCCATAAGTTTGCCAAGTAATTGTGCCCTCATTGCAAGTGGTATATAATGTAAATTTAAACCCCAAAAACCACCTTGAGCATCTTCAAATGGTAAACATAGGGGAAACTTGTCAAAATATGGTAATGTAGTTCCATATGTTTTAGCATCATATACAAACAAGTACATGCTTCCAACATCATATTGCGATTCAAAAGAACCTAAATCACTTCTGAAAGCAGAGGTCGCACTTTTTATGCCTCTAGCAACGGAGCGAACCTGTCGCATATACCAATCAAAACTCTTCTTTTGATCGTTAGAATTTGCTCGTATTTGTTCAAATGGGTTAGCCATGAGACTATTTATAATAGTTTCTTTAAAATGTATCCATCAATATGGCGAAGAATATGTTCTCTTCTGGGTTGTATGTTTTCTTGTTCAACAAAATCTTTCCACTCTATCATGGGATCTATAAAGAATTTATCATACATGAAAGGGTCAACGATGTTTCTTAACTTTGCTTGACTGAATTCTTCAGCACACCATCGCATAACATCATGTAAAGATAGATTATCATTTTGCCAATTTAAATAATACTTTGTATCTCGCACATAATCATAAAGACCTTTGTAATATGGATTGATTGCTTTCGACCAATCTATATCATCTTCTTGCCACTCTGCTCGTCTATAGCCAAACTTTGACCAGTCTTTATCCATTTCTGAATTATGATTAAGTGAAGGTGGTGTATTTGCCAAATCTTTTATCATTAATACATTCATATGATAACTATGATGTGACCAATAATTACTTAACCAAGATACTGTCTCTCGTAGTGTATCAAGAGTTTCATGTGGAAGTCCTGCAATAAGAGATATATGTCCTTTATAAAATCCAGCATTTTTTCTAAAATATTCATCTACTGCCAATAGTCCATCTTGTATCTTACCACTCTGCATACCTTTGCCTATGGACTTTGCAGATTTATGATTCATCGATTCAACACCATAAAAATGTGATGTTATTCCCATATCAATAAGATTATCCCAGTCCTGTATTTTAGAGACTAATAAATCGGCTCTAATATAAGCAGTCATCTTAGGTTTGAATGGTAGTTTTCTACAAGCGTCAGCGTAGACCTTTATTTTCTCGCTGTGGTCATTAAAGGTCTCATCTAAAACCATGTAGTGGGTAACACCCCACTTATCATAGTTTTTCATCATCTCATCATAAACGCCCTGTGCGTTTCTAATATAATTACCCTTTGCACCAAGAACAGGGAAAGAACAGAATGAACATTTAAACTTACATCCTCTCGCAAACTCTAATAAGAGTATCTCTCTCGCATTAATATAGTCTCGGTATTCGTAAGAGACTTCTAATTCGTCTTTAGGGAATGCTCTATAATTTGCATATGCATTTATGACTCTATTTTCATGAACGGGCTCTGGTGCACCCTGGAAGTGTTCTAAAAGCGATAATAAAGCGTATTCCCCGTACCCATAGCAATACCAATCACACTTCAAACTTTCTAGTGCGGCATTCTGACTACCAGTAACAATGGGGATATTTGGGTATTTGTGTTTTAACCACTTAATAAAATCGTGGACTACATCGGTATCAATAAAGAAAGTACAACTGAAACCGAAGAATAGTAATTCATCACTAACTCTTTTTTCAGTAAATTCCTGTAACTGTTCTAATTTCCAACGATGAATATAATCAACTACTTCTATATCATAGTTGTGCTGTCTTAAATATGTGGCAAGTTTATGTGCACCAGAAGAGCGCCTAATACTAAAAGCATTAGGGTCCATTCCCATGTCTTCTAACAATCCGCCGAATATTATACCATGCATAATTCATTCAAAAAAAGGGGGCATTTCAGCCCCCTATAAAGCCGTACGACTATTTAGTTGTCTTCGGCAAGTTTTGCGAAATACGACATAGCAGACTCATCTTCTTTAGAAGAAGAGGGAGCCTTAGCCGTGTTAGACTCGACAAAAAGATCGTCAGCGGCATCACCCGTCTGAACCGATACAGTCGATGCTGTGGGAACAGTTCTTGTAGAACCCAAAACCATATCGAGTTTCTTTTTCAACTCATCATATGACTTGAAATTTTTGGGATCGACAATCTCAGCAAGTGAGTGTTGTTGATTCCAGATAGCCTCTATTGCTTCATCTGTCTCAGCGACAACTGATTCAGAGGACTCAAACTCCGACTTGTCATAGTTTCGGAATCCCTCAACTTGACGAATCTTCAGTTTAAGATTTCTACCTTCCCAAAAATCAAAGGGATTTACAGGAGTCTCATCTTCAAACTCAGGCTTCATTGCATCCTGAATCTTATCAAAGATTTTCTTCCCAAACTTATACAAGAAAACTTTACCTTCGTTTTCTGGTTTCGCGCCATCTTTAACAACTAAGATATTAGCGTAGTAAGCAAGCCTTCGCTTTTGCTTTCTAGCAATTTCTTTGTCAGAATCAACACCAGAATTCCAGAGTTCAGAATTCAACTCTGATACTGGATCTTGTTGACCGAGAGTGGTCAAAGAATTTTCAATGTACCACTTTCCAGCGGGACCTTGAAAGCCGTGATTCCAGAGACGAACCCAAGGCAAATCTTCGCCCTTAGGTGCTGGAAGAAAACGAATAATAGCAAGACCATTGCCTGCATTATCAACTGTTGGCTTCCATTCTCTGCCATCATCTCTTGATTGAGTGGTGGTTGTAGCAGACATTTTTTCAACCTCTTTCATGAGGTTATCAAAGTTGCCACGGGATTTCCGAAGATCGGATAGTGTATTAAACGACATATGTTTCTCCTTTATGTACGATGTTTACGGTTTATTTTCGTTATATGCGGTTGATCATAAAAGTCATCACTTTCATAAATGTTTTCATCATATAACATGTGTTTGTATTTGTCAAGTCTTGTTTTAACATCCGACTCGACTTTCCGAACACGACGGTTATGCTCTTCCTCATACTGAGGTCGAGACTTCTTCTTGTTGGCCATCAAGCATACTCCTATTTATACAGCCCTCAAGTGTCTTTGCTACAGTCATCATATTGTCTGTAACTTTAACAAATGGTCGATATTTTTTTATCGTTAATGAACTCTGAGATAAAAATACATCGTTTGTATCTATATCAACAAAATTAAAAATCTTATCTACAATTACCATAGTTTCAATGTTGACCATATTAGCATAATATAATTGAAAAGTCAAGGGGTGTTCCAAGTTTTTTTCAATAAATGGATTATTAATTTCTCTTTTTTCCATCTCTAATATGATCTTAGATATATCTCTTTCAAACAAATATTCTCTTTTCGATTTTCTCGCTTTCCATTCTTCATATCTTCTATCTGCTTCATTTGAAAGGTGAATTGTTGAACCCGAAACAATAAAGGTAGCAAGAAAGTAATCTACGATCTCGTCTTTAGTATATTTCTTGGATAATTTTTTGAAGAAGATACCATCATTTCTTTTCAAGAATGAATTTCTGGATGCCTTTACTTTACCATTGTATTTTACAACATCATAATTTTTATTAGTAAAATGTAATTTTAAAGCAAGATATATCTTGTAAACATCAAATGAATCCATTATATAGGCAACTTTCCTCCAGCAGATCCTTTAAGAAGATTTAAGTTTTCTGCTTCAACTTTAAGTTTATCTTTTAAAGAGGGAGATAAAAGTTTTTTAATAGTCTCAATCTCTATACCTCTCTTGGTGCAATAATCAACTATTGCATCAATATAACTATCTGTGTGAACACCAACTTTCTCAATGTGTTGTGAAAATTCAGCAGAGTTTTTAAACTCCTTGGTTATCATGAATTCATCACTCATGTTTTCAGATTTCATATCATTATTAACTATTAACTTCGGCATTACTTCTCCTAATGATCAATACCAAATTTAGTATCAATTTCTTCTAATTGTTCTTGCACTCTACGAAATGTTTTAGACTCATCAAACTCTTCTTTCCAGTTTTTAATATATCCAATAACATCAAAATCGCATGGTGCATATGGTTCTTCACATAATGTATCTTCTGCTTCACCTGGTTTATCGAACTCATGTACAATAGGATGTCTAAATGCTTCAGCAATTTTTCTTATTGGGTAAGGATTACCTGTTCCCAAATGCACATTTCTCGGTTTTGTTTCTGCTTTAAGAAGAACAACAAGCATATCAATAACATCATGGATATGTGTAAAGTCTCTTGTCTTTCTACCAGAGCCGAAAATTCTTAGGGGTTCTCCCTTTATAATTTGATTCTTGAATGCTCTTATAACTGTGCTATGTTCTCCATAGTCTGCTTCTCTTGGACCATAAACATTATAAAAATATAACAGATGATAATTAAGCCTATAATGTTTATTGTATAATTGTAATACATCTTCTCCTACAGTCTTCGCAAAGGTGTATGGATTTGATGTAAAGTCAGAATGAATTGTACTAGAAGAAGTTGCATAGAACAAAGGACATTTAAACTTTCTAGCCCACTCTGCAACATGTATTGTAGGATCAATGCCGTTTCTAAGTGCCTCTAACGGTTGTTCTAATGCCAATCTAATTCTAGGAGTATTTGCTAAATGGAATATCGCATTAAACTTTCCTTCTTTAATTGTCGGCTGAACACTACAAACATCCTGATGAACATACTTTACTTGTGGGTTATCTTTAAAGATCGTTTGTCCATTTCTCAAGTCATCAATAACTAGAACATTCTGTCCCATCATGATAAGAGTTTCAACTAAGTGCGATCCTATAAAACCGCATCCACCGGTTACAATAAAATTCATTGGTTCCTGTTCAGTACTTTCTGTAGAAAATGTGACTATCAATCTGGGCTACCTTAATAAAATGTTGAGACCAATATGGATCAACATAGTTAGCATGATAGAATGTACTACCATCCGTTATATCATCTACTTTTCCACGCATGACTTCTTTTGCTAAATTATAAATCTTTTTAAATTTTGGCATTTCTTTAATAGTATCTGATCTGCCGTCACAGTACCAAGAAAATTGGCAGGCATTTCGCACAGGGGATCCATGCCGTTCTTTTGCTTGATATACCACACCACAGACAGAACCCGGAAAATTAGGATCATCGACCCTATTTAAAGTAACATTTGCTACTGCTATCATACCGTGTTCAGTCTCACCTCGTGCTTCATGATAGATGTTTTGAGCCAAACAAAATACTTCATCTGGATCTAGTGGCATCTCAATTTTTCGTGCTTTAACTACTATCTCTTGTAATTGCGTTTTGTCTTTCGCTTCATCAGTAACACTTATGTTGCCAGAAATTATACTGGGTGGCAATATTAAAGTTGCCGCTAGTAAAAAGTTCTTAATCATAGCCTTTACCTTTTCTGCTAGAGTAAAAAAATGGAGACTTCTGTTGCTAGGCGTCTCCGAACCCCGACTGATCTTACGCGGCTAAAGCGTAATCGTCATATGCAAAATTATCGTTTGCAGTTATTGTTGTCTTACATTTACGGCTGTTCGCACACCGGCTCTCCGTATCCTCTACTAAGCACCAATCGATCCTATTCAGCCCCATCAAAAAAAGACTAGATAGATTATTCCAGAGATTAAAGTGATGTCTGCTACTATACTCCAAAGTATATATGCTCTGAACAACCACTTACTTAAATCTCGTACTCTCGGGGTCATCATCGCATTCCCCTATAATCTTATCCATACCTAATCTCCTTTTGGTGGAGCTGGAGGGAATCGCACCCTCGTCTTGCTTACTTTTCAACTTACATCATCGAGCGTTTACTATTTATTAATCATACAGATTGTTGTCAAACATTTTCTTACTTTCTAACAAATAATCTGTGTAATTATCACGATTTTCAATAAAAATCTGCGGTTCATCACCATCAACGGCTATTAAAACTACAGTTCTATCTATTGGAGTGCCCGTTCTCTCCTCATACATGATCGCATATGCGGCACATTGAGCGAAATAATTGGATATTCCCTTGTGATATTTCTTTCTTTTTGATGTTTTAAAATCAATGATAGATAGTTTACCATCAAACTCTGCTATGGCATCACATTGACCAGCCATCTGTAAATGATCGCTGTATAAGAAAGGTTCTACTGCATGAACATTATCAATTCTATCAACAACTGGTTTAAAAGTCTTCCATGTATCTAAGTCTAAAAGAGACATTTCTGGAAGTTCTTTGTTGTTTAGATAATCTTCACAAAATTTATGTATTCTGGTACCCCTAGTAGAAGCCTTCCTCGATATTTTATCGGCTTCTTCTGCTCCTACTCGTTGTCTCCATTCCATTATTCGCTTTTTATTGCGAACACCAAGAACAGTGGTGACAGAAGGATATCTGCCACCCTGCTCATTAACATATATCCTCTTACCATCGACATTCTGTCGTTTTAGGCGAGGTAAAGTTTTAATATCAACATGATTAAACATAATATAGCCATTATAACTGGTTTTTTAGCAAAAGTCAAGCGATTTATGAGCCTTTATATAGCACCATAGATTTCAGTGATGATAGGCTTATAGTATCACACAAAAAGCGCCAAATGTCAAGCGGTCATTTCATAACTTTCTTCATATCTCTGCCTGGCCAGCAAATATTCTCGTACAAATCGACTTCTAACGATATCATCGGTCGAAAACTCAAGAATTCTGAATGATGGCATACTTTCAGCGATAACTGTGAATTTCTGTAATCCTGACATATCTCCTCTTTTGTATAAATCGGACTGTCTAAAGTCTCCACAGAGTATTATTTTACTATGATTTCCCACTCTTGTCAAGATAGAATTTAACTCCATATCGTTCATATTTTGACATTCATCGACAATAACAACTGCTTTATCCAGAGTTATACCCCTAATAAAAGAAGTTATCATCCACTCAGCGGATTTCTGATTTATTAATCTCTTGAATGCGTTGCTTTTTCTGGGAAAGAACTTTTCGCACATATCTACATAGGGTTGCATATAGACTGCGGTTTTCTCGTCTTGATCTCCTGGTAAGTGTCCTATTTCTCTGGAGGGTACTGCGGATCGTACTATTACGACTTTATCTAACTTGCGGGTTTTCAATACTTCTTCTAGTGCTTTATATAATGCAATGAATGTCTTTCCAGTTCCTGCTGAACCATGTAATAACATTGCTTTAGCACCTTGCTCGTATTGTGAAAAGAAGTGTCCTTGGGTTTCTGTTAATGCTCCTATTGTTTTAAGATCGTCTATCTGGATCTTACATTTATTGTTTTCTGATGGTTCACGCATTTCATTGTCAGATTTATCTACTAATTGCAGATTTTTTCTTCTTGCCATGCGGTTGATTTCCCTATTCTAGTTTAAAAAAAGGCACAACGGACTGTGCCCACCAATCACTTGTAGTTCTGTTTTAATACCGAAAGTGGAATTATTTCTATGGAATGTATTATTTTCCTGATTTGCTCCTTTGCTGATTTTGATAAGAATGTGCTGTCTAAACATAGAGTCATTTTAGAAATGACATATTCGGGGTCGAGGGACTTCAAATCTTTCCTCGTATATCGATTGGGATCGTTGTGATCATCTGTCATATTTATACAAAACAAGACTATATGAATCTGTTCTTCTGTGTAAAGGTTAATACGATAACCTGTTGGAGAAGATATCTTATGTTTTGGAAAAAATATAATATTACTACTCATAATTTTATTTATTCTTTTAATAATTGATAAACTCGTTCTGCCCACATATCATGAGCAATCCTTCTCGGATGATGGCCTGGTGTATACCATTTATCACGAATTTTTTCGCCACCACCATCAGCATACCAACAATCTCCAACAAATGTACTAAATGATTTCTCAGATGACACTACTTTCGATTGTATTCTACTAATTATATATTCTGAAATCTTCAATAGTTCCTCATTTTTGTTACCTATTTTCTTTTTAAGTAGGCTATGTTCCATCTGCAATGTATCACCACAGGGTATTATCATACATTGATAACCTTCATGATGACATATCGTAACAAATTGATATAAATCTTGGAACCATCTATACAATAAATGGGTATCTGACCAGGTATCTAATAGATGTGTATTTGATGTGCCAGTGTGATCGATAGTTGGCTTTAGTGTGCGAGGTAGCCATGTATGAAACTGATCATCTTGAATATCAAAAATTCGGCGACTGAAAGTAGAAGCCCACACAACAAAATCACTTCTATCAATATTGTGTTGCCGAATATCTGATAAAAAAGACATCATCATTCGACCACTAGAACTGCCATATTCTGATCTGTTACAAAATTCAACATTTTTTAATTTACATAATGTTCCTGCCCAACTGTCTTTTCCATTTTGTTCTTTGATCTCTTTTGTGGATACAGGCCAAGTTAATGTACCATCTTCATTTCTTACTGCTGTATCGTGTATCTCATGTCCAGCGGTATATGAACATCCATAGAACCACCAAGTCATATAAGATAAACCTTATGTAACTCTTCTATCGCATGTCTTCTGTTATGATCTAAAACAGATTTCATTTCTTTTAGAAGGACATGTAAATCATAATCTGTCATACTTCTAATATCATCGACAATCTTCATTACTTTTTCAAATCTTTTTCCATGATCTACTTCTTCATCATAACTTTCATCCCACCACTGACTAAAAGTTCTGAATCCCAATCTTCTAATAAGACTCAAACTACCGGGAGAAGCAAGAATAATAAACGGTCTTAACATATACATGGGCTTCAATGTCTTCTCTGACCAAAACTGTGTTCTAGTATCCCATAGCGTTTCTGCAACAACTGTAAGAAAAGAGTTACCAGTTATCTCAATAGTTTTTATCTGATCCTCTCCCGAAATCTTTTCATGATCATTTGAGTCCCAGAATAAATCATTATTAAGATATGCTTCCGTAAAAATTTGGAATCTTTCGTCCACTTTAGATTTGTATTCTTCAGAGAGCATCATGAAAGTAGGTTGAGGAGGTTGATAGTGTTGGTGTGTATTTGTATATGATATCATCTTCATCATTTCTGGTTTTCTAGGCATATCATGATATGTTCCCTTAAAACTTGGATCATCACATAAATGCATTATTGCCAGAAATCTATGTATATCTGGTTTCTTATTTGTACAACAAACTTTCCAATCAAAAGTCTCTTGTGGTTTGTAATCATCAAATCCACCACCAACCCAAGTTTGCGTAAATATATCGTAGTAGCGTAATTTCGATCTAGGAATATCCTCATAATATATGTTAGTATTGTACTCACAATCATATATGATATAATCTTTAACTTTTAACTTTTTAATGATATCGCTTAAAACAATACCTTCATGTGTCAAGTTGGGTGCAAATCCATATTCAGGATCAAGTGATGTATGGGCGTCATCATTGAACACTATTAATTTCTTTGGTTTTGCTTTTCTTATATGTGTTGTAACTTTGTTCCAATCATATTCAACTTTATAACCCATATTGAAAAGTATATAAGCATCATCAAACCCTGGAATAGATTGTCTTAGAATCTTGATCTTGTCATTATCAAGATAGTAAGTTTCTCCTTTTACTGCCTTGTTTTTCCAAAATATAGTTTCTGTCTTGCCATCATAACAAGAAAGAAAATTATAACCCGCAAATTCGTTCATTTATCACATTACTCCATTGTTTATGTCCTGCTGGATTAGGATGTCCACACACCATAAAATAGTCACGGCATTCATCAAGCATAACCATTTCACGCTCTATGACTGCATATTTCCAATCATCTTTAAAATATTTGTCTGCAAAAGTTTTTGTAAATTCTTCATTGTCTTTATGAAGCATACCAGACTCAAACCAAGGTATTTTTAAATACCACTCATATCCAGAAAGTCTTGATAAATGTTCTAACATAGATGTCGGATGATAATTATCAACATTAAAAGGAAAATTATCTCCAAAAACAGTACAATGTAGAACTGCACAAGACAAATCTTCAATCCTTCTAACCTGTCTTCCAAATTCCATCATCATATCACCCAAAGAAGTTTTACCCACTCCTTTATGATCTTCAGGAGAAACAAAATGATATTTACCAACTCTAGACATTGAACTCCAACAAACAATAATTAAATCGGGTTTTATTTCTTCTGAAGCATACTGTTTCTCAATGGCAGTTGCTATTGATTTATTATTATAACCAGAACCTGCAACATTGGTCACATCATGTCCAGTTAGATGACTAGTCCATCTTTCTTTCTCATCAACACCCCAGCCTGCAGTCCAACTATCTCCACCCACTAATATCTTCATGTCTTACGCCTTAAATCTAAAGTTACACAATGGTGTCCTCCACCAAGAGTTCTAGCGTGTCTTAAATCTACACCTAAAGATGTGATATCATATTCTCCAAGTTTCTCTCTAAGATATTTCTGATTGGGATCACATAAAACTAAATTATGCTTAACTGTCAAAATGTTTAGTGCAATATAATTACTAGCATACGGATAATCTATAAATTTTCTTTCTTGTAAATCAAATTTTCCAATCCATATTTTATCCCACTTCTTTAATGGATCTGGCACTTCTCTTATTCTATCTTTATTGAGAATAACTAATCCTTCTCTTACCGGCACAATCGTACTGTCTATATGCACACCCTGATAATCTGATAATACATGCACATTATATTCTGGAAACTTTCTTTTTAACCATTCAGCGCCTGCTAAATTACCACTTTCACTAACAAGATACAAAAGGTCTTTATTCAGTCTACAAATATTAGCCGCATCGAACATAGCATCAGGATCATCACATGATATTATATCAGCATCAATGAACGGTGTCAATGCTTCAATCTCTTTTTTTCTAGTAGGAAACATCATAGGAGCATCTATAACTTTATCACCTAAAACTAACAATCTATCTCTAGGACAATAATTGTACATACCATCAAACGATGAGAAATACAAATCTTTAGGTCTATCCACTTTCACATCACACAATTTAAGAATCTCTGCAATACCGTTTAAATCAACATTTGCTTCCATCTCAACTGTTCTTGATATTTCACCAGCGGGTACTGGAGTTTCTTTCCATCTTGTTGTCTTTTCTGTCGCTCTAAAAACAGGACAGCGTGTGGGCCAATGGGCATTAGTTGCTGTGCCAACAATGATATGCTCTAATGGATCCCAATCGTTATTTGTGTATACTGACATCTCTTAAATCCGGATAATCTTTCTCTAAACATGTAGGTAAGTGTTCATTCAATAACTTCATACCTATCTCGGCTTCCTCTATTGTCATTTTGTAATGGAATCCAAGAAGAAAATTCTTCTGCTCTTGCCAGGGACTAATATTTAAATCCCTACCATCATATGACATGTGTTTCAATATATAATAATCTTCAAAGTCATCTAGTAGTATTGCTCCACCTCTTCCAATCTCTAAAGGTTTATCATATCCAAAACTTAAACATTGCATCTGTCCTTCTCTATACATCATGGGAGTCAATAGTCTTGCACTATCCCAAATGTTTGAATTATGAAATTTATATTCACCTTCCCATACTTGTTTATCATGATCAAGATATCCAAAAGGCTGATCTATCTTATGTAGCATCATTGGAATACTTAAATATGTAAAAGAAGTAAATGTAACATGTTCTGGTTTCTTTCTTCTGAAACATAATTCTAATGCATGAGTACAACAATCAGTAGCAACAACATATGGTGCACCCGTGTACTCACTCAACATATTTTCAAATTCTGTTATTCGCTCAAACATGACCAGTTATCTGTAAAGTATATCTCGGTTCAGTTCCTAAATTAGCCGCATTATGTGTTTCAGAAGTCCACTGATAGCATTGTCCTGCTTTCCAATTAACTTGTGCTTCTCCATCAATCTCAAAGTAATGACCCGATTTCCAATCTTCTAACATGACTAAAACTCTTACTATCTTCTCTCTTTTTATGTTAAAAATTTTAGAGTACAATTCGTATCTATCTACATGAGAAGGCATAACAGTCATTTGTTCCATCTTATAAAAAGCATAGCCTTTATTTTTTAACCAAAGAAACTCTTGATCTATCGCTTTAGTAAAGACTGGCATCTCTCTTCTAGCAGTCTGATCATATAGTAAACCATTAACTTCAAGATGATTATAGCCTCTTGAGCGCCACTGTTTCATCAATTCATCAGAAACTGGCTTATGAAAATATGCTAAATCTTGATAAGATTCTTTGTTCCAGAGAACTGGTATACTATAAGACAGAAACGCCATATTCTTCCTCAAATCTTGTTGCATCATCTTCATCATTAACAATAGGTTTATTTTTTATATTAAGACTTGTGTTCAATAGCATTGGACAACCTGTCTTCTTTTTCCATTTAGTTAATAACTCATACAGTCCTTGATGTTGATCCGACTCAACTGTTTGTACCCGACTCGTACCATCTTTATGTACAATAGCAGGAAATAAATCTGGGACTTTACACTTAACAACTTGTTGCATATAAGGAGAACGAAAGGTACTTGACACATCAAAATATTGTGCAACATCTTCTTGTCTTATCACAGGAGCAAACGGTCTAAATTCCTGCCTCTGTTTAATTTTATTAACTTTATCTTTTATCTCAGGATCTCTTGGATCAGCAAGTAGACTTCTATTTCCCAATGCTCTAGGACCAAACTCTGCTCTACCATTTGCAACACCTACTATCTTATCTGTAGACAGTTTTTCTATTAGTCCTTCTACAGGATATTTCTTATCAATGTTATATCCCAGATATGGAGTAAAAGGAAATATTGGAAATGAAGACCAAGTTTTATATTTTGCTTTTGCTAAAATTGCTCCCAAAGATGAACCAGCATCTCCAGGATTAGGCATAATATAATGATCATTAAAGTAATCAGGAATTAATCTATTTGCAAGACAGTTTAATGCACATCCACCCATAAAAACTAAATTATTCTGTCCCGTTTTTTGTTTTGTAATTACTAATAAATTACGAAAATATTCTTCATATATTTTTTGAACTGTCGCGGCAACATCAAAATAATCTTCTTCTTTTAACTCTGATTTCCACCATTTCACACCTTTGTGAAAATTATATTCAGACTCGCATATGTCTTTAATCTCTTGATAGTATCTTGCTGGATTTCCATATGCCGCCATACCCATTAAAATGTATTCATCACAATTAGGAGTTAAACCAACTCTCTCAGTAAATGCTGAATAAAAAAGTCCCAACGAAATGGGATAATTCTTAGACCAGACTTTTTTATCTTGATTCCATATCGTTGTTGTATTCCATTCACCTATAGCATCAACAACAAGTGTTGCCGCAGTTTTAAATCCACTAGTATAATATCCAGCAGACATGTGACTCCTATGATGATTACCCCATTTGACTGGAGCATCAATTCCATACGCTCTACAGTAAGACGCTGGATTTAACCACACATTCTTCTGTCTCGCATAGAATCTTCTACTTGCTTTAAGTAATGGATTCTCATACCAATAAACAATATCTGGTTTTCCGTGCTTTAATGCTTCCCATATTATACCCCGATTTAAATGAGGATCATTTTTTATTTTGCTAAATCGTTCTGTATGACTAGCAAATAAAATCTTTTCATCATCTACAACCGCTAAAGCCGCATCATGCGAACCAGCCGATATACCCCATTTAATCATATATGAAAGGATCCTTTTCTTTCAATTCTTTCAGGCGCTTCTTATAATGTCTTTTTCTTTTCCACATTTTGTATTTGTACTTGATATTTTCCCAAAGTTTTTTCATCTAGTATCTCCGTATCTAATTACATTATCTCCAGTATGATTTCTCCACGGATCAAAAATAGTACCCTCAAAACCATCTGGTACTGTATCAGTATCATGAACAATAACAACTACATCAGCATCTTTCGCTTCAACAATATTACCACCCTTCTCTTTTACGAAATACTGCACTAACAAACTAAAACTACCTTCTGTGTAAGAAACATTTGGCTTATATGAGTCCGAAGTGAAATGAATGTTTTCACCCTCATTAAGTATAGCCCATGCCATATTAAGTGCTTGTTTATCTCTTGCTTCCATGATACTAGCAAACAAATCATATCCCAAATGTAAATTATGTGCCATATATCTCAGTGCAATATTGTCTCTTGGATGACACGCGCCACCATCACCCATCCCAGGCTTCATATAGGTTGGACCCATGATTCTCTGTGTACTATCTCGTAAAGCATTAGCAACTACATCAACATTGATGTTACCCTGTTTCTCTGCAACATCTTGTATCATATTAACAAGACCCAATTTTGCACTAATAAAAGTATTATAAAAAACTTTAATACATTCACACTCGTCCCAAGTTCCAACAACATATCGAGGATTATTGTCCATTATAGAAGCATAAAATCCTATCAACTGCTGTGCATCACCAGTAGTTGAACCATCTTCAGTACCAATCATTACCATCTCTGGATTTACCATATCCCAAGCAACAGTTCCCATAGCAATTAAATATGGATTATAAACAAATCTCGTATTGGTAACAAGGGGCACAAAATGTCTTCTAACAGTTCCCGGCAAAACTGTACTTATTAATACCAACAACTGATCTTCTTTCATATGTGCATTTGCTTCTTTTAAAACATCACACACAATATCATAATTAAAATCTTTTGGTGGCAAATGAGATGTTGGTTCTTTACCATCATACGCTGGATCATGTGGTGTTGGAACAGCAACAAAAACAATCTCTCTATCTCTTACTGTTTCTTCTATTGTATCCTTTAATGTCACGGTTGTATCAATATCTGCTACATCATATGCAACGACATCATGTCCCCTTTCTGCAATAACCTCACCACAAGGTTGACCAAGTTTTCCGAATCCAATAAATCCTATCTTCATTCTATTAATTTTCCCATTTGTAATAGCCAGTGTAAATGGCGTTTTCTTAACTTATTAAAACTACCTAAGTAGTGTTTTCTATTGTGAACGATAGCGGGCAATACTGCTCGATATCTTTTTCTTTTTTCATTATCATCTAATTTGCAGAATTTTTCTACCTCTGCTAATATAGCCTGAAATCTATCATTAGCATTTTCCATCTCATCATAACTTTCATCAAACAATTCTGGAAAAGTGTGATAACCCTCTTCTCGTAGATATTTTAATGTTCCAGTATTTCCGACAATAATGAATGGATGATAATTCATAATAGCCTTATATGTTTTTTCTGTTACAAATAAACATTCATTCCTATCTCTTATTTTATCTTCTCCCTGCTCTGGCGTATCTTGATGATCTCTTGCTATATTCCAAGGAACTACAAATTTAGTTTCTGCAACTAAACTGAAGTAAGATTTAATATAATGCTCTTTATTAAATTGTCTATCATCACAGGTAACAGAATTTACTGAAGCATCAAGTTCTCTATATTGTAAGAAATCGTTTTCTCTAGCGTGTGAAATATAATTGATTTGCTCAGGACCTTTTAAAAGTAACTCTGATACCTCTTTCAAATGATTAACATGAAATCCATTAAGTTGATTCCAAGCCATTCCATTCTCGTTTCTTAAATGTTCATATCTAAATAAAAAACTAACATATGAATCGTCTATAAGGTTTCTTCGTAACAGTTCACTATACAATGCTATTCTATGACTTCTTGAGGCTGCCATATAACATAAAAAGTTTTTTTCTTTATCTAGGTCTGTTGGAACATCGTTAATCCACTCATTAGTATATGGATCTTCAGCGTCTACATCTTCTGGTGGAAGGCGTTGATTACGAATAACCTCTTCTTCCCAATCAAAAAGTCCAACTCGTTTTGCATATTCTAAAAGATAAGAATAATGAAAATAATCATGAGGTAATACTGCTTTAAATCTAAATTGATTAGATAAGTGTGGATAAGCATCACACCACTTTTCATAGTTTTTCCTAAATAAAAGATCACCGCTAGTAACAGCAACTTTGGCATTTTGCAGTCCAAATCCAATTAATTGTTGATGTATGTTACTTACCCAATTATGTTCATCAACTGAAAATCCTTCACCATCAGATCGAATAACTAATATTAATTCACCATCAGCGACTAATTTTCTCGCTTGTTCTGGCATAGCAGAGATAATATTTCCAAACTTACTTAATGTTGCCTGAAATCCTGTACCAAACCCAACAGTCCACAAATCTATCATGTACATGTTTATTCCAATATGATTTTCTTCTTCCCAGGAATCTAAATAACGAAATCGCATATTACCATGCTCATTTCTCTGTAATATTTCTTTATGGTCCGTGGTATTAAAAGAATCGGGAAACATAATTTCTCTAAATCTATCAGATTTATCAGACACATTTCCACACGGACTAAACGGTTGATCTTTTGGATCTGCGTTGGGAGTTTCAGACATTGGTCTTTCGTACCAAAAAGTCATGGGAAAAATCTTTTCTGGAAAATTCTCGTACTTTAGATCGGGGTGAGGACCGTTTGGAATAACTTTATATTCTGGGGCAATATTACCTGTCTTTCGTACGGGAATTTTGGCAGGTTCTCCTACTAATCTTTCTAGAAGAGATATTATCTTTTCGCCTTGCTGAAATGTAAGATGATCACTCATGCTCTATAATCTGTCTCATGTTCTCATGTTCTGGAAATGCTGTAAAGAAATCTTCATCACGCAATTTATCTCTTCTATTTATGAAGAAATCCCATGCAGTTTTCCAACCAGCACTATTACCTGCATCATGCTCAACTTCATACATGTAATCTAATAAGGCATTTAAATTATTTCTCAGTAATGATGCTTCGGTAGTTTTATCCAATGTCTTTTGTATTCTTTCTTTCAACTCATCTTTCTTCCAACTTGGTACAACTTGAACAGAAAAGATAGCAGGCTTTTGTAACACATTAATATTCAGTTTTTCTTCTAACATAAGATTTTCATCAAGAACATGATCTAAGAAATCTAACGCACTATATAAGTTTACCCAACTAACAGTCGTGGTTGTTCCCATCTGCACATGAGGGCACTTCTCTTTTACTTCAAGAATATTACTGTATATCTTTTCCCAGTCTGTGCCGTGTCTCCAGTACTCTGCTCCTTCTTTCCAGCCATCAAGTGACAATAATAACAACACATCATCAAAGTCGTTCCAGTATTCTGTTATATGTCTCTTCTTATATTTCAATGTACTAAAATTGGTGTTGTATTGTAAAGAAGTCTCAGTTCTTCCCATTTCTTTCAACTTGTCAAGTATAAGCCAATGTTCTTTTTGTATAAGAGGCTCCCCACCAGCAAAGTAAATCTGATTAACATGATCAAGATGTGGAACTATTTGATTGTATAAGTCATCTTCTGTTTTACCAGCATAGATGATATCTTGATTACTTCCCTTATCTTCATTGTGTATTGAACTACTATACTCATGGTAACAAGTCCTACATTTGAAATTACAAAAATTATTAAAACGGACATCAATATATAACAAGTTAATGTTTGTATCTGGACTTTTATCTATTTTATGCTCATAATCCTGATTTAACTTATCTCGTAAACTATGAATACCTGACCGCTCAAAGTTGATACATGTGCTACAATTCTTTTCTACAAGATCAGTTATTTCACCAGATATAAAGTCCTTTCTCAGATTAGTAAACATATCATTATGCCAAATCTCTTCTAGACTATTTTCTTTCGTGCTACCAAAAGTAGATTCTCCAATACAACAAGTCTTTACTTCTCCTGTTGGATGAATGTACATCGTTGAGAATGGTGCAGAGCAAAAGAACTCTTTATTTCCTCTTAAAAGATTATAGAATTCGGGGAAAGTGTCTCTAAGAGATTGACCTCGAACTTTATCCATCTTTTCAGTCAACTCTAAGAATTCATTTGCATCTTTAAGTGATTCAGACTTCTGTAAATGCTTTTCAACAGTATCATAAAAATCACTACAACCTAAATACACTAATCCCCGTATTTTGTTCAGTATTTGTTCTTTTATATCTTCTGGTAAAAGAGATGCATCAAACTCTACAGGATCTGTGACAAAATTCATTGAGATGTAGCCAACATCGCCATGGTCTGAAGTCCAGTGTGGATAATTCTTTTGAAAAAACTCTTGAAACTCTTTTAGATAATAGATATTATAAGTCGAAACCGTTTGCATAATGTTATAACTAATGTTTGAATTAAACATGCAAAGTTTTCTAATCCACTCTAGAGTTTTGGTCACCTTTCTCCATTGAGTGGGATATCTAATATAATAGTTTCTGCTCTCAAGATCGTCAATAGAAACCATCAACTGAACTGCTTTAAAATTCTTCCAAACTTCTTCATACGCTTCATTAATAACAGTACAATTTGTAGAGTAAACAAGCGTAATGTTTTGTGCCACATCTTTAGCAATAAGTTGCTGTAAGAAACTAAGATGCTTATCTATTAATAACGGCTCTCCTCCATTAATGTAAATATATTTAAGACTATCACAGTGTTCTATTAAGTTATTCCAAAAATCATCATCTAGTGGCCAATCAAAAAGATTTTGTTGTAGTTGATACGCATTATTAGGAAATATAGTATCATAGTCTTTTTTCCACCGTGATGTTGAATGTGGATTACATGTTCGACAAATCGTATTACAATGATTGCCTAGTCGTAATTCTATAAACTCATAATCAACTTTGGTAATTGTGCCATCATCGTTTGTTACTTTTCTAGCATCTTCTTCAGTAAAATCTAGTCTCTCAATTTCTATTAATCTCTTAGATTTGTTTCCAACTTTCTCATTGTCCCAACAACGCTTACATTGTTCGGGCATCTCATCGTTTAACATCTTCAGTCTTACTTGACTAAAAGATTCGCTGTTCTGTATCTTTTCAAAATTATATTCTGTGCTATGAAGTGTCTGATATTCTCGTTGAAGTCCATTATTAAAAGATTCAGACATTCTTTGATCATGTGCCGCTTCACAACATAATGTAATTGCGCCATGTGGATGTGTCGCTAAATGATTCCAGGGTAATGGACAAAAAGTGCTAGATGGCATCCCACCACTCCTTAGCATCATCATTTAAAGTGTCTCTAAATTTTATTTTGGTATTCCTGATTGTATCTAGATGTTCTTGATATCGCTTGCCGTTTTGCAGTCCTTGTTGATATGTGATATACTCTTGATCAAATGATTTGCGTTCTAATAGTTCAAGCAAGGAATCCTTATATACTTGAGTCTTCTCAGTAAGTCTGGGTTCCATGTATTCTAATAGTTCATTTATGATTGGTTCTTTAACATGTCTAGGAAGACACATTGGACTCATAACAACAGAAGGATCAAATGCGTATGTGAACTTGAAGTATGATTTTACATTAAGTTCTGTTACGGTGTCAAATAACCGCTTAAGGTCGAAAAGACCAGGTGTAGTAAGAGTAACATCAAAGACCATGGCGTCATCACCAAAACGATCAATAAGAAATAACCCGTCTTTGAAGTTTTGAAGCCAGTCTTTCCAAACGAGACCTTCTCTAATATATTCTCCAACATCTCCTGCTCCATCTATACTAGCACATATATTTACACTTTTAAAGTTTGGCAAAATATCATAGAGAAAAACATTTTTCCATTTCACTTGTCTCTGTTCTACAAACCAGGCATTATTTCTATTTCCAAATCCTCCTCTAGTACGATGTAAATTTGTGTTGTATCTAATAGTAACATCTTTACAATGTCCAGTAATAACCAATCTTTGCATTATTTCCCAATGTATGTCCCACATTAGAGGTTCACCACCAACCCAATATATCTCTTCTATAGTTTTATTTTCAACTGCTTCTATTAACTCTTTCTCTAAAACATTTTTTTGAAAGTCTTGTATTCGTCTACGATTCGCTGGTTCTAACCAAGGATCTCTAGTATAATCTGGTTTTTCATGTTTTTTCTTTTCTGCTTCCCAACTACTAGATAACTGTTCTCCGCACATTCGACATTTAAAATTGCAAAGATTTGAAACACGATAATCATATGATACGGGTAGTTTATCATAATGTCCATCTTCATGTGTGTTCGCTATTATTTCATCTATCTTATGTGGGAATAAAGTTTCATTGAAATATTTTCTGTAGGTGTGTAAGTTCAATGTTTGATCATTACATACTTGACAATGAGGTATATTTTCACCCCGCAATAATCTCTTACGAATGTCTTTCATGTATTCGCTGTTCCAATGTTCCTCTAATGTGGGGTGTTCGGGATCAAATTCCAAAATATTATTGACATCATGTACTTGAATTTTTTTACTTCTTTTATCTGTTTTAGAATCAGCATCAAGATATTGTCTCTGAAAATCTGGTTTTTCTCTACTAGCACAACACAATCTCCTCTCTCCTTGAGGAGAAGCGTAAGTATGTGTCCATGGTGCGGCGCAAAGATAGGGATTATCTTTCATCCAAAATCCCTAAGGTCTGTAGCACTAATATCTTCAGTTTCTTCATCTAAATATTCTCGCTCAATTTTATAACCAACATCTCTACCATATGTGATATGAGTTATATTAGGAACTCCCATCACTTCATAGTCTTCACCGTAAACAAATCCAGATTGATTAAGTGCGACCTCAATCATACTTCTTCTTTCTTCTACGCTATATGGATTGTCTTCATCATATGGCGTTTCTCTCAACTGTATTATTACTTGACCAGTTTTGGAAAATGCTCTTTTAAATAACTCTGTATGCCCTTTGTGCCAGGGCTGAAATCTGCCAAGGAGTTGCGTAGTTGATTTAGTTCTATCCATTCTGTTACCTCAAAATCACACGATGCTGGTTGTTCAAATAATTTGTTTGTATCTTCATACTTGCTTTCATCCACCGTGTTCATGAAAATAGTATAGTTTGGCCTGACAATCTCTCTTAAATATTCTGTAGGACAAACAAAATCTAATATGCCCCATTGTCTAGCCATTAAAGTTGCTTGCTTATTTCTTCCAGAATAACTGAAATCCCAATTATTCGTATGTTCTCTATATGTGTCTCCGTTGTGATGAGGAATTATAAAGTGATAAGCCAACTCTCTAGCAAGCGTGGTTTTACCTGAGTTGGGTAATCCAAATATCAATATTTTCATATTCTATCTCCATCAAAAACGCAAACAAAATATAGTTCTTCAATACCAGTGTTATGTACTTGATGAAACTCTCCATCATTGATACATACAACATCTCCCTTTTCAACAGGAAATCTATTATCATCTATAGTCATTTCACCTCTACCAGTTACAAAGAAATAAACTTCTTCTTGTCCCTCATGTGTGTGACCAGATGTTTCTTTTCCCTCGATTAAATGTGTACTGGATAATACTAATTTATTACCGAACGGATTATCTTTTACTGTATAACGATCATCTTCTTTTGCAACATAACCTCCAATATCTTTTATATTTACTTTTTGCATCACTTCCCTTTCTATTTGTCATAATCACCAAGTGGTTTATCAATATTCTTGCTATCCGGATTTAAGACCCATCCCTCTTCTTTAGCAATCTTTTTCAAATCTGGATCATCAGCATATTGTTTAGTACTATCACCATCAACCATTATAGTGATAGGTTTCGTTACTGTATCTGGGATAGTATTTACCCAATCAGTAAGTATCTCTGGAAACACATATAAGTCTTTACCTCGCCTTTTGTCATATTGTGCATAGAAAGTCTTAAAGTCTCTCCACAGAGTCTTTTTATCGCTTGTACGGCGATGTGGTGCGTCCACTGTGACAAGATAGTCAATAAGTCGTTCTATACTCGCTTTTTCAAAATCATGCCATCGTGGATAATCTTTAACTTCATCCCACCACAATTCTAAGTTTCTTCTACAATAATCTTTTATATGATCTGGTAAAGCAAGAGGACTTTGAAAACTAGGAAATCTAAGTAGATTTACACTAACAACAGGTGCTTTAGTTTTTGTATAATCCTTCATTTCATAAACATCATCTAAGAAATCAGTTATGCTGAATAAGCATAGGCTGTTTATCGTCATCATGATATTAACACCCTTTAAATTAGCATTAGTCATGATCTTGTATAGATTACTTTTCCACACATCATAATCTAAACCATCTCTTATATAATCTGCTTGTTTGCCTGTTGCTTCACAACTAGTATATAAATGAAAATCAGAAACTCCCTGAGACTTCTCTATTAATCTATCAATGAGATTATCTTTAGCCATTAAATTACTATTAACAGCAAAACGCATATTAGAAGGATTCTTTTCAAACCAATCAAACAATTTCCACACTTGATCTGACATTAACGGTTCACCACCAGTAACTCTCAACTCTTCAAGACTATCAGACAATCCACTATTCCACCATTTCCAAAAGGCAGTAACATATGGATTCTCTTCTCTCTTACCATAAGGTTCTGCCCAATCTCCATCATGTTGAAAAGCGCCAGCACCGTCTGATACCATATTCTGATATGCGCCATGTGTTTTTATGTCTTTCGCCCATGTAGTAGAAAAGGAGGAATTACAATAAGAGCAGGCTAATTGACAAGTTCTATCAAAAGCAATTTCAAATGTTTTTAAATCAACATTCTCATTATGATCCATGTTGTATGCTTTCTTTAAATCTTTATGGTCATATATGATTGACTTATAAACACGATCACTTATTGCATCGGTTCCCATGTCCTCAACTTTCCAACAATACTCACATTCTCGAGGTCTTTCTCCTCGTTGCATCATCTTACGCATTGCTTTTTTGTGTTTTGTATTGTGAATAGCAGAAGGGTTATCTTCTATTTCTGTCAATGGAATTTTGTGTGCGGGAGGGTGATGACAGGAAGCAGTAGTACCACTTCCTAACCAAGTGGTTGCATTGTACCACTTAGCACCACAAAAACTTTGAGATTTTGTGTTTAATATATCATCACGATATTTTATCAAATCAAATTCTTTAGTCATTCCACCGGTCTATATCTCTGATCAATTCTGGAAAAGTATTTGCAAAATTCTTTCCCCGTCTTTCATCATAATTTTTAATAAATGCAAGAAAATCTGCCCTATATTTATATGCTTCTGGCTCACTTCTCAAATAGTCACATAGTCTCTTAACTTGATCAAATTCTTCTAGATACAATCTAGCAAACTTATCTGGAGAAGAATACTTTAGCCATCCCTCACTAAACAATTCAAGTTTATTTGCTAATGTTTCACGATAAACAGATGTTAATAAAGTGCATTGCAGATGAGGAGGATATCTCAGATAATTAACGCTTAATGGAATACGATTGTTTTCTAATCCCCTATTAAACTGTATTCTTAACTGCATTATATCATCTATAAAATCTTGTAATGTTGATAGAGAAAGAATATTGATAGTTGTCATTATAACAACATTAGAATCTGTTTCGGTCAAAACTCTTTTAATATTATTCATCCAATATTCATAGTCTAAGCCATCTCTAGAATATTCTGCTTTAGCACCAGTACTCTCTGCACTAGTGTATATTTCAACCTTAATATTATTCTCTTCAAGTCTTTTAATGTTCTCTATAAGTCTCTGAATAAGTTTTGGATCTGTTCCCAAATTACTATTAATACCTATCTGAATATTAGGATTCTCTGCGTGATGATCAATAATATAATCAACAACACGCCAGAAATCTTTACTCATAGTGGGTTCACCACCAGTTATACGAAATACTCTTAGATGACTAAATGCTTCAGGAAACCATTTCCAGAATGCAGTAACATATGGGTTATCTTCATTCTTTCTGTAAGGAAACTTTTCTACTTGTCTGAGATAATCTAGATTGTGAGAACCAAATTTAACTGGATAATCACCATTCTTTTCTACATCTTTCATCCATGTCGAACTAATCTCTGGTGAACAATATGAACATGCAAAGTTACATGCATTAGAAAAAGATACCTCTAAGTAAGTGGGATAGACATCTTGATATGGATCACTAGTAGCAATAAGATCGACTTTATCCCATGCCCACCAATCAGCGGTCTTATAATGTCTATCTGAAAAATAGTCTTTATTTAAATCTTCAATTTTCCAACAATAATCACATTCTCTAGGGCGCTCTCCATCAATCATCTTTTTTCGTTGGTCTTTCTTGTATTTGCTATTATGAAGTGCGGCTGGATTTGCTTCTACTTCTTCAATAGGAATTTTATGAGGAGATGGATGGTGACAAGAATGATTATATCCATTTTGTAACATTAATGTTGTCTGTAACCACTTCGCTGAACAGAACGATGGACTAATATCGTTTATCTTGATTCGTTTTTCTTTTAGAACTTCTATCCAGTGTTCATTTGTTTTACTCATTACACATCTCATAAAAATAGTGTAAGTCTTTAAAAGTTTTATGCCATTTACCAGAATTCGATTTGGTTCTTTTATCATGAATGTCTATAAACTTAACAAAATCTTTTCTATGTCGTTTTAATTCTTCACCTGTAAACCGATTTCTTTTTATCCATTGATATACTCTTTTAACCTTTGTATACTCACCAGAATTAAATAAAGTTGGATTCATATCATCTGTATTTCTGAGCATATATACAAGTGTGTCTTCTAATTCAGAAAGGAGTTTATCATCCGCTATCAAAGCAGACAAATGAGCAGGAGTCGTTAAATATGGAGTATCAAGTGCTACCACGCAATCATGCATTTCGTTTTCCCCACAACCAACAGCATCTTTTTTCATTGCTAAAATGGCAAATAACATTTCTTTAAATTTTGGGATGCTTAATACATTAAATGTACACATGATTCCTATATCAACATCATGATCTATTATAGTCTTAATATTCTGTTGGAACTGTCCAAAATGTAATCCTGTTCTTATCCATTCTGCGTGTGTTCCCCAGGTATCAATACTAGCATATATCTTAGAGTTAGGTATTTTGTGTAAGTATTTGCAAATGTCTGAAACTCTTCTAGTTGATAAAGACAGATTACTGTTAATATGTAATCCAAGTTTTAATCTGTCTTCTTCTGACTCTGATATTTCTTTAGCAAGTTGAAATGTCTGCGGATGTAACAGTGGTTCTCCACCAGTAATTCGTAAGGTGTGTAAGTGTTTTTTCGCTTCAGGAAACCATTTCATAAACTTCTTTACAAATGGATTATTCTCATCATCATATAATCTTTTTGCCCAATGATTATATTGGTGGTAATTTTCATATTCGGATAACTCGTACTCACCCTTTTTAGTTATACTCTGTTCCCATGTAGAACTCTTTTCAGGACCACAATAAGTACATTGCATTTGACATGTATTACTAAAACTCATTTCTAAGTATCTAGGATATACATGCTCTTTAGGATCTTTAGTCGCTGTAGTCGTAATGACATTAGGATCATGCATCCTATGAACGGGTGTTAATGTGATTCTATCACTATAAGCACCAGAATCTTCAGCATCCCAACAATAAGAACAAACATCGGGTCTCTCACCGTCCATCATCTGTTCTCTTTGTTTTATTTTAGAATCTGTGTTATGTAAATCTTGATCTAGTTGTAATGGTTCTTGAGGACAATGATAACAAGAATGAGCCTGTCCAGTAGACAGATGCATTTCAAGATGATACCATTTTAAGACACACATAGATGGCGAAATGCCATCGTATTCTTCTTTTATGTCTTTATAAACCTCTATTGGATTCATTTTACGCCTATAACAGTATAACGATTAAAAGGACCATCTGGACCTTGACAAATAATCGTACTCTCTTTTGTAACTTGGTTGGCATGATTAGCGGCTTTAAATTCTTCCATTGTATCATGTAACCGATAATGTTCATCGTCTTTTAAATTATTTCCTTGTATCATATACCAAGTGTCTTGAGGTATATTGTTCCACCACATATCATATGTGTTTTGATCGACATGTTCTGTGCTAGTATTGATAACAACGCTAGGTACTTCAGGATATTGATACAATGACATGGACTCTGTGACAGGAACAATGTTAGATCGAGAAAAATATGTGTTTTGTACTCTAGCACAATGCGAATCAATGTCAATAGAATACACTCTTGAAAGAAAGAATTCATCATCTAAAAGTTGTGATAATATTCCAAACCAACCACCAAAAATATAAACTGGTCCATGTTCATCTTCTGGAAAGAACTTTAATATTTCATGTTTACTATCAAGTTGACTTTCCCAAAAGCACTCAGAAAATCTATTTACCTCATCGCCCTGCCAAGAATTATCTCTTATATAATTCATCCAAGATGCTACGGTTTCATGTTTTACTTTCACTTAAAATATCCTTATTGCTCATTAACTTTGCTATGTTTCCATCATGATCTATCTTGATCATATTTGTTTTGGGTTTCCATTCGTAACCCTCTTCTAGAGTCCAGTAATAAACATACTGGAGAAAATCGCTGTTTTCATCAACTCTAAAAAGTCTAGTGTAATCTGTTTTCAGCGATTGATACCAATCTGTATGCCATAGATAATGCATTTCTTTTTGTAGTTCAGTAATTGGTGCGCCATATCTTTTGTGTTGATACATGGCATTGATTGCACGATTATGGATATCATGGGTTATATAAACAATCTTATATCCCCTCTTTTTTGCCCATTTTATTTGATGTTCGCCCGCAAGCATCCCCAGCCAAGCAGGACGAAACTTCTTGGCAATATGTAAACGACATATTCTTAATGCGATATCTGGATCACCCGTATAGTGACTCTCTTCTGCAACACTAACGGCAGCCAATTCATCATCAACATAAACTAACCAAGTCTCTCCATCTAGATTGTCTGGATCATACTTGTCATATGCCAGACTGTCATTACCCTCTAAGAATGATAACTCTCTAAACGATTCTACCTGATATTTCAATGACTCATTATATGTACTTACTTCAATGCAAGGCACTCAATGTCTTCCTGTGTTTTCAAAGTTAATAATAAAGCAATTCTAGGTTCACTACCATTGTTTACAACAGAGTGTTTAAATCCCGTATTCAAAAACCATACTCTACCGTCAGCAGGAATATTGTATTGTTGTTCTTCACCTCTTACCCAAAAATGATTTGTTGTTTTTTCTGTTCCTTGTATTGGACAGACAACTCTAACACCATAAGAAGGATCATAGTCGATATGTGGTGCAAGAAATTTGCCTGGCGCTAGATAATGCAATCTTGCTCTACAAGTATCTGACTTAAATTTATTGTATAGTATATCCATGAAGTAAGTGTCTTTCGCTTCTTTAGTCGGGACATCCCATAACATTTCATTTGCGGCGGGTGGTAAATTATCACCCTTGGCTTTTTTGTTTCGTATTCTATCTCTTATAGTTGTTCCCAAATCCTCAACTGTATATTCATTTGCTTTCTGCATTTGTTCTTCACTCAATGCCATCAAGGGAATCTCTTTCAAGTTCTTGTATGCATTCTCAACAAATGATCCTTCATGTAAATTAGTAATGCCAGGATTTGCTTCATAGATGTCAGTCCAAGATTCCCCAATGTTAGAAATCTCATCTTTTATTCTATCAAGATTAAAAGTAATTCCAGGAATAACTTCACATATGGGCAAGTCTCGTTTTTTAAGCATTTAATTGTTCTCTAATTGTAGCGGCATCAAATACATGACACAAATAATTATTATCATTCAATCCATCAACCCAATGAATGCCATTGACAGAATTAAAATAAATCAATAACGCTTTATCCTCTTTGGGAAAGGGTAACTCACAAACTGATTCTGGTACAGATACTTGATATGGTAAAACCACAGAATTGTAGAAGTTGTTATTTTCTACCCAAGGTGTATGATTAGTATAAAAGATTTTAAATTTCTCCGTTTGTTCTTCTACTATATCAATAGGATATATAACAGTAAAAGTGTGCCTCTTTTCTACACCATCTACATCTACTATAGAGTGTGCATGCCTAAATAACTCTGATGCGTTAGGTCTATACTTATTGTTTCCCAACAAGAAAGTAAAATACCCTTGAAATGACTCAAGATGTTTCTTTATCATATCAGGAGAATTGTCAAAGATTTCTGATGAATATTCAAAATCTTCTGAGCGAATAACATCACATTGTTGTACAGGAGTTTCATCACAAGAATCATTAAGAAAATAATATCCATTATTAAGGTACGCATCTTGAACATCTTGAGGAATAATCTCTTTCATTTTCTCCAAGATATTAGATGGTACATGAGGATGTTCATCTAATTGATTAGTGTAAGGAACTTTCTCACATATACTATAATCAAATTTCCCTGATTGGAAATCTACATACTTATAATCAATCCATTTCATTTTGTCACTTTAGCATCAATAAGCCTTATCAGTTGTCCACCTAAATCAAAAGGATGCCATACTACTCTTGAAGCAGTTCTATGATGTACTTCATGGAATCCTTCTCCCAATGTTAATAATCCTACCCACATATCACTATGGGCCTGTCTATCTCTATGTGAAAATGTAAATACTAATGAACCTATCATCTTAGCAAATCCTGCTGGTACTAGCCAAGCATAAATTAAAGCATATGGATCTAGTGCAATTAGAATAGCAACCCATATTCCTATAAGACTCCAATAATGAGTAACTTGCCATCTGTGTAAGGGTTGTTTCAATAAATCTCTAACAAGTTTAAAATTAATATCTATCAATACCTGTCCAAAATATGCTAACATAACTCCTCTATAATAAGGACTATGAGGATCTTCTGGTGTGTCGGCATATTTGTGGTGTTCTCTGTGATTTGCTACCCATGTTATTGCTGGACCAACCATCATTATATGTGCAAAGAATAACAAGTAGTATTCT